>NICF_comb_assmDRAFT_10002041_pt1 | contig 15591 bp, 16 predicted proteins | sample NewIslPassag4_SG_FD_11279 | JGI IMG/M metagenome (IMG submission 11279) | reverse complement strand
GGAACATCGGCTCCTTGCGGCCGACGACGTCGGCGGCAATCCGCGCCAGCCGATCGCGCAGCGGCTCTTCCGACGGCGCATCCGGCAGAACAGTCCGGTTACCCCCGTTCGCATTTTCTCCTTTTTCCTTCCAGGAATGCCGATCGTTGATCTCGATCAGTACATAATACACCGAATCTTCCCGCCGTATGCCGAACGCACGCTCCCACTCGCCGATCTGCCGCTCGTCCGCCTCGCCCTTGATCAACGCTTCCACGATCGCCGCTGTCCAAAGCTCTTCCTCTTTTCCGGCGATCCACCGGTCCTTCGCGATGCGCGGCCCGAGCTTCAGTAAAATCTCTTGCAGTTCGTCCTGATCCACCGGCTTTAACAAAAAGTCACACACACCGTATCGCATCGCTTGTTGAGCATATTTGAAATCGTCGTAGCCGCTGACGATGATGAACTTCGGCGCGGCGGCGCCGGAACTGCTTACGCGCCGGATCAGCTCCAGCCCGTCCAGGACCGGCATCCGGATATCGGTGATGACGAGCTCCGGCCGAAGCTCCTGAATCAGGCGGAGTGCCTCCTCTCCGTTGTCGGCCTCGCCGATCACTTCATAACCGCACGCCCTCCAGTCGATCAAATTGCGCAGTCCCTGTCGGGCAAACTGTTCGTCGTCCACGAGCAACACACCGATCATTTTCTGTAATCAACCCCCGCTCTTGCACCGCCCGTGGTTTGTAATTCGAAGCAAGCGCTTTCACCACGCCTCATTTTTGATTTTATCGCAAATGGCGGCGGCGAAGGGCAGGAATTTTTGACCTTATTCTTTGAGAAATGTACGAATACAGCCGGCGGACCGTACGCCGTGCTCAGAGATCGCCACCGTCGCGCTGCAGCCGTCGCCGCTTTGGCTTTTTTCTTGTACTGCCGCTGACCTTGCTTTGAACATCCGCGCCCGCCTCTTCGGTGCAGTGAGCAGCATCGCGCTTGCCGTCGTCGGTCGTGCGGTGAGATGGAGACGAATAATCCTGGTTTCAATCCCTTCAAGGTACGATCCAAACGACCGCGAGGCGGACGACGATCTGGGAAATATGTACGTTTCAATCCCTTCAAGGTACGATCCAAACTCGCCTGAACATACCTGATATTGGTAATTGCCCGCTCGTTTCAATCCCTTCAAGGTACGATCCAAACCAGCAATTTCGCCATGATTTACAGTATCTTGCTTTCGTATGTTTCAATCCCTTCAAGGTACGATCCAAACTGGCTCGTGATTTTGGCGGAGCTATGGAAGCACAATCCAGTTTCAATCCCTTCAAGGTACGATCCAAACCCATTGCCCCGTTAGCGTGCTCCGAATCACATTCATAGAGTTTCAATCCCTTCAAGGTACGATCCAAACAACCTGATACAGTCGCGCTGACTCCCATTTCCGCTGAAGTTTCAATCCCTTCAAGGTACGATCCAAACCCGCTTGGTTGAGCGAAAGAAAGCGGTTTCGCGAGGTTTCAATCCCTTCAAGGTACGATCCAAACCAAAACCGAATCCGTCCTCGTCGTCACGGACGAGGACGTTTCAATCCCTTCAAGGTACGATCCAAACGACGGATTGCACGTTTTTCTGAACCCGTCCGAGACCTTCGTTTCAATCCCTTCAAGGTACGATCCAAACGACCGGGAAACCGTGTTCATCCTTTCGAACCTTCCACGTTTCAATCCCTTCAAGGTACGATCCAAACTGAAAAATATGGGAAAGGGAAATTTACAGAAAAAGGAGTTTCAATCCCTTCAAGGTACGATCCAAACCTTCTTACGTTACGTTTGTGCAAACATATAGCAAATAGAGTTTCAATCCCTTCAAGGTACGATCCAAACTCCAAAAAGACCAGTTATCAAACCACCAACTCTATTGTTTCAATCCCTTCAAGGTACGATCCAAACTTGACAAGAGGCGTCTATTTGGCAACGGCAAAACTATGTTTCAATCCCTTCAAGGTACGATCCAAACAATGGTAGAAACAACCGGAATCCCATCTACATTGTGTTTCAATCCCTTCAAGGTACGATCCAAACGAGAGGGCCGTGTGGTGGCACGCCCGCGGCCACCTCGTTTCAATCCCTTCAAGGTACGATCCAAACGCTCGAGAACCTCTCGGACAGCCTCCTCGATCCTCGACGGGTTTCAATCCCTTCAAGGTACGATCCAAACAACCTCATGCTTTTCGCCTCCACGTTTCGTTTTTGGAAGTTTCAATCCCTTCAAGGTACGATCCAAACGACTACGAAGCTTGTCCGAAGACACCTGAAGCAATCAGACGTTTCAATCCCTTCAAGGTACGATCCAAACGAGATAGGCTCGAAAGGAGGAGAGGACTCTATGAACTGTTTCAATCCCTTCAAGGTACGATCCAAACACCAAAAATATCCAAACGGTCAAAACCAACAGAATCTAGTTTCAATCCCTTCAAGGTACGATCCAAACTGGGAATGGTAAACCAGATTGTTTCCGAATTGTTCTTCCGTTTCAATCCCTTCAAGGTACGATCCAAACGTTTTAGTTTTTTGAAAAACTTATTTTTATAGGAGGGTTTCAATCCCTTCAAGGTACGATCCAAACCAAGATCAGGTAAATTATACTTTTCTTTATAAGTCGTTTCAATCCCTTCAAGGTACGATCCAAACCTCCCTGTGAGCCGGGCTGACATCGCCCCGGCCCACGGTTTCAATCCCTTCAAGGTACGATCCAAACTGCGGCTGAAATCGCTGGATCCTCTCAGCTTTCGATGTTTCAATCCCTTCAAGGTACGATCCAAACTGATACGCGTATATAAAGCGCCGCCCTCATAACCTGTTTCAATCCCTTCAAGGTACGATCCAAACCAGCCTCATATGCTTCCCCGACCGTCGCGTCAGGCAAAGTTTCAATCCCTTCAAGGTACGATCCAAACGCGCATCAACAACGGTCGCCTCGAATACTGGGACGGAACTGTTTCAATCCCTTCAAGGTACGATCCAAACGTCGGTTGTAACCCAACCGGCAGCGCGCCAAGTTTCGTTTCAATCCCTTCAAGGTACGATCCAAACGGTTCAGGGTGAAGCCGGGGGCTGGTACGAAACTGACGGTGTTTCAATCCCTTCAAGGTACGATCCAAACAATTCGAAAAAACCTTACGCCCTCGCCTCATTGCGCGAGTTTCAATCCCTTCAAGGTACGATCCAAACAAAAGCATCAATCGGTGCTTCCAACGTCGAAGAATAGTTTCAATCCCTTCAAGGTACGATCCAAACACGCATTATCAGGCTTATCAGGCGGCCGAGGCCCAGTTTCAATCCCTTCAAGGTACGATCCAAACGGAACAATAATAAAATATATCTTTATTCCCCCCCAGTTTCAATCCCTTCAAGGTACGATCCAAACGATCAGGTTGCGCAAGAGGAACGTTTGTTCGATCATGTTTCAATCCCTTCAAGGTACGATCCAAACAACTTGGCGAAGACGGCTTGAACGGTCTCCGATGCCGGTTTCAATCCCTTCAAGGTACGATCCAAACAACAAGTCAGCAGTATAGACAGAATAGATAAATTCGAGTTTCAATCCCTTCAAGGTACGATCCAAACCCTTTAAACTGCGGCCCTTTGTCCTGCTTCTGCTCGAGTTTCAATCCCTTCAAGGTACGATCCAAACTCGCTCACAATGGCGATTTTGTGCTTGTCGCCAAGCTGTTTCAATCCCTTCAAGGTACGATCCAAACAAGTTTGTAGATAATACCCAGCAACAGACCATCCGTTGTTTCAATCCCTTCAAGGTACGATCCAAACCAAAAACGTTTATGGTGCGGTTAAAAGAATGGATTAAGTTTCAATCCCTTCAAGGTACGATCCAAACACTTTATGAATCCGATTTGATCGTTCGGGAAGCTGCAGTTTCAATCCCTTCAAGGTACGATCCAAACGCGTTCAGAATCGATGCGGACGGGTGTTCCGGTAACGAGTTTCAATCCCTTCAAGGTACGATCCAAACATCGGGCAACGCACCGCCGAGTATGGCTTCCTGTCGAGTTTCAATCCCTTCAAGGTACGATCCAAACAGGCGACGCATCACGCATCGCCTCTTGCATCAATATAGGGTTTCAATCCCTTCAAGGTACGATCCAAACTGGGACCGCGTGAACGCGAAAATCAGGGAACGAAAAGTTTCAATCCCTTCAAGGTACGATCCAAACGAGCTTGAGATTGTTTGCGGCCCGCTGTTCTCGGGCGTTTCAATCCCTTCAAGGTACGATCCAAACATCTGGACGGACTCGTCCGTTCAGATTCCCGAAGCGGTTTCAATCCCTTCAAGGTACGATCCAAACAAGGAAGCATATAGAAGCATTTATATGGGGATTAAAGTTTCAATCCCTTCAAGGTACGATCCAAACTCGTTTTTCGGAGTTCCGGCTCTTTCACCAACCGTCCGATGTTTCAATCCCTTCAAGGTACGATCCAAACTGCGCGAACGCGAATATTTGTTCGCGCGAACGAGCAGGTTTCAATCCCTTCAAGGTACGATCCAAACATGGCAGGCGGTTTCGCCGACGTCACCGCGATGGGCGAAGTTTCAATCCCTTCAAGGTACGATCCAAACGCATCCTGCCCGAGGGAAAGAAGATCCGCATTGTTGTCGTTTCAATCCCTTCAAGGTACGATCCAAACTGGAGGATCTGCCGCCGCGTCTCTCGTGGCGCGGCGGCGTTTCAATCCCTTCAAGGTACGATCCAAACCCCACGTAAAACCAATTCCTCTGAAATATGAGCGCTTCGGTTTCAATCCCTTCAAGGTACGATCCAAACGACCTGGGCACGGATCCGGCGACAGCCGGCCATCAAAGTTTCAATCCCTTCAAGGTACGATCCAAACGATACACCGTTTTCATCAGAGGATCACTCCAATTCCGAGTTTCAATCCCTTCAAGGTACGATCCAAACTATGAGCAGACGAAACGCAACATGCCGCTGACGTATCGTGTTTCAATCCCTTCAAGGTACGATCCAAACGCCGCCAACCAAGTTATCCGTGACCATCGACTTCTGTTTCAATCCCTTCAAGGTACGATCCAAACTCTATACTGCTGACTTGTTCAAGGCACTATCTGAGGATCGTTTCAATCCCTTCAAGGTACGATCCAAACTTGTGCAGTGAAATTTTGTTTGAATTCCTGTTTCTCTGTTTCAATCCCTTCAAGGTACGATCCAAACTCCTTCCATCGCTGCTGCTTGTGCAGCGATGGAAGAGAGTTTCAATCCCTTCAAGGTACGATCCAAACTTGCTGTTATGCAGGAAACTGGAAAAAGAAGGGAGGTGAAAGTTTCAATCCCTTCAAGGTACGATCCAAACTGACGCCTCGGATTCTGGTAACCTGGGAAAAACTGAAAGGTTTCAATCCCTTCAAGGTACGATCCAAACAACTCAGTCCGACCGATCACAGGCGCGGATTCGGTCGGAGTTTCAATCCCTTCAAGGTACGATCCAAACCGTCGTGGACTTCGAGCGACCATTGAGATCGAAGCAGCGTTTCAATCCCTTCAAGGTACGATCCAAACTATCAACGCGCTGCATAAGCGACAATCGCCCAAAAGTTTCAATCCCTTCAAGGTACGATCCAAACCCTGAATTTTCTGATTATTGCAATCGAGGAAGAGCGAGTTTCAATCCCTTCAAGGTACGATCCAAACATGGGAGCCAACATCACAAGCCAAGCCGTCGAACAATCGACGTTTCAATCCCTTCAAGGTACGATCCAAACGCAGGTTCATGCGGGTATTCTTTCCCCGGGTTTCCAGTTTCAATCCCTTCAAGGTACGATCCAAACCGAGCCGCAGGACTTCATGCCGAGGAGGGATGTTCGTGTTTCAATCCCTTCAAGGTACGATCCAAACGCTGATCACCGGGTCAAGATCGACGTTCAATATGCGCTGTTTCAATCCCTTCAAGGTACGATCCAAACTCGCGAGGTGGCGTTGGAGGGCGCAGAAGTGATTCGCGTTTCAATCCCTTCAAGGTACGATCCAAACCTCCGTCGTTCTGATTATAAAATACCACAACTCAATAGTTTCAATCCCTTCAAGGTACGATCCAAACCGCTGCGTTTCCGGACGTTCCAATTATGGGTGAAGAGATGTTTCAATCCCTTCAAGGTACGATCCAAACTGGTCGGAAACGTTGCGGCTGGAGTTGGTATGTCGTTGTTTCAATCCCTTCAAGGTACGATCCAAACTTCTGGCGGCCGTCGCGGGAAACCGCATAAAAACTTAAATGTTTCAATCCCTTCAAGGTACGATCCAAACAACAGCGTAACTTCTTCGAATTCATCTTCTGTTGCATGTTTCAATCCCTTCAAGGTACGATCCAAACAAACTCTTTTAATTCCATCTTTTGCCTCCAGCGGTTTTGTTTCAATCCCTTCAAGGTACGATCCAAACGGTATCCGTCGAAATCGAGTCCAGCCGCGGTTGGACGAGTTTCAATCCCTTCAAGGTACGATCCAAACTCGTCGAGCCCCAAATTGACGTGCCCAGCAACATTTTCGCGTTTCAATCCCTTCAAGGTACGATCCAAACGAAACTAGCAAATCCAATCTAAAGTGGCGATGCAAAGGTTTCAATCCCTTCAAGGTACGATCCAAACGAAACTAGCAAATCCAATCTAAAGTGGCGATGCAAAGGTTTCAATCCCTTCAAGGTACGATCCAAACTTCCGCTCCCTGGAAAACCCGTAACACACTCTATCAAAAGTTTCAATCCCTTCAAGGTACGATCCAAACCTGAGCCTGGGAGTGTGTATGGCCCTCGTCCGCCTGAGTTTCAATCCCTTCAAGGTACGATCCAAACCAATTTTAACCTTGCCTTCTTTTGTAACCTTGTAAGCCAGTTTCAATCCCTTCAAGGTACGATCCAAACAATATCCTGTAAACCAAAGTGACGAATAAAATCAGCGTTTCAATCCCTTCAAGGTACGATCCAAACAATTCGGCGCCGATTACTACACCACCAGCGGGAGGGTTTCAATCCCTTCAAGGTACGATCCAAACCTTAATAAAGGAGGCAAACCGCAATGACAAAGAACGGGTTTCAATCCCTTCAAGGTACGATCCAAACGACTATATTCGTTTAAAATTTGTCATTCTATGGAAATGTTTCAATCCCTTCAAGGTACGATCCAAACAACCTTTGACAGCCTCCCTCCCTACCGGATTACCGTGTTTCAATCCCTTCAAGGTACGATCCAAACCCGCATACTCTCACCTACCTAAAATCCTCAGTGCAAGTTTCAATCCCTTCAAGGTACGATCCAAACCCTGTATCCGGAGGCGCTGCTATGCGCCTCCGGACAAAGTTTCAATCCCTTCAAGGTACGATCCAAACTCGCTCGTTGTGATTGATGAGGCTGGTCGTTGGTTGTTTCAATCCCTTCAAGGTACGATCCAAACATGGTTTTGCTTTTCCTCCCTCGATTATCGGATTATGTTTCAATCCCTTCAAGGTACGATCCAAACTTGCAGGATTATGATTTGGAAGATTGGAATGAGGATAGTTTCAATCCCTTCAAGGTACGATCCAAACGTTTATAAGCAGAGGCGATCATTTGTTCGAATAGAGTTTCAATCCCTTCAAGGTACGATCCAAACTTCGCATTCATGCATTTTCGAGTCGCACATTTCGCTGTTTCAATCCCTTCAAGGTACGATCCAAACTGGAGATGAGGTTTCGGAATTACTGCTCGGAATCAGTTTCAATCCCTTCAAGGTACGATCCAAACTGTACGATTGCGAGAAGACTCGCATGTAATCGTTGGCGTTTCAATCCCTTCAAGGTACGATCCAAACGAATCAACTTCCTGACCGGCGACGAGCGTCTTCACGTGTTTCAATCCCTTCAAGGTACGATCCAAACGCTCGACCCTACATCCCGGCCAATCGGAATTTCCGATGTTTCAATCCCTTCAAGGTACGATCCAAACCAGCGCCTTGTCAATCCTCTGGAAATTTTGGACAGCGATGTTTCAATCCCTTCAAGGTACGATCCAAACTCCTGAACGATCTCCCAAACACCACCCGGCCCTTCATGTTTCAATCCCTTCAAGGTACGATCCAAACAGGAGCTGGAGCGCCTTGAGGCCCTCTTGGAAAAAGCGGTTTCAATCCCTTCAAGGTACGATCCAAACCCACCAACTCTATTCAAGACAAACGTAACACTTTCTACGTTTCAATCCCTTCAAGGTACGATCCAAACAAAATTAGCAACACCAGATTTATGCACTAACTTGTAAGTTTCAATCCCTTCAAGGTACGATCCAAACCAGTGTCCTCCTCCCGGACAATCGCAACCTCGTCCCCGGGTTTCAATCCCTTCAAGGTACGATCCAAACGCAGGATCAGCAAGACGTACACGCGCAACGTCACCAAGGTTTCAATCCCTTCAAGGTACGATCCAAACGCAGCATCAAGCGCGACATGAACGGCGTTGCGGACGTCGTGTTTCAATCCCTTCAAGGTACGATCCAAACTACCATCGATCCCAATTTCAAGGATGCGGAAAGCATGTTTCAATCCCTTCAAGGTACGATCCAAACGTTTTTGCGCGGCATCGACCGTCGTCTTGGCGCTGAGTTTCAATCCCTTCAAGGTACGATCCAAACCCGCGAATTCGTGGAACGGCCGGTGCCGCCTGGTTGGGAAGTTTCAATCCCTTCAAGGTACGATCCAAACCTCGACCGGTTTGTTGTAGCTTGTCACCAACTTTGGTGTTTCAATCCCTTCAAGGTACGATCCAAACGTCATGGTTTGTCACCTCTTTACATCTGCTTCAGCCGCTGTTTCAATCCCTTCAAGGTACGATCCAAACGTGCCCATATTTGCACTATCGAGCACTGTGTTCGCGAGGTTTCAATCCCTTCAAGGTACGATCCAAACACGGACTATCCACCGCGATGCAGCGCGCTGGCCTCGGTTGTTTCAATCCCTTCAAGGTACGATCCAAACTACTCCGACGTCATTCACCTGCGGCGCCACTTTTACGAGTTTCAATCCCTTCAAGGTACGATCCAAACTCGTGGTCAGAGACCCTGCTTACGTGGCACTAGCGATGTTTCAATCCCTTCAAGGTACGATCCAAACCAATCGCGATGAAGCGTATGCCATTCTGCGCGGAGAGGAGTTTCAATCCCTTCAAGGTACGATCCAAACCCGCCTCCGCCAAAAGTAAAGGCGGAGTGGATAGAAATCCTGTTTCAATCCCTTCAAGGTACGATCCAAACATCCTGTATCCGGAGGCGCATAGCAGCGCCTCCGGAGTTTCAATCCCTTCAAGGTACGATCCAAACAAAACCCTTTGCTGCCTCCCTCCCTACCGGATTCCCGTGTTTCAATCCCTTCAAGGTACGATCCAAACCCGCGCGGGGCGTCGCAATTCCGCCAGCCGCCGGGCGGGTTTCAATCCCTTCAAGGTACGATCCAAACAGACAAGTGAATGGGAAACGCCCCAAGACCTTTTCGATGTTTCAATCCCTTCAAGGTACGATCCAAACACCGCGCCTATGCGGCTCATAGACCGGTACCTCTTTGTTTCAATCCCTTCAAGGTACGATCCAAACACTTTTCCGAATTTTGTCATTTCATACGATTTGAATGCGTTTCAATCCCTTCAAGGTACGATCCAAACAAAAAGACGGAAAACGAAGACAATCAAAACAAAACCAGGTTTCAATCCCTTCAAGGTACGATCCAAACGATGGGTACTTGACATCCTATTTGGGATGGTGTATATGTTTCAATCCCTTCAAGGTACGATCCAAACGAAAACATGCACGGATATATGGAGACGGTACCATCGTTTGTTTCAATCCCTTCAAGGTACGATCCAAACAGGATATTTGGCAAAAACTACTTTTAAGATTACAATCAAGTTTCAATCCCTTCAAGGTACGATCCAAACCCGTATGTGGGCGACGCCTATGTTGACGGGCTTATTGTTTCAATCCCTTCAAGGTACGACCCAAACTCAGACGTCCAAGGGATGATCCAGCAATCCGAGCAAGTTTCAATCCCTTCAAGGTACGATCCAAACCTAGAACAGCAGGTTGATTTGCTTACAAGCAAACTAAAGTTTCAATCCCTTCAAGGTACGATCCAAACCTTGGCGATCGCTTCTTCCGGCGTCGCGCATTTTTCGTTTCAATCCCTTCAAGGTACGATCCAAACCGTCTCTCCCAGTACACGGCGGCGGGAACGGTGGATGTGTTTCAATCCCTTCAAGGTACGATCCAAACCGCTTGTCTGGGCGGAAGCCAAAACAAAGACAACGCTTAAAGGCGTTTCAATCCCTTCAAGGTACGATCCAAACCGTCGACGGCGGCATGGATGCGCTTTTTAAATGGTCAAAGTTTCAATCCCTTCAAGGTACGATCCAAACGTCACACAAGCGGGCGAAACCATTCCGGAGCCGTCAGAAGTTTCAATCCCTTCAAGGTACGATCCAAACACCAGTTTTGACGCTGCCGCGATGCACGACGACGCCGAGTTTCAATCCCTTCAAGGTACGATCCAAACACTGCGGTTTACGGTGGACCGGTTCGGCGAAGTCATCGGTTTCAATCCCTTCAAGGTACGATCCAAACAGTTGCTGTTATCCCACCCGGAGGCAGAACTAAGCTAGGTTTCAATCCCTTCAAGGTACGATCCAAACGATCATTAACGCGATCGCCGCCAACACAACCGCCGGCATGTTTCAATCCCTTCAAGGTACGATCCAAACAAAAACCGGCTCAGCTTGACAAACCGTCTTTCCGTCCGGTTTCAATCCCTTCAAGGTACGATCCAAACCATCGTTCACGTCGATTGTTCCCGCCGCCGTGTATTGAGGTTTCAATCCCTTCAAGGTACGATCCAAACAAACGCTCGTACCTGTTCCAACGGCAACCGGCGGCGGTTTCAATCCCTTCAAGGTACGATCCAAACATGCCGAACAAACTGTTTGGACTTGGACTTGGCAACATTTGTTTCAATCCCTTCAAGGTACGATCCAAACGCGCGCTTTCGCGCTTCTTCCGAAGTCGGATCGGCGCCAGTTTCAATCCCTTCAAGGTACGATCCAAACCGGAGTGCTCCGCCAGCTTTTTCAAAGCTCCATATTTTTCGTTTCAATCCCTTCAAGGTACGATCCAAACACAGCAACGGAGACAAAATCCAAGATATTACCATCCTTGTTTCAATCCCTTCAAGGTACGATCCAAACTGGGCCAAAAGACAAACCTTATTACAAGATTACAATGTTTCAATCCCTTCAAGGTACGATCCAAACATCATCGTAAATCCTTTCCAATTCCGTCATTTCGTCGTTTCAATCCCTTCAAGGTACGATCCAAACCCGTGGCCGCATGTGCCGAAAAACGAGCTGGTGATCGTTGTTTCAATCCCTTCAAGGTACGATCCAAACTATGCTGAAGATGATGGATGATATTACCTGCAAGCTTAACGTTTCAATCCCTTCAAGGTACGATCCAAACCCGAATCGTCATCGTCTCACCTCCTCGTCGCCATTATAGTTTCAATCCCTTCAAGGTACGATCCAAACATAGCGTGATTTTGTCTTGGCCACACCCGGACTCGCAAAGTTTCAATCCCTTCAAGGTACGATCCAAACGCGCGCATCCAGGACGGCGATTTATTATTGATTCGCCGCGTTTCAATCCCTTCAAGGTACGATCCAAACCACGCTACAAAAGATTTCAGAACTTTTTGAAGTTCCAGTTTCAATCCCTTCAAGGTACGATCCAAACGCCGCGGCCGCGCGGATGGCGTTCGGCATGGCGTCAGCCGGTTTCAATCCCTTCAAGGTACGATCCAAACGCCAATGGCGATGCTCGATGGTATGGTCAATGGCGCGTTTCAATCCCTTCAAGGTACGATCCAAACCACAAACGGTATACGCTCCACCAACCGGGCTATTACAGTTTCAATCCCTTCAAGGTACGATCCAAACGTTTTTGACGCGGAAAGTCAAAACAGCTTTCCGCGTCAACGTTTCAATCCCTTCAAGGTACGATCCAAACGAAAAAATCGGTATGGGCTATTTTGACAAAACAACGTTTCGTTTCAATCCCTTCAAGGTACGATCCAAACCCGTCGGGATGGCCAGGCGCATGGCTTCCTCTTCCGTGTTTCAATCCCTTCAAGGTACGATCCAAACAACGACGCTCAAAGGCTTTGGTCGTCAGTACTGGGCCGTTTCAATCCCTTCAAGGTACGATCCAAACCAGTGCGCCAAGTTTCCAAATGATAGCACATGATCCAGGTTTCAATCCCTTCAAGGTACGATCCAAACAACTCGACACGAAAGGCGAGGCGTTGGACGACGTCCAGGGTTTCAATCCCTTCAAGGTACGATCCAAACCCGTACCAGCGGTTTGTATTTTTTCTTCCGCTGGTAGTGGTTTCAATCCCTTCAAGGTACGATCCAAACGATCAGCTTATAGCGGAATTGCGTCGTCGCGGTTATGTTTCAATCCCTTCAAGGTACGATCCAAACAATACGAGGTAATTGCGGAAGGTATCGAAAGCAAAGAAGTTTCAATCCCTTCAAGGTACGATCCAAACCCCCATTTACAAACCCATAGGGTTGTCTTATGATTAAATGTTTCAATCCCTTCAAGGTACGATCCAAACCCCTGCTCATTCTGCCGCCGGGGCGCGGCATCTGGGTTTCAATCCCTTCAAGGTACGATCCAAACTCGAAATTCGCGAGCCGAAAATCCCAGCGATCGAAGTTTCAATCCCTTCAAGGTACGATCCAAACGATTCCGTCCCACGTTAATGTTCGCGGTCGATCCCAAGTTTCAATCCCTTCAAGGTACGATCCAAACGCAAAGAAGTCCCGTGCTTCCCGCCCCCTCAAAACCTGTTTCAATCCCTTCAAGGTACGATCCAAACTCCGGGAAGGCACCCGTCGTGTATGAGGTTGTTGTCGTGTTTCAATCCCTTCAAGGTACGATCCAAACTGTCGCCACGCAACAGGCCTTCTACCAAGAACTCAGGTTTCAATCCCTTCAAGGTACGATCCAAACACGAAGATGTGCAAGAGCGCATCCGGTCCGGTCTTCTCGGGTTTCAATCCCTTCAAGGTACGATCCAAACCTAATAATGACGATCAATTTGTTATCCATTTCAATTTAGTTTCAATCCCTTCAAGGTACGATCCAAACCTGCTATTCTAACGGCAATGAAAGATGAATTTTTCCAGGGTTTCAATCCCTTCAAGGTACGATCCAAACATGGGGTCCTTGGACAGCTCGTCCATGAGGCGCCTAAGTTTCAATCCCTTCAAGGTACGATCCAAACTTCGCTGCGTTTTCATAAGGCTCCAGTACTCGTACCAGTTTCAATCCCTTCAAGGTACGATCCAAACCAGCCAGTACAAATTCCTGCAGCCGGACATCTTCGGGAGTTTCAATCCCTTCAAGGTACGATCCAAACCTTTGAGACGTTCTTTCAGATCGGCGATGATGGCAGGTTTCAATCCCTTCAAGGTACGATCCAAACCATTATGCGAAGAGCGAACGAAAAACTTTCATTGCAATGTTTCAATCCCTTCAAGGTACGATCCAAACTCTTCGGGATCTCCAGATACGCATACCGGTACTGCCGAGTTTCAATCCCTTCAAGGTACGATCCAAACGTCCTCGATGGTCAGCGATTCACCTTTTTCTTGTGCATGTTTCAATCCCTTCAAGGTACGATCCAAACAGTGTTGATGAGTCCCGGGAGCATGATGATGATTCAGTTTCAATCCCTTCAAGGTACGATCCAAACAGGTTTGAGATGTACGACCTTTCGGCCGGTATGATGTTTCAATCCCTTCAAGGTACGATCCAAACAAGTGACGCTTGGCGCGTACAAACTCGGCACGATCATGTTTCAATCCCTTCAAGGTACGATCCAAACCTTGGCAAGCTTCTGGTGATCACGTGCATTTACAAAATGTTTCAATCCCTTCAAGGTACGATCCAAACCTATTCTGATGAATCGTTGAACCTGGGACGTTTGATTGGTTTCAATCCCTTCAAGGTACGATCCAAACGAGGATGACGACAATGCGGATTCCTGACGAGCGCTTGGAGTTTCAATCCCTTCAAGGTACGATCCAAACACGATCTTCCAATCGGGATCGACGAGCAGCAGGTGGCGTTTCAATCCCTTCAAGGTACGATCCAAACCAAGGGCGCAAACACCGGAACAAATGCTTGCAATCGCAGTTTCAATCCCTTCAAGGTACGATCCAAACATTTTCGGTCGTGTCAGGTTTGAGGTTTCAATCCCTTGTTTCAATCCCTTCAAGGTACGATCCAAACAGCAAAGAAGTCCCGTGCTTCCCGCCCCCTCAAAACCTGTTTCAATCCCTTCAAGGTACGATCCAAACACGGGGACACATTGGGGGCGAAATTCACTCGGAATCAATGTTTCAATCCCTTCAAGGTACGATCCAAACGAGTTTGAAATCATGCACATTATTCATCCCGAGTACAAGTTTCAATCCCTTCAAGGTACGATCCAAACCTTCGCGGCCAAGTCGCCGAGGGCGGCGCCGAGCTCTTGTTTCAATCCCTTCAAGGTACGATCCAAACCGGAGGAGTTTACCGCCATGCTGAATATCTACCAGAAGGTTTCAATCCCTTCAAGGTACGATCCAAACTTGCAGTTGCAGCTTGGTCGCTTCGTCAATCACCAGTTTCAATCCCTTCAAGGTACGATCCAAACGAAAACGGCGAGAGAGGATGGAGGGTTTGGGAATGGCGTTTCAATCCCTTCAAGGTACGATCCAAACACGACTCCGAAGTTCAGGCCAGGATTTTAGAGAGAGTTTCAATCCCTTCAAGGTACGATCCAAACCCAAACTTCGGCCTTCGCACTTCATATTTCGACATCGCGGCACCAAACCCTTCTGCCTTACATCAAAAAATTTCGATTCTCAATAAAAACGCTTTCAATAGCTTCAATCTCCTCATTGCTCGTTTTTTCTTCCTTTTTCTTTTCGTCGTCGGTCCCCGGGGGGTTGTGCGCGATGAACGATCGACGACAACCAACACAGGCAGCTTCTGACCGTTGCTTCCCGTCGGCAAACTCAAACGATAAATTCCTCCCCTCCCTTTTTCAGCCCGATTTCTTCCCGCGAGGAGTAGAGCCGCATACGGAACGTGTAGAGGACGACGGAATCTTCTTCCGGATCCATGATTCGTTTGAGTTCTTCCTTTAGTTTGACGTAATTCGCATCCGATATTTCGCCTTCAAATACGGAATTTTGGACCCAATGCAAATATTTCCGACAAGTTTTCAGCGCTTTGGCAACGCGTTTTTCGTTAAAATCGTATACAAGAATGACAAACATCTAAAAACATCACCTTCCTTTTACCCGAATCTTGAGGTCCCCGAAACACGGCCTCCGCGAGATTCACAGCGGTGTGGCAGCGACGACACTACCGCAGCGGTTGGTATTACCACAGTGACCGGTACGGCTCGTATTGTTTTTCCCCAAGCAGATGTTTTTGCAGTTTGTACAGTTCGAGCCGAATCAAACGG
>NICF_comb_assmDRAFT_10002040_pt1 | contig 15594 bp, 15 predicted proteins | sample NewIslPassag4_SG_FD_11279 | JGI IMG/M metagenome (IMG submission 11279) | reverse complement strand
GCAAGTCGGAAAAAATATTTTTTGTCATTCTCACGCGAGGGGAGGGGGTATGATGGCCAAATTAAGCAAGAAGAAACAGGATGAACTCATTCAAAGAGAAGTTGACCGCCTCAATGCAGTGTTCGATGAGCTGCCGGATCGTGAAAAAGAGGTGGCAAAAGGGCTGATTGAACGGGTCGCTTTCATGACGATCCAGCTTGAGATTTTGGAAAATGAAATCAAATCGAAAGGCCCGACGTATACTTTCCAAAACGGAAAGCAAAAGATGCTCGTCGAGAACCCTGCTCAAAAAAGCTATAACACCATGATGAATCGATATACGGCAGCTTACAAAGAACTCTTCAATCTTCTCAAAAAAATAGACTCGAACAGTGATGACGATGAATTCGAAGACGTATAAGTATCATCCGTATATCGATGAATACATGCGGATGGTCGAGCAGGGAGAGATTGAGGCTTGTAAAGAACAAAAACAGCTGATGGAATTTTTGCGTTGGAAGCTCGATCAACCAAATGTAGTGATTGACCACGAAGCGATTGAAAAGTCAGTGGAGATTCCGGCAAAATATTTTCCCTTCAATCTTTTTCCGTGGCAAAAATTTATCAATGCTTTTATATACGGTGTACGATATGACGATGGGCAATTAATGTTCGATCGTTTTTTTATTTTGCTAGGACGTGGTGCTGGAAAAAACGGATATGTCGGATGGAACGGTTTCTATATGCTAACCGGCCATCATGGGATAAAAAACTATGATATTGACATCGTGGCAACATCAGAAGACCAGGCTAAAACGTCTTTCATGGATGTTTATAATGTCCTGGAAGACCATTGGTCAAAAGTGAAAAAGGCATTTTATAAATCGAAGACACTTATTCAACATCGAGGAACTAGATCAAAGCTGGAATATAACACGTCAAACGCCAGGACAAAAGACGGCAAACGAAGCGGCTGCGTGATTTTTGACGAAGTGCATGAATATGACAGTTATGACAATATCAAAGTGTTCACTTCTGGTCTAGGTAAAAAAGCAGATCCGAGAACGTTTTACATCACAACGGATGGTTACGTCCGTGGAGGTGTCTTGGATGACTTAAAAGAAGAGGCACGAATGGTGCTAAACAAAGAGATGCCGAATTCCACTCTGTTTCCGTTTATCTGCAAAATAGATGATGAAAAAGAAGTTGATGATGAATCGAAATGGGAAAAAGCCAATCCTTCATACCGGTACAACAAACATCTGCAGCATGAAATGAAAAAAGAGTATGAGCTTGGCAAAATCAATGCAGCGATTCGAATTGAATTCATGACCAAGCGTATGAACATGCCTGTAGATGATACAAGAAAAGAAGTCGCAACGTATGAAGATAGATTAGCGACGAACCAACCGTTCCCGGAAAATTTAAAAGGGATGGAAGCGATCGGGGCGGTAGACTTTGCACAAATCCGTGACTTCTGTGCGGTCGGTGTGCTATTCAAGCATAACGGCAAGAGGTACTGGAAACATCATACGTTCATGCACCATACAGCCCCGAAGCTGCAGGATATCAATCAAGAAATTGTCAACCTAGCAATTGAAAAAGGATTGCTCACCGTTGTTTATGATGAGTCGATTAGTGCCCAGCATGTTGTGAATTGGTTTGTGGAGATGAGCCGGACGTTCTATATCAAAAAAGTGGCGATGGACTTGTATCGTTCGACTATCTTGAAAGAAGCCTTCGAAAACGCTGGATTTGAAGTGGAAATCGTAAGGCGGGGACCGGCTACACATTCTATGCTTTCTCCTCTTGTAGAAGAAATGTTCGTGAAGCACACAATTGTATTTGGCGACGATCCACTCATGAGGTGGTACGTTGGAAATGTCTACAAAGAAGAGAAAGCAAACGGAAACATTGAATACAAGAAGATCGATAAAGAGAAGCGAAAAACGGATGGGTTTTTCGCTTTTTTACATGCGTTAAACTTCGATTCCGAACTACAGGAATCCATCCCGATCACTAAAGAAAATATCGGTCGAATCTTTAAATCATTTGGTGCCTGAAAGGTGGTGAGACAGTGGGTTTTTTAGATTGGATTAGCGGGCTGTTCGGTTCGAAAAGTTCAATTACTTTGACGGAGTTTCAAACGCTATCAACGACCGCATATTACAAGAGGTTGGCTGTTGAAACATGTATCGACTTAATTGCTAATACGTTAACCAGGTGCGAGTTCCAAACGTTTGAGAACGGGAAAGAAAAGCGCGGAGAGAATTACTATTTGCTCAATGTGCAGCCCAATCAGAATCAAAACGCATCGGAGTTTATGCACAGCTTGGTAAATCGCCTGATTATGCAAAATGAATGCTTAGTGATTATGCAAGATGACCAGCTTTATATCGCTGATGGTTGGGTAAAAAATGAATTTGCATTGAAAGAAAATTATTATACACAGGTTCAGATAGGCGATTTAACTTTTCAAAAGGTCTTCCGCGAGTCGGAAGTCTTATATTTTAAACTCAATGACCGGAACATCATGGAAGTAATCAATGGGCTGTATGAAGATTATGGGAAATTGATCGCTTCGGCGGTCGGGTATTACAAAAGGAAGAACAACAAACGGATCCTGATTAAAGGCGATTTCTTGCGACCGCAAGACGCGGAAACGCAAAAGCTGATCGATCAGATGTTTGAAAAACAATTGGCTGACTGGTTCAATGCGGACAAGCCTGGCGTCGGGTTTCAGCTCCAAAAGGGATATGAGCTTGAGGATATGAGCGACAGCAAAAGTGGCGTATCACAGAATAGTACAAGCCGTGATATTGCAGAACTAGTCAACGACATCATTAACTATGTGGCGATGGCTTTTCACGTCCCTCGCGGACTACTGAAAGGAGATATTGCAGATGTAGAAAAGCATATGGATGCTTTTCTATTGTTTTGTATAAAGCCGATCGCAGAACTCATTCAAGATGAGTTTAACCGAAAGATGTATACCAAGCAGGAATATCTGAGCCGAACGTACCTAAAGGTTGACACGAACAATTTGAAGATAGTCGATATTACACAGTTGGCTACAGCTGCGGATAAGTTGTTTGCGATTGGTGGCTTATCCATTAACGATATTTTAGCAATGCTTGGGAAGGAGCCGATCGATGAAGAATGGGCAAACAAACGGTACGTAACCAAAAACTATCAAGAAGCTGATGCCTTGAAAGGAGGTGAAGGGGATGGCAAATAAAATGGAGCTGCCTAAAATCAACAAACGCTTTGAAGTGTTGAATAAAGCAGAATTCAGCGAGGCAGATATGTACCTGTACGGATCCATCGGTTCCGGTTGGTTTGCAGATATTTCATCGAAGGATGTAAAGGCGAAGTTGGATAGTATCACGGCCAAGACAATTAATATTCATATCAACAGTCCAGGTGGTGATGTTTTCGAATCGATCGCGATTCATAATCTGCTAAAAAATCATAAGGCATCCATCAATGTCTACATTGATGGACTAGCAGCTTCAGGAGCATCGGTCATTGCGATGGCCGGAGACAAAATCATCATGCCGAAAAATACGATGATGATGATTCATCGTGCCTGGACATTCGCCTACGGCAACGCTACAGAACTCAGAAAAATTGCAAATGACTTAGAAAAAATTGATACAGCCGTTACAGAAAGCTATACTTCCCGTTTTGTAGGGGAGCGTTCTGAATTGGAAAGGCTGCTTGACGAAGAAACGTGGCTAACTGCGGCTGAATGTAAAGTTTTAGGTTTTTGTGATGAGATAGTGGATGAAATTGAGATTCCTGATGAAGAAGATGAGCAGGAAGAAACATCAGCAAAAGATGAGATTTTAAGCAAATACACACATCAATACGCTGCATCAATAAAAGAAGACGCGCAAACAAAGAAGACACATACAAATAATGCAAATTTAATTTATCAATTTTTGAGTTCTCTCACACGGTCAGAAAACTGACGGTGTTTTTTTATTTTAAAAAATTTTGGGAGGTATCCATATGGGAATTGAAAATTTAGATCGCAAAGCAAAAAACGAAGCAGAAATGAAAGAAAATCTCTTGAAAGCACTAAACAGCGGCGATGAAAAAGAATTGGCGGAAGCTCTTACGAAGTTTGCTAATTCGATTCAGGAAACCATCATCGCAGAAGCAAAAAAAGCGGTCAATGAGGATGTAACCGATCAGCAAGCGATGGCTGCCCGAGGGCTTAAACCACTGACAAAAGAGGAAATGGCTTATTATAACGAAGTCATCCAAGGGCAAGGGTTTGACGGGGTGGAAAAACTTGTTCCGCCAACTGTTATTGACCGCGTTTTCGAAGATTTGGTCCGTGACCACGAATTATTGCAAAACATCGAATTCGTGAATACAACAGGAATCACAGAATGGATTTTGAAAAAAGGGGATATTCCGACAGCTTGGTGGGGTAGGTTGACATCAGAGATTAAAGAAATCCTTGACGAGGGGTTTGAAAAAGTCAGTACGGAATTGTTTAAGCTTTCTGCGTTCATTCCGGTTGCAAAGGCTATGTTGGATTTAGGGCCGATTTGGCTAGATAAATATGTCCGTACTGTTCTAACTGAAGCTATGGCGATTGGCTTGGAAGATGCGACCATCCGAGGAACTGGAAAAGAGCAACCGATTGGGATGATGAAAGATTTAGAGGGTGCAGTCGTTAACGGGGAATATCCAGACAAAGAGGCGATCGCTATCACTGACCTGTCGCCAAAAACACTTGGAAAAGAAGTAATGGCCCCACTAACGAAAAATGGTAAACGAAAAGTAAATCAAGTGTTGTTTGTGGTAAATCCACTGGATTATTGGGAAAAAATCTTCCCAGAGACCACGATTCTTACTCAAAACGGCACATATGTTTATGGGGTTCTGCCGATTCCTGCGAAAGTTATTCAATCAGTATCTGTTCCACAAGGTAAACTAATTGCAGGGCTTGGTAAAGATTACTTCTTGGGCGTGGGCTCTTCTCGAAAAATCGAATACAGCGATGAAGTACGAATCATTGAAGATGAGCGCGTATACGTCACCAAGCAATACGCAAACGGCCGCCCGAAAGACAATGACAGCTTCTTGGTCTTTGACATTACGAATCTGGGCACGGAAACACCAACTCCATAGTGAAAGGAGTGAAATAACATGCAATATCCCGTGTTAAATGATTTCATCGAAAAATATCACAATGGCATCTTATACAAAAAAGGTGAGACGTATCCGAAAAAGGGATTTGAAGCGGATCCGGAAAGGGTAAAATATCTTCAAAGTGAGAAAAACAAATATAAAATCCCTTTTCTTGGTCCTGTTGTAGAAGAAGAAAAACAAGTAGAAGGGTCAGCTGATGAGAAGAAAAGCAACAAAACACGAAAGAATCCACCTGCTAAAAAGTAGGTGATTTTTTATGAATGAACAAACACTTCAGCAATTGCTTTCTGATTTGAAAGAACGATTGCGTATCACATGGGATGAGGAGGACTGGCATTTAAGAAGGTTGATCCAGCAGTCAGAGACGTATTTGTCTGAATTGACAAATGCGTCTTTTAATTTTTTAAAAGAGGAATGGCCGAAAGAAATCTTATTGGAACGTTGTAGATATGTATATAACAATGCAGGTGATGAGTTCGAAATCAATTTTCATCATGAATTATCTCGACTCATTTTGTCCGTGGCCATTGGGAAAGTAGGTGTCGTTCGTGGCAGTGAAACCGTATCGGGAGACGTTTAATGATGGCTTCCTTTCTTATGGCCATAAACAAACGCAGCGTTCAGCAACCGGTAAACGTATCGGAGAAGAATTCAAAGAAGAAGGGAAACTGGCCTTCAAAGAAATGTCATGTCGCGATCAAGATTATCAGATGGCCGGCATTATGGGGGCTAGTTTGGACAGGAAAGTTAAAACGCGGTATCCCCCTTCTTTTCGAGCAATCAACAAAAATAAATTGAAGGTTGTAATCAACAACATTGAGTATGATGTCATCACCGTTGATTCAGACGGGATGTATCTCTATTTTTACCTACAGGAAGTCAGAAAGTAGGTGCAATCAATGAATGAAAAGACGAAAAGATTTATGCGTGAGCAAATTGCCGCATTAGTCACCGCATTAAAGAGTTTTGGGCTCCCGGTTTATGAAGATGAGATCGCGGAGGACGAAGAAGCAACGTTGTCTGAGTACAATTGTTTTGTGTTCGAGACCGGTGAGTTCCGTACAACGAACAATATTAGAAACGTCATACAAGATATTTATGTGTACTACTACTCAGAAAATCGTGATGATGTCGATGAACAAACGATTGATATTATTTCCAGTGTCTCGTCCATTAAAGGCATAAATTTTGTCAACACGGTCAAAGAACGCCTCCAAGAAAAAGACACTGATCGCTATGTCGATCGGGTGACACTTGTTTTTAGGCGGGTGATCCCGATTGGGTGTCAAGTTTGAACTGGATTATGAAGCGATCAAACGTTTAGAGATGAAAATGGCGAAACTTCCAGACAGAATGGAAAGGGCCACAAATGATGTTTTGCATGCCGACGGTATCCGAATAGCTACAGAAGAAATTACGAAGCTCATTCCTGTTTCAACAAGAAAGGGAAAAATCAGAAACAAGAAACATGCAAGACATAGCAACTGGAGCAAAAGCGAAAAGATTAATCTTGGTTTTGTTATTAAGGCAAGAGGCGGAGCTGCAAATAAAAAAGGTAGTTTTGGTTATCTCGTCTTTCCGAATGAAGGGCGAGGTGCTCATAACCCGATTGAACAACGTTTCATGGAACGCGGTTTGGAGGCTGCAACTCCGAAGATACTAGCTAAATTGCATGAAAAAATTGATCAAATTCTAGAGGAGGAATCATAATGCCTACTGTTATTCAGGAATTTGATGCCGTATCGATTAAAAATGCAAGTGTTCAGTTCATTGATAACGGGACACAGCAACCAGGCACAAAATTTGGTTGCGTTGGGACGATTGAGGGAGAGACAGAAGGTATTGAGATTGTGAAAAGATGCGAAGGTGTTGAAGTTAAGCGGAAATTCAAGCCAAACAAAATGAATCTAACTGTAAACGCACATATTCCCGTACAGGTTGCTCGTGACTTTTTCGGGCTTACTAACGTAGATTTAAAGCCTGGCGTTTGGGCGTATGGTGAGCTTTCGAAAGGAAAACAATTTGTTCTCACAGCGGATGTCATCGATGAATTTGAGGATGTCGTGAAATTGATCGCTTTTCCAAACTGCTCAAACAATACAGGATTTAAAATTTCGATTGAAAACGGTGCGGATGAAGTGGCTATGCTTGAATTGGAATTTACAGCGTTGAAGGACAGCCTGGGAAATCTTTATTATGAATCGTTTGTGGATGAATTAGAGGATCCGACAATTGCCGATCAATGGCATACGCAATTTACGCCTGAATTAGTTAAAGCTGTTCCGACACCATAAGCCCCTGATTTCTATTTAGGGGGCTTTTTATTTTTGAAATCAAGAAAGTGAGGGGAATCAAATGAAGGTGAGAAAAGTTACGCTCAAAGACGTTGAGGTAAGAGAGGTTAATGGTGAGTTTGAAAAAGTGTTCGTTAACGAAAAAACGTATCCTGTCTTTTTGACAAACTATGCACTCAAAAAAGGTAAGGAAATGGGGTTAATTGAGAGTTCATTGTTCAGTGATTTGTTGAAAATGAAAGGGTTGGAAGCGCTAGTTAATAATGATTCAAATTTGAGTGATATTGATTCTCCTGTTTTTGAAAGAATCGATGAGACGAAAATGTTAAAACTGATTTATTTAGCGTTCATCGGTGCAAACAAAAATACTGATCTTTCTTTTGATGAGTTTTTGCAGAAATATCATGAATCAATTGAATACACAATGGAACTATATATGAATCTAATTGCTGATCTCATGTCAACGGATCCAAACCAATTTGCGAAAGGTCTTCAACAAAGCACAAATAAAAGCAATAAAAACGGAAAAAAGTTAAACCACCGACGCTAAAAATTGAGTGTGTGGAGGATTTGTACGTTTTGTATTGTCTTGGCGCAGGAATCGACCCGGAAACTTTTTGGCACGAGCCGATTGCATCAGTGGAACGGATATACCAAGGGGCGCTTGCATTTGAGGGATGGCGCAACAATCCAAAAGAAGGTTAGGGGTAGGTGAGACTGGTGGCCAAAAATTCAGAAGTGAAGGTTGCGTTTAAAGTTTTTAACCAGGAATTTAACAACGCAATAAAAGAGATGAATCGCGAAGCCTACAAGCTCCGGCAGGAGATGAAACTGCAAGAGGAGCAAATGAAAAATACGGCTAGCGAAGTGCAAAAATATGAGGCAAGATTAAACAACTTACAGCAGCTTTACGACGTCGCGCAAAGAAAAACACAAGTAACTGCTGAACAGTTAGTAAAAGTTAGACAGCAATTTGGAGCAAATTCAAACGAAGCCAAACGGATGGAAATTGAGCTTTTGAAAGCTCAAGCTGCCGAACAGCAGTTGGCCAACCGCATTGATGAAACCAGTCGGAGCCTACAGCGCGCCAAAGATGCGGAACGTGCTCGGACAAGCGAAGTGGCTAAAGCTGAAAAACAGCTTCAAGTACTCCGACAAGAAGAGGATAGACTCCGAGCGACAACTGAAAAAATGAATGCGGAGCACGATCTCCAACGCGCCAAACTTGGTGCAAACGCATCTGAATCTGATAAACTACGACTGCGGATTTTACAACTAAATCAAAGCTTAGACCAAACCATCCAACAAACTCGTTTATACGAACAGCAATTAGAACAAGCCAAAAAGGCCTATGGTCAAAATTCAACTGAAGTAAAAAATTATGAAACTAAATTATTACAAGCGCGTGCTGCAGAAGAAAAACTAGCACAAGAAATTAGGCAAGCTAATCAACAGTTACGAGAGCAAGAAAGTGTTGCCCGCCGGGCTGCAGATTCATTAAACGGTATAGGCAGTAGAACACAACAAATCGGCCAATCCATGGTCAGTTCGTTTGCTCCGGCTGCGGCGGCAACCGGTTTTGCTTTTTATCGCATGATTGAGGGTGCTCGCGATTTTGAAAAGGAAGCAAGACGGGCGGCGGTGCTGACCCAAGGCTCCTATGATGATGTATCGAAAGCGATACTCGATATGGCCAAAAATTCTGTGTACACAACCGCAGAAGTTGCGGCTGCATTCGCTGAATTAGGGGCTAAAGGATTCGATGCGGCAAAAGCAACAGAAGCATTACCTGGAATTTTAAGCGCAGCTGCTGCATCAGGGGAAGACTTAGGCCTTGTCGCAGATACGATTACGTCTGCATTGAACTCGTTCAGACTTGAAGCAAGTGAAAGTAGTCGTGTGGCAGACGTATTGGCACAAGCGGCGAATCAGTCGGCAGCCGGTGTGTTAGATATGCAATATGCGTTCAAGTACGCAGCTGGCCCGGCGGCTCAACTTGGATATGAAATTGAGGATTTGGCGGCGGCTGTTGGGATTATGGTGGATGCTGGCCTATCTGGGGAACAAGCAGGTACGACTTTGCGTGCAGCTTTATTGCGTTTAGTTGATCCTCCAAAAGAAGCGAAGCGGCAACTTGATCAATTGGGGGTTTCAATAAGAGATAGAAACGGAGAAATGAAGCCGCTGTCACAAATTGTAGGAGAACTAATAAAAGGTATGGATGGCATGACCAATGCCCAAAAAGCAGCAGCGCTTGCAACAATCTTCGGAACAGAAGCCGTTTCAGGAATGATGTCACTGATATCGGCAGGGCCCGAAGAAATTGAGAAGATGACGAGAGCTCTCGAAAATAGTGCTGGCGCATCCCAAAAAGCAGCCGATGCCATGCTTGAAGGATGGGCCGGAGCGCTCACGAAAATGGAATCGTCTATTGATTCGGCATCCAAGGATTTTGTGAATTCGTTGGCTCCTACGATCGAACGAGTAGCCAATCTCATTGAGTACATGGCCAATAAATTCATGAGCCTGTCTCCGACAACGAAAAGTATGATAGCGACAATAGCGGCTGTTGTTACAGCGCTATTAGCATTAGGCACAACACTGGGGATCGTCGTTAGTTCGATTGGCGGAGCTATTTTAGTTTCGAGCAAGTTATTTAGGATGTTTAAACAAGGCAGTGATACAGTCAATAAATCGAAGTCAATTTTTAGTTCTTTCGGAAAAACGGTCGGGTCATCTACTTCGCAGCTTAATTTATTCAGCAAATCAGCAGGGCTGCTGCTTGGTCCATTCAGGTTATTAGGATCTTTATTTATGATGTTCTTGCCTCAAATTGTGATGTTTATCGCACGAAATGAGGAAGCTAGGCAAGCTATATCGAACGCTTGGAATTCCATTGTCCGAGCTATCCAGCCGGTTCTAGTCCAAATTATGAATGCTATTCAGCAACTGCAGCCTGTTTTTCAACAAATAGGCGCATCGTTTGGCACAGTATTTTTCACATTAATAAAAACTGTGACCGGCCTATTAAGTTCGCTGGGACCGTCTTTGGCAAGTTTGGCATCTAGTTTAGGGTCCATTTTTGCATCCATCGTTCAAACTGGCGGAAGTTTATTAACATCACTAGCGCCGGTTTTCCAAGGCATTTTATCGTTGGTAAGTAATGTCTTGGTGGCTTTGCAGCCAGTCTTTGATCAATTTTCAATGATGTTTGCGGAATTAGCGCCGCAATTTCAGCAAACCGGGGCTGTTTTGGCACAAAGCTTTCAGCAGTTGGCGCCTGCATTTGCTCAACTTGGCCAAGCGCTAGTGGAACTTGGATTGACAATAGGTCAAGTATTGGGCCAACTTGCCCAGGGGATTATATCAATCTCTGTGCAGCTGCTTCCACAGTTGGCTAATACTTTTGCATCTATATTGCCGGTTATCTTGCAAGTTGTTATGTCCGTAATACCGGTTATTACGCAATTGATTCAAGCAATCATTCCAATCGTTCTTCAAATTGTGACTAGCGTATTGCCGGTGCTTTTACAAGTAGTTCAAGCTGTATTTCCGGTCATTTTACAAGTCATACAGCAGGTCATACCGATTGTTTTGCAAGTATTGCTGTCAATTGTTCCGGTTATTTTACAAATTGCTAAAGCGGTTATCCCGTTGATTTTACAGGCCGTTCAAATGGTCTTTCCGGTGATCTTGCAGATCATCCAGGCGGTTATCCCAATCGTTATTACAGTTCTAAAGTTAGCGGCCACCTTTATAAGAACGGTCTTAGTTCCAGCTATTCAATTCATCCTAGAAATAGTTCAAATCGTCTTTCCAGCGATTCTAAAAATCATCCAAAACGCCATCCAAATCATCACGAATATCATTAAGCTGTTTACAGCTATCCTGAAAGGCGATTGGAAAGGCGCTTGGGATGCGGTTAAAAACATCACGTCGTCAGTTTGGAATACAATCAAAACAATCATTTCAACAGCAATCAATGTTGTTAAAACGACCATTCAAAACGTATGGAACGCAATTAAAACCGTCACATCTACCGTTTGGAATGGTATAAAATCCGTCATTTCGAGCGTCTGGGACGGCATCAAATCGACGATATCCAACGTTGTTAATGGGATTCGTTCTACGATCTCGAACGTTTTCGAAAGTATCAAATCGACAGCAACCACCGTTTGGAATGGGATTAAAAATGTGATGATAAAACCTGTTGAGTCGGCAAAAGATGCGATAAAGGCAGCTATTGATAAAATCAAAGGATTCTTTAGTGGCTTGAAACTAAAAATACCAGAAATCCAGCTACCGAAATTGCCGAAATTCAGCATTGAAGGAAAGTTTAGCTTAACACCACCGTCTGTACCAAAGATAAAAGTAAGCTGGAACGCAAAAGGTGGTATTTTCAAGGAGCCAACGATCTTTAATACAGCAAATGCAGGACTACAAGGAGTCGGAGAAGCTGGACCAGAAGCGATCATACCTTTGACCGATAAGGTTCTCGGGAAAATCGGCGCGATGATTGCCGCAACAAGTGAGTACCGGAAAAGTTTAAGTGAAACGCTTGCCAACAGTCTCGTCGGGAAGCAAGAAATTCACATAACAGTCGTTACTGAATTAGATGGGTACGAGATTGCAAGAAATCAATTTCCATATATCAACGAAATGATGGGTAATCGCACGCAAAGCAATCTGATTTACAGAGGGGTGAGATGATATGGACAAGAGTGTTTTCAATTTCAAGATTCAGTATAAAGATGGCTCGATTGTCGATCTTCATGAAAAGAATTTATGGGTCAGCTCTTTCCGCATCCTCTCCCCTACCCCTGAACATATCACAGAAACAGTGGAGGGGCGTCATGGTTCCGTCCTTCTCGAAACTAGGTTGAAAGAGAGATTGATTAGAACGACGATCCAGGTCGAGGCTGTTGATCACATTGACTTTGATCTATTCAGGGATGAATTGTTTAGAATTTTTAACCCTCTAGAGGAATTGTATATTATACGTGATTTACAACCAGGCAAAAGAATGAAAGTCAAGGTAGCAAACGACTTTGATATAGATTATTTAACATTAGAAGATGGAGAGTTTAATGTTGATTTTGTCATTCATTCCGTCTTTTTAGAATCGGTAGGAACCACCCTTGACCCGTTCACGTTTGACGCGGAACTTTGGCAAATCGGGCAGGGGTTGATTGAATCGGATGATCTGAAATACGTTCACAATACGGCTAATTTCAGTATTTACAATGCTGGTGATATTGACATTGACCCGCGTGTGTTACCGTTAAAAATCACATTCACCGGAGCGTCGACGAATCTAAAGATTACAAACGTCACAACAGGCGACACATGGCAATACAACGGAGCTACGACTGCTAGTGACACAATCACACTGGATGGTGTGCGTGCGCTTAAAAATGGGACATCGATATTTGGTGCAACCAATCGCAAGCTGATTACGATTAAGCCAGGTTGGAATGACTTCATCATAACGGGAGCAAGCGGAAGTTTTACGATTTCGTTTGACTTCCGTTTTTACTACTTATAGGAGGACGGTGATACAGCATGTCATCTATGAAATATCCATACCGTGATTTAGGAGTTCCATTCGACCGCAATTTTAGAAATGACCTCAATGCTAACTTTGACGACATCGAGCATGATATACGGATGATCGGTGGCGAAGCGGCACAACAAGCGCTTGAAGCTGCAGAGGAAGCAAATACACAAGCCATTTACGCTCAAACTAGCGGAGATTACGCGAATGATAAAGGCGATTATGCAGCGCAACAAGGCGACTATGCAAAAACACAAGGGGATTACGCGAAGGCACAAGGAGATGCGGCTAATTTAGCGGCTACTAATGCGAACGATGCCGCCAACAATGCAAATAGCGCGGCTACTAATGCTAATAATGCAGCGACCGCTGCGAACAATGCGGCTACTAACGCAAATACAGCGGCAGACAACGCCAATAACGCAACGACTAATGCTAACATAGCCGCGGACAATGCCAATACACAAGCAACGAATGCGCAAAATGCGGCACAATCAGCAAATGAAGCGGCAACCAATGCCAATGATGCGGCTGATAATGCGAATACGCAAGCGACATATGCCCAGCAACAAGGCGACTATGCTAAAGAGCAAGGAGACTATGCAAAACAAGTCGGAGATGAAAACAAAACACGCTGGCTCACAGCGGTGAACACCTATGCAGATATTGCGACGACATATCCGAATCCACAGTTAGGTGACACCGTACAAACCATTGACGATAGTAAAATCTATCGCTGGGATGGTACGCAATGGGTATGGACACAACAATATAACGCCAATGCAATCACTGACGTTCAAAATAAAATTGGAATTTTATTCAATCGTGCGGATTTGGTGAGTGTGAAAGAGTTTGGGGCTAAAGGTGATGGCGCGACGGATGATACGTTAGCAATCCAAAATGCAATTAACAGTTTAACAAATGTCAATGGAGGTATTTTATTTTTTCCAAAAGGAACTTATCTCATTTCCTCACCTCTAAAATTTGACCATAGAGGGATTATTTTTAGAGGTACAGGAAGAGGGAGTATACTAAAAGCGAGCACTTCATTGAATGGCGGTATTTTTGAAAGTATAGAGTCTGAAAGAACCGTAAACAGTTATTTAGAAAATGTTATTTTTGAAAACTTGCATTTTGATTTAAATTCTAATGATAACGCATTTGGGTTTCGAATCAATGGTTTTACAAGAGGTTGTTTGATTCGTGACAATTACTTCAGTAATGTGAAAAAAGCAGCAATTGCATTGAGTGGTTCGTGGAGTTTTTCGATCGAAAGAAACAACGTACAAGGAACTGCTGATAAAACAGCAATAGGAATACTTTTCGGAGATGAAAACGCAGTACCTTCTTATGCCGGAAGTTTTTCCGTCAATCAAGCTCGTATTGTAGGTAATACTATTCGTTCGTGTTTTAGAGCGATTTATCTTTTATACGGCAATATTAACCTTATTGACGGAAACACTTTAGAACTTAACAACATTGACATTGAAATGTTAGGAGCAACATCGACAGTTATATCTAACAACTATTTAGAAAATGCAACATCAAGAAGTATTTATTTATCAGGAACAACTAATTACGCTATTAACACGAAGATTATTGCAAACTTTCTTAATGCGTCAGATAGTGCGGTTTCTGAAATATATATAAACAACGCTCAAAACTGCCGAATACTTGGAAATCGGTTTGTAAAATCGAATACACACATTTATTTCGGGACAGGAAGTTCACCAAGAATTAATAACAATTACTTTGAAGTTGATGATAAAGCGAGGATTGGAAACCTCAATGAATACGATTTAACAAAGAATATTATTTATTATTACAACTTGAATCAGTTCGAAGGAATTACCGCACAAACAATGACGCTTTTGCGAGAACTGATAATAGATTATACCGCCCCAAGAATGACGATGAAGACAGGTGATACAGGAGCTTCAGGAAGCACGGCTGAGTGGAGAATTAATACTACTAGCGTTTCGCAATGGGGAAGAGTCGGGAAATTAACGTCTAGTAGTAATGAATTTGTATTTACAGGGAATGGAGTTACAGCATTTAGCTTTTATAAATTAGTGAAAGCATATGATGACATAGAATTAACAACATCAGGAAAAGGATTGATTTTAAGATCACCAGACGATACGAAACGTTATCGGATTTCAGTTGATAACAGTGGAAATTTGATTACGACACAAGTTTAATTTATACGCCACAGACCTTTCATATATAGCAGTTGCTATAAACAGAAAAATTATGTAATATTATGGTATAGAATTAGTAAAAAATGAGGTCTGTGGCGTTATGGGGATTTTAAGATTGGTTACGTTTGTATTTTTTCCTATAATTAGAATTAGTGGATTTCCTGTTCCGTTGGCAATGTTTTATATTTTTTTGCGGAAAATAGAATTTTACAAATCATATTTCTATCCATTGTTTTTTTCTTCATTATATTTTTTGTTTATGATTGTTTTGAATAATTTTGAACAAATTGAGATTACCGACTTAGCTTATTCTATTTTCCCGTTAGTATATTTAGTCTTGATTCATTCTTTTTACAAATTGAAAAATCTTGAAAAAATAATAAAAATATACTTCTTT
>NICF_comb_assmDRAFT_10002038_pt1 | contig 15610 bp, 20 predicted proteins | sample NewIslPassag4_SG_FD_11279 | JGI IMG/M metagenome (IMG submission 11279) | reverse complement strand
CTTGGTGGAATCGGCGATGATCATGACCCGCCGCGAAATCGAAGCCACCAGCTTCTCCCGGAGCAGCGCGCCGCCTCCGCCCTTGATGGCGTTGAGCCGGTTGTCGATCTCATCCGCTCCGTCGACCGTCAGATCCACCTCGCCGACTGCATTGACGTCAACGACGCGGAGCCCCAGCGACTCCGCCAGTTCGGCGGTCTGAACGGAAGTGGCGACCCCGGTGACGCGCAGGCCATCCTTGACCCGCTCCGCCAGTTCCCTGATGAACCAGTATGCCGTGGACCCTGTTCCGAGGCCCACGATCATGCCGTCTTCGACCAGTTCGGCCGCCTTGGCGCCGACCAGCCGCTTTTCAGCCAATTGCTTCTCGCTCATGGACGTTCCTCCCGTCAGGTTGATGGTTTGTCCCCTTTGCAATCCGTGCGCAATGTCCGCCGGTCCCCGTCATCGAGCGCATACTCGAGAAAAACGCATTCCCCGTCCCGCGCCGTTTCGCGCCGGCGCACGGGCACGGGACGCCGGAAAATCGGGCCGTCGACGACCAGCGTGTGAAACTCTCCGCTCTCCCCGCACGGGTCGATGCCGCGCGCCAGGAGCTCGTCGACATATTCGTGCGTGAACTCGCGTCCGAGGTCCTCTTCCCGCATGCCCATGGACAGGTTGACGGTCGTGACGAAGGCCCGGAAGCCGAGATCGATGAATTCCCGGACCGTCTCGACATGATCCCGCTCCCAGAGCGGCATGCCGAGGTCCAGCCCGACGCGCCTCGTCACCCCGTCATGCCAGCAGCCGCGCGCCGGCATGTCCAGATCGCCCGTGACGAGCACTTCCGCGCCCAGCCGCTTCGCCTGTTTCAACAGGCCGATGAAGACGTCCTCATACGCCGGCCAATCCGCGGGCGCCGCCAGGAGCGGCAGGCCGATCGCATCCGCCTGCGACCGGATGATGTCCTCGGAAATCCCGTGGGACCGGGATCGCTTCCCTTCTTCCTCCATCATGACGATGAGTCCGACCGGCTCGCCGGCGTTCATCGCGTGGTACAGCGCCAGCGTACTGTCCTTGCCGCCGCTGAACGAAGCGACGAACTTGCGGCCTTGCGCGTTCTGTTTCCAACCCGGCTTCTGCGCTTCCGTCATCGGCAGATCCATCAAGCTTCTCCCCCCGTTCGGATGGCGTCCGTCAGCCCCCGCTCTGCCTTCCCCCGTTTCAGCGACGCCACGGTCAGGAAATTGACAATGACAAGCGGATCGCCTTCGCCTTGCCGTTTTTCAGAATGGAGAGATTCGCCATCGTGATGCCGACGCGATCGGACAGCTCGGCCACGCTCATCTCGCGCTTGGCCGGCATGACATCCGGATTCACAATGAATGCCACGAACCTCACCTCAGACAGGCGGCTTATGATGGTATAATACCATTAACCTGTTTCCATCACAGAGATCGTCCTGAAGATCCGGAAGAATATCAGGCATAAATAAAAGGAGAATGCGGTATGTCCGACAAGACGAAAGTCTACCTGAACCACGACGGCGGCGTGGACGATCTCGTGTCGCTGTTCCTGCTGCTGAAGATGGAAGAAGCGGAGCTGATCGGGGTCGGGGTCATTCCCGCGGACTGCTATCTCGAGCCCGCGGTTTCGGCCAGCCGGAAGATCATCGACCGCTTCGGCCGGGGCGCCCGGCTGGAAGTGGCGGCATCCAACTCCCGCGGCAAACATCCGTTCCCGAAGGAGTGGCGCATGCACGCCTTCATCGTGGACGCGCTCCCCGTCCTGAACGAATTCGGCGAACCGAAGACGCCGGTGGCGGCGAAACCGGCCCATCTGGATCTGATCGACAAACTGCGCGCCAGCGACGAGCCGGTCACGCTGGTCTTCGTCGGCCCGCTCACCGATCTGGCCCGCGCCCTCGAAATCGCGCCCGACATCGAGCGCAACATCGCCAAGCTCGCCTGGATGGGCGGCACCTTCCTGCCCAAGGGCAACGTCGAAGAGCCGGAGCATGACGGCACCGCCGAATGGAACGCCTACTGGGATCCGGACGCCGTCAAAACCGTCTGGGACAGCTCGATCCCGATCGACCTCGTCGCGCTGGAAAGCACGAACATGGTGCCGCTCACGCCGGATATCCGCGCCATGTGGGCCCGGGAAAGAAGCCATGTCGGCGTCGATTTCCTCGGCCAATGCTACGCCATCGTCCCGCCGCTCGTGCACTTCGAGACGAATTCCACCTATTACCTGTGGGATGTCCTGACCACGGCGACGATCGGGCGCCCCGATCTGGTCAAGAAGAGGGAAGTCCGCTCCATCGTCATCAGCGAAGGTCCCTCCCAGGGCAGAACGGCGCCCGATCCCGGCGGTCGTCCCGTTCAGCTCGTGTATGAAGCGGACCGGGACGCATTTTTCCGCTACATCACCGAATTGGCGAAAAAATAAGCGGCCGTGTCCGACACGGCTCGCCCGATGAACCGCCCGCACCCCACCGGCGCACATGCGTCCCCGCCCCGGCGGCCGCGGGCCGGCCGCTCATGGAAGCCGAAGCCCGGGCCTCGCTCGCTCACGACGGTGAACCCCGGCACATCCCGGCAAAAACGGATCGACTCGTCCATGTCCTTCACGCCGATCGTCACGTTTCCGAAGCGCATGGTTCCGCTCCCCCTTCTTCAGCCGCGGGTTGACAGAGAGCGCTTTCATCCTCCAATATAGTAGAATCATGTCAAATTCGCGGTCAAGGTGATGTGTATGCGCGACTACCCCTTCGTCTTCCCCGTGCGAGAAGCGGTCTACAAGGAGATCGGCGGGCGGAAGCTCCGGTTTTTCATATTCGAACCCGGAACGGGCGGGACGAGCCGGAGCGCGGCGCTGTTCTTCATCGGCGGCACGTTCACGCCGAATCCGAACACGCCCGCGGATTTCCAGTACCACGCCGAATATCTGGCCTCGAAGGGATATGTCGCGATCTGCGTGGAATGCCGGACCGGTCGGGACGAAAGCTTCACGCCGATGCAGGCGATCCGCGACGCAAGGTCCGCCGTCCGCCGGCTGCGCGCGCGGGCGTCCGAATGGGGCATAGATCCGAACCGGATTGCCGTGTGCGCTTCGTCGTCCGGCGGCTACACCGCCGTGTCCGCGATCATGTTCGACCATTTGAACGACGAAGGGGACGACCTCGCCGTCTCCCCCGTACCGGACGCGCTGGCCGTTTTCGCCGCCGGAATGGACGCCGTGGACATCATGCGGCGGCTTTACCCCGAACTGCTGCCCGCGGCGCGGGACAACTCCCCGTACCACAACGTGCGAAAATGCCTCCCGCCGACGCTCTGGATGATCGGCACCGCCGACCCGCTCTACGAGCAAAACCGGGACTTCGTCGAGCGGATGATCGCGGCGGGCAACGACATCACCTGGGTCGAATACGAAGGCATGGAGCACGGCTTCTTCCGCCACGGCCGGCACGGGAACCGCCCGCTCGAGGAGACCCGGATCCGCATCGCGGAGTTCCTGAAGGCGCGGGGCTTCTGACCGGCCGATCTTTACGCGATCGGCGTGCCGTTCGGCACCGGCTCGTCCGGCCTGAGCAGCACGACGTCGCCTTCCTCCGGGACACCGCCCAGCACGAGCACCTCGGAATTGAATCCGGCAATGCGCCGCGGCGGGAAATTGACGACCGCGACCACCTGGCGGCCGACGAGCCGCTCCGGCGCGTATCGGCGCGTGATCTGGGCGGACGATTGCTTGATCCCCAGCTCTCCGAAATCGATCTTCAGCTTGATTGCAGGCTTCCGCGCCTCCGGAAAATCCTCCGCGTGCACCACGGTGCCGACCCTGATGTCCAGCTTCATGAAATCTTCAATCGTCGCCACGCCTTCATCCTCCTCTTGTGTCCGCCGAGTCGGTCTCGGCGGGTTGCTTCCTTTTCGTTGCGTTCGTCTCTTGACGGCTTCCGTGACGGCCCGCCCGCGATGCTCGAAAAGCCGCTCCCGCGCTTCCTCCGCATCCAGCCATTCGACGCCGTGATCGGCTTCAGCCGGTTCCGTATTCGATCCCTTCCAACTTTACACCGAACGCCCTTCTCCCCGCCATGCCGCATTCGCCATAAATCAATGATTGCCTCATATTTTACGGCAAAAACGCCCTCTTCCGCGCCACCAGCTTCACGCCGCCGATCTTGTACAGATACCGCCCGTCGATGATTTGCTTGAGGATGGCCGCGGCGGTCCCCTTCAGCTTGCACTTGCCGACGCTGCCGACGGCCTCGCCTTTGCCCAGCGACGCGACGGTTCCCCTGTAAATGTACCTGAAGGGCTGCATCTCCCTTCCGCGCAGCAGCGCGATCGCATTGCGGGCCGCGGCCTCTCCCTGCTGGATCGCGATCTGGGCGCTCGGCGGATACGGTCTGCCCTGATCGTTCAACACGATCGACGAGTCCCCGACCACGAAAATCTCTTCGTGCCCCGGCGCCTGCAGATACGAATTGACAACCACCCGTCCGCGGCTTGTCTCAAACCCCGACGCCTCGAGCACCCGGTTGCCGCGAACGCCGCCCGCCCAGATGACGGTATCCGCGCGAATGAACTCCCCGTCGCCGATCTCCACGCCTTCGCTTGTGCATTTTTTCACAGGTGTGCCCAATCGAAAAACAACGCCCTTCCGCCTCAGCAGCTCCACCGCATGATCCGCAAGTTCGGCGTCAAATCCCGGCAGCGCCGCCGGAGCGGCTTCCACGACATAGATTTTCACAAGCGCCGGATCGACATCATGATACATGCACAGTTCGGGAATCCGGTTCACCAGCTCGCCGACGAACTCGATGCCGGTCAGGCCGGCTCCGCCGACGACGAAAGTGAGCCGTTCGGTCCGCTCCTCGTCCAGCTTGAACAGTGCGAATTGACGCTCGATGTGCTTCCGGATGAAGAGGGCGCTGCTTAAGCTGCGGATGAACAGGGCGTGTTCCGCAATGCCCGGAATGCCGAACGTCTCCGGCTCTCCGCCCAGCGCGACGATCAGCACGTCATACGGGATATCGCCTTCATCGGTCAGCACCCTCTTCCCGGCGGTGTCGATTCGTTCCACCGTCCGCTTGAGAATCGCCGTTCTCCCCGGATCGACGATGTCCCGGATGTCGACGCGCGATCTTTCCGCATTGCCGGTGCCGGCCGCCGGCTTGTGCAACTGCGTCGTGAAATAGTGGTAGTCGTGCTTGTTGACCAGGGCGATGTCCGCCTCGCCTCTCCCCAGCCGCTTCTGCAGCGCGAGGACGGCCTGGATGCCGGCATAGCCGCCCCCCAATACCAGGATCTTCTTCGGTTCAGCCATTCGGGATCACTCCATTCTTGTCGATTGTTTATTGTGAAATTATTCACAATACCCTCGGCAAAAAAAGGCAAAATCCCGAGGATCTTACCCGATACTATAGCACGATGTGACAAAATTGTGAATACCCATTTTTATGCAGACTTCGGTTGGTCATGGCGATACCATTTCTTCGTTCACCAAACGTTCCTTATCGTCCAGATTGAATCTGCCGGGCGTCCAGCTCGGTAGCACGCCGTACCCTCCGATTATTTTGCCCTCCGCTTCGTATATGACGGCTCTCACATGTTCCCCGCCATCGTCGATTTGCTTCAATTCGTATGTGTAGCTCGTCACTTCCCGGCCCATATAGTCACGATAAAATGTAATGCCGCTGGCTTCATAACTCCGTTGAAGCTCAACCGCAGGATTCAGCACGAAGGTGTTCGATCCGACAAACGCTTTGACTTCCCACCCTCTGTCGGCCAAATAATCGCAACCAGAACAACCTCCCGAATCCTTCTCATCGATGTTCCCTCCTGCCGCTTGGAATTGCCTCGCCCGCTGCCCGCCCCGCGATTTCCGGTCTTGCGCGATTCGTCCATCCCCTTCACAATGGAATCAGGATATGGACGGTCAGCCCATCTTGATGCGAGGGGTGAATTTCGTGAGAAAACTCATGACGTGCGCCAAGGAAAATCCGGTCTGGCTCTACGCGGGCGCGGCGATCACGGCGATCCTGTTGCTCATGAAATAGACCGGAACCGACGCTTCCCGGACCTTCCGGACACCGCGTCCGACAGACCGCGCCTCCGATTCAATGACGCGTCTTCGCGTACGCCGAGAATCGGTCCAGCAGCGCCTCGGGCGCATCCGCCGTAATGATCTCCGCCTGCCCCATCGGCCTCAGGAACCCTTCGCGTTCCATCGCGCCCAGCATGTCGAGCAGCGGATCGTAATAACCCCGGATGTTGAGCAGGCCGATCGGCTTCCGGTGCAGCTCCAGCCGCCCCCATGTGAACACTTCGAAGAATTCCTCCAGCGTGCCGGGGCCTCCGGGCAGCGAAATGAACCCGTCCGCCAGCTCCATCATTTTCGCCTTCCGCTCGTGCATCGTATCCACCATCATGAGCTCGGTCAGCCCGGTGTGCGCAATCTCCCGCTTCGTCATGAAGCGGGGCAGCACGCCGATCGCCCTGCCGCCATGCTCCAGCACGGCGTCCGCGACCGCGCCCATCAGGCCGATTTTGGCTCCGCCGTAGACCAGCGCTATCCCTCTTCTCGCCAGCTCGTGCCCCAGCCGTTTCGCGCCTTCCCGGTAAGCCGGGGACGCGCCTTCGCCGGAGCCGCAATAGACCGCGATGGCTTTCATGCACCGACACTCCGATTCGATCAGGATGTTTTCCGCGTATTCAGAAATCAATCTTACCATTGCCGGGTCTTTCCGTCATCATCCGCCGAAGCGGCCTCCCGCTCCGCCGGTTCGTCCGCGAAGCCGCGCGGGAGGGCCGCCCGGAAGCCCGCCTCCCGAAGTTCCTCCAGCAGGCCGGCGATTTTCACCCTGAACGACAAGGCGTCGACATGCTCCATCGGCTCGATCTCGAGACAGTACCGATATTGCGCTCCGCCGAATCCTTCCGCCGTTGCCGCCTCCTCTCCCGCCAGCACGAACATCTCCGCCCATTCCGTCACGACGGTCGCGCCCGCGGCGAGCCCGCCGGCGATGCCGGCCACGGCCTGCGCCAGCGCCGCCGCGTCCATGTCGGCATCCAGATACAGCATCGCGTACAGATCGAACGACGAATCCATCCTTTCAGCACCTCTTGCGTCCCGATTGCGTCAAGGCTATCGTATTTGTGGTACAAGCATCCTGACTGACATGCGAAGGAGACCCGATGACATGCACATCTCCATCCGAAAATGCTCGCCCGGCGACGCGCCCGCGCTTCAGGCCGTCGGCCGCGAGACATTCCTCGACACGTTCCGCGGCACGACGTCGCCCGAGAACATGGACGCCTATCTGGAGCGGGCGTTCAACCTCAAGCAGCTGGAGACGGAACTGTCGAATCCGTCCTCGCAGTTTTTCCTGCTCTATGCGGACGGCGAGCCGGCCGCATACCTGAAGATCAACGTCGACGGCGCCCAGACGGAAGACATGGGCGGCGACGCGCTGGAAGTCGAGCGGCTGTACGTCCGGAAGCCGTTCCAGAAGCGCGGGTTCGGCAAAATGCTGATGCGGCACGCCCTGGACATCGCCGCGCGGCTGCGGAAGAAGAAAGTGTGGCTGGGCGTCTGGGAACATAACGAGAACGCCCTCGCCTTTTACGAGAAGATGGGGTTTGTCCGGACGGGCAGCCATTCGTTCTTCGTGGGCGACGACGAGCAGACGGACCTCATCATGACCCGGGCGCTGGACTGACGTTCACGGCAGCTTCTCCAGGAACCGGCTCGCCGTCGCGGAGAGCGGCACATCCCGCAGCGTGACGAGGCCGACCCGGCGCGGCGGCAGCGGCACGTCCAGCCGGATCTCGTGCAGCGTCCCCTTCGCCAGCTCGTCGACGACGAATTCGCGGATGACGCAGGCGATCCCGAGCCCGCTCAGGGCGAACTGGACGAGCAGGTCGATGCTGCCGAGCTCGAACTCCGGCTGGATCGTGACGCCCTGGCTCTTCGCGAACCGGTCGATATACGCGCGGATGCTGCTGCCCTGCTCCAGCAGGATGAGCGGATGTTCGATCAGCTCGTGCCACGAGAGCGTCCGCTTCGCCAGATCGCGGAACGCCTCGCCGGCCACGAAGCAGTCGTGCAGCGGGATGCTCTCGCGGATGACGAGCTGGCTGTCCTTCACGGGCAGGTTGACGATGCCGAAGTCGATCTTGCCCTCCTTCAGCAGCGCGATCGTCTCCCGCGTCGTCCGGTTCGTCACCTGGATCTTCACCCCGGGGTGCTCCCGGTGGAACGCCTCCAGATGCGGCAGCAGGTAATGCCGGCACAGCGTGTCCCCCGCGCCGATCTTCACTTCCCCGCCGATCAGTTGCCGCAGTTCGGCGATCTTCCGCTCCCCGTTCTCGAGAAAATGAAACGCCTGGGAGACGAACTTGTGCAGCACCTCCCCCTCGCTCGTCAGCCGCACCCCCGCCGGCATCCGGTAGAAAAGAGGCCCGCCGAGCCGCTCCTCCAGCCTCCGGATCGCGTGGCTGACCGCCGGCTGCGTGACGTTCAGCTTCTCGGCCGCCTTCGAGAAGCTGCCGCTCTGCGCCACGGCCAGGAAGGCGCGGTACCCTTCGAGATTGTCGATCGTCATATAAATACACCTCATGCCAGAGATGATTAATATCAATTTTATTTATATTGTATTCCGCATTATACTGAATTTCGGAAGAACAAGAAAGGGGTTATCGGATATGACGATCACGGCGGTAGTCGGGGCGAACTGGGGAGACGAGGGCAAGGGGAAGGTGATCGACGCGCTCGCCGGCGATTCCCGGTATGTCGTCCGGTTCCAGGGCGGCAGCAACGCCGGGCACACGATCATCAACGATCGCGGCAAGTTCGCGCTGCATCAGCTTCCGTCCGGCGTCTTCCATCCGGGAGTCGTCAACGTGCTCGGGCCGGGGGTCGCTTTTCATCCGGGCGATTTTCTGGCGGAGCTGGATGAACTGGCCCGCAGGGGGGTCGAGCCGGCGGCGGTGAAGGTGTCGGAGCGGGCGCAGGTCGTGCTTCCGGTCCACCGGCTGCTGGACGCGCTGGAGGAGGAGCGGCTCGGCAGCCGCGGCTTCGGATCGACGCGGAAAGGGATCGCGCCGTTCTACGCGGACAAATATTTGAAGCTGAACGTGCAGGTCGCCGACCTGTATCATCCGCCGCGGCTGCGCGAACGGATCGAAGCGGCGCTTGCGGCGAAGAACGTGCTGCTGCGCCATCTGTACGGCCGCGCGGAACCGGATGCGGCGGCGCTGACGGAGGAGCTGCTCGCGGCGGCGGACAGGCTCAGACCGTTCGTGTGCGACACGACGGAATTGCTGCACGGGGCGTTGCAACGGGGAGAGCCGATCCTGCTCGAAGGGCAGCTCGGCGCGCTGCGCGATCCGGATCACGGCATCTATCCGTTCTCCACCTCGTCCTCGACGCTGGCCGGCTTCGCGGCGGTTGGCGCCGGGATTCCGCCGCGCGCGATCGGCCGGGTGATCGCCGTCACGAAGGCCTATTCGAGCTGCGTCGGCGCCGGACCGTTCGTCGCCGAACTTGGCGGCGCGGCGGCGGATGAACTGCGCCGGCGCGGCGGGGACGCCGGCGAATACGGCGCGACGACGGGCCGTCCGCGCCGGGTCGGCTGGTTCGACGCCGTCGCGACGCGCTACGGATGCCTGGTGCAGGGCGCGACCGAGGCGGCGCTGACGAATCTGGACGTCCTCGGCTACCTGGACGAGATCCCGATCTGCGTCGCGTACGAGACGGACGGCGGGCGGCTGGCGTCCTTCCCGGTCACGGCGCTGCTGGAGTCGGCCCGGCCCGTGTACGAGACGATGCCCGGATGGCGGCGTCCGATTTCGGACGTCCGCAGATTCGGGGACCTGCCGGCCAAGGCGCAAGCCTATGTGCTGCGCATCGAGGAGCTGATCGGCGTGCCGATACGCCGGGTGTCCGTCGGCCCGCACCGGGACCAGCTGATCGAGCGATAAGCCGTCGGGATCTTGCGGGCGGCCGGCCCGGCGCCCGCGCCCGCAAGATCCCGATTGTCGCCGGCCAATGGCGGGAAGCGGGCAAGGCGTGTTTTCGTTCGCGCGCGGAGACCATTTTTTGATACAATGGAAAGAACGACAAACGCGGCTTCCGGCGGAACAGGGACGGTGAACATCATGGGCAGAAAGCATGTCTTCACGCAATCGGAACTGCTGGAACATGCGAAGCGCATGCTTCTCGAGCACGGATATGAAGGCTTTAAGCTGAAATCGCTGTCGAAGCGCCTGGTCGGCGCAAGAAGCACCATTTACCAGTACTACGCCAACAAGGAAGAAATCGTCGCCGCGTGCATGCGCCGCGTCATGGAGGACGTGCTGGAGCAGGCGAAAGCCGTGGACGAGACGGATTGCATGGACGCGCTGCGGCAATTGCTGACGATTTACCTGCGGGAAGCGGGCTTCCATCAATTGATGGGACATGCGCACAAAGTCGACAAGAGCAGTTCCGCCGCCGCGGCCGCGGATCTCGAGTTCGTGGATCAAGCCCACCACGAGCTGAGGGATCAGATCGAGCGCCTGCTGGTCCGCGCGCGGGAAGAAGGCCGCCTGAATCCGGATATTCCGCTCCCCGCCATCGCGGGCGTCTTCGTCAACCTGATCAACACCCCCAATCTGATGAACATGCCTCTCGCGGAATGGAGCGGAACGCTGTTCCGACTGTGGCTGGAAGGCGCGGGCAAGCGCCAATGACAACCCGACAAATGTTATTTGACACGCGTGTCAGAAAAAGCTTATAATGAGACTCGGTTTTGAAATTGTACCGTTTCTAATCTGACACGCGTGTCAATTATTTTCAGGCAAAGGAGAAGATCGTTCATGTTTCTGGCACTGAAAGAAATGAGCCGAAGCAAGACCCGGTTCGTCATGATCGGCGTCATCTTCGTGCTCATCTCCTGGCTGGTGTTCATCCTGGCCGGATTGGGAAGCGGCCTTACCACGCTTGCGGCCGCGACGTTCAAGAACATGGCGGCCGATTACGTCGTGTTCGAGAAAGGCTCGGAAGCCGCGATGGGCAAGTCGCTCCTGCCCGGCGGCCTGACCGAAGAGCTGCTTCAGATGCCGGGCGTGGAAGCCGCCTCGCCCATGGGCATCATTCTGGGATCGGCCGTCAAGGATGACGGCGATGAGAACGGGAACAAACTCGACATCGCGATCATCGGCATTCAGCCCGGAAGTTTCCTTGAACCGGCCGCCGTGGAAGGAACCGGACTCGACGCCGCCCGGCCGACTTACGCGATCGTCAACGAGACGATGAAGGACGAAGGCTACGGCCTCGGCGACACCTTCGCGCTGGACGGCATGTCGGAGACGCTGACGATCGCGGGATTTGTCCGGAACCAGACCTACAACCACGTCACGTCCGTATTCATTCCGATCGAGACATGGCGGAAGCTGGCGTTCGCGGCGCCCGGTTCGGACAAGGGCATCGCGAATCCCGTCAACGCGATCATGCTCCAGGGCAAGGACATCGACCCGAAGATCATCGACGAGCGGCTGACGGGCACGGAGACGGTGACCCGCTCGCAAGCCGTGCAGGGCATCTCCGGATACAAGGAAGAAAGCGGCACGATCATGATGATGCTCGGCTTCCTGTTCGTGATCTCCGCGTTCATCATCGGCGTGTTCTTCTACGTCTTCACGATGCAGAAGTCGCACCAGTTCGGGATCATGAAGGCGATCGGCGCGAAAAACGGCTTCCTGGGCCGGGCCGTCATCTCCCAGGTGTTCGTTCTGGCGGTCGTCAGCATCCTCGTCGCCGTCCTGCTGACCATCGGCACGGTGGCCGTGCTGCCCGACGGCATGCCGTTCCATCTGGAGACGGGGCTCGTGGTCACGTATTCCCTCGTGCTGCTCGCGATCGCGCTGCTCAGCGCGCTGGTGTCCGTCCGCACGGTTGTGAAAATCGATCCGCTTCACGCACTCGGGAGGGTGGAATAAATGACGCAAGGGTTGGAAATGATATCGGTGTCCAAATTCTACGACGCGGGTTCGGAACGCATCACGGCGTTGGACCGGGTGTCCATCAAGGTGGAGCCCGGCGAGTTCGTCGCCGTCGTGGGGCCTTCCGGCTCGGGCAAAACCACCTTCCTGTCCATCGCCGGCGCGCTGCTCCGCCCCTCCGAGGGCGAAGTGCTGCTGAACGGGAAGAACATTTCGACGCTGCCGGACAAGCAGCTTTCCGATATCCGGCTGCGCGAGATCGGGTTCATCATGCAGGCCTCGAATCTGGTCCCGTACCTGAACGTGCTGGATCAATTGCTGGTCGTCAAGCGCATGGCGGGCCGCGTCACCGCGGCGGACAAAGCCTTCGCCGAGGAATTGCTGCGCGAACTCGGGATGGACGGCAAGAAGAAGAACTATCCGGAAGAGCTGTCCGGCGGCGAGAGACAGCGCGTCGCCATCGCCCGGGCGCTCATGAACGATCCGGGCGTCATCCTGGCGGACGAACCGACGGCCAGCCTGGATTCCAGGCGCGCCCACGAAGTGGCCGCCCTGATCGCCCGCGTGGTGAAGGCGCACCGCAAGGCGGCGGTCATGGTCACCCACGACGAGCGGCTGCTGTCCTACTGCGACAAGATCTATCGGATGGAAGACGGCCGTCTGTCGGCCGCGGAGCCGGCACCGGCGCCTGTCCTGTCATAAAACGTCGCATGCTCGCGAACATCGCCGCTTCCGGCGCATCGTGACAACAGAAAGCACGGCCGCGGATCATGGAGTCGTCCATGCCGCAGCCGTGCTTCTTGTTTTTCCGCCCGGCTGTCGAGTTACACTTTTCCCCAGAATCACCAGATCGCGCTTGACGCCGTCCAGCTCGGCNACTTCCGGGAGACGGGCCCACTTCTCGAACCCCAGGCCCGGAGAACAGGCGAAGGCTCGGCTCATTGTGCCCGAAGACGAAGGCGAGCAGCGTGTCGACGCCCAGCCCGGGACATTCCGCCATGACCTGGGCCAATATCCGCTTGCCGAGCCCCCTGCCCCTGAAATCTTCTTGCAGGTAGATGCTCACTTCCGCCGTCGCGTGACAAGCGGGCCTGCCATAGAATGACTGGAGACTTGCCCAGCCTCAGCACGACAGCGTCCGTCATCGGCGTTCAGCCCCGATCGCCGTTCCCCGGTTTGAGCCACGGAACGAAACGGTCATGGCGGTATATCCCGGCGGCATCCGCGATAACGGCGGACAGCACGTCCCGCAGGGACGCGGTCAGTTCATCCAGCGCCCGCCGGACATAGCCGTTCTCGAAGCGATCGAGCGGTTCGGGCAGTTCATGCTCGTCCAGAATCAGGACTTCTCCGTCCGGCAGCGCCATGCAGTCGATGATCAGATCCTCGTAGCACACCGTCCCGCCGCTGATGGTCGTGTTCCGGACGATGTTGAAATACGCTCCCAGGCACCTTCCTTCGCCGTCCCGCATGAAGTACAAATTGTAAGGCCGGTCCGTCCAGTAATACGCGATCGTGTAGCTGCCCTTCGGGATCGGAATCACCCTGGAACCGGCCTCGATCGCGAAGGCCTCGCGGATGGCATGGAACAGCACCGCGCTCCGCTTCCCGATATCCAGCGGAACGCAAGCGTACTCGACGACACCGGAGTCATATCGGATTTTGCGCTCTGTTACGGTCTCCACATTTCCGATCCTTTCTGATAGCAGATGAAAGCTTTTATCGGAACGGGCGGTCTGCTTCACGTCAGCCGTTCCCTTCCTGCGGGCGCGGAGCGTCACGGGCGCCGGCAGCAGCGACAACAATCCGCCGGCAACGGAAAGCGCCGCATAGCCGAACGCGTCCACCGCCACGCCCGACAGGGCTCCTATCGCGCCGACGGCGCCCCCTGCGGCCAGACCGGCTCCGCCGAACAACTGCGACAGGCTCACAACCATTAAAGACGATTTAAACAACCTCGTCAAATCGTGCGGCTGCTCCGGCATCCTGTCCTCCCTGGACCCTCACGCCGACGTATTGCTTATTACGCGCGAATAGCCGGTGTCGCGGCCGTCTCTTGCCAGGCCGGCATCTCGCGGATTTCCCTTGATCTTCGTGCGCCGCTTTCCGTTCCCTGTTACACAACGGTATTTTCAACAATCAACCCATAACCGTGCCGTTCGGCCGTACTTTCCAACTGCCAGATCCCGAAGGCAACGGACTCGGCGATCTTGTACCACTGATCTTCGTGCGCCGCGTAGAGCAGGAAATACCCGAGAGGAGGATCATTCATCTCCCGAACCGTGCCATAAAGTTCATAGTGCCTGATGCTGTTCCCGCTGGCATCCAGGAAGTCCAGGATTTCGGCCGGATACCAGTCGCCTTTGCCCGCCAGCATCGCTTTCGGAGCGATACTGACAGGCGGTTCGACTTTCTCGCCTTTGCCCGCTTCAATCGCATGATAGAGCGCTTCGATGTGGCCGTTCCCGATGATGTGCTCCACGACGCTGCCCAGGGTCGCGAAGGTCTCGTACTGGTAGGCTGACACGCCTATGCCGTCGATGGCGAACGGCCCCGTCGTGACCGTCACGGTATCGTTCTCGTAGCGGACATCGCAATCGAACACCTCAGCCACGAACCGGAGCGGCACCATCACGCGGTTGCTGCTTACATAAGGCTCGGCGTCCAGCGGCATCTCCGTCCCGTTCACCACCGCAATGCCGCTGTTCGGACGCAGGGTGATGGTCTTGTCTCCTTTGGCGAGCACGGCTTCCTTGCCCGTCCACAGAACCCTGGCTCCCAGATGCTCGCTGATCACCCTGAGCGGCACCATCATGCGGTTGTTCTTCCGTTCCGGCGCCGCGTCCGATTGGATCTCGACCGGCATGCCGTCGGTCCGATTGTGCATCTGAATCTTCACGGGCTCGGCTGCATTTACGGCCGAAGCGCCGAACACCACGCCGAACGCCGCCAGCATGGCGATGATCTTCTTCTTCAACTGCCTCACTCCTCGTCTTGTATTCCGGCCATTGCGACGGCAGCGAAAGAAATCCCCTCGCCCACGGAAATGCAAACGCTATCATTTGCCGCCATCCGCTTCTCTGTACGCCGCCAACCGTTCCTCCAACGTGCCGGTATGAAGTTCAAAAAGATTATTGTCATAATCATAGAAGTAAATGGAATGCCCCTCCCCCTTGATCCTCGGCCTGGGAGGCTTCATTTCCAGGTTCAGCGCCTTGATTTTGCCGAGGTAGCCGTCGACATCCTCCTCCCTGATTTTGAACGCGATGTGGTGGTAGGTTCGATTGACGATTTCATCGCTTTCCATGACGGCGATCCACTGACCGCCGACGATGAAAAACCGCTCCCTCGAGATCGAGTGCGTCTTGTCTCCGCTGTAATAGACTTCCCTGGCCCCGAGCAAATCCTTGAGAAGCGCCGTTGTTTTGTCCAGATCCCTGACCACGAACGTGATGTGGCTTACGCCTTCGATCATCGGTACGGTCCCTCCCCCGACGGCCGGGCTTTTTCCCTGGCGCTGACACCTGATATTATTAATGACTCAACTTTCGCAGCTTAATTGTCCAAACAAACCCTTGATATAATTGGGCAAACTCGAAATCCAATGCTGGAGTTGACGAAAAACGGCAGACTGATCC
>NICF_comb_assmDRAFT_10002033_pt1 | contig 15645 bp, 13 predicted proteins | sample NewIslPassag4_SG_FD_11279 | JGI IMG/M metagenome (IMG submission 11279) | reverse complement strand
TGTTCTGCCAGGTGCAGCAGTGCCCCACGGGCTTCCTCGTAGGTCGCCCGCTGGTTCACGTCCTGCCGCAAAAAGGCGTCGATGTTATCGCGAAATTGAATCGCCCGATCAACGCCCGGATGACTGCCCCGCCGATAAACGCCCAGGGTAATCACGTCTTCATGGTCGCGATAAAGTCCCAAAAGTTCCCGTATTCGCATGGCCGCGCGATTATGGGCCGGATCAACAATATCCGGCATAAGCCGACTGAGACTCTGTAAAACGTCAATCGCTGGAAAATGCCCTCGACCGGCAAGACGCCGAGACAGTACTATATGCCCATCCAGTAAACCGCGCACCGAATCGGCGACGGGTTCATCCAAATCGTCCCCCTCTACGAGAACCGTGTAAAATGCCGTGATCGTCCCGCGAGCACTCCGTCCGGCTCGCTCCACGAGCCTGGGCAACAAGGCAAAGACGCTGGGAGGATAACCCCGGGTCGTGGGAGGCTCCCCCGCGGCCAGTCCGATTTCACGCTGCGCCAGGGCAAAGCGTGTCAACGAATCTATAAGAAGAAGGACATCTTTACCCTGGTCGCGGAAATATTCGGCAATCGCCGAAGCTGTATATGCAGCCTGGACCCTTAAAATAGCGGGTTCAGCGCTGGTCGCCACAACGACGATACTCTTTTTTAGTCCTTCCTCCCCCAGATCGCGCTCAATAAAGTCGTTAACTTCCCTGCCCCGTTCGCCCACAAGCCCGACAACAATCACATCCGCCGCTGTATATCGGGCCATCATGCCGAGCAGGACACTCTTCCCCACTCCCGCCGCGGAGAAAATCCCAAGACGCTGGCCCTTCCCACACGTCAACAGCCCATCGATGGCTCTCACGCCTGTACTGAGCACTTCGTTGATCCTGGGCCGCTCGCATGGGTGAGGAGGCGCCTGCTCGTAAAGAACGCGGTCCCTTAAAAGAGGCGTCGGCTTACCATCAATGGGATGTCCCTGAGCATCGACCACCCGGCCGAGTAACTCTTCGCCAACCGGCAACCATCTCACTGTCCGGCATAGACGCACCGACGCTCCCCGGCGAATTCCTTCCTTATTCCCCAGCGGGAATAAAATTGTGGCATCGTTCTTGAATCCGATAACCTCGGCCATCACCTTTCGGCCATGGTCCACCTCAATTTCCGCGAGCGATCCCACCGGCACGGGAAAGCCCTGTGCGGTGATACTTACGCCCACGCTTTGTACCACCGTCCCCTGTATTTCCGCGGGTAGTATCTTATCTAAATATGTGACAATGTTATTCATGCCGATAGTGGTGTTTTCGCAATCCCGCTTGTTTATTTATGACCTGCCAGTTCCTCGACAATTCGTTTGGCTTGAACTTCCAGTTGTTCATCGATGACGCCAAACTGCGTTTCAACACGGCACCCGCCACGACTTATCGAGGCATCCGCCGTAATCTCTGCCTGCGCCACCGGAGCCAGTTCTCGAACCAGCCTCTCTATCTGCGGCTTCAGGGCTTCCCAATCGGCCGGATTCAATCGAATTCGCATCGTCGGTGATGCTGCGGCGAGCTGAATGGCCTCCCTCATCAGAGGCAGCATCACCTCCGGTGTCTTTTCCATCGTCTGGCGCGCCATTCGTGCCGCGATCGCCGCCGCCAGCGCCAGCAGATTACGTTCCCATTCGCGCAGTAAATCATGGCGTGCCTCGCTGATCTGATTGACCGCCGCTTTCAACGCAGGCATCAGGCTGGTCAGTTTTTTTTCAAGTTCCTGACGAATAATTTGCTCTGTATTTTGAAATCCCTTTCTCTTTCCTTCCTCTTCTGCTTTAACTTTGATCGTTTCGGCTTCCCGTTTCGCTTCGGTCACAATCTGCGTGGCCTGGCGGCGTACCTCGTCCAGATACCGCTTGGCCCGCTCGGCCATATCTTCGAAGTTAAACGGGGTTGCCCGAGCCGCCAGACTCGCGTTCTCAGCTTTAATCACCGTTGAACCGTGTTTCGTTGTCATATATTGGTCATCAAATGAGGGAGATCGTGGGTATTCTTTGCCGCAATATTATTCGACCATTCTCACAAAGTGGCCCGCCACCTCGTGCGAGACATCACTCGTTTGTGCTGAGTGTGTACCCCGTGCGGCAATGCCGACAGGCAGCCGGATTTTGCCAGTGATGGCGAGTCTGCGGGCCAGTTCTCCCAGCCTCTTTCGAGCTTCCTCCACATCGCGAAGCCGCACTGGCCCCAATTCAGCCAGTTGGGATCGAATTGCCTTCGCCTTCCATGGCGAAATCTCTTCCAGAACGCGTTCCAAAAGACCAAGCGGTGCCCCCCAAAGTGCTAGCACCGCAACTTCCGGCGGAGCCTGCTCGAATATCAATCCCAGAGACACATCGTCAAAGCGAATAAACTGATTAAAATCGACAGGCGGCAGCGGTGCCAATTGTTCAACAACTTCAGGGGCAACCGTGTAGAGTGTCTGTAGTACCTGGTCGGCAATTCCACCTCTACAGTGTTCGACCATACCGGTGATGGTCGTCAATCCCGCGACGCGGCGGCGCGATATACTACTGATTTGTTCCAGCTTTTCCTGAAGCGCCTTGTCTATTTCTCGGAGAATGTCGGGATCGGTCTCTTCTAACTCCAGAAGACAGCGCACAATCTCCACCTGTCTTTCTCGCGGAAACCGCACAAGGACCGCCCCGGCCTGAGCGGGAGCCAGGTGCGCAAGGACCAGGGCAATCGTGGGCGCACGTTCTCCGGCAAGGATGCTGGCGAGTTTATCCGCCTCGGCATCCTGGAGTATTCGAAAGGGCGTCTCCGCCGGCTTCGGTTCCTGACTTGTGTTTGAAGAAACCGGCTTTTCCCGTTCCGGCGACTTCTGCACCGTTAATCCCTGGATTGAAATTTTTGAATCGTCGGCCTGGTTGAGAAATTCCCGAATAACCTGCTCTCTTTCTTCGGCAGATATTCTTCCCAGTGCCATCCAGGTGTTCCGCACCTGCTGGGCATATTCAGGGGGCAGCCGCTCCAGCAGGCGGTCTGCCGCCTCCGGCTCCAAACAGTCAATAAAGATTGCGGCTTTACGAATACCTTTTGTGTTAACCATTGACATACTTTGCAGATGGCGATTCGCTACACGGGATTACCGATCCATGCCTTGAGGATGTTGGCGGCCGTTTCGGGATCTTCCGCCACAAGTTCGGCGACCTCTTCACGGAGTGACCGCGTGCCAGTAGCCGCCCGGCGTTTCGGTCGTGTTTCCGTCTCAGCTCCGCTCGATTCAGCCGCTTCCGCAGTTGCCGGTGTTTCAGGAATGACAATCGTGCTCCCCGGGACAGGCTGCGCCGGCTGCCGGACAGTGGAACGCAGCACGATCAGGCTCACAAGCGCCAGGGCCATCAATCCGAGCGTCGGCCAGTACTGGCGAACGAACTCCAGGGTCTGCTCGGTCATCGAAGGCTGGGGAGGAGGGCTCGAGGGCATGTCCACAAAGTCAGTCACGGTGACCAACTGCGTCGGATCGCTCACCCCCTCGACCGGAGGCAGAAGGGTCGCAATATGTGTCCGAATTTTATTGAGTTCTTCTGTTCTAATTTTGTCCAGGTCCTGTGCTGTAGGCCCTTGCTGGTTCGTGGTATTAGAACCATTCTGCTGTTCCCATATTCGTCTAAAATAACTGGCAGGAATAGCGACCGAGACCGTAACGCGTTTCGGAAGCAGTCCCGCCGTTTCCTGCTGGATCACCGTCTGGCCGACCGAGTTGCGCTCTGTGCGCTGTGTCTCTTCCTCCGTCTCGCTGGGACCGGTGGACGCAGAATTGAGTGATCGCGGCGTATTACCCTGGGCCACATAGCCGACGCGACCTCCGCTGTCCGTGGTTGCCTGGCGTGTTTTCGTCGTCTCCGTCACGTCAACAGCTATTGCTTTGGGGTCAAGTTTTACCTGCTCCTGACGCTGGTACTTTGTGGGATCCAGCTCCACATTGCAGCTCACAAGTACACCGGGCACGTATCCCAGAGCCGTTTTCACCTTTTCTGCAAAGTACTTTTCCCAGGAGCGCTTCAGGGCATACGTTCCTTCTGCTGCCTGCAGAGGCTGATCATCGAGGGCATAGTAATTCGCCCCCGTGTCCATATTGGTGACAACAACGTCTTCCGGTTTCAGACCGCCTATACTTTTAGCCACATAGTAACGAATAGATCGAATAACCTGATCGGACAGCTCCTGCCCTCCGATGGGTTTAATCGCGACGGAGGCTGTGGTGACCGTCTCCCTCCGCAGGCCTCCCTGGTTGGTGCGAGAGAACATCACCACAGCGTCCTGGACGCCGGCCATCTGACTGATGACGCGCGACAGTTCCTTTTGGAGGGCGATTTTCGTCCGTTCTTCTAATTTGTAACGCGGCTCAAAAGCGGAAGATTCCTTAATAGTTTTTTCGAGAATATCCAGATAGTTATAAGGAAGAGCATTACCCTCCGCCAGGGCAGCCATATATTTGTCCTGCTTGCCCTGCGGGACTCTGATGCGGGTGCCTTCAATCCGATAATCGTTGAGCCCTTTGGCGGCAAATGCCGCTTCCATTGCCGGCAGATCGTTCGGCGAGAAATGAGCCCCATTCATCAAGTAAACAGAGCCCCCGGTGTGCGAATAGGAGACGAGAAATCCCAGGCTGATGATCACAGCGGCAAAAAGCAGCGCCGTGGTCACCCGCATCCCCGGCGTCATGCCGAGGAAGAGATCCCGCAATTGCTGCCATGTCGTGTTCAGAAAGTCCATCCCTGGACACCTGATCTTGGAAAATGATGCAGCCTACTTCGCCTGCAACGCCGCCAAGTCTCCGGGGTTGTCGTTAACTCTACTGATGATATTATTAAACGCGAATATTCTGAATCTCCTGGTATGCCTGAATGAGTTTATTTCTGATCTGCATCATCAGTTTAAAAGCGATGTCGGCTTTCTGGACGGCCGTGAGAACTTCCGCCGGGGTAACTTCTTCCCCCAGCATGAGTCTCTCCACCGCCTGGTCCGCCTCCTGCTGCATGGAATTCACCTCGTGGATGGAGCGCAGCAAAAATTCACGAAAATCGGGCTGCTCCGCGGAGACCGACCGCTGCGGGCTGCCGATAGGTAGAGAACCCGGACTGATTCCTCGAATGGCATCCATCAGGCCAGAATCCTCAATGTTTGTTGCGTCATGTCTTTGGTAATCTCGATGGCCCCCAGGTTGGCCTCATAGGCGCGGGCAGCCTCGAGAGCGTCGGTAAATTCGGTCATCAGGTTGATGTCGGGATAGGCGACATAACCACGCATCGGGCCCTCCCGGATCGCGTCGGGATGCCCCGGCTCGTACTTGTATCGCGGGGGACGGTCGTCCACGTGAACGCCCGAGACCCGGACCCCCTTCGCCCCAAAGGCCCCCACGGCGGGATCTTCCTGAAACGTCACGTAGCGCGGCTGATAGGGCTGCGGCTCCCCCCGCTCATTGTGCGTCGTCGATATGTTGGCAATGTTTCCTGCGATGGCCGTGATGCGAATTCGCTGGGCCACCAGGGCGCTCGTGCTGATATCTAGAGCCGAAAACATCGTCCGTACCCTTCGCGTTCGGGATTATGTGTGCACTATTCTCTATTTTTTCTGTATTTTGGTTCTATTACCCAAGGCACGATTGTTTTCCATCTCCCGCAAAAGGTTGGGGCTGTATTTTTACACGCGTTCGCTGATTGCGGTCAAGAGTAACCGGAACTGGCTTGCCATGATGGTCAATGCGGTATTGTGGAGCATCTGGTTTTTCACCATTTCACTCACCTGTTCCTCTACTGACACATCATTGCCGTCATGGCGGACAAACGGTCGTTTCTCCGATGACCAATTGGGCGGTTTCGCCCCCAGGTAATAGGTTCGATCTCCCGGGGAGCTGAAGCGCACCGCGTTCTTTTCCGCTAGGGCCTGTCGTAGATGCGCCCGAAAATCCTCCACCGGCAAGTCCATCGCCTGATAACCAGGCGTATCCAAATTGGCCAGGTTACCTGCCAGGACCGTATGCCTGACCTCGGTGAAATCGGCCACACTAGCCAACAGAGGAATGCTGGTGCCGGTGAAAATTCCGTTCCACATATGTGTTTCTACCTCATGCCTGGTGCAACTAAAATGCAATCACCGTGCCAAAAGTGCAGACAAATTCCTCGTGGCTTCAGCGGTGCTTTTTGCCTTGTTCCCGCACACACTCATCCCTCACACGGCCGTGATACTGGCAATTTCTGCCGAAACGTTTCGGCAAATTCTGCCGCTCATCCTGTTCGTGAGAAACGCTTTGCGCGCGGAGGATACCCATATTGACGCAGCTTTTCCGTGAGTGTGCGGACCCCAATCCCCAGCGCCTTGGCGGTTTTCTCACGGTGTCCGTCAAATTTCTCTAACGTGGCTTCAATCAGGTAGCGCTCCATGTCCTGCAAGCTGATACCGACCGGAATACCGATCGGCCGCGGGCTGGTAGGGGACGCCGGAAGCCACCTGCCGATCTGGTCTGCCGTGACACGATCTTCCGTGGTCAACACACACAGCCGGGTGACAAGGTTTTCCAACTCGCGGACGTTCCCCGGCCAATCGTGCTCCATGAGTCTGTTCAGGGCCGCATCATCCAGCTCCGGAACTGGGCGTCCCAGTCGCTCTGCACAACGCATTTGAAAATGCACGATTAATTCGGGAATATCTTCTTTTCTTTCTCGCAGTGGCGGAATATGAATAGGTAAAACCGCCAGACGGTAATAAAGGTCCTGTCGGAAGCGGCCTTCGGCGATTTCTTTTTCCAGGTCTCGATTTGTCGTGGCCAAAACGCGAACGTCCACATGTAACGTTCGGCTGGATCCGACTCGCTCAAACGCTCGTTCCTGGAGGACGCGGAGAAGTTTGGCCTGCAGCGCAGTGTCGATTTCCGTGATTTCATCGAGCAGGAGGGAGCCCCTGTGGGCTAGTTCGAAACGCCCCATCCGATCCGAATCCGCTCCTGTAAACGCACCCTTCTCATGGCCGAAAAGTTCACTTTCCATCAGATGCGCGGAAAGCGCCGGGCAATTAACGCTGACAAAGGGTCCGTCGGAGCGAGGACTAAGATAGTGAATAAGTCTGGCAACGAGTTCCTTTCCCGTACCGCTTTCTCCAAGAATGAGTACTGTTTCGCTGGTGGCGGCAACCTGTTCTATCCTGCGGCGGAGTTCCTGCATAGGCCGGCTGGAGCCCACCAGAACAGGTATGTTCCGCTCCGGTCCTGCTGGTGAGGAATTTTCTGCCGGGTGCAGGACCTGATTGTGACGCAGCGCCTCCGACACGAGCCGCTCAAGCTGTCCGGCGTCGAAGGGTTTTTCAATATAGTCGAAGGCACCATGGCGCATTGCTTCGACCGCTGAAGCGACCGTGGCGTACGCCGTCACCATGATCACTCGTGTCGGGATCTCTCGCCTCTCAATGTGCCGCACAAGGTCGAGCCCCGACATTCCCGGCATATTGAGGTCGGTGACGACTACGTCCCAGAAGGATCGGGCAAGCAAGTCGATGGCCTCGGCCGCACTTCCGCAGGCCTGGACCTCGTGCCCCGCCCGGCGCAGTATGTCGGCCACCGCCTCGCGCGAAGCGGCATGGTCATCCACGACGAGGACTCTGCCCGTCCGCCGAAGATGCGTCCTTGCCGGTTCCTGTCTTTTGGAAGTTCTAACTTCGACCATATTCTGACGACTCCATTCGCGTTTTATTCCTTTATAAATCACGTCTTCACGCTGCCTGTCTACCCATCTGTGTAGGGATGACGCAGCGGTTGGGAAGGTGAATTTGAAAGACAGCGCCCCCGTGCGTTCCGTTTTGGACGGTTATCGTGCCACCATGGAGTTGAACGAGGTGTTCGACGATCGCCAGTCCCAGACCCGTTCCATTTGCCTTGGTCGTGAAAAACGGCTCAAACGCGTGCTGAAGGGCTTCCTCACTGAGCCCGGGACCGGTATCAGCGACCGAGATCACAAGATCACGGCCCGCGGCCGCCGCGCGAACGGTCACCTCGCCGCCGCCGGGCATCGCATCAAGAGCATTGAGCAGGAGATTGATAATCGCACGACGTAAAAGATCGCGATCCGCCCAGGCCAAAAGCAGTTCCGGGACTTCTACTTTGACAAGCACCTTCTGCGAAACGGCCTGCAATTCTATTTCCTTTGTGATATTCGTCAGCCACGGCTTGAGCTCAAAAAGGGTTTCCTGAACTTCTCGATCGGCGGCGAATTGCAAAATATCGTTTAAAACACTTTGTGCACCCTGGACTGCCTGTTCTATTTTCTCGATTATTTCCACAGACTCCGCGTTGCTAACACGCCGCTTCAAAAGACTCACATAGAGCGACACCGGAACAAGGCTGTTTCGCAGTTCATGGGCGATGTGAGCGGCCATTCGCCCAAGGTCAGCGAGTCGGTCCTTTCGGGCAAGCTCGCGGTTTTTCTTCTCAAGCTCCGCCGTCAGCCGCCTGACTTCCGCTTGAAGGGCTTCGTGAGTCTGTTCCAGGCGAACTGTCGCCGCATGCCAGGCCTCGAGGATGGCGGCCAGGTCTGTACCTTCGGCGGCCCGGTCCGATTCCCTCGGTATCCACTGAGTACCGTTTTCCACCTGATTAATTCGGTCGTTTTCGTTCATATCATCCATGGTGTGCAACCAGAACATTTCCCGAAGCAGCGGCCCTGAAACAACGGCCCGATTGGAATTCCGTCTACAGGGTGAGGTCCAGTTCTCCGCCGGTAACGCTGTTTCCGCCTGTGTATGCCGCCCGTGCCTGAGATATTTCGTGAAGCTGCCCCAATTCCGTCGCGATGGCGTCACGCCGCTCTTCCAGGCGTGCCTGGCACTGCTGTTCCACTTGCACGATTTGTTTCAAAAGATCGCGGCATGCTCTGACGATCTCCGGCAGTTCTGTGGCAGTGCCGGGATCCCCTTTCGCCCATTCGGCTTTCTGATCCTCATAGTGCTTTAACCGGTTATCCACCTCCTGCAACCTCGCCAGTAATGCCTGTTTACGTGCCAGGACATCGAGTACGCCATCGATCTGGTTATCTTCCACATAAGCGTACTGATACTGGGTTAAGCCCCAAATATCCGTCAGGATTGCATGTTTTTCTGCCCACAGCTCTCGTATGAAGTTCGACATATCGCACCTTATCCGTCCCGATCTTTTAATCTGCCGACGTGGCGAACCTGGGCTGTATTCTTAAACGGTGTTAAATGAGAGATGTGCATTTCCCTTCATATTGGCTACAGCATTGTTGTATCCATGCTTGTATTGGAAGTTCACAGCTATATTTCAATTCCCAAGATATTTATAAATGACGTGCCAACCATGCCAGACGGTTCAGCCATTCTTCTCGAGTAAAAGGAGTTGATTTTTCCAGTTTGGTATCCTGTGGCAGCCGGCTGAGCATGATTTTTGCCTGTTCCAGTGCGATTTGCGCTTCCCTGGTGCGTCCCATCGCAACATAACAGCGGGCCATCTGGATGTATGCGTCGAGGACTTCCGGTTCCGACTGCAACCGATTGGTGAGCGTGACGTAGATGGTGATCGCGTCTCCGAACCGTCCCAGGCGATAGAGGACATCACCCAATGCAAAATACACGTTGCGGAGGAGTTTTTGCGTGGCCGGACTTACAGGTCCCTTGTCCCATTGCGTGTCCAGCTCCTTCTGGACAATCTGAAGTTCCTGGAGGGCATTCTGAAGCCAATCGCGCGTTAAAGCGGATTGCGTGCCGGTGCTGGTGGGCTGCATTGACGATTTGGCTACCGCAGCGCGAAGATAGAGCTCTGCCAAAAAATATCTGGCCTCCGGGACGCGATGGTCCTGGGGATAACGCCGCACGGCTTCCTCCAGTTTTTCCAGCGCTTCGCGATCCCGCCCGAGGCGAAAGTAAAGCGTCCCCAGAGTGAAAAGCGAATCCCGCCATTCAAGGCTGGTGGGGGCCAGCTCTCCGGCAAGATTTTCAATGAGGACAGCCTCCGCTTTGTCATACTCGCCTTTTTCTATGTGAGCATGTGCTGCCCAAAGTCGGGCTCTGTACGAAGCGGCATCTTTGGAATGGAACTCAATACACTCGTAGAGCACGCGCAGGGCGTCGTCCGGCTTTCCCATGGCGAGAAGACATTCGCCCAGCCGAAGAAGAGCCTGCGGGTTTCTGCGGCGAGGTTCGTTTCGCAGATACTCGCGCAGTACACGGGACGCCCGTGTGTATGATCCACCTCGATAGTAATAATCTGCGGCCTGCCAAAGGTCCTCGGTGTAGAACCGGGTCGCTGTCCGAAATCGCGCCAGTCGCGTCAGATCATCGCCGGCCAGACGAAAGTAGCGTCGCGCCAGGACTTTGTTGTCTTCGGTCGTGCCATCTTCCGGTTCAGAGGTTTCGAGATATTCACCCCAGGCGACGTAGGTCTTTGCACGAAGGCCGTACACATGTTCCGGCGTAAAAACGCCCTCCATGGCGTTGGTCAATTTCAGACACAAGGAGAAAAGTCGCTTATCCAGGCAGTCCGCCCACACTTGGTCGATCGTTTGACGAATATCTTCCTTCGATATCCAGGGATTGAGGAACCGCTCGGCATCGCCCATCTTCTGGATGCAATTGGCGAGTTCGTCCACGTTGCGATCGTAACGGCCCAGGCGGTGGTTAAGGCGGGCGATCTGAAACTGGGCAGCCCAAGCCTCTGGATAATCCGGAAACTCCGCGCGGCAGCGTTCCCAGGCTACCAGAGCTCCGTCATAATCTTCCGCCAGATTCAGGGTGACTCCGAGCAAATAGGCCGCTTTCGCACGTGTGCTTTCGTCGCCAAGTGCATGCGACTTCACACGTTCAAAAGCCGCCCGGGCATCCGCTGTATATTTGAGTAACTCTTGTTTTTTCTGCGAATTTTTACTCTGAAACAATTGCTGCGTCTGGAAGAGGGCGATCTCTCCCCGAACCAAAAAGGCTGCGGGAGAACCAGCGCCTTTCGGGCTGAGGTGCTTCAGGCTTTCTTCGGCCGCGTCAGGCTTGCCCAAGGCCAGGTGAATGCGGGCCTGTTGCAGCCACCCGGCGTCCTGGGAAGGGGTATCAAGTCCCGGCGTCAACAGGAATGCTTGATTGAAGCGGAGGGCCTCCTGCCGGTTTCCCTCCGGGTCCAGAAGATGGGACTCGGCCATCAGCCAATTGACACGCGGCTGTATTTGCGGGTCGAGCTTGGCGGCCTCCCGAAGGTACTTACGGCTTTCGGCAAATCGGGAAAGATAATGGAGCGTGCGTCCCAGGGTGAAGAGACCATCGGCCTCCCGTCCGGAAGGCAGCCCCACAATCGTCGCCTGATCTCCGAATTGAGCAGCCAAAAGCAGCATGCGATGGCGTTCCGCCCCGATTTGACGGTCGGCTTCCGCAGCATAGGCGACAAGCTGCGCAAACAAAGCCGCCCGAAGCAACTGCGGATCCGCACGTTTATCAGCCAGAACTTTTTCGGCCATTTCGTGCACGGCGTTCCAATCCTGAGCGTCCACGGCTTGCAGAAGTGCCGTGGTGCTGTCTTCAGATTTGCTTGTCAGCCACCACCACGCGAACCCGCCCAGGCCGGCAACCACCACCAGCAAACCCATTCCCACCACCAGCAAACCCCACTTGGAGCGGAAGATTGCCCGGATTCCCTTCTGGCGGGCTGCCTCGCTCGTGCGACGTGCCGCCTGGTCCGGAGATTTTTCCACATCGGCTTGCGGGACCTGGTCCTGCTGTTCCGGCATATCGACTCGCTTTATTGGGCTGTCCCAGCAAGGTTGACGAAGCGTTGGCCACGCGGTGACAAAGATGTCGCCTGTTCACCGGGATACCGGGAAGGTGGTATTTACCGAAAAGGCCAAAGCCCGTCAATCTCAAACAGGAAAACCAAGCGTTCTGACACTCTGGAAAAGCTAGATAATTTTCTTTCGATGAGCCATTGGCTGGAGCGAAATTCCAGTACCCCGTCGCCGCTTGCTCTGGCGCGGCAAATGCTACTTCAGGTTGCCCTGGGGCGGGATCGTGTCAGCACAACGCGAGCAGGTCACGAAGACGACGGCGTTTCCGTTTCCCCTCCGGGCCAACAGGGACGACCCCTTCGATGGCGGTATCGCTTTGGGATATGATGATAAGAAAGAGGGTGGCAAGAAGCCGAAATCAGTGCATTCACCTGAAACTGCTTGTGAAAGTGCTATCGGCTGTCATGTTCTCCGGAATGCCGACGGAATGCACTCCATATCCCCCGGCAGGTGAGAGATGCGTTCCCGCCGGAAATCACGTTGTGCCGTGCGAAAAATGAAAGACGACCGTACTTGGTCGTCCGAATATTACGCCCGTATTTTCCACAACTGGCAGCGCGTTATACGCTTTTATTTGTTTCCAAGCATACGAATACTTTTTTGACATATTCACTTTATAAATACGGAATAGTGACAATGGGACGGCGTGCTTTGCGAAAGATAGATCCCAATCTGGATCTTTCCTTCCACTACCGCGAGCTTGAGGCGATCCCCAAGCCGTGGCAGAGTGAACAGATTTTCGGGCGGGTCGCGCCTCTGGAGGTTGAAGTGGGCAGCGGCAAGGGCCTGTTCCTTCGACAGGTCTCCGTGGCTCATCCTGAGCGCGACTTCGTGGGTTTGGAGGTTTCCGGCAAGTACGCCCGGTTTTCCGCCGCTGGTCTGGCCAAGCTGGGCGTACGGAATGCGATTGTGATCCATGGCGACGCCCTGCGGTTTTTCGCCGAGTGGTTACCGGACCGTTCGGTCGAGGCCGTGCACGTCTATTTCCCCGATCCCTGGTGGAAAAAACGACATAAAAAGCGGCGGGTCATGAAGGAGAGCTTTCTCCGGGATGTCGAACGTGTATTGATGCCGGGTGGGCGTCTCCATTTCTGGACTGACGTGGAAGAGTATTTCCAATCCACACTTGAGTTGCTCAAAGCGACTACACAATTGACCGGCCCCTTTCCTGTCCCCGAACACACCCCCCAGCACGATATGGACTACCGCACCCATTTTGAGCGACGGGTTCGCCTCCAGGGAGGCACCATCTATCGGGCAGAATTTGTGAAAGAGTAAGCCTTCGCCCGCATGCTGATTTTTATATACGATTATCTGCCGTGTATCGCTTGATTAAAGGATGCGATCTACTCATCGTGAGGACTGCCCCCATCAGAGCGCCCTATTCTTTACAGGCACGATCAGTTCGTCTTCCACGAGCGCCGGATCATAGGGATTTGGCACATGAAAGTAGGTTGCTTCCCCCGTGGGATCGGCGAACTCGGTGAGCTTCAGCGTGTAACTCATCGGAGCCCCTGGATACCACGCGCCTGGGGCCCACGCTTTTACGCGGCAGGCCAACCCCCCGGGGTGAACCGTTTCATCGGGGAATGGCCCTTCCAGCGTTTCCGGATTGATCGTGATCAGGCGGAGATCGATATCTTTCAGGTCTGGGTGCCCCTGGCGACTCAGGCAGAACACCAGCGGCCCATACATCACGGCCACCCGGCCCGATTGAGCCCGCCGTCCCCGTACCAGCCGCACTTTCATCGGGATTGTCAGCACCACTTCGTCCCCATTCTTCCAGGTTCTGCTGAAGACGGCCCAATCTCCACCTTTGACCATGACGGCCTCGTTCTCGCCGGGGAGCTTCACCGAGGCTTCTTTGCAAAAGCGAGGTATCCGCAAGCGCAGCTCGAATGCCTCCGGTTTGGGGAGGTTGATCGTGAGGGCCACAACGCCGTTGTGGGGATAGTCCGTCCGCTGTGTGACGGTGGCGATCTGGCCGCTTGGAAGCGGAAGCTTAAGCTGGCCTTCCGTGTAGAGATTGACTGCGATCCCCTTTTCCGTTCGGTAAGCCACCATCCCGGGCAACTCGGCGATGATGCGACGGTAATTATTCGGACAGCAATAGGTATCTTGCGGGAAATACAACCGCGGCCCGTCGAAGGGTGTATAATACCGGATCTGCCGACCATCGGGAGACTGAGCGGCGAATAACCCGTTGTAAATAACTCGCTCCATAATATCGCCGTAGAGGCTCTTTTTCTCTCGGCGCAGCAGTTCGTCGAGCCAGCGGATGAGATATGCCGTGGCACATGTTTCGCCCAGGTTGATCGTCCCCGACTGGCTGTCGTCCCAGCATTCATGGTCCCCGCATTCCCCCGTGATGACCATGCCCTCGCGATGCAGGAGAAAATCCAAGGCTTGTCGACTCGCCTGCCAGAGCCGCGGATCAAACTGCTGGTCGTCCAGCCGTAGCTGCGCGATGGAGCGGCAAAGATAGGCGTAAACATGGCCTTCAATCTGACCGTAACGTCCTACAACAATTCGGGCTTGCCATTCGGGAAGTTTTCTAAAATTGACGACAAATTCTTTATAACGCGGGTCATTCGCTTCTTCGGATAGAAGCAAAAAAGCATTTTCCAGGCCGGTCACGGCCATATAGACGGTGATGGAGCCCCCGCCCGGCTGATTGTCCGGATGGGCCTCCCAATTGCGGATGATGTAATCCGCCAGACGGCGCGCAGCATCAAGAGACCTTTCGGTCGCGAAGAAATGGTGATCTGTGGCCAGGGCATAAACCAGGTAGGACATCTCGTGAATATCCCACAGACTCCACATTCGAGAGGAAGGTTCCATGATCCCGATATATCCATCTTCTTCTTGTGTGGCGAGTATCTCGCGAATTGTTTTTTCTTTTAATTCGCGCAAACGCGGATCACCGGTATGAACAGCCAGTCGGACGATACTATCGAGCAACTTTCCCAGTCCAACGTACCCACCTTTCTGGTTACGTCGCTGAAATGGGGAGAGGAACTCGTCCGCTACATTGATCTGAAGCAGGTTGTTTTCAACAGTCACCTGAATCCGGCGTCCTATTTCACCCCCAAGCTGAACATCCTGCAACGGAATTTGCTGCCAGGGGGCCTCCGCGAACGACGCTGATGACGCCCCGATCAGCCACAGCACCGCACAGCCAAACAAGAACGCCCAGCGATGCGGGTTCAGGTAACCGAACCTGGATGGGTTCATTTTTCGCCTCCTGAGTAGACCGCCAGCAAGTGCCACACGGACTCTGCGAACTTCGCCGCCGAAACAAAGCCAAGATCCTGCCCGTCACTATGGTGGCCGGACATTGAGAGCACCGCAAGCTGCGTCTCAGGTGGACCGATACCCCAAGATAGTGTCACCCCGGCCTCCGCCGCTGTGAAAGACGGGCCTCGGGGAAAAATTTCATCCAGATCGCGGCGAATACCGTGGAAGGGCCGCTCATAGGACACGCGGCGCATCCCTGGGAGGCAGGACTCCCCCCTTTGACCGACCGTGCTCTCGCGCTAAAATAGCAGTGAGATTGGCCCCGGCGGCCACTCGGCCGTCGAGCGGCTTGAGCTACGTTGCCCGCATGGTAAGCGCCTCTAGCTCAATTGGATAGAGCATCGGTCTACGGAACCGAAGGTTGCAGGTTCGAGTCCTGCGAGGCGCGCTAAGTCATCTTGCAACCATAAGTTACGTTTCGCATCCCGTTGCAAAACCTCCCTAATACCCTTTCCAGTTGAACAGTTTCGCGCGTTTCAGGCTGCTACGCGACGGGTAGATGTCGTGTTTCTCCGGAGGGATGAGC
>NICF_comb_assmDRAFT_10002032_pt1 | contig 15646 bp, 16 predicted proteins | sample NewIslPassag4_SG_FD_11279 | JGI IMG/M metagenome (IMG submission 11279) | reverse complement strand
GGGCCTCGCCTGCCGGCTCGACCGGCAGCTGGAGGAGGCCGCTGCCGCGGCCAGTCGGGCGGAAGCGCGGCTAGCGGCCACCCTGCGGGCAGAGGTGCGGGAGGCCGTGGCCCGGGCCACCGCCCCCGAAGCGCTTTACGAGCAGTTGTGTAGCTTGCACGCGCAGTTGGCCTACTTGCCCCGGGTCCCCCTGCCGGCAGGCATCGGAGGATTGCTGCGGGACTTGCTGGGACCCGGTTGGGACGGCGATGTGGTAGTGGCTGGGGTGCCGCGCCTGTCGTGGCCGCGGCTGGACGAGGTGCCCCAGCGCCCAGTGGCGGTCATTCCTTGGGCGGAGGCCCGTTGCCCGCTTTTGTGGCCCTTAGTGGCCGTTCAGGGTGCACGGGCGGCCGGGGAGTCCGAGCGCGTCGGCCAGCTAAAGGACTCCTTGGGCGCGGCTTTGGCCTTCGCGCGGGCAGAGGTGCTGTGTTTTGCCGACGAAGGTGCGGCGCGCGAGGCCTGGGAAGCGGGGCAGCGCCGGTTGGCCGCGGCCCCAGCGGACTGGCTGGCCATCGTGCGGCGGCTCGCGGACACGCTGGCGGCAGGGGTGCTCATCAGCGGTTTCCGGCGCGACGAGCGTGTGGAAGAAGGGGCGCCCATTTACCGCCAGTTGTCAGTGGTGAAGGATCAACCCGCGCAACCCGAAGAAATCTTGACCGCCGGGTGGCTCCACTGGTACGCCCGGGTGGCCGCGGTGCTGGTGCAGTTGACCGGGCCTGCGGGCAACGTGACGGGCGGCGACGACCCGTGGCCTCGCCTGCGGGCGCTGGTCGACAGCTTCGACGATCTCTTGTGCCGGTCGCTGGAGGTCGCGGCCATTCATCGCTTCTACGCGGCGGAGGGGGCGATCGGGTGATTCTCAACGAACGGCAGATCCTGGAGCGGCTCTTGACGCCGGACCCGGACAAACGCCTCATCATCACGCCGCTTTTGGCGCCCGAGCAGCAGTTTGGTCCTAGCTCACTGGATGTCCGCCTGGGGCCTGACTTTAAAGTCGTGCGCACCTCTCGTTTGACCCACTTGGATCCTTTAAAGGATCCCGCGGAGATCGAGGCGGACGTCTCCCGCTACACCGAGAGCATCGTCATCCAGCCGGGCGAGCCGTTTGTGCTGCACCCCGGGGAGTTTGCCCTGGCCAGCACCCTGGAGTTCATTCGCCTGCCCTACGACATTGCGGCCCGGCTCGAGGGTCGCAGCACGTGGGGGCGGTTGGGCCTGGAGGTGCATGCCACCGCCGGTTTCGTGGATCCCGGCTTTAGCGGCGCGCTGACGTTTGAGCTAAAGAACTCTGGGCAAGTGCCGCTGCCGCTCTACGCGGGACTGCGCATCGCCCAGCTGTGCTTTTTCCTGCTAAGCGAGCCCTCACAGTTGCCCTACGCTGCCAAGCGGTACACCAAGTACGCAGGGCGCATGGGGACGGCGGGCAGCCAATACTTTAAGGATCCCGAGTACGCCGCCTTGCGGGCGGCTGCCCGGCGTGCCCACGAGCCCCGGCTGCACCAGGCGGCGGCCGTGAGCCCAGGGGACACGCCGCCACGAGCGCCAGGGAATGGCTGGGAGCGCTGATGGGCGCAGCCCCCGGGTGGCTCATGGGGACGCTGGCGGCCGCGATAGTGAGCAGCGCCGCCTGCTGGGCGGGTGCCTTGACCCGGGGCGGGGCGGCGGCGGCCACGGTGGTGGGAGGGATCGTCTTTGGTTGGGGCGGTGCCGCAGCGGCACTGCCCTTGCTCTTTTTCTTCCTGACCGGCACCGCCCTCAGCCGCTGGCACAAGGCGCGCAAGGCGCACCGGCTGGACCACGCCGACAGCGAGGGCAGGCGCGCGGGGCAAGTCCTGGCCAACGGTGCGGTGGCAGCGCTGGCGGTGGCAGGAGCCAGCCTCTGGCCTGCGCCCGTCTGGTGGGCGGCCTTCGGGGGCGCGATTGCTGCCGCCACGGCCGACACCTGGGCCACGGAGTTGGGGGTACTGGCCAGCCGGGCCGTGCTCATCACCACCCGCGTGCCCGCAACCCCGGGCCGCTCCGGCGCCGTGTCCGCCCCCGGCACCGCCGGCGGCGCCGCGGGTGCGGTGCTGGCGGCCAGCGTTGTGGCCGGGACCGCGTCGATAGGGGTACCCTGGGCGCTGCCGCCCGCGGTGGCCGGGGGCGCAGGGGTAGCGGTGCTCTTGGCCGCAGCGGCCGGCGGCATCCTCGGCATGCTGGCCGACAGCCTCCTGGGTGCCACGGTCCAGGAGCGGTTCTATTGTCCAACCTGCCGCCGGGAGTGCGAGGTGCCGCGCCACCGCTGCGGCACGCTTGCGGAGCGCCTGGGCGGTTGGCGAGGCTTCAACAACGACGTGGTCAACTTTTGCGCCACCCTCACGGGCGCCGCGCTAGCGGCAGGGCTGCACTGGCTGCTGAGCATGGGGCCGCCAGATTGATTTCTTAGCGGCGTCGGACCGGCGGTGCCGGCGGCGACGGGCGGCCCGCGGCCCGGTCAGTAGTCTAGAAGCCGGTTTCCGGCGGGAAAGGAACGTGGGCTTCCGGGCTGCGGAGGCTCTCGTAGCCCGCCGCGTTGACCGCCGTCACTACGTAGTACAAGCCCGGGCCTGTATCGGGGACCGCTCCCGCGGCAGGCGGCGTGTCCACCACCGAGGTGCTTGCCGCGTCCACTTCCACAAGCAGTTCGTAGCGGCCCAAGGGGCCCACCCGGCGGTAGGCCCGGTACGTGGTGACGGAGTCGTCGGCCACTGCGGACCACTCCAGCACCACCGCGCCGTCCAGCCACATGGCCGACAGGGCCGCCGGGGCCGGCGGCGGGCCCGCGATGCCGGCCTCAACCTCCACGGCGCCCGTCCCGGGCCGCCAATACAACGCGACGGTCTTTCCCGGCAGCACCGAGAAAGGCATCCAGTACCCGTCGTAGATGAGCTTGTACGAATGGAAGGAGTCGGTGTAGAAGTCGACCCTAAAATCGTAGCTGCCGGGGGCTAGCAGGACGCGGGCCCGGAACTGGGCGGTGCCTGCGATCCGATCTAGATTGTAGGTTTCTCCCGGACTGACGTGCAGCCGCGCTTTGTAGGACTGCTGCTCCAGCGGCAGTCCGGCGATGTCGATGGTGAGTTCCAACGTTCCTTCCTTGGGCAAAAGGGGCACCTGCACCGTGGTGGTCTGGCCTTCGTTCACCCATACGCTGCCTGAGCCGGTGTAAATGGCGTCGCCTTCGGGATCCCACACGATGAGATTGACGTCCCACCTGCCGATGTAGAGGTTGTCCATAGTAATGGAGAACGTCTCGCCGTGCAGCGGGCGCCTGGCTTGCACCTGATGCTTGCCCTGCGTCAACGACACCTCCACCTCGTGGCCCGCTGCCAGCGCGACGGCCGCCGGCACGCTGGTCGTGATGGCCATTTGGCCCGTGGCCGCAGGTTTCAGGGCGGGGAAGGGAGCGCGGCAGCCGGTTGCCAAGAAGGTGACGACCGCTGCGGCGACAAGCTTCCACGCGCGTCCTGACGTACGCAGCAACACGGGTCTCACCTCCGCGACGTGTGGGTGCGGCCGGCCGTTGCGGGAACATTGTAAGGCGGCGGGTGACCGTCGTGCCACCCGCGAACAAGGTGAACCGAAGCGCTGCACCGGGTGCCGCAGGTTTCTGGCTCTTCCGTGGCAGGCCATCCGCCGTTGAGCCGCGCGAAGCGGGAGATTTCCGGAGCGGCCCGTAATGGAAACGCTCGTTGCGGCACCGGCCAGTTGCCGGAGTGCGGGCCCAGGTGCGGTTGACTGGCAATCCCTGGCGCACTATACTTACGGTAACGGCACGCCCCATGGGCGTTGCGCATTCCCGTCCGGTCGACCGCTGCCCGCGCGCAGCGGTTTCCCGCGTGAGGACAAAGGCGAGAGGGAGACGACCGCCCGCGATGACCGCCTCACCGTTGGCCCGCGGCCTGCACAAAGGGTTAGAAACCACCTGGATCTTGGCCAAGGCCGTCGTTCCCACGTACGTGGCCGTCTATTTCCTGGCCCAAACGCCAGTGCTCGAGTACATCAGCCGGCTGGCGGCGCCGGTGCTGGCGCTGGTGGGGTTGCCGGGCGAAGCCGCGCTGCCGCTGGTGCTGGGAATGTTCGCGAACCTGTACATGGGCGTGGGGGCGCTGGCTCCGCTTGGGCTGGGCGTGCGGGAGGCGACCATCTGCGCGGTGATATTGACCGTTGCCCACAACCTGCCGGTGGAGTCGGCCGTCACGCGCCAGATGGGCGTGGCGGTCTGGTTTGCCCTGGCCGTGCGGCTCGGCTTGGCCTGTGGGCTGGCCTTCCTGATGCACCTGGTCTGGAGGCCGTAACGATGACGTGGTCGATCTTTATCAGCACCCTGTGGGAAGGCTCCAAAGACGCGGCCATGACCGTGCTGACCATGGCGGCCATCGTGATCCCGCTCATGGTGGCTGTCGAGTTCCTGCGGGAGTGGCAGGTGTTTGACCGGCTGTCGGCTCGCTTGGAGCCGGGCACGGGGCGGCTGGGCCTGTCGGGCAACGCTGCGTTTCCGCTGGCCGCCGGCGCGGTGCTGGGACTGTCCTACGGCAGCGGTCTCATCATCGCCAGCGCTCGCGAGGGGCGCTTGACGCGGCGCGAGGCGTACGTCCTGACGGCGCTTTTGGGGCCTTGCCACGCCATCTTTGAGGACACGCTGCTCTTCGTTCCGTTGGGCGTTAACCCGTTTTTGCTGTTGGGCGTGAGGGCCAGCGGCGCGCTGGCCCTCACGCTGGTGCTGGCCCGGCTGTGGCGGTCCACCGTGGAGCCTGCGGGGCCGGCGGTGCGTGAAACAAGGAGGACGAATCGTTGACGCCGGAGTTGGAACGGTACTTGGAAGTGGCGCTGGAGACGGCGCGTGCGGCCGGGGAAGTCCTCATGGAGCACCGGGGCCACGTAACCGTGGAGCGCAAGACCGGTTTCCGGGATTTGGTGACGGAGGCGGACCGGCGGGCTGAGCAGGTGATCCGGCAGGCGCTGCTGGACGCGTTCCCGGATCACGGGGTGCTGGGCGAGGAGGGGGGTGAACGGGCCGGCAAAAGCGGCTACCGCTGGCTCGTGGACCCGCTCGACGGCACCACCAACTTTGCCCAGGGGCTGCCGCAGTTCGCGGTGTCGCTGGCCCTGGAAGACCCGGAGCACGAGATCGTGGTCGGCGTGGTCCACATGCCCGCCTGCGGTGAAACCTACAGCGCGCTGCGGGGCGGCGGTGCTTACTGCAACGGCCGGCGGTTGCACGTGTCGTCGGCCGAGAGGCTCGACGACTGCCTGCTGGTGACCGGTTTTCCACACGATCTGTCGCCGGGCCGGCCCAACAATTTGGACCACATGGAGGCCCTGGTGCGGCGCGCCCGGGGCTTGCGGATTCTAGGAGCGGCGGCGGTGGACCTGGCCTACGTGGCTGCGGGCGTCCTGGATGCCTACTGGGATCTCAGCAACCACGCGTGGGACGTGGCGGCGGGCGTGCTGCTGGTCACCGAGGCGGGCGGCAAGGTGACGGACATGACGGGTGGACCGCTGGACTTGTACCGACCGCGCATCCTGGCCAGCAACGGGCGTGTCCACGCCCAGCTCCTAGACGTCCTGCGCAACGGCCGCATCGACGACTAACAAGGCGGGACGCGGTCGCCCCAGCGGATGGGAACCGGGCAGGTGCCGACCGGGCAACTGCGGACCGGGCAGGCCCGGACCGGGCGGGTGCGAGGCGAGTGGGCGCAAGGGAGGTGCAACCGGTGCTCAGGGGCGGACAACTGGCCGGCCAAACGGCTATCGTGACCGGTGCCGCCCGGGGGATCGGGCGGGCCATCGCCCTGGCCCTGGCCCAAGAAGGAGCGGCGGTGGTGGTCAACTACCGCGTGCAGGCGGAGGCCGCAGAGCAGGTCGTCCAGGCTATTCGCGCCCTGGGTTCCGACGCGGTGGCGGTGCAGGCGGACGTCACTCGCCCCGAGGACGCGCGGGCGCTGGCGGCCGCGGCGCTGGAGCGCTGGGGGCGTATCGATATCCTCGTCAACAACGCGGGCACGGCCCTGTACCGGCTGCTTTTGGACACGTCCGTGGAAGAGTGGGACGCGATGATGGCGGTTCACTTGCGGGGCGCGTTCAACTGCACACAAGCCGTCCTCCCCCATATGATCCGGGCCGGCCGGGGCCGCATTATCAACATTAGCTCCATCTGGGGCCAGGTGGGCGCGGCGAACGAAGTGGCGTATTCCACCGCCAAGGCCGGGCTGATCGGTTTTACCCGGGCGTTGGCCAAAGAGGTGGGCCGAGCCGGAATTACGGTTAACGCGGTGGCCCCGGGCGCCATCGAAACCGACATGTTGAACGGGCTCTCCGCCGAAGAACGGGCGCAACTGGCGGCAGAGATCCCTCTGAGCCGGCTGGGCCAGCCGGAGGACGCCGCGGCCGCGGTGGTGTTTCTCGCATCGGCCGCAGGCGGCTATCTGACCGGCCAGGTCATCAGCCCCAATGGCGGGATGGTCACGTAGGCGACGGCCAGGTGCAAGCAACCAGCGGCCAAAGGGGGCGGCGGGGATGGAAAAGGCCTTTATGGACCCGGTCCACGGGATTATCGTCCTGCGGGACCGCTGGCTGGTGGACCTGGTGGACACCCCCGAGTTCCAGCGCCTGCGGCGCATCCGCCAGTTGGGCGCGTCCTTTGCCACCTACCATGGCGCCGAGCACACCCGCTTTGGCCACAGCCTGGGCGCTCTCCACATCATGGAGCGCATCCTGCGCCGCCTCAAGGAGGTGGGCGCGCCGGTGGACGAGGAAGCCGCCACCCTGGCCAAGGCGGCGGCTTTGCTCCACGACGTCGGGCACGGCCCGCTCTCACACGCCCTCGAAGGCATCCTGACGCCGGGCGTCGGCCACGAGGCCTGGACGGCCCGGGTCTTGCTGGAAGACACAGCCATCCACCGGCGCCTGCGCAGCGTCGATGCAGCGCTCCCCGAGAAAGTGGCGGCCGTACTGGCCGGCCGATCCCGCCCGGCCTGGATCAGCAGCCTGGTCAGCAGCCAACTGGACGTGGACCGCATGGACTACCTGTTGCGGGACGCGCTCTTCACCGGCGCCGACTACGGCCGGTTTCAGCTGGACCGCATCGTCCACACGCTGGCCCTGGACGGGGAGCGGGTAGTAATCCGCCACAAGGGGCTGCAGGCGGCCGAGGAGTACGTACTGTCCCGGTATTTCATGTACTGGCGGGTCTACCTGCACAAGACGACCCGGGGACAGGAAGTGCTCCTCAGGGCCATCTTGCGGCGCGCACAGACTCACGCCGGCCGGGACCCGATGACGCAACGGCTGCAGCGCCTGTGGCAGGGGGCTGCCTCGTTGGCAGATTTTCTCAGCATCGACGACACCGACCTGATGGTGGCCCTGAAGACGTGGGCGACAACGGATGACCCGGTGCTGGCCGATCTGAGCCGCCGCTTCCTCTCAAGGCGACTCTTGAAACCGGTGTTCCCCGTGCCGGTGGCAGGCCTTGCGCCCGAGGCGCTGTCCATCGCTGCCGACATCGTGGCTCGCGCGGGCTTCCCGCCGGAAAGCTACTGCCTGCTGGATTCGGCGGCCAACGTGCCGTATGACCCCTACACCCACGCCGGCGGCGCCGCCCAAGGCATCCTGGTTAAGGTGGCCGACAAGCCGCCTGTGGAGATCTCACAACTTTCGCCCTTGATCGGGGCGCTGGCTCGCCAACGGCTGTCCGCCGTCAACCTCTACGTACCCGAAGAGTGCCGACCCGCAGTGCGGGAAGCCGTCGGTTCCCTGGTGAGTGAATAGCCGGCAGCGGGCGCATACTACGGCAGGAGATCCGGGCACCTTCGTGGAAGGATTTGGGGAATGTCACGTCCTGCCGCGGGGTGCGCCGAAGCATACGGGGGGAAGTATGGCTTTCCGACCAGTCGCACAACGAAAGGCCCAGCGCCGGTGGCACCTCCTGCTGGCAGCGAGCTTGATTGTGGCGGTTGCCTTGCCCCTGCCCGGCTCGGCGCAGGCCGACGGCGGCGTGTTCCATATCGTCAAGCGCGGCGAGACCCTGTGGGACATCAGCCGCATGTACGGCGTCAGCGTGGAGCAGCTGGCCAAGCTCAACGAGCTGAGCGATCCAAACCGCATCGTGGTCGGCCAGAAGCTGGTCATCCGGGAAGGAGAGGCCCGCACCCACATCGTCCAGAAGGGCGATACGCTCACCAGCATTGCAAAGCTGTACGGCGTGCGGGTGCAGGACCTTGTCGCGCTCAACGAGCTCAAGAATCCTGACCGGCTATCCATCGGGCAAGAGCTGATCATCACGCCGCGCGTGCAGCGCACCCACGTGGTTGAGGCGGGGGATACCCTTTGGGATATCGCCCGGCGCTACCAGGTGACGGTCGATGCTATCGCGTCGGTCAACGGGCTTGCGGATCCCAGCAGGTTGCTCATCGGGCAGAAGCTGGTCATCCCGTCCATCGGCGGCGGATCCGACTCGCAAGCGGTGGCGCCGAGCAATCGCGCCGGCGGGCAGCGGTTGACGCTGGCGTGGCCGTTGCAGGGGCGGCTGACGTCCCCGTTCGGCCCCCGCTGGGGCCGCATGCACTACGGGGTCGACATCGCGGCGCCTACCAGTACGCCTGTCCTGGCCGCAGCGGCCGGCACGGTCACGTACGCGGACTGGATGGGCAACTACGGGCTTCTGGTCATCATCGACCACGGCAACGGGGTCGAAACGCGCTACGCGCACAACTCCCGGGTCCTGGTGAAGGTGGGCGAGCAGGTGCAACGGGGCCAGCGCATTGCGCTCGTGGGCAGCACGGGCAACTCCACCGGGCCGCACGTTCACTTCGAGGTGTTGGTCGACGGGGAAAACCAGGATCCGCTGGAGTGGCTGCCCGCGAAGCGTTGAGCAAGGCCCAGGCGCGCCCGGCGTCCAGATCAGCGCCGTCTCGAGGCATTGACAGCATGAGCAACCCATTAAGCAACGCCGTCCCGGGGGCCCGCCGGCCCTGGCGGGGCGCCCGTTGACAGGCTAGAAGCCGCACCGTATAGTGGATCCCGGTGCGGCTCTTTCTTTGGCGCTGCCCAGCGCCGTTCCCGATTCAGCACCCTTTGCCGTCGACCATGGGGAAGGAGAAGGAGGTGTGAACGGTGCCTACCTACGAGTACCGCTGCGAGCAATGCGGCAAGTTCGACTACTTTCAGGCCATCACGGAAGCGCCGCTAAGCACCTGCCCCACCTGCGGCCAACCGGTGCGGCGCCTGATCAGCCGCAACGTGAACATCATCTTTAAGGGTCCCGGTTTCCACATCACTGACTACCGCAAGTCCGGGAGCGGCAGCGGGCGCTCCTCCGGCAACGGCAAGGACGGTGCGGAAAGCGGCGGCGAGGATTCAGTGGCTGACAAAGATCTGGACTAACGCCGCGACGATGGCCAAAACCGCAAAGACCTGCAGCGTCCAGCGCAGTGCCGGATCCATGAAGGCTCATCCTTCCGTAAAGAAGTGCGTTGGCGCAAAAAGGTGAGGCCCGTAGGCCTCACCTTTTCATTATATCTGCCCTGTGAACCCCGCTCAAGCGCCAGGTGCGGCCGCCGCGAAAAGGTTCGCAGCCGGCGGCGCCCCGGGCTCATCAGGCCAGGGTGCGCCAGAACGCCGCCAGCCTCTCCAGCCCGGCTTGGATCTGTTCCGTGGAAGCCGCATAGGACAATCGCAGGTAGCCTTCGCAGCCGAACGCCGAACCGGGCACCACGGCAACGCGAGCTTCGTTGAGGAGCGCCATCGCCAAATCGCTCGAATTGTTGATGACCGTGTCGCCGTGCCTGCGGCCGAACACCGCGTCGACGCGGGGAAAAAGATAGAACGCGCCCTCCGGCTGCCGGCACGTGACGCCCGGCAGCGCCCGCAGGCCCTCGAGCATCAGGTCCCGCCGTTTCCGGAACGCCGCCACCATTTCCGCGACGCAGTCCTGCGGACCGCGCAGCGCCGCCACCGCCGCCCACTGGCTGACGGACGTGGGGTTGGAGGTGCTCTGGCTCTGCAGGTCGGTCATGGCTTGGATGAGCTCTTTCGGCCCGGCGGCGTAGCCGATGCGCCAGCCGGTCATGGCGTACATCTTGGACACGCCGTTGATGAGGAGCGTCCGGGCTTGGACCTCCGGAGACAGCGAGCCGATGCTGACGTGGCGGTGGCCGTCGTAGATGAACGGTTCGTAGATCTCGTCGGCGATGATGAGGCACTCCGGATGGGAAAGGACGACGGCCGCCAGGGCCGCCAGCTCCTCCCGGGAATACACCGTGCCTGTCGGGTTGCTGGGGCTGTTGAGCACCAGCGCCCGGGTGCGGGGCGTGAGATGCTCCCGCAGCTGCTCGGCGGTGAGCTTAAAGCCGGTTTCCTCCGACGTGGGAATAACGACGGGCTGCCCGCCGGCCAGGCGCACCTGATCCGCGTAGCTGACCCAGTAGGGAGAAGGGATGATCACCTCATCGCCGGGGTCCAGCAGCACTTGAAACGCGTTGTATAAGGCGTGCTTGGCGCCGACGGAGACGACGACCTGATCGGGCGAGTACTGCAGGCCATTGACCTTGGCCAGCTTCTCCACGATGGCTTCCTTAAGTTCCGGGATGCCGCCCGCCGGAGTGTAGCGGGTGTATCCTTTTGCAATGGCCTCCACCGCCGCTTCGCGGATGTGAGCGGGGGTGTCGAAGTCGGGTTCGCCCACGCTGAAGCCGATCACATCCACGCCCTGACGGCGCAGCGCCTTGGCCTTCGCGTCCATGGCCAGCGTCGGTGAGGGCGCCATGGCCGCCGCCCGTTGCGAAAGCCGGACCCCTGCCATTGCTTGCATGCAGGATCAACCTCCCCGCGGATAAGTGCCCCGTTGTGCCACGATATGCCCAGGGCCTTTCAAGGCGCCCCGGCGCCGGCAAGGCGTTGCCGGGTCGCCATCTAGCAGCCTTGGCTGTGCTTTTCGAGGTGCCAGAAATAGAGGGCGGCGATGGTCTTGGCGTCCCGGATGCGGCCGTCCCGCACCATGGCTGCGAGTTCGGACTCGGAAAACCAGGCCACCGTCTCGATGTCTTCGCCCTCGTCGGGCGCCGCCTCGCCCATCATCAGATCCCGGGCCAGGTACAGGTGCATGAGTTCTGTGCTGTAGCCGGGCGCCGGGTAAAACAGTCCCAGGAACTTCCACGTGGCCGCCCGCAGTCCCGTTTCCTCGGCCAGTTCGCGGGCGGCCGTGCGCAGCGGGTCTTCATTGGGTTCGCGGGTGCCTGCCGGCAGTTCCCAGAGGTGCTCGTCAACCACCGGCCGCAGCTGGCGCACGAGGGCGACCCGCCCGTCTTGCTCGGGCAGGATGACGACCGCGCCGGGGTGGGGGAGCAGGGTGTACTCCCGCTCCACACCCTTGACTTGGACACGCTTGGTTTGCAGTTGAAACAGCATGGACTTCCCGGTTCCCCTTTCGCCACAGCCGGCGGGGCGTGAGAGCTTCTTCCAGCCACCGATGTTCGCCGCGCCGCGGGGCTTTCCTGTTGCCCATGGGCCCGGGCTCAGCGCGTTCCTGGTAGGCGTTGCGCCGGGTTCCCGGCACTGGCAGCGTTTGAGCGTGGGCAGCGGGAGGCACGCAACGCTGGCCGCGCCTAGGCACGGTGGTGCGGCGGCGGAGAAGGACCGCGCCGCCCAGCGCACAGGAGCCTGGCAGTGGCTAGGGCTCGACGAATGCGGCCAAAGGGGACTGCTGTTTGGAAGCGTCAGTCTTGGGCCGGAGCGGCGTTGGCGGCGGCACGGAAGGCGGCGAAGGCCTCGCGCCAGTCGTCGCGGGACTGGAGGAAACGCACGAGCTGCTCGATGGCGGCCAGGGTGCCCGGGCTTACGTGGTGTTCGATGCCCTCCACGTCCCGTTGCACGTCGTCCTCGTCTACGCCCAGCAGGCGGAGGAAGTCCTCCAGCAACTGGTGCCGCTCCTTGATGCGGCGGCCCAGTTCCTGGCCTTTGGCGGTCAGCACCAGCCCGCGGTATTTCTCGTACACGAGAAACTCCTGGTCGTCCAGACGCTGCAGCATGCGGGTGACCGATGAAGGCTGCACGTCCAGGGAGGACGCAATGTCACTGACCCGGGCGTAGCCCTTTTCCTCCACCAGTTCGTAGATTCGTTCCAAGTAGTCCTCGACGCTCGGCGTGGGCATGAACCTTCCCCTTTCCATCGCCGGCGGGTTTGCACTGGCCTCATGTTACCAAAGCTGCCCGGGTTGGGGCAACCCTGCGGCCGCGGGAGCCGCTGGAAAACGGCCCGCGCCCGTTTGGCGCAGCCTAGCCGCGCCGCCAAGGCTCCAGCACCTGCCGCGCCGCGTCTCGTCCTTTATCGGTCAGGTGCAGGCGCTGGCCGTCCGGCCCGACGGTCAACAAGCCCTGCTGTTGCGCCCGCGCCACAACGGCGCGGCCGAGCCGGGCCGGCCAGCGCAAATGGTGCTGCAGGGCGGCCAAGTCGCTCTCCTGGGCGGCGGTGGTTTCCTGCTCGTGGTTGTAAAGATGTACCAGCAGCAACAGGATTTGGGCCTCCGCCCGCTGCCGGCGGTGACGCACCAGCCGTGCCACCAGCCCGTAGCGGGGACTGGCCAGGAACGCCGCCACCAGCGATAGGCCGCACACGGTGGCCATCATGCCGCCGATGGACACGTCCAGCCACATCGCGGCGTGATAGCCGGCGATGCTGGCCGCCACCGCCAAAAACGCGCCGCCTGCCACCACCGCCCACAACCGGTCGGTAAGCAGGTACGCCGCGGCCGGCGGCACGATGACGAAGGCGATGAACAAAATGGCGCCCACCGCGTCAAATGCGCCCACCGCAGTGACGCTGGTCAAAAACAGCAACACGTAAAACAAGAGCCTGGGCCGCAACCCTAGGGCCTCGGCGAGGCCCGGGTCAAAGACGGCCAGCTTGAGCTCCTTGAAAAACAGCGTCACAAACAACGCGTTTACCAGCGTGATCACGCCCATGGTGATCAGCGAGCGGGGGACGTCGTACGGGCCGATGGTCACCACATCCAGCCACGCGAAGGCCAGTTCCCCCAGGAGCACCGCGTGCTCGTCCAAGTGCACGTCCCGGGCGAACAGGTTGATCAAGAGCACCGCGAGGGCAAAAAGGGCCGGGAACACCAGGCCCATGGCCGCGTCCTGCTTCACGCGCCGGGACGCGCCCAAAAGCTCACTCAAGTAGACCGTCGCCAGCCCCGCCAGCGCGGCCCCCACCACCTGGTAAGGGGAATGCACATCGCCGCTGATCAGGTACACGACCACGATACCCAGCAGGATGGAGTGGCTGATCGCGTCAGAGTACAAGCTTGACCCCCGCAGCACGAGAAACGCGCCCAAAAGAGAAGCTGCAACGCCCACGAGGGCCCCGATGGTCATCAACACCAAGTCCACGTTGTCCAAGAACGCGGCCAGCACCCGCTACTCCTCCCGCTTCTCCAACAGTCGCTGCGCCTCTGCTTGCCCTGCGGACGTGAGTTGCCACTGCTGTCCCTTGCCCAGCTGGGGAGGCAACGGTTTCACCAGCCCCTGTTTCTCCAGCTGGCGCAGTACGGGCTGCGCGTCGGCGCCGTACACCGCGTCGATCATGCCTTGTTCGGTGGCGAAGGCCTCATCCCCGTGGGCCCGGGCGAGTTGCAGGAGGTCCACCAGGACACGACCGCCTTCGATGGCCGCCCGGGTACGGCGCCGCTGGACGGCCTGCCAGAGCACACCCCGCTGCGGGGCAAAGACCAGCGAGACGACCGTGACGCCCGTGGCCGCCAGCACGATGAGCGGTCCGGTCGCAAGGCCCGGCCGTGCCAAGCTTACGATGGTGCCAAGCATGCCGCTGGCGGCACCGAACACGCCGGCCAACACCACCATGGTTTCCAGGCGGCGGGCCCATTGCCGGGCGGCGGCCGCGGGCGCGATGATCATGGCCACCATCAGCACGACGCCCACCATCTGCAGGCCGATGACCACCGCCAGGGCGATCATGGCGGTGAGCAGCGCTTCCAGCAAGGACACTCGCCAGCCGAGGCTGCGGGCGAATCCCGGGTCAAAGGCTATCAACTTGAACTCTTTCCAGAAAATGGCTACGAGGCCGAGGCCCAGAGCCGCCACGGCCGCCATCACGCCGAGGTCCGCCGGCAAGATGGCCGCCGCCTGGCCAAAAAGGAATGAGTCGAGCCCCGCCTGGCCGGGGAGTTGGCGATTTTGAATGTAGGTGAGCAGCACCGTACCGATCGCGAAGAACGTGCTGAGGACGGCGCCGACGCTTGCGTCAGGCTTGAGCCGGCTATGGTTGGTGAGGAGCAGGACCAGCAGCGCGGCTGCGGCTCCCGCGGCGAGCGCCCCCAGCACCAGCGGCCACAGGTGCCGCCCCCCGGCGATGAGAAACCCGATGCAGATCCCGGGCAGCGCGGCATGGCTGAGGGCGTCCCCCAGGAGGCTTTGTTCCCGCAGCACCGCAAAGGTGCCCAGCACGCCGCTGAGCACGCCGAGGAGCGCGGCGCCGAGCAGCGCGTTGCGGACGGTGAAGTCAGTCAAGATCTCCCACAGTTCCGGCACGCCCCTTCACCTCTCCGGCGAGAGTGTCCGGGTTGCGGTCGCCTGGCTTGCGGTGTTGGTGCCGCTGTCGCCGGCTTCCGCAGGCGCCCCGGCGCCGGCGGCTCCGGGCGGCGTATCCCCATGGCCGGCGGCTGGCAAGCCCTGGAGCAGCAGGATCTGGCCGCCGTAGGCCCGGCGGAGGTTTTCGAGGGTGTACACCTGGGACATGGGTCCCTGTGCGATGATGCGGACGTTGAGCAGGACGAGCCAGTCAAAGTAGTGGGGGACGGTCTGCAGGTCGTGGTGCACCACCAACACCGTCTTTCCCCGGTTGCGCAGCTCCTTAAGGAGCTCGATGATGTGCCGCTCCGTCGTGGCGTCCACGCCGGCCATGGGCTCATCCATCAGATAAAGATCGGCGTCCTGGACCAACGCTCTGGCCAGGAACACCCGCTGCTGCTGGCCGCCCGACAATTGGCTGATCTGGCGGTCGGCGAAGCGCTCCATGCCCACCTGTTTGAGGGCTTGCCAGGCCTTCTCGCGCTCGGCCCGGCCGGGCCGCCGTATCCACCCCAGTTGACCGTAAAGCCCCATCATGACCACATCCAGCGCCGTCGTGGGGAAGTCCCAGTCCACAGACGTGCGCTGGGGAACGTAGCCGATGCGGCGCAGTTGCTCCCGGTGGGGGCGGCCGAAGACGTAAATGTGGCCGGCGGCGATAGGCACCATGCCCAAGACGGCCTTAATAAGGGTGCTCTTGCCCGCACCGTTGGGTCCGACCACGGCGCCCAATACCCCGGGGGGGATGTCCAGGTCGATGTCCCACAGCACCGGGCGGTAGCCGTAGCTGACCGTCAAGTCCTCAATGTGCAGGGCCAGCGACGGTTCGTGCATGGCCTGGTTGGCCCCGCCGGACCGCTCCCACGGGGCGTAAGCGACCTGGTCCCGTGCCGCTTGGTGTCGTGTGGGCTGCTGCAGCATGGCGCTCACCCTTCCTGGCCGCCGGCCTGCGCGCCGGCCTGCACCGGCAGGGGCACCTGCCACTGCTCGGCCCAGGGCGCCA
>NICF_comb_assmDRAFT_10002026_pt1 | contig 15662 bp, 13 predicted proteins | sample NewIslPassag4_SG_FD_11279 | JGI IMG/M metagenome (IMG submission 11279) | reverse complement strand
TCTTCCTGGAGGCGGGCTTCCCCGAAGGCGTCCTCAACCTCGTCCACGGAAGCAAGGAGGCCGCCGAGGCCCTGGCCCAGCACCCGGAGGTCCGGGCCGTCCAGTTCGTGGGCAGTGAGCCCGTGGCCCGGCGGATCTACGCCCTGGCGGCGCAAAGCGGCAAGCGGGTCTCCGCAGCAGGGGGGGCCAAGAACCACCTGGTGATAATGCCCGACGCCGACCTGGACCTGGCCGTCCCCGCCATCCTCAACTCCGCCTTCGGCAACGCCGGAGAAAGGTGCCTCGCCGGCAGCGTGGCCGTGGGGGTGGGGGAGGTGGGGCAGGAGCTTTTGGAGCGGGTGGTGGAGGCCGCAAGAGCGCTCAAGGTGGGCCCCGGCTGGGAGGAAGGGGTCCAGGTGGGGCCCCTGATCCGGGAGGAGCACCGGCGGAAGGTCGTGGCCTACATCCAGAGGGGCCTGGAGGAGGGAGCGGGCCTCGCCCTGGACGGCCGGGGGGTGGAGGGGCCGGGCTTCTTCCTGGGGCCCACGGTTTTGGACCGGGTTTCCCCCAGGATGGCCGTGGGCCGGGAGGAGATCTTCGGCCCCGTCCTCTCCGTCTCCTACGCCAACCCCCTGGAGGAGGCCATCCGGCAGGCCAACGCCGTCCCCTACGGCAACATGGCCTGCATCTTCACCACGAGCGGCAAGGCGGCCCGGGAGTTCAGGGAAAGGGTCCAGGCAGGAATGGTGGGGGTGAACGTGGGGGTGGCCCAGCCCTTCGCCTTCTACCCCTTCTCCGGCTGGAAGAACTCCTTCTTCGGCGACCTCCCCCCCCACGGGCCCGACGCCTTCCTCTTCTACACCCAGAGAAAGGTGGTGGTGGAACGGTGGTAGACCTCAAAACCCTGCACCGGAGGCACGTCCTCACCCCCTGGTCGGCGCAGAGGGAGCTGGACCCCCCCCTCCTCGTCCGGGGGGAGGGAAGCTGGCTCTACGACGCGGATGGGCGCCGGTACCTGGACCTCTCCAGCGGCCTCGTGGCGGTGAACCTGGGCCATGGCCACCCCAGGCCCGTGCGGGCCATCGCCGAGCAGGCGGCCACCCTGGCCTACGCCGCCCCAAGCTTCTTCCACGACAAGCGGGCCCTCCTCGCCAAGGCCCTCTCCGACCTCGCCCCCTGGCCTGAGGGGGGGAGGGTCTTCTTCACCCCCTCGGGCACCGAGGCCAACGAGGACGCCTTGAAGTTCGTGCGCCACCTCACGGGCCGCTTCAAGGTCCTCGCCGCCTACCGCTCCTTCCACGGGGCCACCCACGGCGCGGCGGCCCTCACCGGGGAGAACCGCCGCTTCCCCGCCGAGCCCACCGTCCCCGGGGGTGGTGCACTTCTTCGCCCCCTACCCCTACCGGAGCCCCTTCTTCACGGAAGACCCTGAGGAGGAGACGCGGCGGGCCCTGGACCACCTGGAGAAGGTCCTGCTCCACGAGGACCCGGGGCGGGTGGCGGCCATCTTCCTGGAGCCGGTGGTGGGCTCCAACGGGGTCATCGTCTACCCGGAGGGCTACCTCAAGGGGGTACGGGAGATCTGCGACCGCCACGGGATCCTCCTGGTCTTCGACGAGGTGATGACCGGCTTCGGCCGGGTAGGGGAGGCCTTCGCCGCCCTGCGCTTCGGGGTGGCGCCGGACCTCATCACCTTCGCCAAGGGGGTGACCTCGGCCTACGCCCCCCTGGGAGGGGTGCTTATGCGGGAAGGGCTGGCGGAGCGCTTCGACGACACCCCCCTCCCCACCGGGCACACCTACTCCGGCCACCCTCTGGCGGTGGCGGCGGGGCTGGCCGCCTTGGAGGCCTACCGGGAGGAGGGGCTTTTCGCCCGGGCCTACCGCCTCGAGGCGGCGCTAAGGGACCTCCTCAAACCCCTGGAGGGCCCACCCCCTGGTGGGGGAGGTGCGGGGGGTAGGGGCCTTCTTCGGGGTGGAGCTGGTCCGGGACCGCAGGACCAAGGAGCCCCTCTCCCCCTGGCACGCTCCCCCCTCCCCCGCCATGAAGGCCCTCCACAAGGCCCTCCTGGAAAGAGGCGTCTACCTCTTTGCCAAGCACAACGTCCTCCTCCTCGCCCCGCCCCTCACCGTGGGGGAGGAGGAGCTGGCCTTCGGGGTGGAGGCGCTGAAAAGGGCCCTGGACGAGCTGCCTTCGCTTTAGGCGACACCCTGTCCCTTGGCCCCGGGAAAGGCTTCGGGTAGGGTAAGGGCAAATGGAACGCTACCGGGCGATGCTGGACCTCTCGGGGCAGGGGGCTTTGGTGGTGGGGGCGGCCTCGGGGATCGGCCGGGCCTCGGCGGAGGCCCTCGCCGCCTTCGGGGCCAGGGTCCTCTTGGCCGATCGGGACGAGGGGGGCCTCGAGGCCGCCCTCAAGGCCATCCGCGAGGCCGGAGGGGAGGCGGAGGCCATGGTCCTGGACGTGACGGCGCCGGGGGCGGGGGAGCGGGCGGTGGAGGCCATCCAAAAGCGCTTCGGCCGGCTGGACGTCCTCGTCTCCACCCCGGCCATCAACGTCCGCAAGCCCCTCCTGGAGTACACCGACGAGGAGGTGGACCGGGTGGTGGACCTGAACCTCAAGGCCACCCTCCGCCTCCTCCGGGCGGGGGGGCGGGCCATGCGGGAAGGGGGCGGGGGGAGCCTCATCGCCCTGGCCTCCATCCGCGCCCTGGTGGTGGAGCCCGGCCAGGGGGTCTACGCCGCCACCAAGGCGGGGATCCTCCAGATCGTCCGCACCCTGGCCGCGGAGCTCGGGCCCCATGGCGTGCGGGCGAACGCCGTGGCCCCGGGGCCCATAGAAACCCCCCTCACCGCCCCCATCAAGGCCCACCCCGAGTGGTACCGGGCCTACGCGGAGAAGACCGCTCTTCTGCGCTGGGGCAGGCCCGAGGAGGTGGCCATGGCGGTGGTCTTCCTGGCCTCCCCCGCCTCAAGCTACATCACCGGAACCCTTTTCCTGGTGGACGGCGGCTGGACGGCGGTGGACGGCCGCTTCACCCCGCCCCTATAGGAGGAGAGCGTGGAGCGGGCCCTGCTCGCGGCGGAGGCGGTGGAGGAGAAGGAGGTGGTGGACCTCCTTAGGGCCCTGGTGCGGATCCCGAGCCACTACCCGGGGCCCGGGGAGGAGGGGGTGGCGGCCTTCCTCGAGGCCTTCCTCAAGGAGCGGGGCCTTAAGCCCTTCCGCCAGGAGGCGGCCCCCGGGCGGCCCAACCTGGTGGCGGACCTGGGGGAGGGGGAAGGAGGGCTCCTCCTGGAGGGGCACACGGATGTGGTCACCCCCGGGGACGAGGCCCTCTGGCGCTACCCGCCCTACGGGGGGGTGGTGGAAGGGAAAAGGCTCTACGGCCGGGGGGCCTGCGACATGAAGGGAGGCCTCGCCGCCCTGGGGGGGGCCATGCTTGCGGTGAAGCGGGCCTTGGGGAAGCCTCCCCGCCCCTTGCGCCTCGCCGCCCTGGCGGACGAGGAGGGGATGATGCTCGGGGTGAAGGCCTTCGTGAAGGCGGGCCTCGCCCAGGGCTTCCGGGGGGCCTTGGTGGCCGAGCCCGAGGAGATGGAGGTCTGCCTCTTCCAGAAGGGGGCCCTGCGCCTTTGCCTCCGCTTCCCGGGCAGGATGGCCCACGGGGCCATGCCCTACGCCGGGGAGAACCCCATCCCCAAGGCGGCCCGCTTCGTCCTGGAGGTCCAGCAGGTGGAAAAGCGCCTGCAGGAGCGCTTCCCCCCCCCCTACCTGGGGCCCCCCTACCTCACCCCCACCCGTTTCCTGGCCACGGCGGGAGAAGGCCAGCTCAACGTCATCCCCGCCGAAGCCGAGGTGGCCCTGGACGTGCGCACCACCCCGGGGGTGGACCACGCTGGCCTCGTGGCGGAGCTCGCCGCCCTCGCCGGGGCCGAGGTGGAGGTTCTGGAGGACCGCCCCCCCGTGGAGACCCCAAAGGAGGACCCCCTGGTCCAGGCGGCGGAGGAAGCCCTACGGCTCCTCGGCCTTCCCGTGAGGCACGGGGGGGTGCCCGGGGCCACGGACGGCACCTTCCTCCGGGCCTGGGCGGGGCTTCCCGTGGTGGTCATGGGGCCCGGCCAGAAGACCCTCCCCCACCAGGTGGACGAATGGGTGGACCTGGAAGAGGTGGTCCAAGCCGCCCGGGTCTACGCCGCCCTCGCGGTCCTCTATCTAGGCTAGGGCTTTTCCACGCTTCCACGGCGTGGTAGCCTTGCGGAAAGGAGGCAGGGATGCGAAACTGGATCGCCCTTTTCTGGCTTTTGAGCCTGGCCGTGGCCCAGACCCGGGGCGGGGAGCTCAGGGTGGCCATTCTGGCCGAGCCCCCCGTGCTGGACCCCACGGCCTCCACCAGCCAGGAGATCCCCCGGATGCTCTACGACAACGTCCTCCAGGGCCTGGTGAAGTTCAACGAGAAGGGGGAGATCGTCCCCGCCCTGGCGGAACGCTGGGAGGGGAGCCCCTCGGGGCTCACCTGGACCTTCTACCTCAGGAAGGGCGTGCGCTTCCACAACGGGAGCCCCTTCACCGCGGAGGACGTCCTCTTCAAGTTCAACCGCGCCAAGGACCCCAGGTCCGGCCACACCCACCCCGAGTACTACCAGGACATCCAGAGCGTGGAGGCCAAGGACCCCTACACCGTGGTCTTCCGCCTCCGCCAGCCCAACCAGGACTTCCTCTTCAACCTGGCCCGGCCCGACTCGGTGATCGGGCCCAAGGGGAGGGTGGAGGAGCAGAAGACCCAGCCCGTTGGCACCGGGCCCTTCCGCTTCGTGGCCTGGGAGCGGGGCGTGGGGGTGAGGCTGGAGCGGTTTGACGGCTACTACGAGCCCGGCCTCCCTTACCTGGACCGGGTCTTCTTCCGCTTCCTCCCCGACCAGAACGCCCAGCTCGCCGCCCTCCGGGCCGGGGACATCCACGTGATCGGCCTCGGGGTGAGCCCGGAGACCGCCCTCGTGCTCCAGCGGGACCCGAATTTTAAAGTGGTCGCGGGCTTCTCCACCACGGAGATCACCGCGGGGATGAACAACAGCCGCCCGCCCTTTAACGATGTGCGGGTGCGCCGGGCCATCCAGCACGCCGTGGACAAGAAGGCCCTGGTGGAAGGGGTGATGATGGGCTTCGGCACCCCCATCGGCAGCCACCGCTCCCCTGGGGAGAGCTGCTACGTGGACCTCTCAGGCTACTACCCCTACGACCCGGCCAAGGCCAAGGCCTCCTCCAGGAGGCGGGCTACGGCCCTAGCAACCCCCTGCGCTTCACCTTCACCCTGGCCGCCCCCTACCCCTACGAAAGGCGGCTCGGGGAGGCCATCGCCGCCCAGCTCGCCCAGATCGGGGTCCAGGCCCGGCTGGAGGTGGTGGAGTGGGCCACCTGGCTCTCCCGGGTCTTTAGGGGGGCGGACTACCAAATGACGATCATCGGCCACTCGGAGCCCAACGACATCGGCATCTACGCCAACCCGAACTACTACTTCCGCTACGACTCCCCGAGGTTCCGGGAGCTCTACACCCGGTACCTCCGCACCCCGGACCCGAAGAAGGCCTGCGACCTGATGAAGGAGATGCAAAGGCTCCTCGCCCAGGACGCGGTGAACCTCTGGGTGATGAACGCCCCCTACCTCGCGGCCATGCGCAAGGAGGTCATGGGCTGGTGGCCGAACCAGCCCCCCCGAGCCTCAACGTGACCCGGGTCTACCTGGCGCGGTAGATGGGGCGGTTCCTCCTAAGGCGCCTCCTCCTGGCCCTGGTCACCCTGTGGCTCGCCTCCAGCCTGGTCTTCGCCCTCCTTCTCCTCCTCCCCGGGGACCCGGTGCAGGCCATCCTGGGCCTCGAGGCCTCCCCCGAGGCCCGCGCCGCCCTGGAGCGGACGCTGGGCCTGGACCAACCCCCGTGGACGCGCTACCTCCACTGGCTTTCTGGCCTTATGCGGCTTGACCTCGGGGAGTCCATCCGCTACGCGCGGCCCGTGGCCTCCCTCGTGGGGGAGAGGCTGGCCCTCACCTTCGCCCTCGTCCTCCTGGGGCTTGGGGGGGCGCTCCTTTTCGCCCTCCCCTTGGCCCTTCTCGCGGTCCGCGTCCGGGCCTTGGACCTGGCCCTAAGCGGGCTCATGGGCCTCCTCCAGTCCGTGCCCACCTTCTTCCTGGGGGTCGTCCTCCTCTACGCCTTCGCCGTCCACCTCCCCCTCCTCCCCGCAAGCGGCTTCCCCGGGTGGCAGGACCCCCTCGCCGCCCTCCGGCACCTTCTCCTCCCCGCCCTTACCCTGGCCCTGGCCCGGGCGGCGATCCTCTTCCGCATGGCCCGGGGAAGCCTCCTAGAGGTCATGAGCCAGGACTACATCCGCACCGCCCGGGCCAAGGGGGTGCCGGAGCGGTGGGTCCTCCTCAAGCACGCCCTGAGGCCCGCAAGCCTTCCCCTGGTCACCGTCTTGGGCCTCGAGGGCGGGTTTCTCCTCACCGGGGCGGTGGTCGTGGAGGCGGTCTTCGCCTTGCCCGGGCTCGGCAGCCTGGCCCTCACCGCCCTGGAGGCCCGGGACTACCCCCTCCTGCAGGGGCTCGTCTTGGTCATGGCCGCTTTTATCGTCCTCTTCAACCTCGTGGTGGACCTCCTCTATGGCCTTCTGGACCCGAGGGTAGAGTATGCGTAGCCCAAGCCTCGCCCTAGGAAGCCTACTCGTGGGCGCCTTCCTGCTCCTCGCCCTCGCCTCCTTTCTCTACCCCGTGGACCCCAACGCCCCGGACTTTCTCCACCGCCTAAGCCCCCCCTCCCCCACCCCACCCCCTGGGGACCGACCCCTTGGGCCGGGACCTCCTCGCCCGGGTGCTCCACGGGGCGAAAAACGCCCTCCTGGTGGGCCTCCTCGCCGTCGGGGTGGGGTTTTCCCTGGGGGTGGCCCTGGGCCTTCCCGCCGGGTACCTCGGGGGGCTTTGGGAAGGCGCCTTGAGCCTCCTCATGGAGACCCTCTACGCCCTCCCCGCCCTCCTCCTCGCCCTCCTCTTTGCCGCCCTGATGGGACCCGGGGCGGTGAGCAGCATGCTGGCCGTGGGCCTCTCCCTGGTCCCCGCCTTCTTCCGGGTGGCCCGGGCCGGAGCGTTGAGCCTCAGGGCCGCCCCTTTCGTGGAGGCCGCTTTGGCCCTCGGGGCCTCCCCCGCCCGGGTGCTCCTCCGCCACCTCCTCCCCAACCTCCTGGGACCCCTTTTGGTCCAGGCCAGCTTGGCCTTCGCCGCCGCCCTCCTCGCCGAGGCCGCCCTCTCCTACCTGGGCCTGGGAACCCAGCCCCCAGAGCCCAGCCTCGGCCGGATGCTCCGGGAGGCGCAAAGCTTCCTTCCCCTCTCTCCCTGGCCTGCCCTGGTGCCGGGCCTCGCCCTCTCCCTGGCCGTCCTCGGCTTCAACCTCCTGGGGGACGGCCTCCGGGACCTGCTGGACCCCAGGAGGTAGGCCGGGGAAAGCCCCGTCCCTCCCCGAGAAGCGGGGTGCAAAGGTCACGTCCCCCCGTCCGGGACCCTCCTATCTTGAAGCCGTGGCTTTTGGCGTACTGCACCCCGTCGCTTTGGACCTCGAGGCCACCTCCACGGATCCGAAGGAGGCGGAGATCCTGGAGGTGGCGGCGGTGGACGGCGAGGGCCGGGTCCTTCACCGCTACCTGGCCACGCAAAGGCCCCTTCCCCCCGACCACGAGGTCTTCCAGCTCACGGGCATCCCTTACGAGGAATACGAGGCGAAAAAGGTGGCCCCGAAGGAGGCCTTGGAGGAGCTCTTGGCCTTCTTGGGAGGCAGGCCCCTCCTCGGCCACAACCTCCTCCGCTACGACCTCCCCCTGCTCCAGCGGCACCTGGAGGAGGCGGGCCTTCCTCGCTGGCAGGGCGAGGCCCTGGACACCCTGAGGCTCGCCCACCTCCTCTTCCCTACCCCGCCGGGGGGCCTCGAGGGGTACCGCCTCGGGGACCTCTACGCCTTCCTCCTCGGGCGCCCCCTGGAGGGGGCCCACCGGGCGTTGAACGACGCCCAAGCCACCCTCGCGGTCTTCCAAAAGCTCCTGGACCGGGGCAGGCGCGCCCTCGCCCAGCACCCGGGCCTGGTGCGGGCCTGGAGAGGGCTCGGCCTCCCCGAGGGCCACCTCTTCCCCGAGGACGAGGGCCTGGTCAAGGATCTCCTCGCCCGGGAGGCCGACGTGGAGGCCTTCTTCGTGGAAAGGGAGGGCAGGCCTTTCCCCGCGCCCACCGACCTCGGCCCCGACCTCCTCCCCAAGCCCCGTCCCGCCCAGAGAAGGATGTTCCAGCTCGTGGAAGAGGCCCTCTCCCGCGAAGAGATCCTCCTCCTGGAGGCCCCCACCGGGACCGGGAAGACCAAGGGCTACCTCTATCCGGTTCTCCACCAAAGGAAGCCCACCTGGGTGGCCACCCACACCAAGGTGCTCCAGGCGCAGGCCATGGAGGAACTCCGGGCCGTGGCCCAGAGGGGCTACCGGGTGCGGGCCGCCCTGGTCAAGTCCCCCCAGGACACCCTATGCCCCGACCGTCTTCTGGAGGCCTTCCTCCGTGAGGCGCGAAGCGGGAAGCCCGGGGAGGATGTGGGGGCGGCGATCGCCGTCCTCCTCCACTATGCCGCCCAAAGAGGGCACGACCTGGAGGCCCTTCCCGCCTACTGGCACTTCTTAGAGGGTTTCCGCGAGGTCCGAGGGCGGGTGGGCACCAATCCCGATCGCTGCCGGAGGGAGTGCCCCTTCGCCTCCGCCTGCGCCTACCAGGCCATCCTGCGAAGGCGGGAAGAGGCCCAGATCCTGGTGACGAACCAGGCCTACCTGCTCCACTCCCTTTTGGGGGAGAAGGCCCTTCCCGAGGCGCGCCCCGCCCTGGTCCTGGACGAGGCCCACCACCTGGAGGACGTGGCCACCGAGGCCCTGACCCTTAAGGTGGACGGGGAAGGGCTTCGGCACCTCCTCGAGGCCCTCGCCAACCCCTCCAAGCGCTCGGGCCTCCTGCAGGAGAGGGACTATCTGAAATCTCTGGAAGACAACCTCCGCGCAAGCGCCGAAACCCTGGCCAAAGAGGCCGTCCCCAAGGCTCTGGAGGCCCTAAGGGCCTACTCGGAGCGCATGGAGCGCTTCCTCAAGCGTCGCGGCGTGGGCAGCCCGGAACACGGCCTCACCCTCCCCCTGGAACCCTCCTGGACCCGGGACGAGGAGTACCCCCTCCTGGACCGGGAGGAGCGCCACCTTATCCAAAGCCTCGAGGCCCTGGCCAAGGGGCTGGAAGGCCTCTTGGACGCCCACCCGCCCCCCTGGCCTCTCCTCCTGCGGGAGATCCGGCCCCTTCTTCAGGAGTTGCAGCAGGCCATCCGCCTCTTCCTCCGGCGGAAGCGGGTCCTCAAGGGGGAGGCGGACGAGGCCCTCCACCTCTCCCGCCTGGACCCCGTCACCGAGACCTGGAGCCACCTTGCCGAGCCCATAGAGGTGGCCGCCGAGCTGGAGGAAAAGCTCTGGCCCGCCTTCCGCGGCGTGGTCCTCACCAGCGCCACCCTCGCCGTTCCCACCGAGACCGACCCGGAAGGGTTCGCCTTCCTCCAGCGCGCCCTCGGCCTTCCTCCCCAGGCCCGGGCGGAGCGCCTCCCTCCGAGCCTTCCCTACCACCGGGCCCACCTCCTCGTTCCCCGCCACCTGCCCGAGGCCAGGGAGAGCACCCTCCCCCGCTTCCAGCGGCTTCTGCACCGGGAACTCCGCCTGGTCCTCGGGCGGGTACCGCGAACCCTCACCCTCTTCACGAGCTTAAGCCGCCTGGAGGCCGCCAAGAAGGCCCTGGAGGACCTCCCGCACCTGCGGGCCCCCCTCACCAGGAGGGAGCGGGAGGACACCGTGCGCTTCGCCCGGAGCAACCCCACGGAGCCCCTCGCCGCCCTCGGCTCCCGCAGTTTCATGGAGGGGGTGGACCTCCCCCACCTCCGGGTGGTGAACCTGGAGCGCCTCCCCTTCCCCTACCCTTCCCCCCTCCTCAAGCGGCGCATGGCCTTGGCCTACGAGCGAGGCCTGGACCCCTGGGAAGACTACTACCTTCCCAAGGCCATCCTGAGCTTCGTCCAGGCCTTCGGCCGCCTCATCCGGGACGACCGCCAGGTGGCGGGGGACGGCGCGTTCATCCTGTGGGACAAGAAACTCCTCCACGCCGACTACCAGGAGCTCTTCTATCGGGCGCTTCCCGACGGGGTCGCCCATCACTTCCCCGGGGACCGGCAGGCCTTTTACCGGAAGCTGGAGGAGATCCTGGGCCTCGCCTTTCCCGGAGCGGAAGAGGAGCTCTCCGAAGAGGCCTGGGCCAAGGTCAAGGCCATCCTGGCGGAGGCGGGTCTTGGTCCCTTAGAAAGGGCCCGCCGCCTGGCGGAAGAGGTGCACGGCGTCCTCGTGGACGAGGCCCGGTGGGCCAAGCAGCGGGAGGCGGTACGGGCGGCCCTCGAGGGCCGCCACCTCCTCGCCCTCCTCCCCACCGGCTTCGGAAAGAGCCTGGCCTTCCAGATCCCGGCCTGGATGTCCCCGGGGCTCACCCTGGTGATCTCCCCCCTGGTGGCCTTGATGAAGGACCAGGTGGACCGGCTCCAGGAGCTCGGCCTCCCCGCCCTCGCCCTCCACGGCCTCATGTCCTGGGGAGAGCAGGCCAGCGTCCTGGACGAGGTGCAGGCGGGCCAGGTCCGCCTGCTCTACCTGGCCCCCGAGCGGATCAACCGCAGCGAGGCCGTGCGCAAGGTGCTCAGGGAACTCCGGGAAGCGGGGAAGCTCGTCCGGGTGGTCTTTGACGAGGCCCACTGCCTTCTGGAGTGGGGCTACGACTTCCGGCCCGACTACCTGAAAGCCTTGGAGTGGCTCCGGAAACTCGGCCTCCCCATGAGCTTCTTCACCGCCACCCTGACGCCGGAAGAGCGGGCGCGGCTCAAAGAGGTGGCGGGGATCCCCGAGGCCGTGGAGGTGCTGCCCGAGACCTTCCACCGCCCGAACCTGCGCTTCGTGGTCCGCCAGGCCCCGGGGGAGGTGGGAAAGTTTGACCGCCTTGCCCAGGCCCTCCTCTGGGTGGAAAAGACGGGGGGAAGCGCCATCGTCTACGCCACGAGCCGGGCGGAGACCGAACGCCTGGCCTGGGCCCTGGACCGGCTCTTCCCCAGCCTCGGGGTGGAGGCCTACCACGCAGGCCTTGGGCCCGTCCTGCGGAAAGAGGTCCAGGAACGGTTCATGCGCGGGGAGAGCCGGGTGGTGGTGGCCACCACCGCCTTCGGCATGGGGGTAGACAAACCAGACGTGCGCCTGGTGGTCCACTGGCGCCCGCCCCTGAGCCTCGAGGAGTACGCCCAGCAGGCGGGCCGGGCGGGCCGGGACGGCAAGGAGGCCTACGCCCTCCTCCTCTACACCCACGGGGACTGGGGCTTTCTGCGCTGGATGGTGGGCCTGGGGCAAAGAGGAACGGAGCGCCTCGAGGCCCTGGCGGAACGCCTCCTCGCCCGCCTTCCCTTCCGGGGTTACCGGAAGGAGCTCCTGGAGCTCCTGATGACGGAGGGCGCAGAGGAGGCCGCAGAGGAAGAGGCATCGGACTCGGAAGCGGGCCCCGCCTTAAGCGGGGAGGATCTGGAGCGGCTTCTCTTGGGGATGGAGCAGGCGGGGCTCATCCGCTACACGTACCTCCCGGGTAAGGCCTCCCTCTACCTCTCCCCCGAGCAGTGGGAGGCCTTCGCGCGCACGCCCGGACTCGCCGAGCGCCTCGTCCGGGCGGGTTACCGCCCGGGTTCCCGGCAGAACGTCCTGGACCTCAGCAAGTTGCCTCGTGAAGAAGCCGAGGACCTGGACCGCTACCTCTACCAAGCCTACCGGAAGGGGGAGGCCATCCTCTACCGGTACCGGGAGCCCCTCCTCCTGGTGGAGCGTGTGGATCCGGGCAAAATAGTTCACTGGCGGGCCTCCCTAGAGGTTTCCCGGACCCGCGCTTTGGAGCGCCTGGGGCGCGTCCAGGCCTACGCCACCCAGGGGCGTTGCCGCGCCCTCGTCCTCCTCTCCCACCTCAACGGGGAGCGCCGCCGTTGCGGGACCTGCGACGTCTGTGCCCAGGACGGGGGCCCCTGGGAAGCCATGGAAAACTTCCACGAAGAAGAGCTCCTCAGGGCCTACAAACCCTTGGACACCCTCCTCGCCTTCTTCCGCTGGGCAGAGGACCACTACCCGCAAAAGCCTCTCCTCGGCCGGAAGGCGACGCTGATGGCCCTGAGAGGGAAGGCCCGGACCGGAAACGGCCCTCTCCACCGCCGCTACCTGGAAAACCGCTTCTTCGGGCACCTCTCCTTCCTGAAGCCCAAGGAGCTGGAGCAGGCCTTCCGGGAGGCCTTGGAAAGGGGCTATCTGGAGCAAAAGGGCTCGTGGCAGGGCCACCCGCTCTTTGGCCTCACCGACCACGGCCGCCAGAGGCTCCGGAAGGGAGCGAGGGGAAAGGAAGCGAGGTGAAGCGCCGTGAAAGGGAAGATGGATCCGAGCAAAGCCTTCCGGATCCCAAGCCTCGAGGAACTGCCCCCACGGGAAACCCCCTTGAGGCCGACCACCCCTCCCTTGCCCGAGTTCACCCCCACAGGGGAAGGGGCCCTCCCCGCCTTGGACCCGAAGGCCACGCCTGCTCCGCCCCCGGAAAGAGGCCCTCTAAGCCTCCAAGGAGAGCTGAAGCGGACCCGCGACCAACTGGAGAAGCTAAAGGTGAAGCTCGCCCAGGCGGAAAAGGCGCGCGCGGAGGCGGTGAAGGAGCGGGACAAGGCCCTGCAGGAGAGGGCGGCTTTACGGAAGCAGGTGGAAGCGCTCACCGCTTCCCACGCCGCCATGAGGCAGGCCCTCGAGAAAGCCCAGGAAGACCTAAAAATCCTCCAAGAGGAGTTGGAGACCCTCAAGAAGGAGAAGGGGGAACTGGAGACCCTCAGGAAGGAACGGGACGAGCTCTTCGCGCGGGCAGCCCGCTGGGAAAAGGCGGAGACACTGCGGGAGCGTCTGCAGGAGCCTTTCCCCCTAGAGGCTTTTTTCCGAATGCTCTTCGTCCCTTACTCCGAACTCGGTCCAGGTCCCGAGGCCCGCCTCCTGGCCCTCATTGAGGGGTACCGCGCCCTCCTTCAGGGGAAGGAGCACCCCATGCTCTCCCGCACCAACCGGGAGCTCCTCTCCGGGGAGCCCGAGGGAATCGTCCTCCTCGGGGTGGAGCGCCTCCTTTTGGACCTGGCCGAAAGCCCCTTGCCCCGGTGGCTCAAGACCCACGCTTGGCTTGCGGAAGCCTTCCTGACCCGGGAGAAGCTTTCCTCGCCCAGGGAGGAAGCATGACTTGGGAAGAGGAGAAGAAAGCCCTGGAAGCCCGGTTTCGCGAGGACCTGGCCTGGTACGAGCGGGAGTGGGAAGCGTGCCGGCGGAAGCTGGAGGAGGAGCGCCAGGAGTGGAACGCCGCACGGAAGCGGCTTCTTAACGAGCTCAGCCAGAGCTCCAGGAAGGTTTGGGAGCTAAAGAAACGCCTTGAAGCCTTGCAGGGCTTGGAGGAACGCTATTCGGCCCTAGAGCGCGAGGTTCGGGGGCTGAGGCGAAAGCTCGCGGCTCTGGACCGCCCCGCCATCGGCCGCAGATACCTGGAGGCCCTCCGCGAAGACCTCGCCCTATGGGACGAACTCCTCCTAGCGGAAGCCGAGCGTTTGCAAACGCGGGGGCTTGAAGGGTTCCTGCGGGAGCTTTGGGCCAAGCGGGAAGCCGCCTTTCGCCATTGGCAAGCGGGCGAAGACGTGGACTTCGCCACCGTGCGCACCGCCCTCGTCCTGGAATGGGCCATCTGGACCTGGCTGGAGGCGGGATGGAACCCTGGGCGCACGCCGTGAACCTCCACCGCGCGGTGGAGGCGGCCCTAGAGGCCCAAAACCTCGCCCACCTCCAGGTGCGCCGGGAGGACGTGGAGGGGGCCAAGCCCCTGGTGCGGGCCCTCTGGACAGGGGAGTGGCGGGCCGACCCCCTGGCCAAGAGCCGGGACGGGGTCGTCCCGGGCTACCTCCTCCTCGGCTTCCTCGGGGGCCACTTCTTTGACCGGGACCTCCCGGAAAACGACCTGGCCTTCTGGCCGGAGTTCCACCGGGCCCTGGGGCTCAACCAAGGCCAGCCCACCCCGAAGCAGCGAGACAAGCTTTGGAAAGTTCTGGAGGGCCTCCCCGGGACCAAAGCCTTCCTGCGCTTCCACGCCGACGGGAAGCGCGACTTCGTGGGCACCCTCAAGGCCCTTTTCGGCGCCCGAACCCTGAGGCTAAAGGAGATCCTGGACCACCTGCGCCTCTACCGCGACGAGGCCAAGCTCCAAGAGGAGGCCCTAGGGCCCTACGCCTCCCTGGTGCGGGGGCTCAAGGAGGCCCTGGACCTCCTGGCCGAGGAAGCCCTTGACGCGGCGGAGCAGGAAGACGTGGAAGCCTTGGTCGCGCGCCTGGAAGCCCTGGGCTTTTATCCGGAAGAGCCCCATCCCCTGCGCTTCCTCTTCCACCGCTCCCCCAAAGCCTTCGCCGAGCTCTACGCCGAGTGGCGCGGCGAGAAGAAGGCGACTCCCCTCCGCCACCCCCAGGTCCGCGTGGAGGTGCTCCAGGGGAAAGGGGTTCTGGAACGCGTCCTCCCGCAGATCCGCAGGGAAGTCCTGGTGGAAGGGGCTTTGGTGTACGGCCAGGTCCGGCTCAAGAGCGGGCTTTTCCGGGGGTTTTCCTGGAGGCCGCGCCTAGACGCCGAGGGCAACCCGATCCCCGAGGAAGTGGGGTGCCCTTCGGCGAAGGCCAGGTGGTCCTCCGCCTCCACCACAGGGCCTGGGGGGTCCGCTTTCTGGACGCGAGGGGGCAGGTGTGCCCCGAGTGGCGCCCTCCAGAGCCCCTCGAGGTCCGCCCCCTGGTGGACGAAGGCACCCCTGTGCGCTTCCTCCTGGAAGGCGGCGGCGACCCGGTGGAACGCCTAGAGGACCTGCCCCTGGAACTCGGCCTCCCCGAAGACGCCTTGGTGGTGGAGGCGCTTGTCTTCGGCCCCAGGGAACACGGGGAGTGGCGGCCCCTGGGAAGGCTTCCCGTGCGCGTGGAAGCGCGGCTGGAGGAGCGTCTCTCGGAAACGGCCCTGGAGCTTGAAGTCTTCCCCCGGGGCCCCCTCGAGGCGGTCTGGCTCGCCCCCGCAGGGCCCAAGCAGACCTTTCCTGAAGGAAGGGCCCGCATCCCCCGTGGCCTCTGGCCCGCGAAGATCCTCGTCAAAGCGTGGGACAGGGCCTGGGAGATCCTCGCGCCTCCCAAGGGGTGGCCCGAAAAGGCCTGGAGGCGGGGCCTCGGGCTTCCCGCAGTAGGCGCAAACAAGCCGGAAGGTAGCCAACCCTAGCCGATCGCCGTGAGGCCCTGGCGAGCCCCTTGGGGCGATGGCGCCCGTCACGAGACGTGCCCGGGGCGCGGTCCCCTCACGCCTCCGCCTCGGAAGAGGGGCTCAGGGGGACGAAGGGCCTCCCAAAGCCCCTCCCCGGAGGCGGGTGGAGGCGGCCCAGTCCACCCAGAGGCTCGGCCGAAAGCTTGGGCGTTAGGATGAGGCCGTGATCCCGGCGCGCTACGCCGCCTACTGCCCGAACTGCGGCGGCGAGGTGGAAAGCGAGCGCCTCGCGGCGGGGCTC
>NICF_comb_assmDRAFT_10002016_pt1 | contig 15691 bp, 10 predicted proteins | sample NewIslPassag4_SG_FD_11279 | JGI IMG/M metagenome (IMG submission 11279) | reverse complement strand
GGGCGGAGCGGGAGAAACATCCGCCGCATCGGCCGGCCCGGGCGCGGGTGCCGCCGCTTCAAGCGGCGCGAGCGGGGGATCCGCGGCACCGGGCATTGAATCGGACCAAGCGGAAGCCGGCGCGGCCGGCGCTCCCGACGATGGGGCCGCTGTCGATCCGGCCGGGACTTCCGGCGCAACCGCCGGCGCTCCGGCGGGCGGCTCCGGAGAAGCGGCGGCGCCGCCTGACGGCGAATCCGCCGGGACGAAAGGGACGTCAAGCGTTCAGTCCGGCGGGACATCCACGGATACGAAAGCGGATTCCGGCGAGACGGCCGCATCGAACGGCGAATCCGGCACGGCCGGCGCCGCGCCCGGGAACGCGGACGATGGCGAGGATGCGTCCGGCGCGCCCGCCGCGGCGGTCGCCGTCGAGTATCCTGAAAGCTCGCTTCAGGCCGAGCGCGACATGCGGCAGGCATGCCGACAGGTGGAGGCCGCCGCCCTGCTGCTGAAGGCGGGCGTAGGATCGTATTCCGCGCTGGCCGCGGCCCATACCGGCTGCCTCCAGGCCGAACTGGCCTGGATCGAGGTTCAGGCCGCGGACTTCTCCGCGCTCCTTGCGGGATCGCCGGAATCCGGAGCCGGACCGGTCAAGCTGGCCGCGCTGCTGGACATGGCGCGGGAGCGCCAGCCCGCGCTGTATGAAAGATGGGTACGCCATTTGAAGGCGGATGCGGCATGTCCCGCGGACGCGGGCGCATCGGCGGCCGTCCGCCTGACCGGCGCCGACGGCGCTTACGCCGAACCGCTGAAAGGCTGCGCGATCGGCTTGCCGGGCATCCGGATCGAGAGCCCGCAGCAAGCGGTCCGCACCGCATCCGGCGATGTGTATCTGCCGCTCAGGCCGTATGCGGCCGCGCTCGGACTGAGACTGGAGTGGGACGCCGGAACGCGCCGCATCGTGCTGGCTGCAGGCGGGGCGCGGGCGGCGGTCGCGCCCGGAAGCGCCGTCGTCGAATGGAGCGGAGGCGCGCTGGAGATGCCGCGCGCGGTGGCGGCGGTGAACGGACAAACCTATGTGCCCGCGGAGTTTTTCAGCGCGCTGTTCAATCTGAATCCGTACTGGGATGACCATGTCCGGGCCGGGTGGCTTCTTCCGGAATCCGCCTGAGGCGGGCCGTCCGGCGGAATGAAAAAGAGGGGTTGTCATTGAAGCCGAGACTGGTTGGATTATTGATATTGACTTTGCTCTCGGGATTTTTGCTCTATTATCTCCGCGATCTGTGGACGCTGAATCCGTTCGAGCGCGATGAACCGTTCAACAACATCTACCAGATCGCCGCGGACCCGAACGGCGCGGTCTACGCGATCACCGATTCGAAGCGGATCGCGCGCAAGATCGACGCGTCCGGCAATCTGGTGTACGCGCTCGCGAGCGACGAGAACCGGAATTCGGACAATGTGCGCCTGTTCGAAGCGATCGCGGCGGACCGCGACGGCAACGCGTACGTGCTCAAGACGATACTGGACAACAACGGGCTGTACGTTTTCGGCGAGGAGATCATTCGCATCTCCGCGGACGGATCGAACACCCGCCTGTTGTATCGCGCGGAGTACACGCAGGCGGACAATCTGCGACGGGTCGGCCGGCTGCAGGGTCTGGCCGTGGACGGCGACAACCTCTATTTCTTCCAGAAAGACGAAACGAAGGCGACCCTGTTCATGCTGCCGACGAGGGTGGAAGGGGTTGTGCCGACGGCGGCCGTCGGAACGATCGAGATGCCCGAGAACCGCTACCTGAAGGAACTGGCGGGCCATTCGCCGGAGCGGATCTTCTTCACGACGAAAAGGGGAACGCTGTACGCCGTCTCGAACGGGAACGCGACGCCCATCTATCCGGATCGCGCATCGCAGCAGCTGCATTTTCCGGTCGAGATTGCGACGGAAGACCATAACATCGTCTATTTCGTCGACCAGCACGATCGCGCGGTCTATTCGATCAACATGGAAGCGTCCGGCTACCCCGTCCGGCCGATCGTCACGATCGACAGGCTCCAGATCGAATATCCGGGGCCGGAATGGTCGGAATTCGTCGATCTGGCGGTATCGGACGGACAGCTCGCCGTAACCGCGGCGGACCATTTGATCCGGCTTGACGCGACCGGCCGCATCACGGACGTGACGAACAGCTATCGCTACCCGTTCACGACCGTTCTGAAGCGGTTGTCCTACTGGCTGCTGATCGCGCTGACCGCCGTTCTGGCCGCCCTTCTGTTCAGGGCGATCTACATCGATCTGCTCAAGCGCAGGATCAGCCTGTTGCTCAAGCAACTGGCGGCCATCTTCCCGATCATCCTCGTGTCGATGTGGGTGCTGTCCGATGCCGTCTACAACTCGTTCACTTCGGAGATGAAGTCGGCGTTCTATCAGCAGCTCGAAGTGCTGGCCGTGAACGGCCGCAATCTGGTGGACGGAGACCGGCTGGAGCGGCTCAAGTCGCCCCGCGACTACATGAGCGAAGATTATGTGGCCATCCGGCAGAGCATCGACGAGGTGTTTGCCGGCGAGGATACCGACAGGGAAGGCTTGTACAACACGATCTACCGCTACATGGACGGCGGCCTGTATCTTGTCATGGACGACGACGACAGCGTGGCGATGTTCCAGCCGTTCCAGCTCAGCGAGGAGAATCTGCTCGTGCTCGAGCACGGTCAGATCGTCTCCGGCGAATTCGTGGACGCGAGCGGGGAATGGATCTACGCCCTGGGGCCGATCCGGAATTCGGCGGGCGAAGTGGTCGGCATTTACGAGACGGGCAAGGACCTGAATTTTCTGGATCAGAGCAACAAGATCATCCAGGCGCGGCTCGAGAAGATCTTCATCATCATCGGCATCATCCTGCTCGTCGCGATTTCGCTCATGACCTTCTATCTGTTGTCCTCGATCAACAAACTGCGCCGCAACGTCAACCTGTTCGCCGTCGGCGAGTGGGACGTGCAGGTCAATCTGCGGACGCGCGACGAGGTCGAAGAGCTCGGAGACCGGTTCAACATGATGGCGCGTTCGATCCGGCGCTACATTCAGGAGATGACCCGGCTGAACAACGCCTATTTCCGCTTCGTTCCGCAACAGTTCCTGAAGGTGCTCGGGAAGACGAACATGGCGGAGGTTCAGCTCGGCGAGCAGCAGAAGCGGCGCGCGACGATTCTCGTCTGTCAGATGCGGAATTTCGCGGAGTTCTCCGCCGGGCTGTCAACGGAAGAGAATTTCCGGTTTATCAATTCGTTCCTGAAGACGTTCGGACCGGTCATCCGGGAACACGGCGGGTTCATCAGCCGCTATCTCGGGCCGGGGATGCTGACGCTGTTCACGAACGACACGGCATCCGCGCTGAAGGCGGCCATCAAACTCAGGGCGACGCTCGAGCAGTACAACGAGCGCAGGCGGAACCGGGGATATGCGCCGGTGGAGATCGGCATCGGCCTCCATACCGGCGATGTAATGCTCGGCATCATCGGGGAAGAGCAGCGGATGGAAGGCAGCATCGTCTCCCATCACGTCGACCTGACGCTCGATCTGGAGCGCCTGTCGGCGAAGCTGGGCGCTTACGTGCTGCTGACCGGCGAGACGATGCAGCTCATCCCGCAGCGGATGATCGGCCAGCATCGCCGTCTCGGCGTGATCCAGGTCGACGAGGAGCAGCCGCCGCTCGAACTGTATGACTGGTTCGAGGGCGATCCGGAGCAGATCCGGAGGCTCAAGGCGGAGACGAAGGCGCAATTCGAGGCCGCGGTCGCGGCGTTCGAGCAAGGCCGGTTCTACGAGGCGCGCGAAGGGTTCGTCGCCGTCGTGAGGAAGAACCGGTTCGATCTGGCCGCGCAAATCTACTTCTATGAAAGCGACCGCCTCTATCAGCAGGGCGCGGACGATACGTGGAACCAGGCGCTGCGCATCTCCTGAAGCGTGCCGCTGTCAAATACAGAGAGAGGTGAACGCATATGCCGAATTTGAAGGTAGAGCCTCCCGTTCCCGCATATCCGGAGATCAAGCCGGTCATGAGCGGAACCGATGCCGGGAGAGTGTCCGATTTCCTGCTCGGCGAACATTGCTTCGACGACCAACGCTTTACGCCGGGCGAGACGGAGCAGCTGCGCTGGCTGCCGATTCGCAGCCTGCAGGAGCATCATGTGCATTGCTGGTATGAGGAAGAGGACGGGAATATCATTTCGGCGATCATCTTCGTGGAGAACGAGCATCGCAGCGGCGGGTACCGTCTGGAATATTTCGGCGTGCACCGCGCCTATCGGAACCGCAAGCTCGGCTGGAAGCTGCTCGACGCCATGATCCGATTCTGCATCGCCCACCAGGGACGGTACATCGAGACATTCACCTGCGATCTGCCCGAATACGCGAGCGCGCGCAAGCTGTTCGAGCGCAACGGATTCCAACTGATGTGCCTGCTGCCGGAATACTATTATCCGGGCGAAGGCAAGCTGCTCTATCTGAAGCTGCTGAACGCATCATAAGAAACGAAGCCCGGCTGTCATCCCGATAACGGGAAGGCGGCCGGGCTGCATGTTTGTTTGAAGGCTTATTCGGCATCGTTCTTGCGGCTGTCTGCGAGCATCCGGACGGCGAGGACGAACATGGCGTGCGACCAGGTGAGCGGCACGACCCAGGCCGCGCTGCCGGTGTCGCGGTCGATCTGTTCGGGCAGCAGACCGAAGGGCGTCTGGTGGTCGATCGCCCACTGCATCAGCCGCTCGGCTGCGTCCGTACGGCCTTGGGCGATGCGGAACTGCGCGAGCCACAGCGTGGTCAGAATCCACGGGTTGCCGCCGATGTAGCGGTCGTTCTCGTAGCGCTTGATGCCGCCGACGACGGGCGACCACAGCTTGCGCTCCACCTGGTCGGCGGTCTTCGCCATCCGCTCGTCGCCCGGATCCAGCACCGCGAAGGGAATCGCGAGGCCGAGCAGGCTGACGTCGACGATCGGGTCGAAGTCCAGCACATATTTCTTGTAGCCTTTGATTCCCTCGATGACCGATCCGCGTCCTCCCGACCGGATGGCGGCGTTGTACTGCTCTTCCGGCACGGTCAGCCGTATCGAGCGGTAGTGGCAGCCGCGCTCCGCGTCCCACAGGCGGGAGGAGATGCCGGCTTTGACGCGCCGGGAGAAATCGCGCCACTCTTCGGCACGGTCCCGATGTCCGCGCGCCTCGGCGATGCGCGCGGCCGCATCGAAGGCGCCGCAGACGGCCGCCGAGGAATACGCATGCTGGGCGATTCGTTCTTCCCACAGGTCGTGGGTCGGCTTCGGCAAATCATTGTCGTCCAGCATGCGGGTCAGGAAATCGGCGCCCGCTTCGACCGCATGCCACACCTCGTCGCTGAGCACCCATTCGCTGCCCGTCAGTTCGTAATGGCGCCACAATCCCCACAGGATGGCCGCGCCCTCGTCAATCTGCAATCCCCACGACGGCGCAAGCGTACCGTCATGATAGTGCCGCTGCTGCCACGCGCCCGAACGGTCCTGCGCGGTGAGCGCCCAGCGGAAAAATTTCTCCGACAGCTCCGTCAGTCCGGCCAAATCCAGCGCGCCGGCGATGAACGCGGCGTCCCGGCCCCAGCAGTAGCCGTATCCGCCGCAGCGCGCGTACGTTTCATCCATTTCGGGGGCCGCGATGACCGCTCCGGATTCGTCGCACATCAGCTTCATGACGAGCAGCGAGCGCTCGTACAGGCTGCGGATCTTGTCGTCGTCGATCGGACACGGGTTGGCCCCGTTGAGCCAATCGCGCCACCAGGCGGCGGTCCGTTCGTACAGCTCGGCGTGCGTCGCGGCTTGAAGTTCGCTCAGCTTGTCGAATGCGCGCTCCAGCCGTTCGCCGGCCGCAAGATACAGGGTGAGCTCGCAGGTTTCGCCGGGCGCAAGCGGCGGGAAATCCCACGCAAGCGCGCCGCTGCAGCCCAGCGTTCCTTCATTCCCGTCCAGCTGCCCGGCTTCGGCCTGCTCCCGCGAAGCGCCCGCCTGGAATCCGGCGCAGCTCCGGCTTCCCGACACGGCGAAGACATACGGTCCCCGATAATGGACGAGCGCGTCGCGGCGATCGTCGAAGAGCACCGCCTGGTGGAAGGGCGACTCGCCGATCCAGAACGATGAATAGTGGACAAGCCGCGGTGCAATGACGCGATCGCCGGTATTGGTGATGGCGTAATGGCGTATGAGACCGTCGGCGTCGGGAACGACGAAATGCGTCGATCGAATCGAAACCGGATAATCGGGATGCATGGCGCTCACATGCACGATGTTGGTTCCCGGCTCGTACCCGGATTCGAACCGCCAGCCGTCCGCTTCGCTGTCGAACCAGAGCGTCCGGCCGCCATCCAGCCGGATGCCGGTCCGCCATTCGTCCAGATGCTGCGGGGTATCGATGTGCGGCCACCAGAGCCGGTAAATGCGGCCGCCGGCGCCGAGCGCGGCCAGCATCCGGGAATTGCCGATGACGGCGTCCATCAGATGCGGTTTTCCGGTCAGATCGATGCGCGGATGTTCTTGCAGGCTCATAAGTGTCAACTCCTCGCGTTCGATATGGCGTCCGGCGGGCGTCGTCATCACTTGACGGATGAGGCGCGGACGACCAGACGGTGCGGAATGATGACGCGGGTCTGGTGCAGCGGCTCCCCGGCGATCTTCCGGATCAGCGTCTGCGATGTCATATAGCCGATCTGGTACATGCCGATGTCAACGCTGGAGAGCGGCGGCGAAGAATGCTCGGAGAGCGGGATATTGTTGAAGCCGACCAGGCACATGTCCCCCGGAACGGAGAAGCCCAGCTCGCTCAAGGCGTGCAGCACGCCGAAGGCGACGATGTCGTCGATCACGACGAGCGCGGTCGGCCGCTCGGGCAGATTCATGAGCATCGACATGGCGCGGTAGCCGGTTTCCTGCAGAAACTCGCCTTCGATGATCCAATCTTCCGATATCTTCAGTCCCGCTTCCTCCATGGCGCGCCGATAGCCCGCGAGCCGGTCCTGCGAGACGGTCAGATCCCGCGGGCCGCTGACGAAGCCGATCCTCTCATGTCCCAGGTTGATCAGGTGGCGGGCGGCGTCATAAGCCGCCTGCACATTGTCGTTGTCAACCGTGAGCGCGTCGGGGAAGTCCGGAGAGCGTCCGATGATGACGAACGGGAAACGGGCTTCGTTGAGAAACGCAGCCACCGGGTTCTTCGACCGCGAACTGAGCAGGATGATGCCGTCGACCCTGCGGCCGCGGACGAGCCGCTTGACGGTCTCGAGCTCATCCGATTCGCTGCTGCCGGACGCGATCAGCAGATCGTAGCCGGAACGGTTGGCCGGCGCAAGGATGCCGCGCAACACTTCATGGAAGAAGTAGTTCTGGAACAACTCGTCAGCCGGCCGGGGCAGAATGACGCCCAGTATATGGGCGGCCTTCGAGACAAGCCCCTTCGCCATGCTGTTCGGATGATAGCCGAGCTCTTCCATGACGCGGGTGACGCGCTCGACTGTCTCCTTGCTGATTCGGGGATGCCGCGAGATGACGCGCGATACGGTCGACGGCGACACGCCGGCCCGCTTCGCGACGTCCTTGATGGTGACGGACATGATCGCACCTCGTTGCGCAAACGTTAGCACACAGAGTTGTTGAATTTATGGTACAGGAAACCGGGCAAAATGTAAAGATTCGGACGTGTAGATGCCATAATCCGGCGCCGTGCGGGGAGCTGCGGTCAGCGCCTTCACGTCGGACATCACTTATACGGGGCTGCATTATGCGGTAGACGGGCGGCTGTACCAGGGGACGATTATCGGGACGGGGCCGTGAATGAGGAGATGCCCTTTTTCTATGTGAAAAATATCGGCCCGTTCTGGTTCGTCGCCGACGCCGCTTCCGGTCCGTGACAGATCCGCCCGGGGAGCGCAAAGCCCCGGGCTTTCTTGCTCCTGCCGCGCCTGTGTCTTGCAATGATGAACAGCAAGCCCGCTCTGAAGCAGGTGGTGTGCGGCCCGCCGAGTCCGTTTTCAATTCCTCGGCTATGGCATGCGGCGGTTTGCGCAATCGTTTGCTTAACTTGCAGCGCGGCAGCACGAAGCCATCGATCCGGGAAGGCAATCGGGAAGGCGATCGGATCGCTCCCGTTCGTTCGCCTCTCCCGGCCGCGGCGCCGAATTGCTACAATCAAGACGGGGAGGGGAGCATGTCATGAATCTGTTCAAACATCCGCATTTCATGAAGTTGGTTTCGCTGATCGTCGCCGTCATCGGACTCGTGTTCATCCTGAACAGCCCTAAATGGGGGAGCCAATCGGCGCTGTCATGGCTTCAATCACTGGGATCTGCAAACACAGACGACTATCGGCAAATGAAGAGCGGATATATGAACGCCTATTTGACGGTGGGGGGCATTTTGCTGTTTGCGGGACTCCATTCTCTGCTCAACAGCAAAAAATAACGGACCGCGGCGTCACGCCGACTCCTTCCGCATCCGGAAGCCGATCGGCGCCATGCCGATGAGCGGAAACGCCGCCGCCAGCATGAAGATCCATCGCATGTCCAGCACTTCGAGCGCGAGCCCCCAGCCGGCCGCGCCGACGCCGATCCCGAAATCGAGCGCGATATAGAAGGTGGCGTTCGCCTTGCCGCGGTTGGCCGGATCCGCGTTCGTCACGGCCAGCGCGTTGAGCTGCGGGATCAGGCAGCCGCTCGCGAAACCGAACAGGACGGCCCAGACGAGCAGCTCCCAGAGCGATCGGGAGAAGCCGATGCCGGCCAGCGCGGCGGTCAGGACGGCCAGATTGACGATGATGATGAAGCGGGCTCCCGATCTCGCCGACCATCGGCCGATGACGAGGCGGGAGAGCACCATCGCCGCGGCCTGGAACGTGTAGAACAGGCCGACGCCCCCGATGTTTCGCTCGATCGCCAGCGAGGGGAGAAAGACCGTGACCGCGCTGGTCGCGAGCGAAGTGAAGAGGACGATGAGCGACGGGGGAACGGCGCGGGGTTCCAGCAGCCTCCACCGCGACCTTGCCTCGACCGGCGCGGCGACAGCGCCCATGTCAGCGGCCGCGCGGCGCCCGCCCCTGTCGGAACCGATCCGGGCGCCGATCAGCAGCGCGAACAGCGCCACGGCCCCGGTCGCTCCATAGAGCGCGGAGAAACCGGCCGCATCGAGCAGCGCCAGGGCGGCCGAAGGTGCGACGGCGATGGCCAGCGTGCCGAACAGCCCGAAATAGCCGAGCCCTTCCGTCATCCGACGCTCCGGCAGAACGTCGGACGCGATCGTGCTCGACGCGGTCGAACTGGCCGAGAAGGACAGGCCGTGCAGGATGCGCAGCAGCACGAGCGCGGGGATCCAGGCGACGAATCCGTACAGGAAGGTCGATGCCATGTAAACGACGGTTCCGAGCAGGAAGATCGGCTTCCGGCCGTACAGGTCCAGCGCGGCGCCGATGAACGGACGGATCGCGAGCGCGGCCAGCGTGAAGAACGTCATCGACAGGCCGGCGAGCGTGTGGCCGGCGCCGAGATGATAGAAGAACAGCGGCATCGTCACGATCTGCACCTGCGTGCACATCCGGACCAGCGTGGTGGCGGCGGTCACCCGGATGAAATCGGCCGTCCAGATCCGGTCTCCGGGCGCGCGCCGGTCAGCGTCGGGGGGCATGCGTTCGACCTCCCGGAAAGGCGTTGTCGATCAGCTAAATCGTTTCAGTCAAGCTGCCGAAATTATCGTAAGCGACCGTATGCCTCAAGTCAACCCGAATCAGCCCGAAGATTGACAGAAATTTATAGAAGCGTTAAGCTGGTGCAAACTAAAACGATATAGCCAACCGCCATGCGGAGGTGTCCCATGATCAAGAAAGCCACTGTCACCGTGCATCCGTCGTACAAAATCGGCGTCGTGGAGAAGCGGCTGTTCGGCGCTTTTCTGGAGCCGATCGGCAACTGGGTCTACGGCGGCATCTACAATCCGGAACATCCGACCGCCGACGACATGGGGTTCAGGCGGGATATTCTGGACGCCGTAAGGGAATTCGATCTTCCCGCGCTGCGCCTGCCCGGCGGCAACTTCGTGTCGGGCTGGGACTGGAAAGGGTCGATCGGACCGCTCGAACAGCGGCGGGCGCAGCTCGATCTGGCGTGGTTCCAGATCGAGCCGAACATCATCGGCCACGACGAGTATCTGCAATGGACCCTGCGCGCGGGCGCGGAGCCGATGTACACGATCAACCTCGGCACGGAAGGGATCAAGAGCGCCGCGCAGCTTGTCGAATATTCGGTCCATCCCGGCGGCACGTACTGGTCGGATCTCAGGCGGAAGCACGGCCATCCCGATCCGTATCCGATCCGGACCTGGTACCTCGGCAACGAGATGGACGGCCACTGGCAGATCGGCTCCTGGGAGAAGGACCCCGTCGGCTTCGGCATCCGCACCCACGAGATTTCCAAGGTGATCAAGTGGATCGACAACAAGGCGGAGACGGTGTTCGCGGGCACGTCGGACCATCACAAGCATTTTCCCGAATGGGAGATGGCGGCGCTCGAGCAATGCTACGAGTCGGTCGATTACGTGTCGCTGCACCATTACCATTCCGTGCCGGAGGGCGACATCGCCAACCTGCTCAACTTCTCCTCCGTGCTGGAAGACTACATCCGGACGACCATCGCGATCTGCGACTACATTCAGACCAAGATTCGCACGCCCAAGAAAATGTACATCTCCTTCGACGAGTACGGCGCCCACTTCGGCCGGCAGGTCGAGGTGCCCTTCGGCCGCAGGGGATGGCACGACGTCACGAAGAGCTATTTCCAGTTCGCGCCGCGCGAGAACGTCTTCAAGAATCCGCTGGACTGGCTGCGCGAGCCGGGGGATACCGGGCGCTTCAACAAACATCAGATGCTGACCGCCCTCGCGATGGCTTCGGCGCTGCTCACGTTCATTCGCCACGCCGACCGCATCAAGATCGCCTGCATGACCGGCGGACTCCGGAACGCGATCGCCTTCGACGGCAAGCATGTATGGAAGAACGCGGCCTATTACCCTTATCTTCATCTGAACCGGCTGGCCCGCGGCGGCATGTCGATCCTGCCCGTCGTCGACGGCCCGACTTTCAATACGGAACAGTTCGCCCTGTCCGGGTCGGTCCAATGCCACGCATACGAGAACGTGCAGGCGATCGAGGCGGCCGCCGTTCACCACGATGAGCGGGAAGAAGCCGTCGTCTTTCTGATCAACCGTTCCGCGGAGCACGACATCGCGGTTGAGCTGGACGCGCGCGGCTTCGAGGGGTACGGGCTCGTCGAGCATCTCGAAATGCATACGGACGATTTGACGAAAGGAAACAGTTGGGACCGGCCGGATGCGATCGTCCCGAGGACAAGCTCCGGCGCCCGGATGGACGGCGGGAAGGCGACGGTCCTGACGAAGAGGCTGTCGTGGAACGTGGTTCGCCTGGCGAAGGAGCGGAAAGCGTGACACGGCGTTCTTGACATCGCCCGCGCCATTTCTTATAAAAGGGGTAACATGAACGGAACGGGACGGATGGGAATGTCGACGATCAAGGAAATCGCGGAGAAGACGAAGCTGTCGGTCGGCACCGTATCCATCGTGCTGAACGGGCGCGGCGACGAGATGCGGATCTCGAAGAAGACGCAGCAGCGCGTGCTTGAAGCCGCGCAGGGACTCGGCTATCTGCCCAATATATCGGCGAGGCGGCTCCGGCAGTCGGGCTTGCGGAACATGCCGTCCGTCGTCTCCTTCTGGCCGACGGATCTCGCGCCCGAACTGCTCGGACGCTTCTTCGCGGGGGCGCAGAACCCGATCCTGGAGCAGGAATGCGCGTTCGAGATGACCATTCAGCCCTACAAGCGCGGGCAGGTCGACAGGATCAGGGAGCTGTGCGACAAGGGCGTCTATCACGGCGCGATCATCACGGGCGTCTCCGCGGAGGAACAGCGGTATCTGGAGAGCAACCGTTTCGGCGTGCCGGCCGTGCTGTTCAACCGCGAGAGCAGCGTTTTCAGCTGCGTCTACGCCGACTCGTACGAGATCGGGCGGAAGGTGGCGGAGCTGTTCTGCAGCCGCGGCCACCGGAAGGTCGGCGTGATCGTGCCGGAGCATCTCGTGCAAGCGGAGAACAATCTGCGCTACAGAGGGTTCGTCGAATCATGCGCGAGATACGGCCTCGAACTGGAAGACCGCCACATCCAGATCGCGCCGATGTCGATGGAGGGCGGGAACAGCGCCGCCCGGCGGATTGTCGAAGGGGGAGGCAAGCTGCCGACCGCCATCTTCTTCCCGATCGGCGTCATGGCGATCGGCGCTCTGCCCGTGTTTCACCGCGCGGCCATCCGCATACCGGAAGATCTCGAGATCGTCACTTACGGCGACCATGAGGCCGAGAAATACAGCGTTCCGTCCCTGACGACGGTGAAGCTGCCCGTGGAAGAAATGGCGGCGGCCTGCATCCGGCTCGTGCTGGGGTTGATCCAGGACCCCGGCTCCGGACCGAAGTCGATCGTGTTCGAGACGCCGTTCGTCTTCCGCGAGTCTTGCGGCGGCTTCATCAGGGAGTTGTAGGCCATTGGACATTACGGTTGACCGAACCTGTCGTGGCGAATGCGCGCGGCGGGTATTGTTTTCACCTTCAGTAATAACGTTTTAGCAGCAGGATGACACGGCATGCGTTTGTCGATGAGCTTAACGTTTCTCGCAACAGGGAGGCGATGGGAACGTTGCGCAAGGTACTGGTCGTCGACGACGAACCCTACATGCTGGAAGGCTGGAGGACGATGATCGACTGGAACGCCTACGGGTACGAGCTGTGCGCGGTCGCGTCCGACGGCGAGGAAGCGCTCAGGCTGGCCGACGAATCCGGGCCCGATCTCATTTTCACCGATATCCGGATGCCCGGGATCGACGGCCTCGAACTCATCCGCAAGCTGCGGGAGAGACGGCCGCCGGGCTGCCGGCCGAACCCGAAGATCGTCATCATGAGCGGCTATCCGGTGTTCGACTATGTGAAACAGGCGATGCCCTTCCGAATCGAGCGCTACATGCTCAAGCCGCTCATTCCCGAGGAGATTCACGGCCTGCTCTCGGAACTGTCGGCGAGCCGGACGGAGCCGGATGCGGAGCTGCCGGCGGAGGCCCGATCCGGAACCGTCGGCAGGGTGATCGAATATTTGAAAGCGCATTACCGCGAGACGGTGCGCATATCCCGCATCGCCCGGCTCGTCGGGCATCATCCGGTCTATCTCGGCCAGTTGTTCAAGCAGAAGACCGGGTGCACGATGCAGGAATACGTGCACCGGCTGCGCATCGCGGAAGCCCGCTGCCTGCTCAGGCGGACGGACGACAAGATCGTGTTCATCGCGAAGCGGCTCGGCTATCACGATCCGGACGCGTTCACGGAGAAATTCAAGGCGCTCGTCGGCGTGACGCCTTCCGAATACCGCTCCGGCGTCCGGCGGGAGTAAGCCGGCATCCCCAAATCCGGGAAGGTGGGAAGCGGAATGTTCGGGCCGTTGTTCACCCTCCGGCGCATCAACGACATCCCGCTGAAATACAAGTTTCTGCTTGTCTATTTTCTGTGCGTGCTGCTGCCCATCATCGTCATCAACGTGTTCTTCTACCAGCGGAATTCGGCCGATATCCGCTTGCGCGAAATGGACAATCTGCGGAAATCGATCGAGCGCGCGTCCGGCGAACTGCTCGCAGTCATCGAGGAGTCCGTCGCGCTGAGCCGGTCGATCTCGAGCGACGCCGCCATCAACGAGGTGCTGGACCGGACGTATGCCGATCCGGTCGAATATTTCATCGCGTACCACGACTTTCTCCGCAACAATCTGACCCGCTACACGTCCACCTACCCGAACATTTCGGACATCCGGATCTACACGGACAACGGAACGATCCAGACGGGATCGAACTACTACGTGATCGGCAGCCTGAAGAACGCCCCGCCCTGGCTCGAGCAGTTCGCCGGAAGGGACGGGGACGTGCGCCTTGCCGCCTATGATGAGCAGGATTTTCTGAATCCGGGCCTGCGCATCAGCGTGCTCAGCAAGATGAACCTGTACGCCGCGAATTCGAGGTACGAGAAATATTTGCGCATCGATCTCGACCCCGGGAAAATCCACGGCATCATGAAGCGGGAGGAGGACTGGCTGCGCCTGCTGCTCATCGATGACCTGGGCCGCGTGGTGCTCGACAGCGCGGGCCTCTCCGCCCTGGCGGGCAGCGCGGCGGCGGACATTCCGGTGCCGCCGGACAGGGACTCCGGCTACGTGATCGAACATTCGCTTGGCCAAGCCGGCTACATCGCGGGCTGGAAACTCGTCGGCATCGCGGATACGAGACGGATCGAAATGCTGCGCGACGCGGCCCGGCGGTCCATACTGTGGCTGGCGGCCGTCAGCGCGATCGTTCCGACGATCCTCATCAACGTACTGTTTCGTTCCTATCATTACCGGGTGAACAAGCTCGCCCGGCACATGGCCCGGTTCCGGGACGAACGGTTCGAGCCGATCGACATTGCCGAAGGAAGGGACGAAATCGGCGCGCTGATCCGCTCGTTCAACGCGATGGCCCTGAAAATCCATTCGCTGATTCACGAAGTGTACAAACTCGAGATCCGCCAGAAGAGTCTGGAGCTGGAACATCTGCGCGCCGAGCTGTCGGCGCTGCACAGCCAGGTGAACCCGCATTTTCTGTTCAACACCCTGAATGCGCTTTACGTCGTCTGCGTCAAGAACGGATACGCCGACGTCGCCTCCGTCATCCGCGACCTGTCGCTGCTCATGCGCCGGATGCTCGGACAATCGGACGATCTGATTCCGCTCCGCGAGGAGCTGCATTTTACGAAAATGTATCTGCAGATCGAGAAGTTCCGGTTCGGCGATCTGTTCGAATACTCGTTCGATGTCGATCCGGACGCGGACGAACTGAAGGTTCCGCGGATGAGCGTCCAGCTGCTCGTCGAGAACGCCTGCAGGCACGGGCTTCAGGCGAGAAGGGACAACCGGAAGGTCGCCGTCCGGACGAAAATCGAAGATTCGGCGCTGTCCGTCGAGGTGGCCGACAACGGCGTCGGCATGGAGGAAGAGAAACTCCGGCAGGTGCTGAGCGAGGCCCGTTCCGACATGGCGGACAACGGGCATATCGGAATCCGCAATCTGTACAAGCGGCTGGAACTGTATTACGGCGGTCTGGCGACGCTCAGAATCGACAGCGCGCCGGGCGCGGGGACGACGGCGGGGTTTCGCATACCGCTCAGCATGCTGATGGATCGCGAAGGCCGGGAGGGAAGCTGAATGGCGTACAGCGTGCTGCTGGTGGACGACGAGCCGCATGCGCTCGACGGTCTGCAGCTGATGGTGGAATGGGAACGGTACGGTTTCCGGGTGGTCGGCGCCTGCCGGGACGGAGAAGAGGCGATGCGCCTGATCCGGATCGATCCGCCGGATCTGGTCGTGACCGACATCCGCATGCCGGTCATGGACGGCCTTGCCCTGATCGAGGAAGCGCGGCGATCGGGGCATCGGGACGTGCTGTTCGTGATCGCGAGCGGCCATCACGATTTCGAATACGCGGCCCGCGCCGTTCGGCTCGGCGTCCGCCATTATCTGACGAAGCCGATCATTCCCGCCGAGGCGGAGGACATGCTGGAGAGACTGGCGG
>NICF_comb_assmDRAFT_10002015_pt1 | contig 15692 bp, 11 predicted proteins | sample NewIslPassag4_SG_FD_11279 | JGI IMG/M metagenome (IMG submission 11279) | reverse complement strand
GGGGGGGTGAGGCACACGCCGGGCTGACTCTGCCGTCCCAGTCCTCAGCCGGTGGATCTACACTGACCACGATCGAAGGGGCACCGACGTGACCCAGCGCAAGTGCGGGACCTGCCGTCACTTTGAAGAGGGAGGATTGGCGGGATCCGGGTGGTGCCGACACCCGTTACGGCAGGACCTCCAGCACATGGTCCTCGTTCGCCGCACCGAGTTGGCCTGCCGCAACGGGTGGGATCACGACCTGTGGGAGCCGCGTGAACCGAGCCAGACCGACGGGAAAGGTGAGGCGAGCGCGCCCGCGACATCGGACCCCACTCCGCTGAACGGTGACGACTCGGCGCGGACCGACACGCTCGAGACCATTTCGATCGCTCCGGTGCGGCCGGTCCCCCGTCCGAGCACGTCCGAATCGGAGCGGACCGCAGAGCCAGTGTTGCCGGGCGTGTCCCGGACGACCGAGGCTGCCGCGAGCTCACCCCGGCGCGACGAGGTTGCGCCGGAGCGCGGGCGTCAGACGCCAAACGGTGAGGCGGCGAGCGCCGAACGTCGTGGGACTGCTGCGGAACCGTCTCCGTCGCGGTTTGGGGCAACCGCTGCACGAGAGACCAGCATTCCACGCTCCAACCGCGTGGGCACCACGCCGCGCCGGACGACGCCGTTGCGCATCAGCGGTACGGCGCAGTGGGCGACCCCGATCGAGGCGGATCCCATCCCCGAGAGCCCGCTGGTTCGCCGGCCGGTGACGCCGCGGCCGGGCACAGGGCGTGCGGCGCCTCCCTCCGTGGGGCCAGGACCGACACGCTCGCGGCCACCGGCACCGCGGCGGGCGGAGGATCCCGAACCTGTCACACCGAGCAGATTTGGCGCAACCTGGGTACAATCACGCAGCGGCTCTACGGAGCCGTTCACGGTCATCCCGGAGGTCGAGCCGCCGGTCACGCCCGTCGCCGAATCGCAGGAACCACGCGCGACGGCGGTGCCGGAAGTGGAAGCGCTGCCGCCGGAGGATGAGCAGCCCACTGAGCAGCCGTCGGCATTGACCGGAACCTCGGCGGCGACGCTGCCGCGTTGTTGCCGAACGTGCCGCGACTTCCGCCCGGCAGAGACGGGAGACCGCGGGTGGTGCAATAATCGATACGCGTTCGAGCACCCGCAGATGGTGCAGGCGGACGACCTGGCATGCGAGAGCACGATCGGGACATGGTGGGTGCCTGCTGATGATTGGTGGCTGCAGCGGGCCGACATCGCGCATCATGCGCGGCCGACGCCGATCGTCGATGAATACCTGCACCAATTGCTCCAGCAGCGAGCAGAGGCGCGGCGGCGGGAAGCGCGCTAGCCGGGACGCGCGGGTGCTCCATCGGGGAACTCACCCCGGCGGCGAGGGCAGGGCGCCGTGGTGAGGAAGGGAAGCTGACAGGGAACTCATGTCCGAATTCGGCGAACTGCTGCGGCATGCCCGTTCTTACAAGGGCGTGAGCCTGCGCGAGGCGGAGCGGGCCACCAAGATCAACCGCCATCACCTTGCCGCCCTCGAGCGCGAAGAGTTCGAGGAGCTTCCGCCACTCATCTATGCACGAGGCATCGTCCGCAACTACGCCCAGTACCTCGGCCTCGACCCGGTCGCAGTGCTGGCGCTCTTCGAGGAGGTTCACGGCCAGCGCAGCGGTGGCTTCCGGGTCGTTCCCGCCGTCAAGCCGTTGAACATCCCCTCGCACTGGGCGCCGAACTTCGCCATCATCGCCTTCATGGTCATCATGTCGGCGGTAATCTTCGCTTGGCTCTACAGCGCCTACTTCGCGCCTGAAGACGCGCCGCCGACCGAGCCGGCTGGCATCGTGGGCCTGGCGTCGCCCACGGCATCGCCCGAAGCGACACCCACCGGGACCGAGGGCGGCTCGATCACCATCGCGTCGCCGACCACCGAGCCGACGCCGACGCCGGTTCCGACCGAGCCGGCCGTTGTCGAGACACCGACTGAGGAGCCGACTCCGACACCGGAGCCGACGCCGGTGCCGACCACGCACACCTTCGCCGTGACGGCCACCAGCTCCGTGTGGGTGCAGGTGACGGTCGACGGGCAGGTGGTCTTCTCGGACGTATTGCCGGGCGGCGCGACGCGGGTGTTCGAGGGCGAGCAGATGTACGTGACGGCAGGCAACGCGCCGTTCATCCACGTGGCGGTCGACGGGGTCGACCAGGGCCTGCTCGGCGAAACCTGGGACGCGTCGAGAACGTACCCGTAGCGAGTAGTAGCGAGTAGAAGAATACAAGCGGCACCCGGCCTGCGTGGCCGGGTGCTCTTTTTCAGCGTCGCACCGTCAGCGCGCCGCCGGCTTCCCGGTGCCGCGGGGGACGATGACCTGAATCGCCGCCGGGCAGACGGTCATTTCCAGCGGCGTTGTCCCTGCGTAATCTCCATCAAGCTCGACTGGGGCGGGAGGCGATGCCTCCACGCGGACGCTCCGCCCCCGCAGCCGCCGGGCAAAGCGTGACCGGCCGACGTGCCCCACCAGAAACCAAAGGCCGAGGGTCAGTGTAGCCGCGAGGTGCGGCGGATCGAACACGCACACGTCGAGCACGCCGTCGTCCGGCCGGATGTCGTCACCGAACCTGAGCCAGGGATCGAGGACAAAGGCGCCGTTGGCGATCAGCACCATCCGGGCCGCGAACTCCGTCGTCTCACCGTCGACGGTGACGCGGTACTGGATCCGGGGGGCGGTGAGGTGCTTGAGCGCGGGCGGCACGTAGGCCAGCCAGCGCGCCAGCCGCTTGAGGGACCGCTGCGCATCCCGCATGACCAGCGCGTCGTAGCCGCTGCCGGCCATGTGTACGACGACGCGATCCCCCGCGCGAGCGACGTCGAGCGTGCGCCGGTCATGCGGGCGAACGAGGAGGCGTGCTGCCGCCGCCGGTTGCAGCGGGATACCGAGCGAGCGCGCCACGGCGTTGGCGGAGCCGGTCGGGATGATCGCGAGGGGCGTGTTGGTTCCCACGAGGCCGCTCGCCACGTCCCCGACCGTACCGTCTCCACCGACGGCCAGGACTACGTCGGACGACTCGGCCGCCTGCCGCGCGAGGTCGCGTGCCGCGCCCGGGAAACTGGTGCGGAGCACCCGCACGTCGTAGACACGCCCCAACGTGGTCTGGAGCATGGCCTCGAGCTCGTGGGCTTCCCGCCGGCCGGTGCACGGGTTGATGATCGCCGTGGCGCGTGGGCGGGGCGTCAGGCTTCGCTCTGGGGCGTCAGGCTGAACCGCAGGAGGGCGCCGATCTGCCCGAGGTCGCGCATCGGTTCCTGCGTCTCCGGCTGCGTCAGGAAGAGCAGGTTCGCTCCCTGCCGGAACGCGCCCGTCACGATCTCCGGCACCACGTCGTCCAGCGCCTGGAGCGGTCCGCCGCAGAAGATGCACTCTTGACCCGTCCCACCCTCTCTCTGCACCGATCGGCAATTCAAGCACACGGCTCCCGGGGCCTGGTAGCTGTCGTCGACCAGGAGAGTGAGGATCTGGCCCTGTTGCAGCGCCATGAGCGTGGGCTCAAGCCCGGCGACGCCCCGGTCACCGCTCGCGACCTCGTTACGGAGCATCTCGATGGCGCGCAGCTTCTCATCGAGCATCCAGCGCCGGATGATCTCGCAACTCTCCTCGTGCACCTCGTTGATGTTGGCTTCCATCAGGACGCGTACCGTCCCGGCGTGGCGCTCGCGGACGTAGGGGTGAAGTTGTTCGAGGAAGGCGGCGACGACTTCATCCGGGCCACCCAGGATCAGCCAGCGGTACGGCTGCTCCTCGAAGAGGTGGAACAACTCGTCGGCGACCCGCTTGAAGTGGGCGCGCGCGTGCTCGTCGATGTGTCGCTCGTAGCGGGCCTGCGACCAGCCCCCCTGGTCGTGCTGGCCGGGAACATCTTCGTCGACGATCCGCTGGAGCTCTTCGAATGTGCCAAGCCGGCCGTAGAACAACCGCGCACTGTCGCGGGCGATGAGGCAGGTCACGAACGGCTCGAGCTGTTCCAGGATCTTGATGAGCGGGGCGACGTGGGCCTCGAAGCCGATCGAAATTTGGCTTTCCACGTCCCGCGGAAGCTCATGCACCTGCCAGATACCTGCCTGCGAGGAGGCGAAGACCGCCACTCCCCGCCCGAATCGATCCCCTTCGTCGCGGAAGAACTCACGGATCCGCTCGAGGTCCTCCAGAACCGCCTTGCGCTGCGTGGCATCGAAGCGATCGTCCAGGGTGTCGGCTGCCTGGCGAAGCAGATTCTTGAGGCGGATGGTGTAGTCGTCGTCGATCCGCTCCTTGTCGATCCGGAGGATCAGACTGACGATCGGCCACTGGTCGGAGCCGAGCCGGCTCAATGCATCGACGTCTGCACGCGTGATCACGGGGTACCTCCAACCTGACTAGCAGCGCGTCGGGAGTGCGACCTTGTTGGCCGTGTGTGAGTGGTACATCCACCCGTTAGTCGTGCAGCTCCTCCTCTTCGGGGCCGAAGATGCGATCCGTCAGGTAGTTCGCCAGCCAGGTGGCGGCCGCCGCCAGAACCAGGTTCAGAATGCCGCGGACCACGTTCCGGAGCATGATCCCTCCTTTCCCTTTGCCAGCGGGCTGCTGTCGCAACGCCGTGGCAACCCCGGGGACCGGGTGATCGGGGTCTACGCACAACGCTTGCCGAGCGCGACGGCGGTGCCGCGCCGGCGCGCGATCAGTCTAACATGCGCTTTCGGCGTTCCACCCGCGCAAGATGGCCATTCGGGTTGGGCTCCGGGCTCCCCTCGGCCTCCCAGCCTGCCATCGTACCGACCGCGAGCGCCGTGAGCAGGATGAGCACCGCGACGGTGACTAGGTCGGCGAGCGTCAGGGCGTGGAGAAGATGTACCCCGCCGCCCGGCACCTGGGCCGCGGGCCAGACGAGGAGATCGGTGGCCCGAGTGAACCAGCGTGTGAACTCGGAGCGCTCCGGCCCCGGACCCGCGAGGATGACGATCCGGGCGAGCAGGAGCGCAGCCAGGGTGGCGCCGAGTTCGACGACGGCCGCTCGCCCGATTCGGCTAAGCGGACGCGGACCCTTCGGGCGGCGCTGGCGCGGGGGCTGCATCAGCCGCGCTCCGCCGCTGGGCGCGAGCGGAGCAGGCTCGCGACCCGGTCGATGATCACGGCCGCGAGTTCGGCCTTCGAGGTCGGCCCTACCTCCTCTGCGTCCTGGCCCGGCTGCAGGAGATAGGCCCACCCCTCGTCGCTACCCATGCTCGTTCGAGCGTCGTTGGCGACGATCAGGTCGAGGTGTTTGGAGCGGAGCTTGTCGCGCGCGTAGTCGAGCAGGCTGGTGGTTTCGGCGGCAAAACCCACCTTGAGCAGACCGGGGCGGTCGATGGACGCGAGGATGTCGGTCGTCCGGGTCAGGTTGAGGGTCAGGTCGTCGCTCGACTTCTTGATCTTGTGCTCAGCGACGCTGCTCGGGCGGTAGTCAGCGACGGCCGCCGTCATGATCAAGACATCGGCGTCCTGCACGGCCGCCTGGACGGCGTCGGCCATCTCGGCGGCGGTCTCGACGCGGATCACGGATGCCTCGCCGTGGGGCGTCAAGGCGGTCGGTCCGGTGATGAGCGTGACCGATGCGCCAGCGTCGATGGCCGCCGCCACCAGGGCATAGCCCATCTTGCCGCTGGAGCGGTTGCTCAGGAAGCGCAGCGGGTCAAGCGGCTCGCGTGTCGGACCAGCGGTGACCACGACCCGTACGCCGGCGAGCGGCCCATTCGCGCCCAGCGTGGCGCGGATGGCGTCCATCAGCCGCGCGGTCGTCACAAGGCGGCCAGGCCCGACCAGTCCCGAGGCGAGCGGGCCGTCGTCCGGTCCGACGATGCGGACACCGCGGTCGGCCAGCGTCTGCAGGTTTGCCTGGGTCGCGGGGTGCTGATACATATGGTAGTCCATGGCCGGGGCGACGATGATGGGTGCGGGGGTGGCCAGGGCGGTCACGCTGAGCATGTCGTCGGCCAGACCGTGGGCAAGCTTGGCGATCACGTGAGCCGTGGCCGGCGCAATGACCATCACGTCGGCGCGCTCGCCAAGCGAGACGTGGCCCGATTCGGCCTCGGTCCACTGCTCGAACACTTCGGTCCGCACGGGCCGCCGGGTGAGCGTCTCGAACGTAAGCGGCCCGACGAACTCGCGCGCCGCGCGGGTCATCACCACGTCCACCTGCGCACCGGCCAGGGTCAACTCGCGGGCCAGCTCGACTGACTTGTAGGCGGCGATCCCGCCTGAGACGCCGAGCACGATCCGCTTGTCCTTCAGGATGGTCGTCATCCCCGGTGGTCCTTTCGTGCGGGCGCTGCGAGCGGCCGTGCCCGTCCCTCCCGAGCCAGCCGGTCGAAGCGCGCCTTCAGCACGGCTTCGATTTCTGCGAACCCCTCGTTGAGTCGTGGGAACACGAGCCAGGCGACGCCGAGCGCGAACAGACCACCGGTCAGCACCCGCAGCGTGGGCGTGCTCTGTCGCAGGCCGACGAGCTGGGTCAGCCCGTCCACCGCCATCGGGGCGGCGAGGACCGCCCCGAGCCAGAGCGAGGCGGGCCGGATGCGGTGCCGGACGAGCGCGTACAGCACGCCGAAGAGCAGCAGCCCGCCGTAGATCGCCGTATCGCGCTGGCAGTACGCCACCTGGTGGCCGAGGATAAAGAAGCTGTGCTCCGGCTTCTGATGGCAGGTCAGGCTGAAGAAGCGGTAGATCCAGCTCGCGGCCGTCGTGTGCCCGGTGGCGGCAAGGTACGGCGCCATCAGGGGCGGGACCACGAAGAGCGCGGCAATCCCGTTGAGGAGCCAGACCCAATGCCGTGCCAGGTGATAGATGGCGCGGTCCACGGCGATGATCAGGCGCTCCTGCCCGGGAGAGAGCGTGTGGCTGGCCTGTGGCATGGTGGTGACCCTCACCGTCCTCGCCGCTCGGCGCGCGATCGCCGCGCCCGGATTCTAACTGAGGCCTTTGGGACGCGGCCAGGGGAACTCCGTCCCTCTCGTACACGCCTGGCGCCGGCGGTTGGCCGGGGTAGGGTGGATGGGGTATACTAGGCGATACACATCAACGCGCCCCGTGCGGTCGTGGCTGCCGCGTAGGGGCGATCCGACGCGGGGTGACAGCTCGCGCGGGAGGACAGCTAGCGGCCTTGACAGCCATCCTGCAGCAGCGTATAATTGGCGTTTGCGGATGGGTGGTCGCTCGCGCATGCGGATGAGTCAGATAACACAGNGTCTGAGACCGAACAATCCGATGCTTCGGGAGGGTGGATGCCGCCTTCCCGGCTTTTCGTCTTCCCGACACACCCACGAGTCGAGCGGTCAACCCGGTCGGTGTGATCTGCCGCGGTAACGGCGACCCGGCAGCACCGAGTCTACGCGACCCCGTTTTTCTCAATCTCACAAAAGGAGCGGTGAATGGCCGTAACTCTCCGGTCCCAAGGCGCCCCGGACGCTGGCACGAGGCAGGTGCTTTCCAACCTCGGCATTAACCGGGTTTCCTTCGCCAGCATCCCGACGGTTCTGGAGATGCCCAATCTGGTGCAGCTCCAGATCGAGTCATTTGAGTGGTTCAAGACGGAGGGGATGCGCGAGCTCCTCGAAGAGATCTCGCCCATCATCGACTACAACGGCAAGATGGAGCTCCGGTTCCTGGAGCATCGCTTTGACGAGCCGCGCTACGATGAGGAGACCTGCCGCGAGCGGGACATGACCTACGCCGCGCCGCTCCGGATTCGGGTCCAGCTCATCATCCGCGAAACCGGAGAGATTAAGGAAAGCGACGTCTTCCTCGGCGACTTCCCGATCATGACCCCGCACGGCACCTTCCTCATTAACGGGGCCGAGCGGGTGGTCGTGTCGCAGTTGGTGCGCTCTCCCGGTGTCTACTTCGACCTGACCACCGACCCGACGACCGGGCGCCAGCTTGCCGGGGCGAAGCTGATCCCCAGCCGCGGCGCCTGGCTGGAGTTCGAGACGTCGAACAAGAACGTGCTGTCGGTCAAGGTCGACCGGAAGCGGAAGCTGCCGGTGACCGTGCTGCTGCGCGCCATCGGCATCGTCGACGACGATGAGATCCGGGAGCTCTTCGCGGACGTCGACGACCCGGAGCACCGCTTCATCGAGAGCACGCTGGAGCGTGACACCACCAAGACGCGGGAGGAGGCCCAGGTCGAGCTTTACCGGCGCCTCCGGCCGGGCGACCCGCCGACGCGGGAGAACGCCGCGTCGCTCTTGGACGGGCTCTTCTTCAACCCGCGCCGGTACGACCTGGCGAAGGTCGGGCGCTACAAGCTGAACAAGCGGCTGGGTCTCGACATTGGGCTCGACACCCGCGTGCTGACGCGCGAGGACCTGGTGGAGGTCGTGCGGACGCTGATCCGGGTCAATACCGGGCAGGATTCGCCGGACGACATCGACCACCTGGGCAACCGGCGCGTGCGCGCGGTGGGTGAGTTGATTCAGATGCACGTCCGTACCGGGCTCCAGCGGTTGGAGCGGGGCATCCGGGAGCGGATGACCATTCAGGATATTGAGACGGTCACCCCGAACGGGCTGATCAGCACGACGCGGCCCGTGATGGCGGCGGTTCGCGAGTTCTTCGGCGGCAGCCAGCTCTCCCAGTTCATGGACCAGACCAACCCGCTGGCAGAGCTGACCAACAAGCGTCGCCTGTCGGCGCTCGGGCCGGGCGGTTTGAGCCGGGACCGGGCCGGCTTCGACGTCCGCGACGTGCACTACTCGCACTACGGCCGCATCTGCCCGATCGAGACGCCGGAAGGTCCGAACATCGGTCTGATCGGCTCGCTGGCGACCTACGGCCGCATCAACGCCTACGGCTTCATCGAGACGCCGTATCGCCGGGTCTATCGCCAGCTCAACCCGCAGGAAGATCGGGAGCTGATCATCGGGCGGACCGTGGCGGTCGACGTGAAGCACCCGGAGACGGGCGACGTCCTGGCCGCGGCGGGCACGCAGATCGACGAGGCGCTGCGCGATCGGCTGGCCGAGGCCGGCATCACGATGGTGCGCATTGTCCCGTTCGTCAGCGACCAGATCGAGTACCTGTCCGCCGACCGGGAGGATCAGTTCGTCATCGCCCAGGCGAACGCGCCGCTGAACGAGCGCTCCGAGTTCATCGAGGACCGCGTTTCGGCGCGCTACGGCGACGGGTTCGTGTCCGAGCCGCCGGAGCGGATCGACTACATGGACGTGTCGCCGAAGCAGTTGGTGTCGGTGGCGGCGGCGCTCATCCCGTTCCTTGAGCATGACGACGCGAACCGGGCGCTGATGGGTGCCAACATGCAGCGCCAGGCCGTGCCGCTGCTGCGGCCGCAGGCGCCGATCGTCGGCACCGGTGTGGAGTACCAGGCAGCGCGCGACTCGGGCCAGGTCGTCGTGGCCGAGAAGGCGGGTGTGGTGACCTCGGTCACGGGCCGCGCCATCACGGTGCGCGAGGACGACGGCACCGAGCGGGTCTACAAGCTGCGGAAGTTCATTCGCTCGAACCAGGACACGTGCATCAACCAGCGGCCGAGCGTCAACAAGGGTGATCGCGTCGAGCCGGGCCAGATCATCGCCGACTCGTCGAGCACCGACAACGGCGAACTGGCACTGGGTCAGAACGTCCTGGCCGCGTTCATGTCGTGGGAGGGTGGCAACTTCGAGGACGCCATCCTGATCTCCGAGCGGCTGGTCCGCGACGACGTCTACACCTCGATCCACATCGAGAAGTACGAGACGGAGGCGCGGGATACCAAGCTCGGCCCGGAAGAGATCACGCGGGATATCCCGAACGTCGGTGAGGACAGCCTGGCGAACCTCGACGAGAACGGGATCATCCGGATCGGCGCCGAGGTGCGGCCGAACGACATCCTGGTCGGTAAGGTGACGCCGCGGGGTGAGACCGAACTCTCCGCGGAGGAGCGGCTGCTGCGCGCGATCTTCGGTGAGAAGGCCCGCGAGGTGAAGGACACGAGCCTGCGGGTGCCGCACGGCGTGCACGGCAAGGTGATCGACGTCAAGCGCTTCAAGCGTGAGGACGGCAGCGATCACGAATTGCCGGCCGGCGTCAACGAGATGGTCCGCGTCATGATCGCCCAGAAGCGGAAGATCTCCGAGGGCGACAAGATGGCCGGGCGGCACGGCAACAAGGGCGTGATCTCGCGCATCTTGCCGATCGAGGACATGCCCTACCTGCCTGACGGCACGCCGGTGGACATCGTGCTGAACCCGATCGGCGTTCCGTCGCGTATGAACATCGGTCAGGTGCTGGAGACGCATCTGGGCTGGGCCGCGGCCGCGCTCGGGCTGAAGATTGCCTCGCCGGTGTTCGACGGCGCGAAGGAGTACCAGATCCGGGAGATGCTGGAGCGGGCCGGCTTGCCGAGCGACGGCAAGGTCGACCTGTACGACGGGCGCACCGGCGAGAAGTTCGTTCGACCGGCCGGTGACGGTGGGCGTGATGTACATGATGAAGCTGGCCCACCTGGTGGAGGACAAGATCCACGCCCGGTCCACGGGCCCCTACTCGCTGGTCACGCAGCAGCCGCTGGGCGGTAAGGCACAGTTCGGCGGGCAGCGCTTCGGCGAGATGGAGGTCTGGGCGCTGGAGGCGTACGGCGCGGCCTACACGCTCCAGGAGATGCTCACGGTCAAGTCGGACGACGTCGTGGGCCGTGTCAAGACGTACGAGGCGATCGTGAAGGGCGAGCCGATCGTGGAGGCCGGTGTGCCCGAGTCGTTCAAGGTTCTCGTCAAGGAGCTGCGAAGCCTGGGCCTCTCGGTCGAGGTCATCAACGAGGACGAGGAAACGATCGACTTTGCCGAGGATACCTCGCGCGACTTGCTGACGAATCTCGATCGGATCAATCTGAGCGGGTTCGAGCGGTCCGAGGATTAGTGGGACTGGTGAGCGACGAATCATGCAGACGATGAGCATTGGCAGGCGGTCGCGAGACTCGCATCAGGGGCTTGACGTCAACGACTTCGACGCGATTCGCATTAGCCTGGCTTCGCCGGAGGCGATCCGGAGTTGGTCGCACGGCGAGGTCACCAAGCCCGAGACCATCAACTACCGGACGCTGCGGCCGGAGCACGGCGGGTTGTTCTGCGAGCGGATCTTCGGACCGACCCGCGACTTCGAGTGCTACTGCGGCAAGTACAAGCGGGTGCGCCACGCCGGCACGATCTGCGACAAGTGCGGCGTCGAGGTGACCCGCTCCAAGGTCCGGCGCGAACGCATGGGCCACATCGAGCTGGCCGCGCCGGTGGCGCACATCTGGTACGTGAAGGGCACGCCGAGCCGCCTCGGCCTGCTCCTCGACATCTCGCCGCGCAACCTGGAGCGCGTGCTCTACTTCGCCTCCTATCTCGTGACCGAGGTCGACGAGGAGAAGCGCGAGGCGCTGATCCGCGAGATCTATGAGGAGCTGGAAGCCGAGCTGGCGGAGCTCGACCGCGAGCTCGAGGCTCGGACTGCCGACATTACGTCGGCGATCGAGGCGGAGCTGTCGCACCTGCGGGCCGGGGCGGAGTCCCTGGGTCAGTCGGTCGAGCAGCGCCTGGCCGAGCAGAAGGAAGAGCTGGACCGGGAGGCGACGGCGGTTCGCGAGCGGCTGGAGGGCCTGCTCGGCGAGGCCGCGCCGGAGGAGATCGTCTTCCGCGGGCGCACGATCGTGCGCGAAGGGGAGGCGGTCAACGAGGATCGGCTCCGGGCCCTCTCCGAGGCCGTCAACGAAGAGCGTGAGGAGCTGGAGCGCCAGGCCGAGCACGATGTGACTAGTGGTCAGGCGCTCGCGGAGGCGGAGCAGGATCAGCTTCAGTACGACGCCGACGAGCAGACGCGCCAGATCGTCCAGGAGTACGAGCAGCAGAAGCAGGCGCTGCGGGCTGAGGCTGAGTCGATGGTCCGCGCGATCAGCGAGCTCAAGCCGCTGCAGGTGCTGACCGAGACGCAGTACCGCGAGGCCATGGAGCTGGCGCCCGGCGTGTTCAAGGCCGGGATGGGCGCCGAGGCCGTCTACGAGGTCGTGTCCAAGATGGACCTGGACAAGCTCTCGGCCGAGCTGCGCCAGGAGATCCACTCGGTCAGCGGCCAGCGGCGCAAGAAGGCTGCGAAGCGACTGCGCGTCGTCGAGGCGCTGCGCAAGAGCGGTAACCGGCCGGAGTGGATGATCTTCACGGTCTTGCCGGTGATCCCGCCGGATCTGCGCCCGATGGTGCAGCTCGACGGTGGGCGCTTCGCGACGTCGGACCTGAATGACCTGTACCGCCGCGTCATCAACCGGAACAACCGGCTGAAGCGACTGCTGGAGCTGGGCGCTCCGGACATCATCGTGCGCAACGAGAAGCGCATGCTCCAGGAGGCGGTGGACGCGCTGATCGACAACGGGCGGCGCGGCCGTGTGGTGTCGGGCAGCGGCAAGCACAAGCTCAAGAGCCTGTCCGACATGCTCAAGGGCAAGCAGGGCCGGTTCCGCCAGAACCTGCTGGGTAAGCGGGTCGACTACTCGGGCCGCTCAGTGATCGTGGTCGGCCCGGATCTCAAGCTGCACCAGTGCGGTCTGCCCAAGCGGATGGCGCTGGAGCTGTTCAAGCCGTTCGTGATGCAGAAGTTGGTGGCCCAGGGCTACGCCCACAACATCAAGGCCGCCAAGCGACTGGTCGAGCGGGTCGACCCGCACGTGTGGGACGTGCTGGAGCAGGTCATCGCCGACTATCTGGTGCTGCTGAATCGGGCGCCGACGCTGCACCGGCTGGGTATCCAGGCGTTCGAGGTCAAGCTGATCGAGGGCTCGGCCATCCAGTTGCACCCGTTGGTCTGCGCGGCGTTCAACGCTGACTTCGACGGTGACCAGATGGCCGTGCACGTGCCGCTGTCGGCGGCGGCGCAGCAGGAGGCGCGGGAGCGTATGCTCTCGACCCGCAACCTGCTCGACCCGTCGGACGGCGACCCGGTGATCACGCCGACCCAGGACATCGTCTTGGGTTGCTACTACATGACGCAGCCCCGGCCGGGCGCGCGCGGCGAAGGAAAGGTCTTCTCCGGGCCGCACGAGGTCGAGCTGGCCTACCGTACCGGCGTGGTCGACTTGCAGGCGCAGATCAAGGTGCGTCTGGATCTGAACGGCTCCGGCCCGCAGTTGGTCGACACCACGGTCGGCCGGGTGCTGCTGAACGAGGTCATCCCGGACGAGCTCGGCTTCTGGAACGAGACGATGGACCGGAAGGCGCTGCGCCGGCTGGTTGCCGCGTGCTACCGCGAGCTCGGGCCGGAGGCCACCGCCGAAATGGCGGACAACATCAAGACGATCGGCTTCAACTACGCGACCAAGGGCGGCCTGACGATCGGGCTGACGGACGTCCACATTCCGGAGAGCAAGGAAGCCATCATCGCCGCGGCCGACGCCAAGGTCGAAGAGGTCGAGCGCCAGTACCGCCGCGGTCTGATCACCGACGCCGAGCGGCACCGCGAGGTGGTCAACATCTGGAACGACGCCCGCGACGAGTTGGCGAAGGCCGTCGAGGCCGGACTTGGTGCCAACAACGCCCTGTACATGATGAGTACATCGGGGGCGAAGGGTAACATCAACCAGATCAGCCAGATGGCCGGTATGCGCGGCCTGATGCTCGACCCGGGTGGGAAGATCATCGACCTCCCGATCCGGTCGAACTTCCGCGAAGGCCTGAGCGTGCTGGAGTACTTCATCTCCACGCACGGTGCGCGGAAGGGTCTGGCCGACACCGCGTTGCGCACGGCTGACTCCGGTTACCTGACGCGGCGCTTGGTCGACGTGGCTCAGGACGTGATCGTCACGGTGGACGACTGCGGCACCGAAGAGGGCATGCGCATCGAGGTCGACTCGATGCCGGACACCGAGTCCTTCATCGGGCGGGTCGTCGGCCGGATGGCGGCGCAGCCGGTGGTCGATCCGAACACCGGCGAGGTCTTGGTCGAGCGCAACGGGGAGATCACCGAGTCGATCGCCCGGGATCTGGTGGCGCGCGGCATCCCGCGTGTGGATGTGCGCACGCCGATGCAGTGCGAGGCGGAGCACGGCGTTTGCCGCTACTGCTACGGGCGGAACCTGGCCAGCGGCCAGCTCGTCGAGCTGGGCGAGGCGGTCGGTATCATCGCCGCCCAGAGCATCGGTGAGCCCGGCACGCAGTTGACGATGCGGACCTTCCACACCGGTGGTGTCGCGGGTGAGGACATCACGACGGGTCTCCCGCGCGTGGAGGAGCTCTTCGAGGCCCGCGAGCCGAAGGGGAAGGCGATCCTGGCGGAGCACGACGGTGTGGTGCACATCGTCGAGGACGAGANNGGCCGCCGCATCCTGCTCAGCCGCGAGGAGATCGTGACCGACGTGNTGGCNCTGCCGGAGGGCTACCAGGTGCTGGTGGCCGACGGCGAGACCGTCGCGGTCGGNCAGGTGCTGGCCTCGCCGCCNGAGGGCGTCGAGGGCGACCCGGTGGTNGCCAGCATGGACGGTGTCGTCTTCCTNGACGGGCAGGAGTTCGTCCTGCGNCACGAGGAGACGCAGACNACCGAGTANCAGGTGCCGGCNTCGGCCCANATCCGGGTCAACGACGGTGACNCGGTGACAACNGGNACNCAGTTGACCGANGGGANCCTCGACCCGCAGCAGATCCTCCAGACCATGGGGCGCGCCGCAGCCGTGCAGCGCTATCTGGTCGACGAGGTGCAGAAGGTCTACAAGTCGCAGGGCGTGGTGACCAACGACAAGCACATCGAGGTCATCGTGCGCCAGATGCTGCGGAAGGTTGCGGTGGAGGATCCGGGCGACACCGACCTGCTGGTCGGCGAGTTGATCGACCGGTTCACCTTCAACCGGATCAACGAGGAGATCATCGCCGAGGGTGGCGAGCCGGCGACGGCACAGCAGGTGCTGCTCGGNATCACCAAGGCGTCGCTGGCCACCGAGAGCTTCCTGTCGGCGGCCTCCTTCCAGGAGACCACGCGGGTGCTGACCGAGGCCGCGATCCATGGCAAGGTCGACTACCTGCGCGGCCTGAAGGAGAACGTCATCATCGGCAAGCTGATCCCGGCCGGCTCCGGGTTCTGGGCGCGCAAGCGCAAGGCTGAGGGGCTGACGGCGCCCGACGAGGCGACGCTGGCCGCGATGCAGGAGGAGCAACTGCACGAGCCGGCCTCGATCGAAGAGGTCGAGGAGCAGCTTGAGGGTCAGGCGTCCGCCCTGCCGGCATCGACCGGCGTGGCCGTGGCTGACGTGCCCGAGGCGCAGTTGCCGGCCGGTATGGGCGACGAACCCGCCTCGGTGTCGGCGGAGCCGGAGGCTGAGGCGGAGAGCGACGCCGACGAAGGCGAGGGCGGGGAGGAGTAGTCCTCCCCGCTCCCCGCGACCGCGCAACCCGCGCGTGTTTCCTTGACAGGTCGCGGGTTGCTTGCTAGACTGTGTGCTTGTGGCCGTCCACGGACGGCCACTCCAGTGAGGAAGAGACTTCCTCAAGGACAGCCGACGCCGCAGCTGAGGAGCCCACCTCCTCAGAGCACGGCGACCCGATGAGAACGGCTGTCTTGAGAAGGGGTAACGGACGTGCCGACGATCAACCAGTTGGTCCGAAAAGGGCGGAAGCGGGTCATCAAGAAGACCAAGGCGCCGGCGCTGCGCTACACCAACAACGCGCTGGG
>NICF_comb_assmDRAFT_10002012_pt1 | contig 15719 bp, 12 predicted proteins | sample NewIslPassag4_SG_FD_11279 | JGI IMG/M metagenome (IMG submission 11279) | reverse complement strand
ACCAGTTCCATGGAAGACCTCACCTTCTGAGTACGATGAGTACTCGTCCAGAGCAGGACGGTGAGGTCTTCTTTCTTTCCATCCCCTTCCATCCCCTGTGCCACAGTAACGTTACACCATTCAACTGCAATCCACCAGAACCGTCGACCGTGCCCAGTCAGGGTCCACCGCCGGGAGACCGGGCTGTTGTATAGAATCATTTCGGAAATCATAATGCAACGCGGAGTGACAGATCTATCCAATGCTCACCGGCGAGCTCCGAAACCGCATCGATCAGGTGTGGAACGCCTTCTGGTCCGGCGGCATTTCAAATCCCCTGGAGGTGATCGAACAGATCACCTACCTGCTCTTCATCCGCCGGCTCGACGAGCTGCACACGCTCGAAGAGAGCAAGGCTCGGCGCCTCAACCGCCCCATGGAGCGCCGCATCTTTCCGGAGGGGAAAGACGAGAAGGGCCGCGACTTCGAGGATTACCGGTGGAAGAACTTCAAGAACTTCTCGCCCAGCGAGATGTACACCGTCATCGCGGACCACGTCTTCCCCTTCCTGCGGGAGCTAAACGGCAAGGGCTCATCCTACGCCAAGCACATGAAGGACGCCCGGTTCACCATCCCCACGCCGGCGCTGTTGGCCAAGGTCGTGGACATGCTCAGCGACATCGACATGAACGACCGAGACACCAAGGGCGACGTCTACGAGTACATGCTCAGCAAGATCGCCACGGCCGGGCAAAACGGGCAGTTCCGCACGCCGCGCCACATCATCCGCCTGATGGTGGAGATGGTCGCGCCGACGCCCAAAGACGTCATTTGCGATCCGGCCAGCGGCACGTGCGGCTTTCTGGTGGCGGCAGGGGAGTATCTGCGGGAGCACTATCCCCACATGCTGCTGGACCCGGAGCTGAGGGATCACTTTCACAACCGCATGTTCCACGGCTACGACTTCGACAACACCATGCTTCGCATTGGCAGCATGAACATGCTCCTGCACGGCGTGGAGAACCCGACCATCGATTACCGGGACTCTCTCGCGCAGGAGAACGCCTGGGACGCGGGCCGTTAACACCCTGGTGCTGGCCAATCCGCCCTTCGCCGGGTCCCTGGATTATGAGCGCTGCGCGAAAGAGCTCCTGCAGATCGTCAAGACCAAGAAGACCGAGCTGCTCTTTGTTGCCCTTTTTCTGCGCCTGCTCAAGACCGGCGGACGGGCGGCGGTGATCGTTCCGGAAGGCGTGCTCTTTGGGTCCTCCCAAGCGCACAAGACGCTGCGCCGCATCTTGGTCGAGGAGCAAAAACTGGAAGCGGTCGTCAAACTGCCCAGCGGTGTCTTCAAGCCTTACTCCGGGGTCTCCACCGCCATCCTGATATTTACAAAGACCAACTCCGGCGGCACGGACTACGTGTGGTTCTACGACGTGCAGGCGGACGGCTACAGCCTTGACGACAAGCGCAACCCGCTCCTCCCGCAGGAGAAGCTCGGGGCGGTGCCTACAGAGGAATTGAGTGAGGAGGAGCTGGAAAGGAACAACCTTCCCGACGTCCTCCGCCGATGGCGGGAGCGCCAAACGACCGAGCGGAAACGGCCCCGTACGGCTCAGAGTTTTTGCGTACCTAAGGCGGAGATTGCCAAGCAAGGGTACGACCTGAGTATCGGTCGGTACAAGGAAGTGGTCTACGAGGAGATCCCCTACCGCCCACCGCACGAAATCCTCGCCGACTTAAGGCGACTGGAGGTAGAGATACAAGAGGGGCTGGTTGAGTTGGGAGAGATGGTTGAGTGAGGACACCGCTGTTACCCATCTCTGAACTGGCCGAGCAAATCCGCGGGGTCACATATCATCAACAGGACGTCGTGGAAGAACCTCGAGCAGGGTACATTCCTGTCCTTCGGGCCGGTAACATCACCGATTCCGGCCTCGTCTTCCACGATCTCGTGTACGTCCGACGAGACCTGGTGTCCGACAAGCAACTGATTCGCAAACATGACGTCCTGGTGGCCACATCCAGCGGTAGCCTAAACATGGTGGGAAAAGCTGCCGCGGCGGAAGAAGACTTCAACGGATCTTTCGGTGCCTTCTGCTGCGTGCTACGTCCCAACGGCAACGTGGACCCTCGGTACTTCGCACATTTCTTTCGGACCCCCCAGTACCGTCGGGCCATCGCTTCACTTGCTACCGGTGCGAACATCAATAACCTAAGAAGGGAACACCTTGACGAATTGCGGATTCCCGTCCCCCCATTGGGCGAACAACGCCGCGTCGCTGCTATCCTCGACAAAGCGGATAACCTACGCGTCCAGCGACGAACATCCATAGAACAACTTAACCGCCTGGCCGAATCCATCTTTCTGGAGATGTTTGGCCATCCGGCGACAAACACCAAAGGTTGGGAGACCACCACACTTGGCGAAGTTGGCCGGTTCGTGGGTGGAGGAACGCCCAGCCGCTCAAATCCGGCGTTTTACACGGGAGACATCTGTTGGGCAACATCAAAGGACATAAGGTCGAAATACCTCGACGACACCGAGGAGCACATCACGCAGGAAGCGATAGAGAAAAGTGCAACGAAGCTGGTTCCTCCCGGGAGTATCCTTGTTGTGGTCAAGAGCAAGATTCTCGCTCGTTCGTTGCCTGTAGCGATTACGAGGGTCCCCACCTGCTTTGGCCAAGATATCAAAGCTATTATTGTCAACGAGCATTGGGATGCGGAGTACGTAGCCTATTCCCTTCGGATTGGGCAAAGGATGCTCTTGGCTCGAGCTCGCGGTGTGAACACCGAGGGGTTGACACTGGAGCACCTGCGCAGTTTCCGACTCCTTAAGCCCCCGTTACGTTTGCAACGGGAGTTTGCGCAGAGGGTCAGAGTGATCAACCAACTGATGGATAAGATGCAGACATCATTGCGACACCTCGACGAGCTCTTCGCCTCCCTCCAGCAGCGGGCCTTTCGAGGGGAGCTGAGTCGTGAGTCACTTCGCGTTTCTTGAGGCCGAATGGCCCGAGGTGCACGAAGCGGCGACGCGGGCGGAGTCGCTGGCCAAGTCGGACCCCCGGGGCGCGTGCTTCTACGCCCGCCGTGCCTTGGAGCTGGCCATCCGGTGGATGTACCGACACGACAGCGACTTGCGCCTGCCCTACAGCGATAACATCAGCGCCCTCATCCATGAGCCCACCTTCCGGGCGGTTGTGCCGGACGCTGTGTTCAACAAGCTGGAGTTCATCCGCAAACTGGGCAACCAGGCGGTGCACAGCAGCAAGCCTGTCCATGGAGAACAGGCGGTTTCTGCCGTACGGGAGCTGTTCCACTTCTGCTACTGGTTCGCCCGCACCTACGCCCGCAAAGCGCGGCCCGCGCCGGGCCTGACATTTGACTTCGCAAAGCTTCCCGACCTCGATACGGCCACGCCCCAGACGCTCGAACAGCTCCGAAAGCTAGAGGCGGAGCTGAAAGAACGAGGCGAAGAGCTCATCCAGGCGCTGGCCGCCAAGGAGGCCGAAATCCAGCGCCTGCGGGCGGAGATCGCCCAGGCGAAGCGAGCCAACCAGGCCATCCCCGACACCCACGACTACTCGGAAGCCGAGACGCGCCGGCTGCTCATCGACCAGCTCTTGCGGGAAGCCGGGTGGCGACTGGATCAGCCGCGAGACCGGGAGTTTGAAGTCGTCGGGATGCCGAACCTTGAGGGCAACGGCTACGTGGATTACGTCCTGTGGGGCGACGACGGCAAGCCCTTAGGATTGGTGGAAGCCAAGCGCACCACGCGCGACCCCATGGTGGGCCAGCAGCAAGCCAAACTCTACGCCGACTGCCTGGAGAAGATGTACGGGCAGCGACCCATCATCTTCCTCTCCAACGGATACAAGCACTGGATCTGGGACGACGCGTTTTACCCACCCCGCCAGGTGCAGGGCTTCTACAAAAAGGACGAGCTGGAGCTCCTCATCCAGCGGCGCCGGATCCGCAAACCCCTAGCCCAGTCCCGGATCAACACCGCTATCGTCGAACGGCCCTACCAGCTGCGGGCCATCCGTCGGGTCTGCGAGTCCTTTGAGCGGGACAAAATGCGCAAGGCCCTGCTGGTCATGGCCACCGGCACCGGCAAGACCCGCACCGCCGTGGCCCTGGTGGACCTCCTCATGCGGTGTAACTGGGTCAAGCGGGTGCTGTTCCTGGCCGACCGCCTCGAACTGGTCAAGCAGGCGGTGGGAGCCTTCAAGACGTTCCTGCCCGAGTCGTCACCGGTCAATCTTGTGACTGAGAAAGGCGGCGAAGGCCGCGTCTTCGTCTCCACCTACCCGACCATGATGGGTCTTATCGAGAACGATCTCCACGGCGAGCAGCGCCGCTTCGGCGTCGGCCATTTTGACATGGTCATCATCGACGAGGCCCACCGTTCGGTCTTCCACAAGTACCGTGCCATCTTCGAGTACTTCGACGCGTTTCTACTGGGCCTCACCGCGACGCCCAAGGACGAGATCGACCGCAACACCTACAGCCTGTTTGACCTGGAAACCGGCGTGCCGACCGATGCCTACAGCCTCGAGGAAGCCGTCAAGGACGGGTACCTGGTGCCGTTTCGCGCCGTGTCAGTGCCCCTCAAATTCCAGCGGGAAGGCATCCGCTACGACGACCTGTCGGAAGAGGAAAAGGAACAATGGGACGCCATCGAGTGGGACGAGTCGGGCCAGGTGCCCGATTGGATCGAGCCGGAGGCCCTCAACAAGTGGCTCTTTAATAAGGATACCGTTGACAAAGCACTGGAGCTGCTCATGACCCGCGGCCTCAAAGTGGCCGGCGGCGACCGCTTGGGCAAGACCATCATTTTCGCCAAGAACCACGCCCACGCGCAGTTCATCGCCGAGCGCTTCGACGCCAACTACCCCCAGTACAAGGGCGCCTTCGCCCGGGTCATCGACTACCAGACCGAGTACGCCCAAACCCTGGTCGACGACTTCAAGACTCCCGACAAGCCGCCCCACATCGCCATTTCCGTAGACATGCTGGACACCGGCATCGACGTACCCGAGGTGGTCAACCTCGTCTTTTTCAAGCCGGTCCGCTCCAAGACCAAGTTTTGGCAGATGGTGGGCCGAGGCACCCGCCTTTGCCCCGACCTTTTCGGTCCCGGACAACACAAGGAGTTCTTCTACATCTTCGACCTGTGCGGCAACCTGGAGTTCTTCAGCGCGGACCCGCCGGTGACCGAGGGTTCGACGACGGAATCCCTGCTGGAGCGACGCTTTAAGGCGCGGGTGGAACTCATCGAGGCCATCGACGCGGTTCTTGGGGCCCGCGCGGCTTCCGCTGTCGAAACGGCCACCGCTGCCGCCGCCGCCACAGGGGTAGACAGGCTGGCCGGCAGGACGCGGGAACTGGCGCCGGTCTATCTCGACCCGCAGGACGACCGCGACGTGCGCCTTGCCCATGTGCACGCGCTCCGCAGCGAGATCGACCGCATGAACCTGGACAACTTCATCGTCCGGCCCAGGCGGGAGCTGGTGGAGAAGTACCGGCGCGATGACGCCTGGCAGCGCGTCACACTGGAGACCAAGGGCGAACTCCTCCAGCTGGCGGGGTTGCCGAGTACGCTGGAAGAGGAACCCGAGGAAGCCAGGCGCTTTGACATCCTTATGCTCAACGTCCAGTTGGCCGTGGTGCGCGGGGATCCTAGATTCAAGAGGTTGCGGGACCGGGTGGTCGAGATCGCTTCCGCCCTGGAAGAGCTCAGCACCGTCCCAGCGGTCAGAAGCCAGCTTGCGCTCATCGAGGAGCTGCAAAGCGAAGGCTGGTGGCAGAACGTGACCCTGGCTATGCTGGAGCGAGCGCGCCTGCGGCTGCGCCACCTGGTGCCCCTGATCGAGAAGAAACGGCGCAAGCTCATCTACACCGATTTCGAGGACGAGCTGGGCGAGGTCAGGGAGGTGGAGTTTGAAAGCCTGTCGGACGCGGCGCAATGGCAGCGCTTCCGGGAGAAGGCCCGCCACTTCCTGCGGCAGCATCAGGATCACATCACATTACACAAGATCCGCTGGAACGAGCCTCTTACGCCCACCGATCTTGAGGAGCTGGAGCGCATGCTACTGGAAGCTGGCGTGGGCACACCCGCGGATCTCGCCCGGGCCAAGGAAGAATGCCAAGGCCTCGGTTTGTTCATCCGCTCCCTGGTCGGTCTCGACCGTGAGGCGGCCCAGCGGGCCTTTGCCCAATTTTTGAGCACTCGCACCCTCAGCGCCGATCAGATCGAGTTCATCAACATGATCATCAATTATCTCACCCAGCACGGTGTCATGGACCCAGGCCTGTTGTACGAATCGCCGTTCACCGATTTGAGCGCCACCGGGCCGGAAGGCCTGTTCGCCCCGGAGCAGATCGATGCGATCGTGCATGTTCTCGAGGACGTGCGTCGTCGCGCCGTGGCATAAGCCAGGCCCCGAGGAACTGGTACGAATTGGGGGGTCGGACGGATGGATCGAGATTCCATTTGGCTGTGGCCCAGGTCGTAGTACGCCCGCGGAACGGTCGGTCCAGGCCGTCACCGTTTGGGCATCGCTTCCATCTCCAGGTTTCCAAAGAAGGTCGCGGTCAAATCCACCTGGGAGAGCAGCTCGGACGGGGTGCCCTCAAACTGTTTGCGCCCCAGGGCCAGGATGCAGACGCGATCGACGACGGTCAGCAGCTTGCGCACGTTCTGCTCCACGATGAGAATGGGGATGCCCGTCTGCCGGATCTGGACGATGCGCTCGTAGATCTGGTCGACGAACTTCGGGGAGAGGCCCAGCGACGGTTCATCCAGCATCAAGAGCTTCGGCCGCAAAAGCAGCGCCTTGGCCAGGGCCAGCATGGTCTGCTCGCCCCCGCTCAAGCGGTGCGCTGTCTGCCGCCGCCGCTCCTTCAGGACCGGGAAGAACTCGTACACTTCAGCGATGCGCTCTTGAATCAGCCGGGGATCCTTCAGCGTGAAACCGGCCGTCACCAGGTTCTCTTCCACCGTCAGGAACGGGAAGACCACCCTGCCCTGCGAAACGAAGCACAGTCCCTTGTGCACGCGGGCGTAAGCCGGCAGCGCGGTGACGTCCTCCCCGAAAAAGCGGACGGTGCCGGCGCGGGGACGCAACAGCCCCGCCACGGCCTTCAAAAAAGTGGACTTGCCCGAGCCGTTGGGGCCGGCGATCCCTGTGATGCAGACGTCCGAGATGGTCAAGGACACGCCCCGCAACACGTCGTACCCGCCGCCGTAGCCGACGCGCAGTTCCTCTGCGCTCAGGATGGGACCCTCAGCCACCGAGATAAGCCTCCCTTACCCTGGCGTCGTTGAGCACGGTCTGCGGGTCGCCCTCCGCCAGCAGCCTCCCCGAATCCAAGACCACCACGCGCTGGCAAAGATTGGCTACCAACGGGATGTTGTGCTCGATGATGAAGATGGTCTTCCCCCGGCGGGCCAGCTCCCGGATGTGCTCCATCACGTCCTCAAGCAGCGCCGGGTTGATGCCCGCCGCGGGCTCATCCAGCAGGATCAGCTTGGGTTCCATCATCAGCACGCATCCCAGCTCCAGCAGCCGCTGCTGCCCGTACGAGAGCCCTTGCGCGCTCTGGTGCGCCAGGTGGTCCAGCTTGAGAAACCGCAGGATCTCCCACACCCGTTGCTTGGCGTCGCCCCCGGGCTTGGCGTAGACGATCAGGTTTTGGAACAGCGTCATGCCGCGAAAGATACGGGCCAGCTGAAACACCCGCCCGACCCCGGCGCGAGCGATGCGGAAGGGCATTTGCCCCGTGATGTCCCTGCCGTCGAAAATGACGCGGCCCGCGGTGGGGCGGGTAAACCCGGAGATGATGTCGAAGAGGGTGGTCTTCCCTGATCCGTTGGGACCGATGAGGCCGGTAATTGAACCTTCTTCCACTTCGATGACCACATCGTCCAGGGCCCTCAGGCCGCCGTAGTCCTTGCTGATGTGCTCAATGCGAAGAATGCTGCCCATAAAGCCATGCCCGCCTCCAACGCCCGGCCGTTCCCCTTGGACCACCATCTCCCGCCTCTAGACCTCGGGAAACCGGCGCCGCAGCAGTCCCACGATGCCCGCCGGCGAGCGGCGGATGATGATCATCAGGATCAGCCCGTAGATGAACAGATCGGAGCCCGCGTAGGCCCCGGCCAGGTAAATGTTGAGCAGCTGCGTCAAAGGCACAAGGATCAGGGCGCCCAGGGTGCCGCCCAGGAAGCTGGAGATTCCGCCCACGATGGCAATGACCACGATCTCCACGCTGAGCCCCAGCCCGACGATCTCCGTCGGCTCAATGAAGAGGTAATACTGGGCATAGAGGGTGCCGGCCAGCCCGGCCAGGGCGGCGCTGATCATCAGCGCGGCCAGCTTGACCTTGCCCACGTCGATCCCGGCCCGCGCCGCCGCGTGCTCATCCTCCCGCAAAGCCATCAGCCGCAGGCCGAACCGGGAGTGCTGAACCAGGTACGCGACGGCCACGGTGAGCAGCCAGTACACCCACGCCACGTAGAAGTAGTTGCTCCTGCTGGTGAAGGAAAACCTCGCCGGATTGTTCCCGGCAAAGGGGACCACGACGCCGTAAGGTCCGCCGGTGATGGTGGGCAGCCCGTTGACCAGCTCATACACGATGATGCCGAAGACAAGGGTCGCCAGGGCAAAAAAGTCGGCCCGCAGCCCAAACCGGAAACAGGGATACCCGAGGATCCCGGCCACCGCCGCGGCCACCAGGGCCCCTATCACCAGGCCAACCCACGGGTTGACGCCCATGCGCAGCAAAAGCAAGGTGGAGGTGTAGGCGCCCAAGCCCGTGAAGGCCGCATGGCCCAGGGAGATCATCCCCCCGAAACCGCCGACGATGATCCACGCCGTGGCCAGCCCGGCGAAAAAGCAGAACTGCCACAGCACGTCGATGTAGTAGCCGCGGACGCGAAAGAGGGGGATCAGGGCCAGGCCCAGTGCCAGCACCGCGACCGCGAGGTACAACCAGTGCGCCCGGGAAGCCGAGGGGGTAAGGGGAGCTTGCGCAACTGCCTCGGGGTTCTTCATGGCGTCCTACACCCTCGCTGACTGGCCGAACAGGCCTAGAGGCCGGAAGAACAGAATGGCCAGGAAGATGAGAAATGTAATGGAGCGTGCCAGCTCAACACTGAGATACGTACCGGCCAAGATCTCGGCCACCCCGATGATCAAACCGCCCACGACGGCTCCGGCGATGGATCCCAGGCCCCCGAGCACGACGACCACGAAAGCCATCACCGTGTAGATGGTGCCCACGCCCGGAAACACGAAATAGATGGGAATCATGAGGACGGCCGCGGCGCCCACCAGCGCCGTGCCGATGGCCACCGCCAGAGCGAAGGTGCGCCGGACGTTGATGCCCGCCAGCTCGGCCGACTCCCAGTTTTGGGCCACGGCACGGATGGCCAGGCCCGTCCGAGTGCGCAGCAGGATGTAAAACAGCACGGCCAGCGTGATGACGGTCCCGACCAAGAGCACCGCCTGGGGCGTACTTAACCTGGCGCCCAACACGTTAAAGCCCCGGACGGCAAACTGCAGCGGCACCGAGCGGTAGTCGTGGCTCCACAGCATCAGCGCCCCGTTCTCCAGGATCAGGGCGAGGCCAAAGGTGGTCAGCAGATAGGTCAGCGGATCCGTGCCGAGGATGGGCTCCAGGATCCACCGGGAGACGACGAAGCCCACAAGAAACATGACGCCCACCACGATGGGCGCTGAGGCGTACGGGTGAAGATCAAAAAGCCGATAAAGCCAGTAGGTCAGATAAAGCCCCAGCATCAGGAACTGCCCGTGGGCGAAGTTGATGATTTTCATGACGCCGAAGACCAGGCTCAATCCCGATGCCACGATAGCGTAAATGCTGCCCAGGACGAGCCCGCTGAGCAATGCCTGCAGGAACGTGGCGCTCACGCCCGCTGCCCACCTCCACAACCCGCTCGGCCAACGAGAAGCAACACGACGCCGGAACCTCCACGCGCAGGCAGGGGGAGGGCGAAGCCCGGCCCGTAAGGGGCCGGGCCCGTCCGCCCTCCCTGCCTTTTTTCGCCCGCTTACAGTCCTTCCCGCTCACTCCAGGTGGGCATCGGCAAGACCGGCTCCCGGGTGGCCAGCTCACGCGGCCAGACCACGTAGAGCTCGCCGTCCTGCCACTGCATGATGGAGGCAGCGCCGCGCTCGTTGTCGCCGGCCTCGTTGATCTTCACGCCATGGCCGAAGATGGTCCCGCCCTTAGGAATGTCGATCTCGCTGGCGACGCGGCGGATGGTATCTGGGTCGGCCGAATTGTACTGGCTGATGGCCCGCGGCAGGACCTCCGTGGCGAGGATGTACGTGCTGCCGAAGCCAAGCCCGGCGTGGATGAGCGGCGGATGGCCGTACGTCTCCTGGTACGTTTTCACGAACCACTCCAGGAGCGCCGCGGTCTCCGGATTCAGGCCCTGCGGGTTGGTGCCCGCGGCGGAAGGCGGCTCCACCGTCATCACGTAGTTGGTGCCCTCCACCCCGAACCGCTCCAGGAACGCCGGGGCGCTCATGCCGGCGCTGCCGATGATGACCTTCGGATTCAGGTCCAGGTCGCGGGCCTGACTCCAGAACAGCAGCGCGTCGGCCACCAGCGGGGTGATGAAGATGACTTCGGGATTGGCGTCCTTGAGGCGCAGGATGAGCGCCGTCAGGTCCGTGGCGTCCACGGGATACGACTCCCGGATCACCACGTTCAAGCCCAGCTCCCGGGCCCCCCGTTCCACACTGTCCGCCACGCTGGTGCCGAAGGGTCCGTTTTCATGCACAATGCCGATGCGGATGTCCCGGGCGTCCTTGCCCAGCGCCGGGGCGATGACCTCCTGCAGGAAGGCCAGGTCCGCCACGCCGTAGGTGGTGGCGTCGCCCACGGTCCGGACGAAGTACCGATAGCCGCGCTTGCTCAAGCCCACATCCACCGCGCCGACTTCCCAGTGCACGACCTGGTTCCGCTCGGCGACGGTGCTGATGGAGTTGGCGATGGCGCTGGAGTACGCCCCAATAATGACGGAAACATCATACTGGTCGATGAGCCGCTGAGCCTCAGTGGCACCCGTAGCCGGTGAGCTCTGGGAGTCGGCCGTAAAGTACCGGATGGGTATGCCGTGGACGCCGCCCTCGGCGTTGACCTTGTCCAACGCCATCACGACGCCCCGCCACTGCTCGGTCCCCAAGAAGCCCAGAGGACCGGTCAGGGGAAACACCAGGCCTACCCGGATTTCCTGCGGCTGAGCCAGAGCCGTTGTCAGCGAGCAAGCACAGACAGCGAGGGCCACGAGCAGTACCAACGTCATTTTGCTGGTGCGCATGCCGGCCATCGGATTCACTCCCTTTTTTTCAAGATTGTCTCTCCCACCGTCCACCAACGAGGGCTTGACGCGGCATCTTTCCCTGATCCTGCAGGCATGCACCCCTCCCCGACCGCCGTTTCTTCTTGCGAAACATTTTCTTATTGTGAAAGTATGTTACCATCTGTGGTAGAATGAGGTCAAGCGGAAAGTTTGGTCTGTTTCGCTGCGAGCAACGTTTGGGTAAAGTTGTTGATCAACGCCCGAACTGGTTGTGAGCCGGGCGAGACGCGGTTTCTCAACCACCGGCGGAACGAATTCTTTCCAGAATGTACAGCTCGAAAGGACGAGGGGTAAACGCCGTATGACGATCACCAAGGAGAGCGTTGACAACCGCTACGAGGTGGGGGTGCTGGCCAAGGCGCTGCGGCTGCTGGACCTGTTTGCCAGCGGCCAGCGCTACAGCCTGGCGGAGATCTGCCATCACCTGGACCTGAACAAGACCACCGCCTTCCGCCTGGCAGCCACCCTGGAGCAGTATGGCTATCTCCAGAAAAGCCCCCAAGACCGCCGCTACTCTTTGGGCCCCAAGGTCCTGGGGCTGGAAGGAGTGGTCAGGCGGACTGAGCCGCTGCGGTGGAAGGCGCTGGCTCCCCTGGAAGACCTGTCCCGGCAGGTGCGGGAGACGGCCCACGTCGGCGTGCTCTACGGGGGACAAGCCGTAACCGTGCAGCTGGCCGAGGGCACCCACTCCCTGCGCATGCACACCTGGGTCGGCAAGCGCATGCCCGCCCACTGCTCGGCCCTGGGCAAGGTGCTCCTGGCCTGGGCCGGAGAAGAGGCGGCCCGGGAGTACATCCGTCGTTACGGGCTGACGCCCAAAACGCCCAACACCATCACCCAGCCCGAGGAGTTCCTGACCCATCTGCGGCAGGTGCGGGCCCAAAGGTACGCCATCGACAACCAGGAGTTGGAGCAGGACTTGTACTGCATCGCCGTGCCCATTCTCCTCAACGAAGACCGGGCCTTCGCCGCGCTGGTGGTCTCCGGCCCCGCTCCCCGCCTGGCGCCCAACACGTCCAACATCCTGCCGCTCATGCACGCCACCGCCGAAACCATCAGCAAAGAAGTGATCAGCGGCCTGGAGCACCTGACCTAAAAGCCCCGTCGCGTGCCGCGCCCGCCGTGTTCGCCGCTTTTCCTGATGTGACCGGTTCCTCGTCGTTATCGCACCGGTTTCACTCAGCATCCGGCCGGCGGGCGCTGGTATCCGGAGCCTCTTTCGAAATGGTGCTTATTGACACATTCAAGGGCGACCCGTATAATTTGGTTCACACCAAGAAACCAGTTTCTAATTGTGAAACGTCTCGTTCGCGCAACGGCTGGCGTCGTGGCGCGGAGAGTCCTGGCGGAAAGATCGGGGAAAGCGCGCCAAACTCCTCACGCGGAAGGGAATGGTCGGCTTGCCTAGGATGACGGGTGCCCAAATCGTCGCCGAGATGCTGGACCGGCTCGGGATCCGCTACATCAGCGGCGTGCCCGGGCACACTGTTTTGGATCTCATCAACGCCGTCTATGACAAGAAGGACAGGATCCGCCCCATCTTGCCCCGCAACGAGGAAGCGGCTTCCTTCATGGCCGACGCCTACTTCCGGGTCACCCACCGCCCCATGGCGGTGTTCGGCCATATCAGCGTCGGGTCGGCCAACCTGCTCACCGGCGTCACCAACGCCTACCTGGACTCTTCGGCCATGATCGTCATCACCGGCAACGCCTGGAGCCGCAACCAGGGCCGAGGCGCCTACCAGGAGCTGTCCCGGGGAGACCGGGACGCCGCGACCGTCGACATGTTCCGCGGCAGCGTCAAGCGCAGCTGGTACGTGGACCGGGCCGAGCGGCTGCCCGAGATCCTGCTGCGGGCGTACCGCACCGCCTTGAGCGGGCGACCGGGACCCGTGCACATCGACATCACCCAGGACGCCTTCGCCGAAGCCGTTGACGTGGAGCTGCCGGAGGTCGTGCCCCTGGAGAAAACCCTCGGCCGGCCCCGGGCGGACAGGGCCAACATGGAGCGGGCCCTGGCCCTCCTGCGGGAGGCCAAGCGTCCTGCGATCCTGGCCGGCGGCGGCGTGCTGCTTTCCGAAGCCAGCCCGGAGCTGATGCGGGTCGCCCAGCTCCTCGGGTGCCCGGTGGGCACCACCATCCACGGCAAGGGCTCCTTCCCCGAGGACCACGACCTCGCCGTCGGCATCACCGGCTGGGTGGGCACCGTCCCGGGCAACAAGGCCATGCGGGAGTGCGACGTGCTGCTGGCGGTGGGCACCCGCTTTTCGGAAACGGACACGTCGGGCTGGCTGCCCGGCAAGCCGTTCCAAATCCCGCCCACGAAGGTGATCCAGATCGACATCGACCCCCTCGAGATCGGGCGCTACTACCCCATCGAAGTGGGCCTCGTGGGCGACGCCAAGGCGGTGCTGGAGGAGCTGGCGGCGGGCCTGCAGGAAGACGCGGGCGACAAGGCGGCCCGGGAGCCGTGGATGGAGGAGATCCGGGCTTCCAAGGCCGAGTGGGCAGAGATCGTCCGGCAGCAGTTTGAGCTGGACAGCGTCCCCATCGGACCCGGCCGGGTCATTCACGAACTGCGCAAGGCGCTGCCCAAGGACGGCATTCTCGTCTGCGACGTGGGCAATGCGGCCAAGTGGGCCTCCCAGCTCTTCACCGCCTACTATCCGGGCACGGTGCTAGGCACCATGGGCGGCGCGGCCATGGGCTTCGGCGCCGGCGGGGCCATCGGCGCGCAGTTGGCGGCCCCCGACAAGCGGGTGGCGTGCTGGATCGGCGACGGCAGCATGGCCATGACCCTGCACGTGCTGCCCACCGTAATGGAGCTGGGGCTGCCCATCGTGTACGTGGTGCTCAACGACTTCGCCTACGGCGCCATCAAGCGGCCCCAGGACTTCCGCTATGGCAAGGGCCGCAACATCTTCTCCCTGTTCCAGACGGCGGACGGCCGGCCCTACGACCTGGACTTCGCCAAGGTGGGCGAGGCCCTGGGGATGGGCGCGGAGAAGGTGACCGACCCGGCGCGCCTTGCGCCCGCGCTGCGCAAGGCGTTCGACGCCAACCGGCCCTACATCCTGGACGTGCGGGTGGAGCTGGAAACCTACGTGCCGCTGCAGGGCGGCGGCACCTTCCCGCTGCCGCAGTACGGCGCGCACCGCACGCTGGGGGCCGGTTGAGCCGGCGCTCGGTCGCGCTGGAGCCGAAAACGGGCCTGCGAACTGGCATGGGGCGGGCATAGGACGAGCATGTGACCGGGCATATGACGGGCATGTGAACGGGGACTTGGAAGGGATGGAGCGATGGACAGCCAGCGCTACGGATTGTGGATCGACGGGCGCGACGTTCCCACCGAAAAGACCTACACCGTCTACGAGAAGTACGCCGGCCAGCCGGTGGCGACGGTGGCCGACGCGGCCATCGAAGACGTGCGGGCCGCGGTCGCGGCCGCCGAGAATGCCTTCCGGCGCCGCCCGCAGCTGGCTCCCTATCGCCGCTACCGGATCCTGCTGCGGGTCGCCGAGCTCCTGCAGCGGGACAAGGAAACGCTGGCCCGCAACCTGGTGTACGAAAGCGGCATGCCCATCCGGGACGCCCGCCAGGAAGTGGACCGGGGCACCCAGGACTTTATCCTGGCGGCGGAAGAGGCCAAGCGCATCCAAGGCGAAGTCCTCCCCATCGAAGCGCAGCCCGGCAGCGAGAACCGCTTCGCCTTCTCGATCCGGGTGCCGGTCGGCGTGGTGTGCGCCATCACCCCGTTCAACGCTCCCTTGAGCCTCTTGGCCCACAAGGTGGCGCCGGCCCTGGCCGCCGGCAACACCCTGGTGGTCAAGCCACCCCCGGTGGCGCCGCTGACGGCCCTTTACCTAGCCCGGCTGCTGGAGGAGGCGGGCCTGCCCGCCGGCTACTACAACGTGGTCACCGGCTCCACCAACGACGTGGGCGAGTGGCTGCTCGCGGATCCCCGCATCCGCCTCTACACCTTCACCGGCAGCGCGGCGGTGGGCCAGCACGTCAAGGCGGCCACGGGCCTGCGTCGAGTGCTCCTTGAGCTGGGCAACAACTCAGGCAGCATCGTCTGCGCCGACGCGGACATCGACCGCGCCGTGCCCTACATTGTGCGCGGCTCCTTCCGCAAGGCGGGACAGGTGTGCGTGTCGCTGCAGCGCCTGTATGTGCACCGCTCCCGGGAGGAAGAGCTTTTGACCAAGCTGGCGCCCGCCGTGCAGAAGCTGGTGGTGGGGGACCCGATGGACGAAGCCACCGACGTGGGCCCCATGATCAGCGAGCAAGCGGCGGCCCGCGCCGAGGCGTGGGTGCAGGAAGCCGTGGCGGCGGG
>NICF_comb_assmDRAFT_10002011_pt1 | contig 15722 bp, 15 predicted proteins | sample NewIslPassag4_SG_FD_11279 | JGI IMG/M metagenome (IMG submission 11279) | reverse complement strand
ACCGAAAACCCCCATGCCCGGCACCAGCCAGCCGCGACGACGAGCTCGTCCCGCACGCCTCGAACCGCCTTCGCGCGCCGATCCAGGCCATGGCAACCGACCCACCGGCCGGCGCGCCCGCGCCCCTCGAAGGTGCCGCCGCCGGTGTCGTGAACGCGCCTCCGAATTCCGCGCGTCCGCCTTCGCCACGTCCACCGTGCGCGGCTTCCCAGATCGCCATGCGCGTCAGCGCGGNTCACGCGAGCCGGGCTCCGCCAGTCGGCGGAGGCGCACGCCGGATGCCTGCATCCCTGTTTCACGTGGAACGTCGGAACGCATCACGACCTACCGGAGGACCCTCCCTCATCCCCAGCTCCCCCTCTGGGGCCCTCCAAACGGGAATGGCCGAGTCGAGGCCTCGCCGGGCGCCTCCAGTAGCGCCGCCGCTTCATGGAGGGAAGACGAGCCGAGCCAAACCGCGTTCCCTGCCGAATACCGCCGACCGCGCTCGGATGGCCGTTCGAACAGAGGCCCAGGGCTCCGTCTCCCCAAGCGCCTCTACGCGCGACCGGGCGCTGGAAAGCCTTTCCCCGCGTTCGCTCCTTCCGGAGCTTCCGCCGGCACCCGTCCCCGCCGAACCGCGTCTACCTCGACGGGCTCCTCGGAGCCTCTTGTCGTAACGGACCGTCGCAAGGCGCCGGAGGCGCCCGGCGAGGCGCTTCGCGCCCGCCGGCTTTTTTGCGCGCTCCGCCAAGCCTCCGCTCGTGCAGCGTCGACCGACGCAGGCCCAGCCGTCCTGACGTCGAGAAGCGAGGAACGGCAACGCCACCCCGGAGCGTGCCTCAGGATCCCGGATGGAACCTGGTCGTCACGAGGAGGCCCGGGCGCCTCCCGCCTCTTTCTTGCCCGCTCCGCCAAGCGTCGGATCGTTTAGTGACGACCGACGCAGGCGTGCCGTCGTCACGTCGAGGACCGAAACGCGGGCACGCCGGCCCGGACCGCGCCTCGGGATCCCGAACCGAGCCTGGCCGTCGCGAGGAGGCCGGGACGCAGGGCGCGAGGCGGGAGCATCCCCGTACGCATTTGAGCGACGGGCGACGCAGCAGACGGGCCCCGCAACCGGCCAGGCACGGGGGGGATCATCGGTCGCCCAAAGTCGGTTGGTTCCTGCAACAGGCGCCTAGGAGGCCGCTTCCTCCTCGAGCACCCAAACGAGGATCCCACGCCGCGCACCCGAAGGGAGCACATAGTCGACGCGCTCGAGCGCCCTTTCCGAAATTCCCACCGCGCGTCCGATCTCCTGCACCTCCGGTGCCCGCCCTCCGAGCATGCCGATCACTTTTCCTCCCCTCCGGGCGTAGGCGGCACCGAAAGGTAGCCAGACCTCCGGCGCAGCGAAGGCGCGCGACACGACGACGTCGAAGGGGCCGCCGAGATCCTCCTTCCCCTTCCCCTCGAGCCGGAGATGCAGCGGCCGCGCATTGCGAAGGCTCGAGCGGGCGATGGCGTTCTTCATGAACGCCACCTTCTTCTCGGTGCGGTCCACCAAAACCACCTGCACATCGGGCCGCGCCATCGCCAGCGGAAACCCGGGAAATCCCGCGCCGGCACCGACGTCCAGAACCCGAGCGCCCGCCGGCACCCAGGGCGCGACCGCCAGCGAATCGAGGAGGTGAAGCTCGGCGACCTCGGTCGGATCCTCCAGGGCCGTGAGGTTGTAAACCCGGTTCCACTTCGCCAGCAGCCGGACGAAGTCCGTCAGCGCCTCCACCAGCCCGGGCCGATCCTCGACCCAGCCCCTTCGTGCGGCCTCCTGGACCGCCCACCGCACCACGTTCTCCACAGCGTCTCTCGAACCCTCGCCCATCTTCTTCAGCGATCCCGCTAGTTTGCCCGCGTACACCACAACCGCACAGCTTTTCCACAGCCCACGGAAAGAACTCCGCCTTCTCCGTCCATGTTTTCCGACCGGCGGCCCATCGCCCCCTCTCCGCCGCCCTCGCCCCTGCCGCTCGGGGGAGACCGTTGGACGTCGCGTCTCTCCGCGTGGGCGCACCTGGGAACGGTCGACTCTCGTCGAGAAGGCAAGGACGCCCGACCCCGACCCGGTACGCCTTCGCTCCCGAATCCTTCCCGGCCGGCGCGCCGCAGACTCCAAAATCCTCTTGACTTTTTCGCTTCCCGCGTTCTCGCTACGAGCGACCGGTTCACCCCAAGAAATTCGACCCTCCAGATCGCTCCAGGATCCGAGATCTCGACGCGGGGAAGGGGTAAGGTGCGGAAAGGCTCTCGATCCGATCCAAGAGCCTGCCAGAGGCCTTTTACGCCCTGTGGAAAACCCAGGATCTCGGAATCCGCCCTCCTTCGACGCCCTCGGGACCCGGATCCGAACCTTTTTCCTTGCCTTTTCGCCCGAAGCCGTTCTCGAACAATAAAGAAGGCCGATCCACCGATCGGCCTCCGTCTCCCTCGCTTCGCCCGGCTTCAGCGCTTGCCGCGGGCCGCCGCCATCACGGCCTCGCGGTTCCTTTCGAGGTAGGCCTCGACCTCCTCGTCGGTAACGCCCAGGTCCCGTAGCACCCCCTCGTACACGAAGCGAAATCCCTCGGAATTCCCGTCGGGCCTCATCCCGAACGAAACCTTGAGAACCGCCGCGCCGAAGAGCGGATCCTTTTTCTGGCGGCTCATTCTTCCGACCTCTTTTCGATCACGATCCTGCGCAGGCTGCCGTCTCCGACGCTCCGGGCCCGAACTCCCTCCTCTTCCGCAAGGGAAAGGTGGACGATGCGGCGGAGGCGCGCATCCATCCCAACCACCGTGATCGGCCGGTTCATCCTTCGAACTTTATCGCCCAGGCCGGCGGCCATGCGCGCGACCGCCTGATCGCCTTCCTCCACCTCCTCGCCCACCGCCACCACGATCCGTTTCCGCTCCTCCCGGTTGCGGTTGACGATGCGGTTGGCGAGGTGCTCGAGGGCGAGCGCAGCCTGTCGACCCTCAGGCCCCTCGAAGATCGCCCCCTCTCCCTGCTCCGGATCGATCCGACAGGCGACCAGCTCGGGCGTGTCACGCACCTCCACGCGCGCCCGGACGCCCAGCTTTTCGAGGAGGGTCTCCACCGTCTGCTTGCAGAGGAGGAGGCGCTCGGGCGCTTCGGACGCGCCGCCCATGCCGGGCTCGCCTTCCTCGACCTCTTCCTCCTCCGGCCCTCGTTCCAGTTCTTCCGACATGGCTCGCCTCGTCCTTTCCCGCTCAGGCCTTCGATCCCTTCCTGCCCGAGGGCTCCTGCGGCACCGGTGCCGCCGTCTCGACGCCCATCAGCTTCCGGAGCAGGAGCTGCTGTCCGATCGACAGCACGTTGTTGGTGAAGATGTAAAGGGTCAGTCCCGCCGGCAGGTTGATCATGATGAGCGTGAAGAAGATCGGCATGAAGTAGAGCAGGATCTTCTGCTGGGCCGCGTCCACCTGCATCGGCTGCATCTTCTGCGTGAGGAACATCGTCAGCCCCATCGCCAGCGGGAGGACTAAGAACGGATCCTTCGACGTCAGGTCGGAGATCCACCCGCCGATGAAGGGCTCGTTGTACAGCTCCACGGAGGAGAGCAGGGTGGTGTACAGCGCGATCCAGACCGGCATCTGGACCAGCATCGGCAGACAGCCGCCGAGCGGGTTGACCTTGTGGCGCTGATAGAGCGCCATCATCTCCAGGTTCAGTTTTTCCCGGTCGTCCCCGTACTTCGCCTTGAGCTTCTCGATCTCCGGCGCGAGCTTGCGGACCTCCTCCATCGCCTTCATGGACTTCCACGAAAGCGGAAGGGTGAGGAGCTTGACCAGGACGGTCAGAAGGATGATCGCCACGCCCCAGTTCGGGACGAGCGAGTGGAAGAGGTTGAGCAGCCACAAAAGGATCCGCGCGATCGCGGCCCAGAAGCCGAGGTCGACGGTCTCGTCCAGCTCCGGGTTGGCGATCCGCGCCTCGGCCGCCACGCTGCGGCTCACGTCCTTGAGAAAGCCGATCTCCTTCTGACCGAGGACGAGTTCCCAGGCGAGGTCCACGCTTCCGCCCGCCGGAATCCGGATCGTCGACGTCCGCAGCCGCGTCTCCAGCAGGGTATTCGAGATGCCAGCGAGCTCGCAGCTCGTCTCCACCTGCGGCATGAGCGGGACCGCGACCGCCAGGAAGTAGCGCTCCTCGGTTCCCGCGAAGGAGACCGGTCCCGCGGGCTGCACGACCGGCTCCCCCGGCTCGTAGACGTGGGTGGTGAGATCGTCTCCGTGGCGGCAAACCATCCGCGTGGGCGCCGCGCTGGCTGCCCCCATCCCCATGCAGCCACCACCGCCCTGTCGCGCGGGGTCCACCCGCGCCGGAACGAGCAGGTCGAAATGGCCCTCGAGGACGCTGCCACCCACGTTGCGCGCGGTGGCCGTCAGCCGAAGCGTTCTCTCCCCGGTGAGCCGGAAGATCTTGTCCACGACCAGCTCACCAGCCGAGCAGCGGAACCGCACTTCCTCCTCGGTGGAGTCGACCAGCCGGCAGGGATGGCTCCTGCCCATCGAGGGCAGCCCGCCTCCGGTCGAGAGCTCGAAGAGCCGAGGATCTTCCGGCAGCAGCCCGCCGGCGAGGTCGACCTGCCCGGCATCCTTCCCCTGCCGTCGACCCTTGGGTCCCAGAAGCTCGGCCGTCTCGATGCCGGCGCCCCGGCTGCTGAAGACGAGCCGGAGGGCCTCCGTCTCCAGCGTGGCGCGCCGCTCGGGTTCCACCGGACGGGCAGGCTCGACCTCCCCGCCGCCATTTCCGCCCGGCACCTCCACCTGCTGGGCCTCTTCGATCTCGCGCTGCGGCGGCGGTGCCGCCGACGGAAAGAGGAGCTGGAAGATCAGCAGAACGATGAAGGAGATGGCGACAGCCAGGATCAGGCGCTTGTTTGCGTCCACTTGACTTCGTCCTGTGTCGAACCCCGCGCCGCGGAACCGCGCCTGCGCGCGCCCTCGGCCGGGGGAACCGGGTCGATGCCGCCGGGATGGAAGGGATGACACCGCAGGATGCGCCGGATCGCCAGCCAGCTCCCCCTGAAGGCCCCGTGCGCCTCCAGCGCTTCCAGGGCGTAGGCCGAGCAGCTCGGCCAAAACCGGCATCTAGGCGGAAAAAGGGGAGAGACGACCGCCCGATAGATCCGCACGAAGAAGGCGAGGGCGCGTGCGATCATCTCTCCCCCTTTTCCGACGTCGGAGCCGAGAGCCGGCTCGCGATCTCCAGAAACTCGTCGCGAAGGGGCCAGTAACCCGCCCGGGCGGCGCCGCTCCGGGCGATCAGCACCAGGTCGATGCCCTCCGGCAGGCGATCCCGCTCGTGGCGGTAGATCTCGCGCAACCACCTCTTGACCTGGTTGCGCTCCACCGCATTGCCGACCTTGCTGGAAACCGTCAGGCCGAGCCGTCTCCGGCCCACGCGCGAGGGGACTGCGACGCCGATGAGATGAGCCGTGGTGACCTTCTTCCCCCTCGTCTGGGCGCGAAGGAAATCGCGCCGCTCGAGGACTCGCTCCTCCTTGGGGAATCGCCTGCCGCGCGAGCCCGCTGGCATCGCCGACGGGTCACTTCTTCGGCGCGGAGACGGCGAGCCGGCGGCGGCCCTTTGCCCGACGCCGCTTCAGCACGGCGCGGCCGGCCTTGGTCGACATCCTCTTGCGAAATCCGTAGGTCCGGTTCCGGCGAATCTTCTTCGGCTGGTACGTGCGCTTCACGGCTGAACCTCGAGTCCCATCTACCCGGCCCTTTGTACCGGCCGGCGGGGGAAGCTGCGGATCAATCCCATCGGCCCCGCCCTTGTCAAGCCCTCGTCCGGATCTCCGCACCGCGATCGAGAAGCGATCGATCAAAGCACATGACATCGCATGTATGGTCAGCGGATTCGATCGTTCGTTTCGATCACGCCGCGATTCCCCCAAAGGGCTTCCGCCGGCCTGGGCGTGCGATTTTTTCCCAGTCTTTTCGCCGCGTTCCGGACAGCCCGTTGACTGGCCCGACGGCTTTTCGCTATTCATGGCCGGGCGGAGGCAAGGCAGTCCCGTCCTCCGACCTACCCACGCGTCCCAGGAATCTCCGCGGCATCCGAATCCACAGGAACGGATCGCTATGGGAAGGCTTTTTGTCTCAAGCTTACGAAATTCCGGCAGAATTTTCCCGGGGCGCGCTGTGGAAAACCTGTGCATTCAAGGGGGATCGCAGTGCATCCGGAACTGAAGGGCGAGCGCGGGGATCGGACGGGGGCGACGCTCGGGCTCTGGAGCCGGACTCTCGAAAAGCTGCGAAATTCCACCCCGGACTACGTCTACACCAACTGGCTCTGCCAGATCGTCGAACTCGGCTGCGATGGCGAGCGGCTGGTCCTGGGCGTCTCCAACTTCTTCGTCCGGGACTGGATCCTCGAGCATTACGGCGATCTCGTTCGGCGCGCGGTGCAGTCCGTCCACGGCGCCCCCATCCGCATCGACTTCGAGGTGGATTCCCGCCACACGCCCCCGCGCCCGCCGGCCTCCCGGTCGAACGGACAGGAGGAGGTGGAGATCTCGGAGGTCGAGCTACCGAGGCGTAGCTCGCGCTTTTCCGAGCGCTTCACCTTCGAGACCTTCGTCGTGGGTCCCTCCAATCAGCTCGCAGCCGCGGCGGCCATGGCCGTGGCCGACCAACCCGGCCGGATCTACAACCCCCTCTTCATCTACGGCGGAACGGGTCTGGGAAAGACGCACCTTCTTCATGCCATCGGCAATCGCGTGCTCGAGCGCGATCCGACGATGCGGGTCGTCTATACCTCCGCCGAACAGTTCCTCAACGAGTTCCTCTACCAGCTCCGTCGGGGCCGAATGGACGAGTTCCGCCGCAAGTACCGCGAGGAGCTGGACATCCTCCTGGTCGACGACATCCAGACCCTGCGGAAGAAGGAAGAGACCCAGAACGAGTTCTTCCACACCTTCAACGACCTGCACGACGCCGGCAAGGCCATCGTCCTGACCTCCGACATCCATCCCAACGAGCTTCCCAACATCGAGGCGCGGCTGAAGACCCGCTTCGCCTCCGGCCTGACCGCCGACATCTACGAGCCGCCCTACGAGGTTCGCCTCGCGATCATCAAGCGCAAGGCCGAGCTCGACCGAGTCTTTCTCCCGGACGACGTGGCCCAGTTCATCGCCTCCAACATCACGCGCAGCGTCCGCGAGATGGAGGGCGCCCTCACGCGGCTCGTCGCCCATTCCTCGCTCACCGGTCGTCCGCTCACCGTGCGCTACGCGGAGGAGGTCCTGCGGGACCTCCTTCCCATGCGCCAGGCTCTCTCCATCGAGCAGATCCAGAAGGTGGTGGCCCGCTACTACGGCCTGACCCCCGAGGACCTCGTCGGCAACAAGCGACTTCGGCCCATCGCGCGCGGGCGCGCGGTGGCCATGTACTTCTGCCGCAAGCTCATCCCCGACGCATCCTTCCCCGCCATCGGCCAGGGTTTCGGCGGCAAGCACCACACCACCGTGATGAGCGCCGTGGAGAAGGTCAGCGCCGAGCGCGCCTCCAATCCGGCCTTCGCGCGCGAGCTCGAGGAGATCGAGCGCCAGATCGCCGGCTGATCGCCCTTCCGATCCGCCAGCGAACCCCATACTTTTCCGTCCCCTCCGCCTCGCCCGAGCCCTGCCTTTGCGCGGCGATCGCGCCTCGCCCGCGCCCGCGCCAGCTCTCCGTCCGGACTGACCACCGCCGGTACCGCCCTCCGTGCGCACTCCGCCGGCGCCGATCGCGCACCTTCGAGCCATCTCCTGGATCACGCGCCGACGTCCACCGAGGCGCCCGGGCGGCGGCCGCCGTTCGAGCGCCTGCCCCTGTGGATCACCTGCGGCAAAGCTCTGATCCCGGATGTCGGCAGCCTGCGGATCTTCGGTCTCCCGGCCCGCCGTTGACGCGATCCCGGGCGGGTGCTACACACCGAAGGCCACGGCCATCCACGGTTCATCCAGAGGCTCTGGCTCGAATTTCCCGAAGGAATTCGCGGGGTTATCGAGTTTGCCCACAAATCGACAGGGCCTACGATCGGCTACGATCCCGATCTACGAGATCCATGAGGATCGGTGATCGATCGGGGCGGGTTCGAGGAGACGACGATGGAACTCCAGATCGCGGTCGATGAACTCAACCGGGCGCTTTACCGGGCTCAGGGCATCGCCGAGAAGAAGTCCACGCTTCCTCTTCTCTCCCACGTCCTCCTCGAGGCCACGGATGGCAAGCTCACCGTCACCGCCTTCGACATGGAGATCGGCCTGGTCAGCGAACACCGGGCCGAGGTGACGAAGGAGGGTCGAGTGGCGGTCTCGGCGCGCCGCCTCTTCGACATCGTGCGCATGCTTCCCGAGCCCAGCCTCGTGCTGCGGCTCAAGCCCAACCACTTCGTGGAGCTGACCTGCGGAACCTCCCGCTTCCGCATCGTCGGCGCCGACCCCCAGGACTTCCCCCGCCTCCCGATCTCCGAGGTTCCTTTCGTCCCCGTCCAGCCCGGCCTCCTCCTCGAGATGTTGGAGCTGGTCCTCGATCGCCGTCTCCACCGACGAGACCCGGCTCAACCTCAACGGCGTCTTCTTCCAGCCCGTCCCGGGCGGCCTGCGCCTCGTGGCCACCGACGGACACCGGCTCTCCATGGCCGAGCGAAAGATGGAGGGCGATTTCCGCGTGGAGCGCGGCGTGATCCTGCCGCGCAAGGGCGTGGCCGAGCTCCGCAAGCTCCTCTCCGAAAGCGATGCGGAGGGGGCGGAGCTGGGCATCGGCGAGAGGATCTGCGTCTTCCGGCGGCCGGGCCTGACCTTCCTCATGCAGCTCGTCAACGGGATCTTCCCGGAGTACGAGAAGGTGATCCCGGCGCCGAACCCGGAGCCCCTCGTCCTGCGGCGCGCCGGCTTTCTCGACACGCTCCGCCGTGTCTCGCTCCTCTCCCAGGATCAGATGCACACCGTCAAGCTCGAGCTCGGTGACGGCGTGCTCAAGGTCTCGAGCCAGAGCCCCGAGCTCGGCGAGGCCTACGAGGAGGTCGCCGTCGACGGCGCGCGACCGGGCCTTCGGATCGGCTTCAACGCGCGCTACTTGATGGACGTCCTGGGCGTTCTCGACTCGGAGGAGGTGGCCTTCGAGCTCTCCGACGAGCTCTCCCCCGGCGTTCTCCGCCCCGTTGGGGACGATTCCTACACGGCGGTGGTGATGCCGGTCCGAATCTGAGGGCGTGCGCCTCCTTCGCCTGAGGCTGCGCGACTTTCGCAACATCGCGCAGGCCGAGATCGAACCGGGCCCCCGCGCTACGGTGGTCTTCGGCCCCAACGGCCACGGAAAGACCAACCTCCTGGAGGCCATCTACCTGCTGGCCACCTTGCGACCCTTGCGCGCCTCGCGCTTCGCCGAGCTTCCGCGCTTCGGGGAGGCGAATTGCGAGGTCGAGGGCGACTGGGAGGTGGCCGGCATCGAGCGAAGGATCGCGGTGCGGGTGGAAGGGGGAACCCGGCAGGCCTTCCTCGACGGAAAGCGCGTTCAGGACCTCGAGGCCTACTTCGGCGGCATCTCGGTGGTCTCTTTCACCCCGGACGACCTCCTCGTGGTCAAAGGAGAGCCGGAGCTTCGTCGCCGCCACCTCGACCGAGCCGTCTTCAATCGATTTCCCGCCTTCCTCGCCGAGAGCCGCGCCTATGGCCGAGCCCTGCGCGCTCGCAACCGCCTCCTCCGCGAGGAGGCCCCGACGGAGCTCTTGGAGGCCTTCGACGGCCCGCTGGTCGAGGCCGGGGCACGGATCGTCGTCCGCCGCCGGCGGCTCCTCGAAGAGCTCGAGCCGCGTTTTCGCCAGGTCCTCTCCTCCCTCACGCGCGGGCAGCTTCAGGGCAGCCTGCGGTACCGGAGCAGTTTCGCCCCGCCCGCCCAGGACGAGGGCGCAGTTCGCGACGCCCTCGCCAAGGCGCTTCGCGACGGGCTCGCCCGCGACCGAGGTCGCAAGCATACGGGCGTCGGGCCGCATGCCGATCGCCTCGACTTCGAACTCTCGGGCCGCACAGCCCGCACGTTCGCCTCGCAAGGCCAGCAGCGGGCCATCGTCCTCGCCTGGAAGATCGCCGAGATCGAAAACCTCGAGGATCACCTCGGCCATCAGCCCCTCCTGTTGCTCGACGACGTCTCCTCGGAGCTCGATCCCGAGCGAAATCGGCAGCTTCTCGCCTATCTCGACGCCTTCCACGGCCAGGTGATCCTCACCACCACCGATCCCTCTCATCTTCTGCAGGCGCCCTCGGGCCAAACTCGTTACTTCTCCGTCTGGGAGGGAAGCTTTGCGCAGGTCGATCCCGACGGGCTCTCCGGGGCGGCCCCGAAAGGGCAAAATCCCGAATGATTTCGACCCTTTGACCGTTCAGAAAAGGCTTGAGGCGGGCTGAAGCGGCGTGGTATCAACGAACGATTCCAGGTCCGGCAGCCAGGCCAGGCACGATCGAGGAAAGCGTTGACGGAAGGAACCAAGGAGACGGCCGCCGTGGCGATCGATCGCGTGGAAGAAAGGCCGGATGACGGCTATTCGGCCGCTTCCATCACGGTTCTCGAGGGCCTCGAGGCGGTTCGCAAGCGTCCCGGAATGTACATCGGCCCCCCGGACGAGACGGGCATGCACCACATCGTCTGGGAGGTGGTGGACAACTCGGTGGACGAGGCTCTCGCGGGCTACTGCACCCGCATCGACGTGGTGATCCACCCCGACAACTCGATCACCGTGGCGGACAACGGCCGGGGCATCCCCACCGACATCCATCCCACCGAGGGGCGACCCACCCCCGAGGTGGTGATGACCGTGCTGCACGCCGGCGGGAAATTCGACAACTCCTCCTACCAGGTCTCCGGCGGTCTGCACGGCGTGGGCGTCTCCTGCACCAACGCCCTTTCCGAATACCTGGAGCTGGAGATCGCCCGCGGGGGGAAGGTCCACCGCCAGCGCTACGCCCGCGGTGTTCCCCAGACCCCGCTCGAGGTGATCGGCGAGACCAACCGGACAGGGACCAAGATCCGCTTCAAACCCGATCCGGAGATCTTCGGCGACCGGAAGCTGAACTTCGAGACGCTGGCGCAGCGACTGCGAGAGCTCGCCTTCCTCAACGCCGGCCTGCAGATCACGCTGCTGGACGAGCGGACGGGCAAGAGCCACGACTTCCTCTACGAGGGCGGAATCGCCTCCTTCGTCGAGCACCTGAGCCGCAACAAGCAGGCCCTCTTCGACAAGCCCATCTACGTCTCCAGCGAGGCGGAGCTCGAAGGGCGCAAGGTGCTTCTGGAGGTCGCCCTCCAGTACGTGGACACCTACGACGAGCTCGTCTTCTGCTTTGCCAACAACATCAACAACCGCGACGGCGGCTCGCACCTGATGGGCTTCCGGGCCGCGCTGACGCGCTCCATCAACTCCTACGCCCAGCGCAACAACCTCTGGAAGGATCTCAAGGAGAGCCCGACCGGCGAGGATACCCGCGAGGGCCTCGTCGCCGTGATCAGCGTCAAGCTGCCCAATCCGCAGTTCGACTCCCAGACCAAGGGCAAGCTGATCAATCCGGAGATCCGCGGGCTGGTCGAGACCGTTCTCAACGACAAGCTCGGCCAGTTCTTCGAGGAGAATCCCACCGTCGCTCGCCGGATCGCCGCCAAGGTGGGCGATGCGGCGCGGGCGCGCATCGCCGCGCGCCGTGCCCGCGAGGTCGTGCGCCGCAAGGGCGCGCTCGATTCCGCCTCCCTGCCCGGAAAGCTCGCCGACTGCCAGGAGCGCGACCCGGCCAACAGCGAGCTCTTCATCGTCGAGGGCGATTCCGCGGGTGGCTCTGCCAAGCAGGGGCGCGACCGGCGCACCCAGGCCGTCCTGCCGCTTCGCGGCAAGATCCTCAACGTAGAGAAGGCCCGCTTCGACCGCATGCTCAGCTCCCAGGAGGTGGTCACCCTGATCACCGCCCTGGGCACCGGCATCGGGCGGGACGACTACAACCCGGACAAGGTCCGCTATCACCGGATCATCCTGATGACCGACGCGGACGTGGACGGCTCCCACATCCGCACCCTCCTTCTGACCTTCTTCTTCCGCCAGATGCCGGAGCTCATCGAGCGCGGCTACCTCTACATCGCGCAGCCGCCGCTCTTCCGCGTCGCCAAGGGGAAGAAGGAGGTCTATCTCAAGGACGACCGCGCCCTGGAGGAATTCCTCCTCGAGGCCGGCCTCGAGTCCGCTCGGCTGGAGTCCGCACGAGGTGTCGTCGAGGGCGAGGCGCTCAAGGAGCTCGCTCGCGCCGTCATCGACTATCGCGCCGCGCTTTCGGCCATCGATCGTCGGCGCGATGCCCGCGTCGTCGATGCCCTCGTGCAGGCTGCGGAATTCGATCGCTCCAGCCTCGCCGACGAGGGGAAGATTCGCGAGCAACTCGCACGGGTGGAGGCGTGGCTATCCCACGTCCATCCCGACGCCCTCCCGCTCGCCCTCGCGATCGAGGAGGATCCGGAGCACGGCACCCGTCGCGTCGTGATCCGGTCGGGCGCTTCGGGCATCGGGCGGGACACCGTCGTCGACCACGACTTCTTGACCGGGGTCGAGTACGGCGAGCTTCTGCGCCACGCGGAGGCCTTCCGTCGGCTCGGCCAGCCGCCCTACCGCCTGCACCTGGGCAGCACCGTCCACGAGCTGCGGACGGTCCAGGAGATCGAGGAGACGATCACCCGGGAAGCGGCGAGGGGCTTTACCATCCAGCGCTACAAGGGTCTCGGCGAGATGAACCCGGAGCAGCTCTGGGAGACCACCATGAACCCGGAGACCCGCTCGCTGCTGCAGGTCCGCGTTCAGGACGCCGTGGAGGCCGACCAGATCTTCACCATCCTGATGGGAGATGCCGTCGAGCCGCGGCGCGAGTTCATCGAAACCCATGCCCTGGAGGCGAAGAATCTCGACATCTGAGGGGGTCCGTTCCGGCCCACGGACAACCCGCGCGGCTATGCTATCCTCTTCGGTTAGCGACCCGGCTTGTTGCGGTGTCGTCTAATGGTAGGACGGAAGACTTTGAATCTTCTAGTGATGGTTCGAATCCATCCACCGCAGCCAAAATGAGGGGCGGCGGTCCCTGGGGACCGGCCGCCTCTCTTCTTTTCAGGACGAAGGCGAGCCCGGAGGTGCAGCCATGATCCGGAGGATGAAAGTCGTCGGGCTTGGGGATGTGCCGCGTGGGCTCCTGGAGGCCGCGGCGTCCAGGGCAGCGACCATCTTCGGCCTCGAGACCCTGCTGGGGGAGGTTCTCGCCGAGCCCTCCTACGCCTTCAATGCGGCCCGGGGGAAATTCCACGCCGCCGCCATCCTGCGGAAGCTGACCCGCGTTCGGGAGGATGGCGAACTGGTTCTCGGCGTGGGGACCTTCGACCTCTTCGACCCCGACGAGGACGCGGTGATCGCGGACGGCGACCGAGACGAGAGGACGGCCGTGCTGGGCACGGCCCGACTGACGGCGCCAGATCCGGCCCGCACGCTGGAACGCGCCTCACACGCCGCCGTGGTCGCGGTCGGCAAGGCCCTCGGCCTGCGGGAATGCCACGACCCACGCTGTGGAATGGCCACCATCAGCCAGCCGGATACCCTCGACCGGCGGTCTGGAAAGCTCTGCCAGAGCTGCGAGGTGGCGTATAGCAAAGGGGACCGAGCCTGGGCCCGGTAGGGCGGAAGCCGCATGCGGGGCTGCGGCCGGCGTACTCGCATCGCGCTCGCTCCGACGTACGATTTCAGTACGCCTCCGCTCGCGCTCGCTGCGCTGCCGTCCTCGCCGACCGCCTGCGGCTTCCGCAGCCGCGGTATGCAAGCGCCAGGTTTTCTTGTCGGGGCGATGCGCTATGGTCGGCGGAGGAGCTGCCCATGCAGAGATTCGGCCGACCCACCCCCCGCCGTCGCGCCAGGCACTCGCCTCGGCTCGACCGCCCCTTCGTGGCCGTCGATTTCGAGACGGCCGACCCCTTGCCGGATAGCGCATGTGCCGTGGCCCTGGTCCGGGTGGAGGAGGGCGAGATCCGGGACCGCTTCGAGACGCTGATCCGGCCGCCGCGCCCCGAGGTCCACTTCACCCACATCCACGGCCTACGCTGGGAGGATCTGCAGGACGCGCCCAACTTCGCCGCCGTCTGGCCGGCGATGCGAGAATTCCTCGAGGGCGCGGCCTTCCTCGCCGCTCACAACGCCGGATTCGACCGCGGCGTCCTCGAGGCCTGCTGCCGGGCTGCCGGATTCGAGCCGCCCGACCTTCCCTTCGTCTGCACGGTGCGGCTCGCGCGCGCCATCTGGGGGCTCTTCCCCACGCGCCTGCCGGACGTGTGCCGTTTCCTCGGCATCCCCTTGCGCCACCACCAGGCCCTCTCGGACGCGGAAGCTTGCGCCCGCATCGTCCTCGCCGCGGGGCGGGAGGCGCCGCCCGAGCTCGACCTCAGGCCTCCTCTGCCGCCTGCCGGGGCTCGTCGCGGACCACGGGGAGCTTGATCGAGGCGGCCACGATCTCGGCCACGTCCTTGACCTCCACGCCTTCGACGCCGAGCTCGTTGAGCCCGTCGCGCAGCATGGTGATACAGAAGGGGCAGTTGGCGGCGATGGTCTTCGCACCGGTGGCCACCGCCTCCTGCACGCGGTTCTGATTGATCCGCGTGCCGATCGTCTCCTCCATCCACATGCGCCCGCCACCGGCACCGCAGCAGAAGCTCTGCCGCCGGTTTCGGCCCATCTCCACCAGCTGCAGACCGGGCACGCTCTGGAGCGCCTTTCGCGGCGCCTCGTACTCCTGGTTGTGCCGGCCGAGGTAGCAGGCGTCGTGGTAGGTGACGAGTTCCTGGAAGGCCTCGTCGAGCTGGATCCTCTTGTCCTTCAGGAGGGTCTCGATGAGCTGCGTGTGGTGCAGCACCTCGTAGTTGCCCCCGAATTGCGGATACTCGTTCTTGAGCGCGTTGAAGCAGTGGGGGCACTGCGTGAAGATCTTCTTGACGTTGTATTCCTTGAAGGTCTCGATGTTCTGCTGCGCGAGGATCTGGAAGAGATACTCGTTGCCCATGCGGCGGGCGGAGTCCCCGGTGCAGGTTTCCTTCTTTCCGAGGATTGCGTAGTTGACGCCCGCCGCGTTGAGAACCCTGGCCAGCGCCTGGCTGACCTTCTTCTGTCGCTCGTCGTAGGCGCCCGCACAGCCGACGAACCAGAGGTATTCGAACTCGGGGTTCTGGTCGACGGTCGGAACGTCGTGTCCCTCGGCCCAGTCCGCGCGCGAGGAGGCGCCGAGGCCCCACGGATTTCCCTGCGTCTCCATCCCACGGAAGACGCGCGTGGCCTCCTGCGGAAACTCGCTCCGCACCAGGACCTGGTGCCGCCGCATCTCCACGATGCGCGGAAGGTTTTCGATGAAGACGGGGCATGCGGTTTCGCACCAGCCGCAGGTGGTGCAGGCCCAGATCGTCTCCGGCTCGATCACCGTGGGAACGAGGTCGGGAAGCTCCTCGCGGTGCTCGGGCCCCTTCGCCAGCACGTCCACCTGCTCGAGCAGGTGCTGCTTGATCGCCATGTTGAGGGCCTTGTGCGCGAGGGGCTTGCCCGTCACGTAGGTGGGGCAATGCGTCTGGCAGCGTCCGCACTCGGTGCAGGAGAAGACGTCGAGCGCCATCTTCCACGTCAGCTCGTCCGCCTTCTGCACGCCGAAGGTCTCGGA
>NICF_comb_assmDRAFT_10002009_pt1 | contig 15723 bp, 9 predicted proteins | sample NewIslPassag4_SG_FD_11279 | JGI IMG/M metagenome (IMG submission 11279) | reverse complement strand
AAAGGGTCGCTGGATTTATCTGCCATACGAAAGGTCCCCTCGAATCGCTGCCAATGGCTCAATGGAGGTGAGCGCGGATCATGGGCTTTCCGACTGGCTTATCGAAATCGCGAATTCATAATTGTATGTCGGTCCGCGAGGTTCGTTGGATGCGAATTCAGCCAAGCATCGCGGGTGAGCTTCCTTAGCATGTTACAGACAGTCGATCACCAGCCAGATGTGGCTGGGGCAATTTAGCTTATCTCAAAAGCAAGGCTTCTCAACCAGTGGGTGGCTCGGCTTCTTCCATTGATAAGTTTCTCGTTGTCGATCGCGGAGAGTCGGGGCGACAGCATTCAGGCAACAGCATTCAGGCAGTTGAGCGGTGTGACCGCTTGATTTCAGTACGGCGGAAGACATACTGGAGACGGGCCGCTTCGCTTCAGTGACGGGGACAATTTCCCCGATGCTTGCCGGTCGTGAATTCCCGGAGGATGAGCGGATGAAGTCTGCCGAAATCCATGATGTACGTCATCACCGTTTCTCCCGGAGAGGGCTTCTCCAGGGATCCTTCGCTGCCTCGTTGCTGCTGGCAATCCGGCAGTCCGTGGCATTGGCGGGCGCGGACAGTTCGCCGAGGCCGGGGACGGTTCAGTGGCTGACCGATCACCTCGGCGTGTTTTGGGGCCCGATTCATGTGGGGGTGTTGAGAAACGGTCACGAGGTGGCACTTTTCGATTGTGGCGACAGAGAGGTGTTTGACTGGGCAGGGCGAGGAGGTCTCAAAATCAGCACGGTGTTCGTCACCCATCACCATCGGGAGCAGGCCCGGGGGCTGGAGGGACATTCAGCGGAAGTCCAGGTTGTTGTGCCGGAGGACGAGCTCAAGCTCTTTACGGAAGTGACGAGTTACTGGGCTGCGCCAGGGACCCGCTGGCACATCTACAACCAGCATCCGCACCATTGGACATTTCCTGAACCCATAACCGTGACCCGAACCGTCCGAGATGGTGACTCATTGACCTGGGGACCGAGCCGGATTTCGGTGCTTGCTACACCGGGGCATACGGACGGTGCTGTGAGCTACTGTGTGGAGGTAGACGGCCGACGAATCGTTTTCTGCGGCGATCTGCTGTCCGGGCCCGGGCAGCTTCCCGATCTGTACTCGCTTCAGAAAGGATTTCAGCGGGGGCAGAGGAGAATATCTGATTACCACGGGTATCTCGGGGCCCGAGAATGGCTGGAGGCGAGCCTTCGCCGTGTTCTGGAGCTCAAACCCGATGTGCTCGTCACTTCACACGGAGGAATGATCACCAGGCCGCAGGAGGCCATCACGAGCGTTCTTGACCGTCTGGAAACACTATACCGGAACTACGTCTCCACGTCGGCCCTGCGGCATTATTTCCCTGAACTTTTCACCGAATTTGCAGGGCAGCCCGATCAGTTGCCTTTCCAGGAAACGCTGGAGGTGCCTCCTTATCTCCGGCACGTCGGGACAAGCTGGATTCTTATCTCTGAAGATGGAGCGGCCTTCGTTATGGACTGCGGGAATCGCCGGGTTATCGAGGCGTTGGAGAGCATGCTCTCTCAGGGGACGATCAAGCGCGTGGAAGGCCTGTGGATCACCCATTACCATGACGATCACGTGGACGCTGTTCCCGAGTTCCTGCAGAAATTTGGCTGTCCTTGTTACGCTGTTCCATCGGTGACCGGTGTCGTCACCCGGCCGCTGGCGTGGCGTTTGCCGTGTATTTCTCCTGCTCAGGTCAAAGTTGATCACGTGCTCGCAGACGGAACCACTTTCTCGTGGCGCGAGTTTCGCTTAACGGCCTTTGAGTTTGCTGGACAAACCCTATATCATGGCGCACTGCTCGTCGAAGCCGGATCGGATCGACTACTCTTCGTCGGTGATTCGTTCACACCCTCGGGAATTGATGATTACTGCATCCAAAATAGGAATTTTCTTCATGACGGAATGGGGTTTCAGCGGTGCCTTGAACTGGTGATGAAACTGCGGCCGACTCACATGTTCAATTGTCATGTGAATCGGGCGTTCTGGTTTAGCGAGGATTTTTGTCAGGCGATCATCGGCCGGTTGAAAGAAAGGCGACAACTTCTTGCCCGGCTGCTGCCCTGGCCGGACCCACATTTTGGAATGGACGAGTTTTGGCTCAGGTCAGATCCCTACGAGCAAACTGTCAAAGCAGGCGACCTCGCAACCTTCAAGGTGGTGGTTTTCAACCATTTGGACAAGGAAGCGGAGTTCCGGGTGCGTGCCGTTCCACCTTTCTCGTGGCGCAAAACAAATGTGCCGGCAGCACGCCGCTCGTGGAAGGAATGGGCCTCTGTCCTTGCAGGCCCGCGAACGGAAACGGCGGTGACGTTACCGGTCGAAGTTCCCCGCAAGGCAATGCCAGGTCGCCACGTTGTGACGTTCGACGTGGCTTGTCCGTGGGAAGATTCGGCGCCACGGTTTCTGTTAGGATTCGCGGAAGCAGTGCTGGTTGTCGAATGAAATGCCCTAACGGCTTTTGCGTCGCTGGGCCAAGGGGATGGCTGCTTCCGGATACCGAGCAAGGATCTCCTTGAGCTTCTGGGCCACCTCGGGAAGTTTGTCCACGAGGTTTTCACGCTCTTCCGGATCGGTTTGGTAGTCGTAAAGCTCATACTGCGCCGAGCTGGCGGGCGCTCCGATCTTTTTCCATTCCACAAGCCGATAGCGCTCTGTGCGGATGGCCCGTCCCATGATTTCGCCCCGCGGATAGCAGTGGTAGGCGTGGTCATCCACCCGGGCGTTTGGATCGCGGAGCACCGGCACCAAACTGACGCCCTCAATGGGCTGAGGACCAGCAGGACGCGGCAGGCCTGCCAGTTCGGCCAGGGTGGGGAAGATATCCACATTCTCGGCCACCTGACGGGTGACAGAACCTGGTGGCGTGACACCCGGGGCCACAATGATCAGGGGAATACGCACGGCCTGTTCGTAGTTCGTGTGCTTGGTCCAGATGCCGTGGTCGCCCAGGTGGAACCCGTTATCACCCCAGAGCACGATGATGGTGGAATCGGCGAGGCCGAGGCGGTCAAGTTCATCGAGGACTTTCCCGATCTGGGCATCGGCGAAACTTGTGGCGGCGTAATAACCGTGAATCAACGCTCGTTGAATGGCGTCGCTCTTGAGGTTTTCCATGCTCAAAGGATCGTAGTTGAGGATTTCCCCGCCTCGCTTGCCGGCGATTGCCGGAGCTCCCAGCGGTAATTCCTGGTAAGCGGCAGGCTTGAATTCGGCGGGGTCATAGAGATCCCAGTACTTTTTTGGTGCGGTGAATGGCAGATGTGGTTTGACAAACCCCAGAGCGATGAAGAACGGGGTGCCCTCCTTCTCACGCCGTTCTTTGGCTGCACGCAATCTCTTGATGCCTTCTTCGGCAATGCGTCCATCGGCATAAGCGGTGTCAGGAACGTCCAGTTTCTCCCAGGCTGCTCCGCGCGGAAGACGGCCGATCTGGTCGAGTTTCTGGTTGGTGAAATAGGCCTCCTCCCGGGTCAATTGACCATTGGCGGAGTTTTTCGGGTCAACGTACTCGACCACCTTCTCAATGACGCTGGGAACACTCCACGAGGCAGGATCGTCGTGATTCCCGTGGCCGACGTGAAACACCTTGCCCACCGATTCCGTGCGGTAGCCGTGTTTCATAAAGTACTGGGGCATGGTGACGGCATCGGGGACGGCTTTGCGAAAATTCTCGCTCAGGCCGTAGATTCCAATCGTGGTGGAGCGCGATCCGAGCATGAGATCATTCCGCGAGGGGGCGCACACGGCCTGGTTGCAGAAAGCCAGTTCGAATCGCATTCCGCGGCGCGCCAGGCGGTCCATGTTGGGCGTCTTGACGATCGGATCACCATAGCAGCCGAGAATGGGTTTGAGATCGTCGACACAGATCAGGAGAACGTTCGGACGTGCAGGAGTCGTTGCCTGGGCTGACGAAATCACCTCCAAGATCAGGAGGACAATTCCTGCTGCCAAAACTCTGCTCCAAAAGCGTTGCCAGATGATTCGTTTTGCCATAATGACCGACCTTCTTGGACTATGTAAAACGCGGGGCAAGATAACCAAACTGGAAAATAGGCTGCGCGACGGCTCTTTCTACTGAGATTGTGGACAGACGTACTTTGGAAAACAACATGCTTTCGCGCAAATCAATTGCGATTTTGCGCACATCCCTTGCGCTCCACCAGACGTCTGCCTATCATTGGATTGAACCACGGTGGGAAGTGCTGGCCAGTTGATCACGCTCGTTATTTGAGCAAACATTAGACCTGTGCGGTTACACAGGCGATTCATGCGGTTTTATAGATATTGAATTGGGATGTGCCGCGGCCCCTGGCTATATGGGAGATCACACGATGATCCTGCGATCGACTTTAGCGGCGACAGCACTCTGGGGAATTCTCGGCATCTGGTGCCACCGTCTGGCGGCGCAGGAGCCTTTGCCTCATGTCCGTGTGAGTCCACGAGATCCGCGATATTTCGAGTTGAGCGACGGAAGGCCGTATATTCCTATCGGTCTTAACATGATCGGTCCGCCATCCACCGGGCTTGCCGGCATGGAAGACTGGTTCCGGAAGCTCGCTGCCAATGGAGGAAACTTCGTCAGGATCTGGTTGAGCAACCCTTTTTTTGACGTCGAACACGAGCGGAGCGGGGTATTCGACGAGGAACGCGCGCAGCGTATCGACGCACTTCTGGCGCTTGCCCGGAAGTACGGAATCCGTTTGAAACTCTGCACCGAGCATTTTCGCCATCTCGGCGAAGGGACTCAGGCCTGGGCGGCCAAGCCGCAGCATCTCGTTCAGAATGGAGGTCCGGCCAGGGACACAGCCGATTTCTTCCTCGGTGAGGCCGGCCGAGCCCAGTACAAGCGTAAGCTCGCATGGTATGCCGCGCGTTACGATTGCGACCCGATCATCTTCGGATGGGAACTGTGGAATGAGATGGATGCCGTTCGGGCCAATGTGTGGGAACCCTGGACGGCGGAAATGCTGCCCGAGTTGCATCGGCTGTTTCCTCAGAATCTGGCCATGCAAAGCCTTGGGAGTTATGACCACGAAAATAAGCGCGAGCGATACCGGCGACTCTGTCAAATGCCGGGCAACGACGTGCTCCAGGTGCACCGATACCTGGATCTCGGAGCTGCCTGGGAGATTTGCCATGGACCGGTCGCGGTGTTCACAGCGGAGGCTGTCAAAGATCTCCGGTCGTTTGGGGTGCAGAAGCCGATTTTGCTGGCCGAAAGCGGTGCCGTTGAACCCAATCACAGTGGGCCATTCAAACTTTACGCAAAAGACAAAGACGGCATCATTCTTCATGATGTGCTCTTTGCCCCATTTTTCGCGGGCGCTGCCGGCCCCGGGCATATCTGGCACTGGGATGTTTACGTGGATAGAAACAATCTCTGGTGGCATTTTGGACGGTTTGCCGCCGTTGTGAGGGACCTCGATCCGCCCGCCGAGAATTTTCACCCTATCGAGCTGGAACACCCACGGATGTACGTCTACGTTTTGCGAGGCAATCACACCACGCTCATCTGGTGTCGTGATAAGGAGAACACCTGGCGCACGGAACTGGCCGAAGACAAGCCGCCGGCAGTGATTCACGACGCGAAACTTTCCATTCCCGCTTCCTGGAAATTGCCTGGCGCCGCCACGGTGCGCTTCTATGATCCCTGGATGGATGTGTGGTCTGATGCTCAATTGGAGTTGCCTCTGCGTCTGCCTGATTTTAAACGATCTCTCGTCATCCAGATCCGGTCTTGAGGATCCACTTCCGGCCCGTAGGTCTTGATTTTTGAAACCGAACGCCCCGGGGAGGGCGGAGGCCGTTGTTGGGCTATCCGGTGCGGATCACACCGTCCGGTCGCACGCTCACGTGGGTGTAGGCGGACGATGGTTTGTCGCATACCATGGCAACATAGGGAGGTATTCGGGACGCCCATTGTCATATACTGCAAAGTGGCGGAGTTTGTGCACGATTCGATGGAGGGAAGCAGATGCCGTTCACCGTGCTCGACCATACAGCCGATCTGCATCTGAGAATTGACGCGCCCTCGCTGGAAGGGCTCTTCGTGGAAGCGGCGCGGGCAATGGTGGGACAAATGTTTCCCAGCGTGCTCTCCGAACAGACGAAAAACGACTCGCCGCAAAACAATGCCGATTCAGAAGGCGCCACCAGTTCTTCCGGTGAAGAGCAATCCGAGGCCAGATACGATGTTCCGCAGATGGATCAGTCCACGGTGGTGCGAGAAATCACGGTCTCGCTGGGCGAACCGCTGCCGTCGGTCGATGAGCGGTTGGAAGGAGAGACGGGGAGGCTTCCTGCAGTTTGGGAAGACCTTTTCCACGACTGGCTGAGCAAAGTTCTCGTGTTGTGCACGGCGGATCGCCTCTTGCCAATAAAATATCGCGTGATGTTTGACAAAGAGGGATTGCACGGCCGCATTGTCGCGCGGCCCATGGATCCACAGCGTGATCTGGGCGAAATCGAGATCAAGGCAGTGACGTATCACGGCCTGAAGCTCGAACGCACAAACGGCGGTTTCCGAGCAGAGGTGATCTTCGACACGTGACAGGGTGGCCCAAGATCGACCGTGCGGGGAGGCCTCCCTTATTCATCGAGGGCAAACTGTTTGAGACGGGAAAAGATCGCCATTGCCGATCGCGGGACGGCGCTCTTTGGTGGTGGGGGCAAAGGTTCTGGCCCGTCGGATGTTGCGTAGCCTTTTGCCCGTTCCGGGACATCGCTGCTTTGCGCGTCGGCCCGTAGCGGTACTGTGGCAACATGCGGCTCAAATCGGGCGAGGACCTGGGCGAGCCGCTCGGGAGAACTCAAGGCGGGCAAAATCGGCGACGCGGCTGACCTGTGCAGAAGAACGCACTCGACGTGCGACTTGGAAGAGGGATCCCCATAAAGGCCTACGACGACTGGCACCCTGGCGATTGCAGACCACAGGCGATGGAGCCCATCCAGGCTGACGGGTCGATGATGCAGCGGGATGAACACGAACTCACCCCGGCTGAGTGCCAGGGCGGTACAATAAGCCAGGTACATGCCCCGTGGCTGTGCATGCAGCGCCAGTTTGATTTGGGGATAGGCGTGGGCAAGGTCGCAGAGGACGTCGGGCGTAGCGTCCGAGGAACCGTCGTCCACGAGGACAATTTCCCACTCCGGTGTGAGGTCGGAGAGTCCATCGACGTAGGCGGGAACGACGCGCAACGCCAGATGCTGGGCGTTACAGAACGGCATGAGGGCGGACAGCGAACGCGACAACGTTGTGCTCCTTATGGCTGGTTGGTTCTGTGGGGAAACCGAGACGGAAAAACCGTCCGGACACACGCAGCGCCCATCCGTGCCGACAAGCCAGGGGATATCCGACCGGCCCCTTGGGCTCAGGATCCACCGTTTCCTTTCATCGCCAACCTTAGGCGCTCTTTCCAGAAGGCTTTTCAAAAGTCACATTGCGCGGGACCTGTGGGGATTTCAGCAAAGCACGAAGATGATGAGATTTCGCCCTGTAGCGTTCCGCGTCTGGCGGCGAGAAGGGGCAGAGCTCTTTCGGCAGGAAAATCCAGATCGCCGCGAAGCCCGGCCAACACAAACGGGATCAGATCAACTTGTGGGCGAGCCTTCGGTCCAATACTCGAATCGCCACGATTGACACTCGGGATCAACGAGAGAAAGTTTCGCCCGACCGCGCAACCTGTTCCCGTACAGAACAAGTTCCAGCATGAGCTCGGTGCGCTTGCTGAGAAGGTAGGTCCCCTCATCCCAGCGACGGACCGTACCGCGACCACCGGAGATTTCTCCTTCGTATTCCAGATAAATCCTGCGATGGTCAGGCAGTTGCTGGGCAGAAATAATTTTCCCGGCGGCTGGTATTTCGGCAAGCGCCCATGTGGCGAGGAGCGTCGCCGTTTCCAGCATGAAGTCGTAATGAAGTCCGCGGGGGCTGTCGTGTTCCAGAATGACGAATCGGCGCATCGTCGCCCACTGCCTTATACCTCAGGGAGCGTCAAAATGAACCCCACCGCCCACGTTCATTTTAACGGTTGACGACGGTTGTGTTTCGTGTGACCGTAACAGGGCTTGAGAACCCCTGACAGGTGACCCGGGCGTTGATCTGTGCCGTCCCCGGCTTTTTGGCTGTAAGGCCAAGACGAAAGTGCGTGCTTTGCCCGGCGGGCAAAGGCCCATGAGCGACGAAAACGACCACACCGGGAGACGGCGACTCAACCTCATCCGGGGAGGAAGTCATCTCCGGATTCCACACGAAGCTGTCCGGGATTGTCACCGCAAGTCGGATATCAGACAGCGGACTGTGCCCGGAATTGGTGACAACAAATTCCACGGTTTTCGACCTGCCGACGGCGATCGGTTCGTAGCGATCGATAATCGACACCTCGACCGGACATGTACCCGGGGAGTCTCCCGAAGCGGAATTCTCGGCCGGAGGTGTCTGAAGACTCGGCACGTCAGATTTTGACGGGGGCGTTTCGGTGATGGGCGGTCGGCCGCGGACGGTCGGCGTTGGCACTGCCGGCTCAATCCGGACGCACGCCTGCTGCACGATGGAACCGCCGTCCGGACTGACGAGTTCGCCACGGCAACAGGCCTGCTCGCTCGTCTTCAAGGCCCGCAGCTCCACCTGCCGGCGGATGGGTTGATTGGGTGTCACCGTATTGAGGGTCCATGTGATGACATCGCCCTCAAGTTGGTAGCCGGCGCTTGCTCGAAGGGGTTCCCACGCTTCGTCAAAGGAGCACCGCAGTCGAAGATTGGCGAGTGCACTCGGGCCGGTCACCGTAATTTCGCATGTAAAGACGGCCGATTCTCCCAATTTAACAGAACTCGGGCCGGTTATTTTGAAGTCCACCGATTGGAGCGTTGGACTCGGAGTGGATGGAGTGGGCTGGGAAGGTGGAGTGGCTGACGGTGAAGGCACGCCGGCTCCAGGACTTGCCCCAGGTAATGCGGGTTGCGGTGTCGCGGGGCTGGACGTGCCCGGGAGATTCTGACCGGGTAAAGAGGGTTGGGTCCCCGGTGATGGAGTGGTGGAAAACGGAGGCGACGGAGGTGCTCCTGGGCCGGTGGTGGACGACGTTCCTGGCTGAGCGGCTCCCGATGGGGGAGCGACTGGGAGGTTGGTGCCGGCCCTGGGTGTTTCCGGCTGGGCTTCGAGACATGTCGACTGCGAGGCGAGGACACCGGCTGGCCCGCTGACCTGCACGGTGTGGCACCACCGTCCTGGCTGCACAACTTTAAAGACCACACCAATTGTTTTTGTTTCACCAGGCTGAAGCGTTCCGGGGAGGTCCCGTTCCACGGCCCCCTGGGCCACTGCGTGCTGAAGACCTCGATCGAACGTATCCTTGACGAGGAGGTTGCCAAGCGGAGCGGTGCCCCGATTCGTGATCGAAATGACGAACGTGACTTCCTGCCCCACGGTCGCGCGGTCAGGTCCCTTCACACGCAATTCCACCGTGCCCGTGGTGGGAGAGGTGGCAGGAACTGTTGCACCGGCCGACATCGTGACGCAATGCTGGGCACGCAGGCCGCCNGCTCCCTGGGCTTCGGCACACAGAGAACCTGTGGCACNTTGGGAGGCTTCAAGGACCACATCGAGCGTGCGCATCTCATGTGCGTTCAGCCGCCCGATGTTCCACGTCANGGTGTTTCCCGACACGGAAGCGACAGGCGTGGTACTCCGCTGTGTGAATCCGGCAGGCAGGGTAGCCGTTACNATGACATTTTCCGCGGGGAGGTCGCCCGGATTATTCACTTCGATGCGAACGGTTGTACTTCCGCCGGCTGCGACGGTAGGGGGAGCGTTGACCCGTACCGCGAGCTGGGCGGCGGACCAGGTGACAAGCGTCTGTCCCGAGGCCACCAGCAACTGTTTCCCTGCGGCCCCGGGAGCATCTCCCGGACGGATAATCTGAACGCTGATCTGTGTCGAACCGCCGAGCGGCTGAGTCTGGTAAATTTCGGCAACCGCTTGCCCCGAGGAATCGACGGGGACTTCCACGGACGTGGAGCCCTCCGGAGCGAATACCGCGTTAACACCGCCGGTAATCTCGTAGCGGACTTTCCATCCGGAACAGGGCGAGCGGTCTCGCTGCCGGGTCACGGTTGTCACGAGTTTATGGCGGGTACCAGCGGGGACGATCGCCGGCGGTGGGAGCGTCCACTGCGCATCCACCCAGTGAATCGTGGCTGTCTGGACCCGACGATTCCAGCTATGGACGCAGGGCACATAGACTTGCACCACGGAGGTTCCCTCAATGGGACTGGTCAGACTCACCCATGCCTGACCGGGTCGAATGATGACATCGTCATTGGGATCCACCGTGCCCCGAGTGAGTCGCAAATACTGCCGCGTGGTACTTGTGATGACAAAATGCTCGTTGACTTTCCGCGGTCGGGTGAAATCCCCCACCAGATAGTCGATGAGGGTCGCCCGATTGAAATCGACAAAGGCGCCGACTCCACCGGGCATGATGGTCCATTCCACGCGCTGATTCGTCAGCATGTACTGGTCCTGGCCGCGAACGCTGGCCACAAGGATCACCTCTGTTCCGACGGCGGCCGCCGTTTCCTGCGGCACGACTGTGAATTCTGAACAGTCTCCAGGCAGGATGGGGCCCGGGACTTCTCGGTAGTATTCCCCGGACGCAGCAGGGGGTGGGGCGGTGCCGGGAACGGCGGCTGGCGGAGGGGTGGTTGCAGGGGCAATGCATCCGCCCACCACAACGGCAAGGAGCACGAAGGAATACCGTGCGCTGTGGTGCCACGTGCAGGAACCGCAGCTAGGCGGAGCACTCCACAGTTTCATGGATCTTTCATAAATGCGGGACGCCGCTCCTGTTTATGGTGCGTTCACGTGTGACCAACGGATTGGCCTCGCCGGAGACCGGTTCGCAATCCGCTGTCGCGAGTCAAGTTTTTCTGCAGACCTGGACAATCGTGCCGCCGCGGGAATTTTTTTCGAACACTGGCCCGGCCGAAAGATACTTGCGCCGCCGTGCCCGTCTTCGAGCTGGCGCCTTCGGGTGTAAAACGTTAAGTATCTAAAACGTTAAATCGCGGAGAGATTTCCTTCCGGCAAACGCCGTCCAGTAACGAGCACCACCAGGGAAATGCTCTCCGAGGCAGGATCTCCCGCCTGTGGGCTAGGATCGAAACCTCTCCCCGCGGCTGTTCACACAAGTTCCAAAAGGCGCGAATACTCCGATGACCGGGAAATCTCGGACGCATCATAGGCGATTTGTGAAAAATCGTGAAGAGCAATTTTGGTAAACTGCGCGGTGTGTGTTGAATAAAGGGGAAACCGCCTAACGAGGTGGCTTAGTTTGCCTTTGTTGCCTTGTCTTTGCCAGTTGCCGCATCTCAACAGTGTCGCTCCAAGCGAGTTTTTGGTGTGGAGTGAGCGTAACGATTGTGACGATTTTATTGAGAATGGGACCGGCGTGTGTCCCTACCCACTTGCCATTGACCCGGCGGCCAGCCTCATGGACAATCCCCCGCCGGGAAACAACTGCAACCTGGCTACGGAATGACTCAAACAAGATCAGGACTTACCCTCATGAGGACCTTCCGCTTCATCCTCCATCGGATCGCAAGTTCGCCCCTGGTTTGGGGCGGAGCGTTGTTTGCCGCCTACCTCTTCCTCGTTAAGTCTGCTAACTGGCCGGGAGCAGACTTTCTCCGCCGATACACAACCGGGCACCCCATCGAATACATCGAGACGCTTCTTTTCTTCCTCGGATTGAGCGCCCTTGCGTCCAAAGGATGGCGCGTGGCGGGAGAATGGGCCCACCTGGCGTCTTTGCAGGCTGGAAAGTCGCTCCGCAACACGAGTCCTCAAGAGCTGTTGCAGGCGCTCGATGCCTACGCGGGAGCCGCCAGAGAGAGCACGTTCCTTCGTCATATCAGGGCGGGCGTCCTCTATGTCCAGCGGCGGCAGTCGATCCGGGGGCTGGACGAGTATTTGAGAGAGCTTGCCCAGGAAGAGGCTGAGAATCGCCGTGCCGACTACGGATTCGTGCGGCTTGTGGTCTGGGCGATCCCCATTCTGGGATTTTTGGGAACAGTGGTGGGGATTACGCTGTCCCTGGGGAACCTTTCCCCCCAGCAACTCGAAGAAACGCTCCCCACGGTCATGGGGGGGCTGATGGTGGCCTTCGACACAACGGCCCTCGCGCTGGCCCTTTCCATGATTCTCATGCTCGTCCAGTACGCGGTGGATCGAGCAGAGCAAAGACTGGTGGCGGTTGTTTCCGACCGCGTGCAGGAGACACTGCTTCCCGTATTTGCCGACGAATCCGCGGGACATCAGGACACGGAGGTGCGGCAGGCGTTAAGGGATATCGTCCAGGCATGCGAAGAACTCGTACACACCCAGATCGAACTGTGGCAGCAAGCCCTCAAAGAGCGGGACGAGGCGATAAGGGGATTATGGGATCGGGCAGGTCAAGCTCTGGAGCAGGCCATGGCCCGTGCCCTCGATACCACGGCCGAGCACCATGCCCATCGCTTGCAGGAGATGGAAAACGCCCATCTCCAACTGCTGGCTGGTTGGGCGAAAAATGTGCTGGAGCCACTCAACGTCCAAATGAATTCGGTGGGTGAGATGCTCCGTCGATCTGCGGAGGTCATTGCGGAGCTGGAAAATCGCCTCCGCGAGGACGGGGTGGCGTGGCGAAGCCTTGGTAAAGGTGTCGGAGAACTGGCCGATCTGCAGCGGCTTTTGGAGCAGAATCTCTCGGCTGTGGCATCGGCCAAGCATTTCGAGGAGGCTTTGGCAACCCTTGCGGCGGCGGCCAATCTGCTGAGCGCGCATCTTCACCGGCTTCCCGCCGATCGGGGCTCGAGGTCGGAGGTGCATCCCCCCAAGGCGAAGGCAGCATGAAGCGGCGATCGCGGCGCTCCATTTTGGGGAGCGACAACCCGGTTTCTCTGTTTCCCTTCCTCGCCGTGCTCATTTGCACGATGGGGGTGCTCATTCTCCTTCTTGTGATCCTTGTCCGACAGGCCCGGTTGAAGGCCGTGGCTCAGGCTCGGGCGGCGAAGGTGGGTTCGGTGGCTGAGGAGGCCATACCCTCTGCGGAAAAGCTGCGCCAATGGGAAGAAGATCTCCAGTGGCAGGAAGAGCAGCTCCGTGCCAGCCGTGATCAAACACAACAGCAACTGACGGAAGCGAGGACCCTGTTGGGACATGTGGAGGATTCCCTCCGCCGTTTGCGGGACGAAGGAATTCTCTGGCAGGAGAAGTTGCGTCAGCTCGACGCCCTCCAGCAAACGGCGGGCATGGAGCGAAAATCGCTCATTGAATCGCAAGAAGCGGAACTGGCCGGGTTGCAGAGAAAGATTGCCGATCTGAAGCGGAAAATAGAGGAGGCTAAGCGACAGCCGTCGGCTCGGAGTTACGCGATCATCCCCTATCAGGGACCACACGGCACGCGCCGCCGGCCTATTTATCTGGAATGCCGAAGCGACGGCGTGTATCTGCAGCCGGAAGGAATTCGCTTTCCCCCAGAGGACTTTCTTGGGGCACTGGGACCGGGAAATCCTCTCGATGCGGCCCTCCGTGCGGTACGCGAAGAATGGCTGGCACGCCGCGAATTTGATCCGGACAAGGACGGCGAACCGTATCCTCTTCTCATCGTTCGCCCCAGCGGAATCGAAGCGTATTATGCAGCCCGGGCGGCAATGATGTCGTGGGGCACGGAATTTGGTTACGAACTTGTGGAGGACGACTGGACCCTCTCCTACCCGCCACCGGATCCCCGCCTGGCGCAGGTGGTCCAGGACGCCGTCGCGTTGGCACGACGGCGACAGGAATTCCTGGTTCAGTCAGCCCCAGGAAAGTACGGCAGCCGACCTCGCCGCTTCCGACCGGCACCCTACGTGGGTGGAGCCGTTGAAGATATTTCTGACGAAGACGCGTCCAGCAATGCCGCGGACGATCCAATGCTCGCGCGGTGGCAGCAAAAAACGCGTCGGGGCGGCGCGGACAACCGCGAGATTTCCGGCCCGGGCTCAGGGACGAGAGGTTNGGCGGAGGAAAACCANGCACAACCGCGGTCCGGGGGTGTGCCCACGAGTGCCGAGNTCGTTGTGACGGACCAACCCGTGCCGTCNCAGGGCTCGCGGGGTTCAGTNGNCAGTCACCCCATCCCACNTANCNCGACGCTGCATGATTCAAACTCTGCTCGCACCGGAGGGGGCGGTAACCAGGTCGCGCCGTCTTCGGCGGATGGATTGGCGTCTCGTGGCGAGGCGGGCACGGCGTATCCCGAATCACTTCGACCATTGGCAGACCGCCACGGCGAGGGCTGGGCTCTCTTGCCCCATGATCGGGGCATGATTCCCGTCACCCGGCCGATCAAAATCGAGTGTTTTCCCGATCGGTTTGTCCTGGTTCCGGATAATCCCCTCATGGCCGCTCGGGTATTTTTGCTCGATCAGGGGCCCGAAACAGCCGTGGAAGACATGGTGAAGGCCATTAGAGAATACATCACGAGTTGGGGAATGGCAGGCCGTGGGATGTACTGGCGTCCCATTCTTCGGGTTCATGTGGTACCGGGTGCGGAAAAACAGTTTGACATGTTGCAACGGCTTCTCGCTGGAAGCGGGCTGCTCATTGAGAAGGTGCCCGAAGTGAAGTGACCAGGGTGGGCGAGTCGTTCATCGAAAGGACTGACTGAAAACGGCCTGGAGCAGGCAGCACGACAGGACGACGTGTCATGGAGGACCAGTACAGCGCCGGATACGATTCGTTCCTCGACACCGTGACCAATATTGTGGGCATTCTCATCATCCTGGTCATGGTGGTCGGAGTGCGGGCGCAACACGCGCCGGTCAATCTCGTTTTACCGGAAGATCCCACGCTGAAGGAACGCGAACTGCGAATGGAGGAACTGCAACGACGGTCCGCGCGTTTGGTTTCGTTGCGCAAGGATATTCTGGAACTCGCTCAAAAAATTGAGCAAACAAGTGTCGAAATTAAAGCACGTCTGGCAGAACGCGATCGGCTGGCCCTGGTGGTGGGATTATTGAAAAAGGAGTACGAAGAAAAGTCCAGCCAGCTTAGTGGTGACGCAACCCGACAGCAGGAACTTGTACGGGCCTTGGCGGAGGCCCACGATGAGCTTTCACGACTGGAGCGGGAGGCTGCCGCCCAGCAGGACCGGACGGAAGTCGTTCAACTCGTCAACTATCCGACTCCGCTGGCAACTCCCAGTGATCATGAAGAGATCCATTTCGTGATTGAAAAAGGGAAGATCGCTTACATCCCGCTTGATCGTCTGCTGGAAGAACTCGTCGCCGATGCCCGCCGAAAGCTTTATCGCCTGCTGGAAGTACCGGAAATCACAGGAGTCGTGGGGCCAATTGGTGGATTCAAAATGGAGTACTCGCTCGTGCGTCGTCACGTGTCGGGCACTCCGGGCGACGGCAACATGTTGACAGGGGCCTACGCCCAACTCCGTCAATGGGTTCTGGTTCCCACCGGCATCGGCGGTGAACCCGTCGATCACGCACTGGACGAGACATCAGAGTTTCGCAGACGTTTGGCCGGCTACCGACCGAACAAAACGGTTGTTACCCTCTGGTGTTATCCAGACGGCTTTAAAGACTTTCGTCGGCTGAAAGATTTTCTTCATGAGCGTGGTTACTCGGTGGCTGGCCGA
>NICF_comb_assmDRAFT_10002008_pt1 | contig 15728 bp, 16 predicted proteins | sample NewIslPassag4_SG_FD_11279 | JGI IMG/M metagenome (IMG submission 11279) | reverse complement strand
CCGGCCGCGCCCGGGATTCCGCCGGCCGGCTCGCCGAGGCGTCCCTCTGGACGCGCCGCGGCGTCTTCAGCAGCGACCCGGACGTGATCGCCGGACAAGCCCGGGACGGCGCGCCGCTCTCCGTCTGGCGGATCGAGATCGTGCGGACGGCCAAGGCGCAGCGCAACCGCGGATTCGAGCTGGCGATGCAAGGCCGTTCGGTCATCGAGCCCGGCCGGCACGCGTTCCGCCTGACGCACGCCGGCCGGCACCACGCGCTTGAAGTGGGCATTGAAGCCGGCGACACGAACGCGCTGGCGCTCGCGCGGCTGGCCGGCGCGATCAACGGCGCCGGAACCGGCGTGCGGGCCGCGCGGCGGGAAGTCCGCAGGCTTCGCCTCGTCTGGCTGGAACTGTCCGCGGCGCTGACGGGCGACCGCGGCGCCTTCGAGCTGACGGACGAGGACGGCAGCGCCGTCAGCGCTTCCGGCATCGGGACGATGACAACCCCGGCGGAGAACGCCGTCTTCCGCGTGAACGACGGTCCGGACCGGACGACGCCGGCGAACGAAGCGGCGCTGGATCGCGGCCGGCTGCGCGTCGCGTGGCGGCCGTCGGCATCCGGCGTCTACGAGCTCGCGGTCGTATACGACGTTGAAGCGATCGCCGCCGAACTCCGGGCGGCCGTCCGCGATCTGAACGCGCTGGCCGCGGTCCATCGGGACAGCGGCGGCGCCCTTCATCCGGCGCTGCTCCGCGAGCTGGACGCCGCCGTGATGACAGACGCCGCGGAGCTGATCGGCATCGCGCGATCGGAGGACGGATGGACGCTGGATGAAGATCGGCTGCGCGCCGCCGTACGGCATGAGCCCGAGCGCGCGCGCTTCGAGCTCGCGGCGGACGGCGGATGGGCCGCCGGCATTGTCCGGACGATGGAACGGTTTCAGGCGATGCCCGCCGAAGCGCTGATCAACCCGGCGCTGCGGGAGGCCGGCATGTACGCGCCGGACGCTTCGGGCGGCGCGCAGGTGCAGCCGGCGGAGCCGGCCACCGGCTGGTATTTTGATTCGACTTACTATTAAGCCATCCGGCGGCCTCCGGCCGGCCTGCGCCGCATTGGCATGGGAGGTGAACGCCGTGCGCAAGCATATGCCGCGGTTCCTCGTCACCCTGCTGCTGCTTGCCGCCGGCGCGGTCATCGGCGGCAGCCTGCTGCGGGACGCGCATCCGCGCGCGGAAATCATCGGCTGGAGCATCGGACTGCTGTTTGCCTTTCTTGCCGCCTTCGCGGCGTCGCAGGTGTTTTCCCGCGAACGGGATGAATGACGGTTGACGAATTCCGGAAAGGATGTGCGAACATGCCGGCCGCCGAGCGTCCGATTCTCCAGATTGTCGGCTACAAGAACAGCGGCAAGACCACCCTGCTCACCGCCCTCATCCGCAAGTTCCGCGCCGAAGGCCGGTCCGTCGCCGCCATCAAACACGACGCCCACGGCTTCGAGTTCGACCGTCCCGGCACCGATACCCGGAGGATGGCGGAAGCCGGCGCCGATCTCGTCGCGATCACCTCGCCTTCCCGCACGGCCTGGACGCGCAGCCGTCCCGCATCGCTGGACGAGCTGATCGCCCTTGCTTCGGGCACCGATGTCGTGCTTGTCGAAGGCTTCAAGGACGCGCCCCATCCGAAGCTCGTGCTGCTGCGCGGCGAAGCGGATCTGCCGCTCATCGGCCTGCCGAACGCGGCCGCCGCGATCGTGCCCGCCGAAGCGGGCTGGATGCCGCCATCGCCGGGCTTGCCCGTCTACAGCCGCGACGATGTCGACGGCATTTTCCGCTTCGCCCGGTCGCTGCTGGCCGGGGGAACGAACCGTTTTCCGGGTTGACGCGGCCCGCCGCCAAGCAGAAAAACCGCCCCGTCCGGCGGTTCCCGTCGTTCCCTCAATCCGCAAGCCCCTGCTTGTGCGCGTAGATCGCGGCCTGCGTCCGATCCTCCACGCCCAGCTTCGAGAATATGTTCGTAATATGGTACTTCACCGTCTTCACGCCGATGAACAGCTTATCCGCAATCTCCTGATTCGACAGCCCCTGGGCCAGCAGCTTGAGCACTTCCATCTCGCGTTCGGTGAGCGATTCATGCGGCGCCGGCGCCGGCGCCCGCTGCGGCTGCCGGAACCGGCTCATCATCTTCGCCGCCACCTGGGGCTCGAGCACCGACTGCCCCCTCGCCGCCGCCCGGATCGCGTCCGCGATCTCCGTGGCGCGCGACGTTTTCAGCAGATAGGAGAATGCCCCCGCTTCGATGACCGGGTACATCTTGCTGTCGTCGATGAAGCTCGTCAGCACGATGACCTTGCACTCGGGCAGAATCTCCAACATCCGGCGGGTCGTCTCGACGCCGTCCATGCCGTCCATGACGAGATCCATGAGCACCACGTCCGGTTTGTACATCTGCGCGAGCCGCAGCGCTTCCTGACCGTCCGAAGCTTCGCCGACGACCTCCATGCCTTCCTCCGTGTCCAGCACGGCCGCCAGGCCGATGCGCACCATCTCGTGATCGTCGACCAGCAGCACCTTGATCGGCTGTTCCATCCCTTCATCCGTCCCTCTCTTCCATCAGTACCGGCACCCGGATATCGATTTCCGTGCCTTCGCCCGGCGCGGAACGCAGCGCCATCACGCCGCCCATTTCGTGCACGCGCTCTTCCATCGTAAGCAGCCCGTAAGACGTCTGCTTCTTCGCCTCCATGTCGAAACCGACGCCGTCGTCCCGCATCAGCAGCCGCAGCTCGCCGTGATCCCGCCGCAGCACGATGTCCATGCGCGACGCTTTCGCGTGGCGCAGCGTATTCGACAGCGCCTCCTGCACGATGCGGAACAGATGGTCCTCCGCCTCCCGCAGGATCGCCAGATGCGGCTCCATGTCGAGCACGATCGCCATGTTCGGCACCTTCTGCCGCAATTCGCCGACGAGCGCCTCCAGCGCCTGGGGCAGATCCCGACCGTCCAGATGCACCGGCCGGAGGTGCAGCAACAGGGCGCGCATTTCCGATTGCGCGACGGCGGCCATCTCCTCGATCAGTTCGACCTGCCGCTTCGCCCGCTCGAAGTCCTTGTCCAGCGTCCGCTTCACCGCGGTGGCGGTCATCGAGATCGCGAACAACTGCTGGCTGACCGCGTCGTGCAGCTCGCGGGCGAGCCGCTGGCGCTCTTCGGTGATCGCCTTGAACTTGAGCTGCTCCTTGCGAATCCGCTCCTCGGGATTGTCGTCCTCGACAGCGCCGTCGCCTTCGCCGTCCTCCGCGCCCGCAAGCGTGACCGAACGCCGCTTGAGCTGCTGCTCCGCCAGCTTCATCAGCGTCCGCTTCAGCTTGAGCCCTTGCAGATAGCTGTACAGCGTCGCCGCGGCGAGGCCGAGCCCGATGAGCGTCAGCACGATGGCCGCCGTCTGTTCGTGCAGCTTGAAAATCTTCACATATCCCGTGCCCTGCAGCACCAGCACCATGAGGCCGAGCAGCACGATAAGCCACAGCAGCGCTTCGGCCGCGTTGCGCTTGCGTCCGGCCTGATTCCGGGTATTGCCGGGTCTGCCCGGCGCCGGCGCGCGATTCGCCATTCTGTCCGCCGACATGCCGCTCCTCCTTGAGGCCGCACATCCGTCCGGCCTTTATCCCGTCGTCCTTATCGTATCAGTCCCGGGCCGATGCCGTAAAGCATGTTGCCGGGATACAGCGAGAACGCCGCGGGCACGCCCGCGGCTGTTCTCCTTTCTGCTTGCGGTTTACTCTCCGGCGCTCTGGTTCAGCCTGTCCTTGAGCGCCTGCAGTTGCGCCTCGACTTCGAGCTCCTTCGCCGGATCGAGCGGCGGCGCCGCGGTCGGCGCGCGGTAGATGCCCGGCGCGCGAAGCACTTCGGCTTCCGCTTCCATCTGCAGGATCTTCTCTTCCATCCGCGCGAACCCGCGGGCGGCGTTGCCGCTCTCGATCGTGTGCGCGTTCGTGAACTGCGCGAGCTGCTTCTGCGCCTTCGCCATCTGCGCCCGCGCCGCCAGCTCGTTCCGCTTGTTGCGCAGTTGATAGTACTCGTCCTTCATTTCGCGCAGCTGCGCCTTCAAGGTCTCGGCCTGCTGCTCGGCCTGCGCGTGCAGATCGCTGTACTCCGCCGTCTTCTGATCGAAGTAGATCTTCTCCTCGAGCAGCTTGCGCGCCAGATCCTCGCGGCCGGCGCGGAGCGCCTGCTCGGCCTTCGTCTCGCGGTCGATCGCGTTGCGGGCCGCCTCCTCAAGGCGCTGCTTCATGCGGCGCTCGTTGGCCATCTGCTTGGCGACCGTAACCTCCGCCTGATGAATCTCCGCTTCCATGTCGCGCAGATACTGGTTCAGCATGACGACCGGGTCCTCCAGCTTGTCGAGCAGCTCGTGCAGGGACGCCTTCGTCATATCCTTCAAACGTTTGAACACACTCATCGTTCATTCTCCTTTCTCTTGCTCAAGCTTGCGAATTTTGGCTTTCAGATCTTCGATCTCCTTGCGGAGCGCCTTCTTCTCGAGATCGTCCATCATCGCGTCCAGATCGTTCGGATTCGGGGGCGGCGATTGATAATGCGGCCGCGCGCCGTATCCGGGACCGTTGCCGTATCCGGGGTCGCCGCCCGGAGCGCCGGGACCGTTGCCGGGATTCCGCCAGCCGCCATGGGGCGGATTCCAGTAGCCTCCGCCGCCCGGAGGATAACCGCCGCCGTATCCGCCCGGACCGCGATACGGGTTGTAATAAGGCGGTTCCTTCGGCACGACCAGCGAGGCCAGGATGTATACGAGGATGAAACCTCCGCTCGTGACGACCGCCAGCACGATGGCGACAATTCTGAGCAGCGTCGCGTCGACGCCCAGCGCTTCTCCGAGACCGCCGCACAACCCCGTCAATTTCTTGTCGTGTGCAGAGCGGTAAATTTTCATCGCGTATCAGCCTTCTTTCTCGAGCTTGCGTTTCAATTGCTCCAACTCGTATTCGATCTGATCGGAAGCGACCGTCGGAATGCGGGGCGCGTCGGACCGGCGAAGCTCACGCAGGCTCCGGGCTTCAAGCTCCATGTCGGTGAGGCGGTCGTCAAGCCTGCGGAACATGGTGTCCGGACGGCCCATCATCGAGCCGAACCGCTCGTTCATCCGCTGCTGCAGCCGGAGCGACTCCATGCGCGCCACGTAGTACTCCCGCTTGTCGTACACCGCCTGGTACTCGCTGCGCAGCTCCCGCAGCAGCTCCTCCAGTTCGGTCACATTGGCCTGGCTCGTCTCGTACAGCTCCTTGTATTGCTGCGCGCGCTGCGCATGATGCTGCTTCTCCGTCAGGGCGAGCCGGGCCAGGTGCTCCTCGCCGGCCTTCAGCGCGGTGATCGCCTGCTGCTCGCGCTTCTCCGCCTGCTGTTCGGCCTGCAGCCATTGCGCCCGCAGGCTGTTCGCGTGGGCCGAATATTGTTGATACAGCCGTTCCGCCTGGATGATCTCCTCGCGCGTCGCCCACAGGAATTGGTCGATCAGCTTCACCGGGTCTTCCGCCCGTTCAAGCCGCTCGTTCAGCGTCGCCACCGTGATGTCGCGCACGCGCTTGATCAGACTGCTCATTGCATGACCTCCGTTTCGCGTGGAATGCTATCTTCGAATGCCGCTGACGGTTCAGAATACTTTTTTGCTCCTGCCCTTGATCATCGAAATGCCGGCCGCGATCGCCGCGATCGCGAGGATCAGGAAGAATACGCCGGACAATCTGACGAGGAGCATGATGACGCCGACGGCGATCATGATGAAACCGATCCAGTTCTTGCCGTTCTTCAGGCCGACATATCCGAGGCCGATCAGGATGATCGGGAAGAGGAATCCGAAGATCGGGCCGAACGTGATGCCGAAGATTTTGAGCGCGACCAGTACGCCGAGGGCGACGAGAATGACGCCGAGTGCCGTCTTGGTGTTCAAACCGTTCACCGCCTTTCCAACCGGGTTCGTTTCCTTCTGCCTCTATTCTAGGAAGAAACCGATCCGCACAAAACGGACCGGGGGCGGTTTTTGAACCTGGACCCCGGTCCAGGGACGCCTTCGATTCCGGACCGACCCACCGCGCGCGGCGGTCTTCCGTGGCCGTGGAACAACAGAAGCGGGCGGCGCGGGCGTTCGGTTTTTCCGCACGCGCTCACCACCCGCCGTCCCATTCCGGTTCATGCAAATATGCCGCCAGATCCACCCGGCCGTCTTCATCCACCGCGACGCCTTCCCGCCGCAGCAGCTCCGTCTGCATCGCCTTGCCCGCCGCGTCCGGTATCGCGATCTCGCCCCTGGCGTTCACGACCCGGTGCCAGGGCAGCCCGTGCCTTGCGCTCATCGCGTGCAGGATCCGCACGACCTGCCGGGCCCCCCGCGGGCTGCCGGCAAGACGGGCGATCTGCCCGTAAGTCATGACGCGACCTTCCGGTATGCTCCGGATCAGCCGCACGACCCTCTCGGTGAAAGGTTTCACGCTTCCCCCACATCCCGCACGAACATGCTGCATGAGACAAGTATACCACGCCGCGGACCTCCCCGGATCACGGCAAACGCGCGCCGGCTTGACCGCTTGGTATATAATAGAAATTGACCATTCCAACGGGAGGCGCCCGGACTCCCGGAAAAACACGAGGTGACCGATGTCATGGCGGAACGAAACGCGCCGGCAACCGGCATTGTCATCGACCGGCTAGATCATCTTGTCCTCACCGTGAGCGATCTGCAAAGGACGATTGCGTTCTACGAGCAGGTGCTCGGCATGGAAGTCGTCCGGTTCGGCGAAGGGCGATACGCTTTGCATTTCGGCCGGCAGAAGATCAACCTGCACGAGCGCGGGCGGGAATTCGAACCGAAGGCGCACACGCCTTGCCCGGGTTCGGCGGATTTGTGCTTCATCGCGGACACGCCGCTGGATGCCGTGATCAGACATCTGGAGAATTGCGGCGTCCCGATCGAAGAAGGCCCGGTGGAACGAACGGGCGCGACCGGGAAGATCCGCTCGGTCTATGTGCGCGACCCGGACCGGAACCTGATCGAGATTTCGAATGCGGTGGCGGAATAACAAAACGCCCCTTCCGGCAGGAAGGGGCCAATTTCGTTTGAGAGGGCAACACAGGCTTGAGAGGCGTCATGCCGTCATGCCGGTTGTCCGGCGCTCACTTCTTGCTTGCGAGGAACTCGTCGAACTGCCGCTGCTTCTCCGCGACGACCTTGTCGAGGCCGGCGGCTTTCAGCGCGCTCAGATACTCCGGCAGCACCTTGTCGGGATCGACCGAACCCGTCTCGATCGCCCGTTGATATTGCTCGATGACGTTCGTCAGCGCGCCGGTCTCCGACTTGACGTTCTCGTTGTTGAAGACGAAGCCGAGCCCCGGCGAGACGTGCGCGTTTTGGTTGAACTCGCGGAACTTGATCCACTTCTCCGGGTCTTCGGAATCCCAGATATAGTTCAGGAACTGGCTGCCGAACATCCACGCCGAACCCGGGGAATAGTCGCCCGTCCGGTCCGTCGGCGAGATGATTTCGCCGTTGCGGGTGTAGTGGATGCCTTCGATGCCGAAGTTCAGCAGGTTGTTGATTTCCTTGTCCGTATGCAGCAGGTTGATGAACATCATCGCGCGTTCCGGATCTTCGGACGTCGAGGAGATCGCCAGCATCGAACCGGCCGTCTCGGACGTCGCGACCGTCTTCGGCGTCATGATGATTTGCCCCAGTTCGCCGGAACGGCCCGCCGCCGCCGCGATCTCTTCCGCCTTGCCCGGCTTCATCGGCTCGATCGTCATGAACGTGCCCCTTGCCACCCAGATGTCGGTCGACGATTGCTGCGTCGTCGCGGCGTCCTTGTTGATGTAGCCCTTCTCGAACCAATCGCGCGCGATCGCGAGATATTCCTTGTAGCGGTCCATCTCTTCGACCGGACGGACCGTCGTGTCGTCCAAGTCCTTCAGAATGGCGCCCGGAATCGTGCCGTCGCCGAGGAAGTCGTAGTTCGCGAAGAAGTGCGAGTTGAACATGCCGCCGTTCGACCACACCGGCGTGATGTCCGGACGGGCTTTCTTGACTTCCTCCAGGATCGGCGTCAGATCTTGCGGCGTCTTCACCGTGCTCATGTCGATGCCCAGCGCGTCCGCGATCGTCTTGTCGTACACGATGCCGCCCGCGGCCGCGAGCTCCTTGTTTGTCGGCACGCCGTAGTTCTTGCCGTTGATCTTCGCGCCCTCGAGGAACACGGGATCGAGCGTTTCCAGGATGCCTTGACCGTGCTTCTGCAGCAGATCGCCCAGTTCCAGGAACGCGCCCTTGCCGACGTTGATCGAGTGGCCGTTCCATTGGGCCGTGAAGATGATGTCCGCCTTTTCGCGCGACGCGATCAGCAGGTTCATCCGGTCATCCCACGCGCCCCATTCGATCGGGATGATATCCAGCGTCGCGTTGATCTTCTCCACCAGAATCTTGTTGATCGCTTCTTCGACCAGCTTCTCGTCCTTCTGCGGCGTGCCCGGATAGTACAGGCTGATCTCATACGGGGGCAGACCGGACGAGCCGCCTCCGCCCGACGGGGAGGAAGACGATCCTCCGCTGCTTGAACCGGAGCCGCCGCTCGAACCGCCGCCCGAGCCGCCGCCATTGGCGCCTCCGCAAGCTGAGATGACCATCGCAACGGCTGCGAGGAGCGCGATGAGAACACTCAGACGTTGCTTCATGTTCAAGTGGACCTCCCTGGATATGAAATTTCCATCTATGCCATACCGGTCAATCACAACCGGTTACAGCCGATCGGAATCTGCCCGGCCATGCTTTGGGCGGGCCGTGCCGCTCATCCCTTGACGGCGCCGACCGTCAACCCCTTGATGAAATATTTCTGGAAGAACGGGTACGCGAGCACGATCGGTCCGATGCCGACGATCGCCATCGCCATGCGCATCGTCTCGGCCGGGAACCGGATGTAGGCGCCTGCCTGCATGAGCGCCTGCATGGCCTGGCTGTTCTGCGCCAGATACTGGACGTTCTGCATCGTCTTGTACATCAGGTACTGGATGCCGACGTTCTCGTTCTTCGTGATGAACACGAGGCTCAGGAACCAGTCGTTCCAGTAGGTGACCGTCTGGAACAGCGCCACCGTCGCGAGCACCGGCATCGACAGCGGCATGACGATCTGGAAGAAGATGCGGATCTCGCCCGCTCCGTCGATGCGCGCCGACTCCAGCACGGCCGCCGGCACCGACGTCGCGAAGAACGTCCGCGTCACGAGCACCCAGAACGCCGGGATGAGCAGCGGCATAATGAGCGCCCAGAGCGTATCCTTCAGGTGGAGAAGCTGCACGTAGACGAGATACCAGGGCACCAGGCCGCCGCCGAACAGCATCGTGAAGAACACGATGAACGTGAAGAACTTCGCGTGCGGGAAATCGCGCCTCGAGATCGGATAGGCGTACATCGCCACCATCACCATGCTGAGCGCGGTGCCGACAACGGTGACGGTGATCGTGATGCCGTAGGAGCGGGCCACCTGCCGGAAATCTTCGAACAGGAAATGGTAGGCGCTCGTGTCGAACTCCGACGGAATGAATTTGTAGCCTTCGCGTATGACGGCGTCCTCGCTCGAGAACGACACCATGAGGAGCAGCACGATCGGGATGATGCACAGGAGCGTGTAGATGATGAAGAAGATGTTGACGCTCCATTGCGCCCACGGGGGCAGGATATTTTTCGGATTGGATCCCGACAGCTTCATGCCCGATTTCGATTTCGCTTTCGTCTCCACAGCCGCTTCCATTGCAGGCCCCTCCTAGAACAAGGCGTTCTCGCTGTTGATCCGGCGCACGATCCAGTTGGAGAACCAGACCAGCACGAAGCCGACGACGGATTGCAGGAGCCCCGCGGCGGACGACATGCCGACATCGCCGACGGCCAGGAACGTGCGGTAGACGTACGTGTCGATGACGTTCGTGACCGGGAACAGCACGCCGGAATCGCGCGTCACGAGGTAGAACAGGCCGAAGTCCGCGTTGAAGATCCGGCCGATCTGAAGCAGCGTCATGATCGTGATGATCGGCGCAAGCAGCGGCACGGTGATCCGGGTCATCTGCTGCCATTTGTTCGCCCCGTCGATCGTGGCCGCTTCGTACAGCTCGTCGTCGAGCCCGACGATGGCCGCGAGATAGATGACAACATAATAGCCCATGTTCTTCCAGGTGTTGACAATCGGCAGAATCCACGGCCATACCCGCTGCTCGAAATACCAGTTGATCTCCCCGATGCCGAGAAGCGGGAACACCGTCTTGTTCAGGTAGCCGTGCTCCGGGCTGATGAAACCGTATACAAGATAGCTGACGACCACATAGGACAAGATGTACGGCAGGAACATGATCGACTGGTGCAGCTTCGCCATGAACTTGCTCCGGAGTTCGTTCAGCAGGATGGCGAACGTGAGCGGGAAGACCAGGTTCAGGACGATGAACAGCGCGTTGTAGGCCAGCGTGTTCCGCGTGATGATCCAGGCGTCCCTCGTCAGGAACAGATACTCGAAATTTTTGAACCCGACCCAGGGACTGTTCCAGATGCCGATCTGATAGTTGACCTTCTTGAAGGCGATCAGAATGCCGAACATCGGAAGATAGTTGTTGAGGATCAGGACGATCAGCGCCGGAAGCATCATGATGTAGAAGATCCAGTACTTCCGGACGGTCCGGAAGAAAGAACGTTTCCGCGCCTTCGCTTCGGGAACGCCGGCGCCGGGTTCCGCAGCCGTTTCGACCGCTTCCACAGCTTGATTCGCCATAAGATTCCTCCCGGTTTCTCCGTTTCTTGTGTGTGACTTATCATAGCGGACGTGCGGAAGAAGCTTCTAGCGGAATGGTGACCGGTTTGACGTTTTCGTAACCCGCATCCGGCTGCCGGCCGACGTTCCCGGACATTCCCGCCCGGCTGTCCATAATGTAATAAAAAACATCGCCGACCGGCTATCGGCGATGTGACCAACGAATGACGCTCTTGTGACTTATTGTATAATTTCCTGATATTTTTTGCGGTATTCCTGGGGCGTCAGACCCGTCGATCGTTTGAACTGTTTCGAGAAATGGGAGAAATTCGCGTAGCCGACGGACAGCGCGATGTCGCTGATCTTCACGTTCGTCTTCGCGAGCGCCTCCTTCACCTTCTCCATGCGCCGTTCGACGATGTAGTCGGTCAGCGACATGCCCGTCTCCTTGCGGAAGAGGCGGGACAGATAGGCCGGATTGAGATAGACGTATCCGGCAATCCGCTCCCGGTTCAGGTCGCCCTCCAGGTTCGCTTCGATGAACCGTTTCACGCGGACGATCGTGTTCGAGTCGTCCTCGCTGCGCTCGGCGATCGCCTCGCGCGCCTTCGAGACGAACGCGTTCGTCCAGCTCTTCAGCGCCGCCAGCGTCCTGAGCACCTGGCCCAGATCCGGGAACCCGCCCTCCGGGTAGATTTCGCCGGGCGACAGGCCGCGCCGGAGCAGCGCCTGGAACACTTCGTACGTCAGCCCGGAGACATAGAGCATCAGCGCGGCGCGGTCCGGCGGCTCGCGGGTGAACGCCGCGAACACCTCGTCGACGCGCCGCGCAAGCTCCGCCTCCCGGTCGTTCTCGATGAGCAGGATCCATTCGCCGAAGTTCGGCATGTGCGAAGACTTGACCGGCTGCTTCGTGTACGATGAAGCCAGGAACACCTCGCCCATCCGATGCACATTATGCCGCTCCATCTCGGCGAGCAGCGCGACGGCGGAAGGCAGCTCCCGCACCGGGACCGGCTCGCCGACGTAGCAGGAGACGACGCTGTAGAACAGTTCTCCGGCTTTGCGCACATATTCGCGGCAGCGCGCTTCCAGCTCGCGCTCGTCCGCTTCCTGCGGATTGTAGAGCAGCGCGAACATCATCCCGCTTCCGTCCTGGATGACATGGCCCGCCCCGTCCCGGAGCAGAATGTCGCCGGCGGCGTTCTTGAGCGCGTACGTCATGATTTCCTCGTCGCGGGCGCTCCAGTCCTGCTTCCATTCCTCCACGCTGATCAGAACCGGCAGAACCGGGCTGTCCGCGGACAGTTCGAGGCCGTACAGCGCCATCATCGGCTCCAGTTGCCCCGGCGTCGGCGCCAGCCGATGATGGAGCACATCCTGCCAGAAGCGTTCGACCAGGAGCGGCAGCTGGCGGTGCCACTGCTCGTAATAATATTCGTAGGTTTTGCGGAACGCCTCTTCCTGTTCGCGCTGCCGGATCTTCCCGATCGCCTTGGCGACGCACGCCTTGAGCTGCTCGTGATCGATCGGCTTGAGCAGATAATCGAAGCTCGAGAGCTGAATCGCCTGCTGGGCATAGCGGAAGTCGGCATGTCCCGTCAGGAAAATCGTCTCCGTATGCGGCGAATGTTCGTTCACCCACCCCAGCAGGTCGATGCCGGTCTCGAGGGGCATCTCGATGTCCGAGATCATCACATGGATCGTATGCTGCCGGAACACGTCGCGCGCTTCGGCCGCGTCATACGCCGTGAACACGCCCGAGATCTCCACGGACGCCCAGTCGATGCCCTCCACGACGCCCCTCACCGCGATCTCTTCGTCATCCACGATCAACAGATTGTACATGTTCCTCCTCCCCGTCAACGTTGATGCCTGCGGTTACTGCCGGTATGGCGGCGGATATCGGCAGCCGGACGCGCACGACCGCTCCGCCTTCCGGATGATTGCCGAATTCGACGCCGGCTTGTCCTTCATATTTCAGCCTGAGCCGCTGCACCACGTTCGCGATGCCCAGCCGGCTCGATTCCGATGCCGGAAGCTCCTCTCCCCTGTTCAGCCGGTCCAGAATGTCCGGCTGGAAGCCGACGCCGTTGTCGCGGATGGTGATGACGAGCTTGTCCCCGTCTTCGTCATGAACCGCTTCGCCGTGAATCCGGATCACGAATTTCTCCCGGCGGTTGACGAAACCGTGAATGATCGCGTTCTCGACGAACGGCTGCAGCGTCAGCGCCGGCAGCGTCGCCTCCCGCCGATGCTCCGGAATGTCCACGACGCAATCAAGCTTGTCGGGGAAACGGAACTTCTGGATTTCGACGTAGTTCCCGATATGCCTGAGCTCTTCCGCCAGCGTGATCGAATCGCGGTTGACGCGCATGATGAAGCGGAAATAATCGGCCATGTGCAGGGCCATTTTCTTCACCGAATCGTGATCCTTGAGCACCGCGAAATTGTAGATGATGTTCAGACTGTTCATATAGAAGTGCGGGTTGATCTGCGCCTGCAGCTGCTTCATTTCGTTCTTCTGCGCCCGGAGCTGCTCTTCGTACATGCCGATGCGCAGATTGCTGATCTGCTCGGCCATGTTGTTGAATGTGTTCGCCATGAACTGGAACTCGACCGTGTTCGTCGTCTGCAGCCGGTAATCGAGCATCCCGAGCGACAGCTTCTTCATCCCGTTGATCAGCTGATGCAAGGGCTGGAACACGGTGCGCTGGATGAACAGCAGATACAGCGAGAACAGGACGACGAGCCCGAGCACGATGAAATAGACCGCCCGCTGGAAATAGGGAAGCCCCTGGAGCATCCGTTTCTCCGGCACGGCCACGGAAACCGCGATGTCGGCCATCGAGCTGGCGCGGATCATGACGAGATGCCGGTCGTCCCCCTGCCCGATAATCTGGTACGGCGTATCGAGCAGCGGCAGATTCGAGATCGGCATCGTGCGGTCCGTGAACGACAGCGGGTCCGCCGTACGCACGCCTTCGCGGCTGTACACGCCGGTCTCCCCGATGTTGTCGTTGTCCCATTGGATGCGGAGCAGGTCCAGAATATCGCTGACGCTCACGATCGCGCCGATGTATTGCCGGTTCTCGGAGGGCGTCAGACGCACCAGGAAATCGCGGCCGGGCATCAGATCGCTCTCCCAGAGCATCCATCCTTCGCCGCCCGACTGCCGATACCGGACCACAATGCGTGAAGCTTCCTTTTCGAGCAGTTGCTTGATTTGTCCGTAATTCCCGGAAGAACTGAAAGTGATATCGTTTTCATTATAAATGAAAACCGTGTGCAATAAATTGTAAAATCCGGTGTCGCGGTTGATTTTGTTGTTCACCCGAACCTTCGTCAGCATATAGTTGTCGCTTTCCACGGGAAATGCGGCCAGCAGCCCGACATCCGCGTCGAGCACGGCCAGCTTGTACAGGTATTCGTCGATTTCTTCCATATAGAGATCCAATTGTCTGACGAAAATATCGAGCGTATTGCGGTACGTCTCGGACACCTTGTCATGCACCACGTTCCTCGCATACCAGTTGTTGGCGATGAGGAACAGCACCACCGGCAGCATGACGGCGATGAAGCTGATGACCAACTGCGTTCGGATCGATCGTCTCACGTGGCCAGCCCCCGCAGCTATAGACCGTGTTAATGTCAGTCTAGCAACGGAAAGGCGGACGCGCAACCGGACGGATCGTCTCCATTTCGCCCGTTCGTTGCAAAAAATGCCCGACACGCGCGACGGCGAATCCGTTTTTGTGTACACTTGGGCATATGAGGGGAACTGCGCGGGGCATCGAACCATCGGACGTGACGCCCGCCCGCGAACGGGCGCCCGCCGCGCAGCGCGAAGCTGAAGATTTGCCGGCAAATGACGGACGAGGGGGAAGCGGATTGCTCAAGGACGGCAACGGCAACGACAACAACAACAACAACAACGACAACGGCAACAGGCCGCCGCGCGAAACCGACAGCGGACAAGCGGCCGGCAACGGCGCGGGGCAAGTCGACTTGATGGCCGATGCGTCCGATGCCGGCGGCAATGCCGGCAAGGGCGCCGAAGCCGAAGGCGGCGATGCTGCCGGCGCCGATCATGAAGATGTTGGCGCGGATTGGACCGACGCGCACGAGGCTGACGAAGACGATGCCGGCGGCGAGCCTTCCCCGGGGCGCAAACGGATCCGAAACGCCGTCATCGTGCTGCTCGCGGCCGCCCTGCTCGCCAACGTCCTCGCGCTCTGGCCCCGGATCTTCAACATGCAGACGCTGACGCTTCTCTTCCAGTCGCGCGAGCTGTCCGGCCGCGCGGACATCGAAAGCTTCAAAAACGCCGTGGTGCTGGTCGGCACGGACAGAGGCAAAGGCTCGGGATTCCACGTTTCGGGCGGATACATCGTGACCAACCATCACGTGATCGAGGACGCTTCCTATATCATCGTGGAATTTTCCGGAATCAACGAGCGGTTCGCGGCCGATGTCGCGAAATCCGACCCGGAAATGGATCTGGCCGTCCTCAGCATAAGCGGCGGCGAACGGCTGCCTTACATTGAAATCGAGCGGGAACACCGGTGGGAGTCGGGCGACCGCGTCTACGTGATCGGCAATCCGCTGATGCTGAAGCAGATCGCGGTGGAAGGCGAAATCCTGGGGCTGGCGCCGGTCCGGGGCAAGCGGGAGCCGGTCATGATGATCGACGCGACGGTGCACAGGGGAAGCAGCGGCAGCCCGGTCATCAACGAACATGGCCGAGCCATCGCCGTCGTCTATGCCATAAGCGAAATGGCGCGCGACGGCAGCACCGAAGCGGTCGGTCTTGCCGTGCCGCTCAGCGATCCGGACGCCCTGCTGTCCGATCTCGGCTTGCCGCCCGGCTACTGATCCGGACACGGTGACAGGCTCGGCGTTGACGAGTTGCCGCGGACTGTCGGGCGGACCAACACCGGCGGCCGCAAGCCGGCGGCG
>NICF_comb_assmDRAFT_10002000_pt1 | contig 15763 bp, 13 predicted proteins | sample NewIslPassag4_SG_FD_11279 | JGI IMG/M metagenome (IMG submission 11279) | reverse complement strand
GGGAGCCTCGAGGCCACCCGTTCCACGTCACGGCGGGTGGCGCAGTAGACCACGCCTCCGCCGAGCCGACAGGCGCGCAGCACCTGCCGAAACTTCTCGCGCTCGTCCTCGACCTCCAGCGCCTGAAAGAAGAGGTTGGGTCGGTCGAAACCCGCCACGAAAACGCGGGGATCCTTCATGCGAAGCACCCGCACGATGTCGGCGCGCACCTCGGGAGTGGCGGTGGCCGTAAGCGCCAGCGTGCGGGGTGGCAGAAGCGCCCGCCGCACCTTGCCGAGCTGCAGATAGTCGGGGCGAAAGTCGTGGCCCCACTGGGAGATGCAGTGGGCCTCGTCGACCGCGTACAGCGAGATCTCCATCTGCTGGACGGCGCGCAGAAACTGTGGGGAGCGAAAGCGCTCCGGGGCCACGTAGACGAGCTTGTAGGCTCCGGCGCGCATCTTCTGGATCCGCTCCGAACGTTCCGCCTCGTCGATCGAGGAGTTGATGAAGGTCGCGGGGATTCCCCGGGCGGAAAGCGAATCCACCTGGTCCTTCATCAAGGCGACCAGCGGGCTGACCACCAGGCAGGTACCCGGCAGGAGCATGGCCGGGAGCTGATAGCAGAGGCTCTTGCCCGCGCCGGTCGGCATCACCGCCACCGTGTTTCGCCCCTCCAGCACGGAGCGGACGATCGCCTCCTGACCGGGACGGAAGGACGAGAACCCGAAGTGCCGCCGGAGGGCCTCCCGCAAGTTTGGGTCGAGGTGCATCGCGGGCCTTCTACCACGCGGGATCGGCGAGCGGGCGCCCGGCTGGTTTTTCGGCCGCGGCGACGAAGACCTTCGGGTCGGCGGCGGGGACGAGGCAGCGGGCGATGCGGTGGTTCTCGACCGCACGCGAGCGGAAAGGATCTTGCGCGGCCTCGTCTTCCAGTAGCGGGCAGGCGGGGTCTCGCAGGTCCTCGACGAGGAGGAGGGCGGGAGCACCGAGAAGAAGGAGGGTGGCGGCGAGCAGGGCGAGCGCGTCCCTCATAGCTTGCCCATCTCCGCCAGGCTGACGTAGCCGCCGTCGGCGACCACGACGTGGTCGACGAGCGAGATGCCGAGCAGCCGGGCCGCCTGTCCGAGCCGCTCGGTGAGCGCGATGTCGTCCCGGGAAGGCGTGGGGTCGCCGCTGGGGTGGTTGTGGACGAAGACCACCGCGGGGGCGGCCTCGCGGATGACCGGCTCGAAGACGTCGCGGGGCGAGATGGCGCAGGCTGCCAGGCCACCCTCGGCCACGCGGCGGTCGGCGACCAGACGATGGCGCGTGTCGAGCAAGAGGACGTGGAAGACCTCCCGGGTCAGATGCGCCATGCGCGGCCGGGCGTACCGGTAGACGTCCAGCGGCGTTTCGATGGTGTGGATCCGCAGGCGGGGGACGAGAGCCCGGCGTCCGAGCTCGAAGGCCGCCTGGATCCGGGCCGCCCGAACCGGCCCGACGAGGCGGCGAAGCTCCGAGGTCGCGCAGCGGGCGAGCTCGGGCAGGCCGCCATGGCGGGCGAGCAGCTCGTTGGCGGCCGCAACGGCGGGCATCGGCCCCACCGTCCCCATCACCACCGCCAGGAGTTCGGCTTCCGAGAGGTTCTCGGCGCCGTAGGCGAGCAGACGCTCGCGCGGTCGCATCTCCGTGGGCAAAAGGGGCGTCGCGCTTTCCATGCCCCAGGGGAATTGCAGCAGGGGTGCCAGCCGGGGAGGGGCGAAAAGCCCGCGAATCGCGGCGAATTGCCGCCTGTTGCCGCGATCGACAGCGACGGGAATCGGGCCCCGGCCTGCGGGCCGGGCCTCCCCGCGCGGACGAACGGGCGCAACGGGGCGGTCGAAAGAGCATCTTTGGACCGGAAACCCTGTGATAGGCTCCAGCGCCCTTCGGAGGAGCGAGATCGATGGCAGAGCGGGATGCGAAGCTGGTGATCGTCGGGTCGGGACCCGCCGGGTATACGGCGGCCATCTACGCCGCGCGGGCCGACCTCAAGCCCATCCTCGTCTCGGGGCCGCAGCCGGGCGGGCAGCTCACCATCACCTCGGAGGTCGAGAATTTCCCCGGCTTTCCGGACGGCATCCTCGGCCCGGAGCTGATGGAGCTCTTCCGCCGCCAGGCGGAGCGCTTCGGCACCGAGTTCGTGGAGGGGCTGGTCACCTCCGTCGACTTCGGGCGCCGCCCCTTCCTCCTGCAGATCGACGAGGGGCGGGAGTCCATCCGCGCCGAGGCGGTGATCCTCGCCACGGGCGCCTCGGCGAAATGGCTCGGCGTTCCGGGGGAAAAGGAGCACTGGGGCAAGGGCGTCTCCGCCTGTGCCACCTGTGACGGCTTCTTCTATCGGGACCAGGAGGTGGTGGTCATCGGCGGCGGCGACTCGGCGATGGAGGAGGCGACCTTTCTCACCAAGTTCGCCTCGCGCGTCACGGTGATCCACCGTCGCGACACGCTGCGCGCCTCCAAGATCATGCAGGACAAGGCGCGGTCGAACCCGAAGATCTCGTTTCTCTGGAACAGCGTGGTGAAGGAGATCCTCGGCGACGAGACCGGCGTCACCGGCGTGCGGGTGAAGAACCTGGTCAGCGGGGGCGAGGCGGTGGTCAAGTGCACCGGCGTCTTCGTGGCGATCGGGCACGAGCCCAACACGAAGATCTTCAGGGGCCAGCTCGACATGGACGAGAGCGGCTACATCCGCGTGGTGCCCGGTACCACCCGCACCAGCGTGCCGGGCGTCTTCGCCTGTGGCGACGTCATGGACCCGGTCTACCGGCAGGCGATCACCGCGGCGGGAACGGGGTGCATGGCGGCGCTCGATGCCGAGCGCTACCTCGAGCGCGGCTGATCGAGCCGGCGCGCCAGCGCCGTCCGGTCGATCCCGAAGAACTCGAGGGCATTTTCCGCTGCCACCCGCCGGGCGATCTCGCGGGAGATCCCCGCACGCTCCAAGAGGTGCAGCGTTCGCGGGATGCCGAGGAGGTCGCCCGGGCCGTCTCCCAGATTGGAGGCCAGGACGATCCCCTGGCTACCGTGCCTGCGGATCAGCCGCACGGCCTGCTCGGGGCCGAGGCTCGCGGGATGCACCACCAGCCCCGCCAGGTGGCCGCAGCTTCGCACCAGGCGCAGCGTCTCGCCGTCCACGCCGGTGACCAGGACTCGCTTGGGTGGAAACTCCCGCTCGCGCAGCAGGGCGAGGACGCGCCGCGCCATCCGCAGATCCCTTCGCGAAAGCGAGACGATTACGGGTAGGTCGAGGAAGCTGGCCATCTCCAGCTGGCGGGAGACGACCTCCTCTTCCTCCTCGTCGCCCTCGAGCAGGCCGATGGTGCCGATGGCGACCACGCGCGCGCGCCGGGTGAGCTCGGGGAAGGACGCCAGGACTTCCTCGAAACCGCGCTCGGGGATGCGTGCGGGGTGGACGCCCAGGGCGAAATAGGGAGCGATGCCGGCTCGCTTGAGGCGGCGTGCGCCCCGGACCAGCATGTCTTCCAGATAGGCGAGCAGCTCCTGAGCCTTGCCCTTGGGGGCGTCGTCGCCCGCGACCGCTACCGCAGAGACCACGCCGAAGAAGCGCAGGTCGGCCAGGTCCTGGTCGGTCAGCGGACCGACGCGGATCTGTGCGTCGAAGATGGGCGGCGGCAGCCTCATCCCCGAAAAGCTATCCAATGGCACGGGCGCGGGCACCCGGGCGGCTCATTCGGCCATGGCCATTCCCACGCCCCGGGGATCGGCGGCGCCCGTGCGAATTCCGGTCTCCGGGTCGATGGCGATGGCGGTGGCGTTGCTCCAGGGTCCGGTCTCGACGAGCTTGTGGCCGCGCAGCATGAGCAGGCCCGCGGTGGCGGCGTCCAGGGCGTAAGGCTCGACGTAGACCACCTCGGGCAGGTGCTGTTGGTGGATGCGCCCCTGCGCGATCGCCTGGTCGATCGGCATGCCGTGAAAGAGGTGATGGAAGATGACCTGGACGACGGTGGTGGGGATTCGCGAGCCGCCGGGCGAGCCCACGACCAGCCGCACGGGCGAGTCGGTGGTGGGGCCGGAAAAAACGAGGGTCGGAGCCATCGACGAGAGGGGAACCTTGCCGGGCGCGATGGCATTGGCCTCGGAGCCTACGATGCCGTAGGCGTTGGGCACGCCCGGCGCGGCAGCGAAGTCGTCCATCTCGTTGTTGAGGAGGATCCCGGTCCCGCGCGCGACGATTCCCGCGCCGAAGGGCGTATTGATGGTCGTGGTCAGCGCGATCGCGTTGCCCTCCCGGTCGACCACGGAGAGGTGGCTGGTGTGGGCGCCCTCTCGGGGCGACTCGGCGCCACCCGGAGCGATCGCCTCGGGCGGGGTGGCGAGAAAGCCGATCTCCTCCACCCAGTTGCGCGCCCTTTCCTTGGAGACGAGCCGATCCACGGGGACGTCGACGAAGGCCGGATCGGCCAGCAGGCGCCGGTCGGCGAAGGCGCGCTTCGCTGCCTCGATGTACAGATGCAGCGCCACCGGATCTCGCCATGGCGTTTGCGGCGGCAAGCTCTCCAGCGCGTTGAGCACCGAGAGGACGATCATCCCGCCGGAGGAGGGCAAGGGCGCGGTGGCCACGGCGTGGCCGAGATAGGTCCCGACGAGGGGCTTTCGCTCCCGGACCCGGTAGGCCGAAAGATCCGCCTCGGTGAGGATGCCTCCGCGTCGCGCCAGATCGGCGGCGATCGCCGTCGCGATCTCACCCTCGTAGAAGGGGGCCGGGCCGGACTCGGCGAGGATCTCCAGCGTCCGCGCGAGCTCCGGCTGCTTCAACTTCCAGCCGAGAGGGGGGACCTCGCCATCGTGAAGGAAGATCCGCGCTGCTTCTGGATCGGCGCGAAGCACCGGGAGGCGATGCCGCGCGTAACCCCGGTAGCGCTCGTCGATGACGACGCCCTCGTGGGCGAGCCGGATGGCGGGCTCGAGGACCTTCGCGCGGGGGAGCTTGCCCCAGCGCGCGTGCAGCTCGAGATAGCCGGCGACCGCGCCGGGAACCGCCACGGCCAGCGGGCCGTCGGTGGAGAGCTCGGGGATCGGGCGCCCGTCCCGCAGATACATGTCTCGATTTGCCGCGGCGGGAGCCACCTCTCGAAAATCGAGAAAGACGAGCTCTCCGCCCATGCGCACGAGTGCAAAACCGCCGCCGCCGATTCCCGAGGCGTAGGGCTCCGCCACGGCGAGGGCGAAGGCAGTCGCCACCGCCGCATCCGCCGCGTTGCCGCCCTGCCGCAGCATCTCCACGCCGGCGTGCGTCGCTTCCGCATGAGCAGAGGCGACCATCCCGCCCGTTCCAGCGGCGGGAAGTGCCGCAGCGGAGAAGGAGAAAAATAAAAAGGAAACAAGAGCGACAAGCGCTCCAAATTTCTTCATCGTTCGATCAATCCAGGCCACGACGGACGGCTTCCGCCGCCGCCTCTGCCTTCGACGAGACCTCGAGTTTCCGATACAGGCTCTTGACGTGGCTCTGGACCGTGCCGAGGCTGATGCCGAGGACGCGAGCGGCGTCTTCGTAGGTCAGGCCCTTGGCCAGGAGGGAGAGGACTTCCGCCTCGCGTTTGGTGAGGTCGTTGCGGACCTCCTCGTTGTCGTTCGCGTGGGGTGCCTCCTTCAGGCCTCGGATCTCCTCCAGGAGGTAGCGGGCGATCGCGGGCGCGATGTAGGAACCGCCGGCGGCGGCGACGCGGACCGCGCGGGGAAGGTCCTCGAGTTCGCCCTTCAGAAGGTAGCCGCTGGCACCCGCTTGCAACGCCTCCAGCGCGGTGGAGCGCTCGTCGTGCACGGTGAGAACCACGACGGCAGGCGCGTTCTTCATGCTTGCGATCCTGCGCGTCAGTTCCGTGCCCGGGAGATCGGGGAGCTGCAGATCGACGACGGCGACGTCCACCCCTTCCTTGGACAGACCGGAGAGGGCGGCGCGTGCTGTTTCCCATTGCCCCACCACCAGGAGTCCTGCGGCGGAGAGGGTCTTCGAGGCGAGGGCGAGCTGCGCCGGATCGTCCTCCACGACCGCCACCCGAACGGCACCATCGAGTTCCATGGGACCTCCCCGGAAGCTGTGTGGTTCCTTCTCTACCAGATTCTCGGCGTCGCGGGAGAAAGCATTTGACCGTGGATTGACGCCACGCCGGTGGATCTCTACTCTTCCGCCATGTCGTCCCCGAGAGCTGCGATCATTCTGGCTGCTGGCAAGGGCACGCGGATGAAGAGCGATCGTCCCAAGGTGCTCTTCCCAGTGCTCGGTAAGCCCCTCGTCGCTCGCCCCGTGGAGTGCGCCATCGCGCTCGGCTGCGATCCGATCGTCGTCGTGGTCGGCCACGGGAAGGACGAGGTCAAGGAGGAGCTGACGGCTCGCTTCCCCGAGGCTCCGTTGCGCTTCGTCGAGCAAAAGGAACAGCTCGGCACCGCTCATGCGGTGGCCTGCGCTCGTCGGGCGCTATCGGGCTTCAAGGGGCGCGTGCTGATCCTCTACGGGGACGTTCCGCTCCTGTTGCCTTCTTCCCTGAAGCGCCTGGTCGAGCGAGGAAAGTCGACGCCCGTCGCCTTTCTCTCCATGCGGCCCGAGGATCCGACGGGGTACGGTCGCGTCGTGCGCGACGACAGCGGCGTGGTCGCCCGTATCGTCGAGCAGAAGGACGCCACGGCGAGCGAGCTTCGCCTCGGGGAGTGCAACGGCGGCATCTACGACTGCGATGCCGCCTTCCTCTTCCGGGCGCTTCGAGACATCGGCACCGAGAACGCGCAAGGTGAGTACTACCTGACCGACTTGGTGGCGCTGGCTTACGAGAGAGGCACTCCCGCGGAGGCGGTGGAGGTTTCCGCGGAGGAGGTCTCGGGTGTCAACGATCGGGTGGAGCTCGCCTGGGCCGAGCGCGTCCTGCGCCGTCGCAAGAACCTCGATCTGATGCGTTCGGGCGTCACCCTCGTCGACCCGGATACCGCCTGGATCGAGGAAGAGGTGCGGATCGAGCCCGACGCGGTGATCGAGCCCAACGTGCGCATCACGGCATTTTCGCGCATCGGGCGGGGCACGGTGGTCGGTTTCGGCTCGGTGATCGAGGACAGCCGAATCGGTGCGGACGTGGTCATCCGGCCCTACTGCGTGATCGAATCCTCCCAGGTCGGCGACCGCGCGAGCATCGGTCCCTTCGCCCGGCTCCGGCCCAAGTCCGTGCTCGGCGAGGAGGTGCGGATCGGCAACTTCGTCGAGACGAAGAACACCACCATGGCGCGCGGAGCCAAGGCGAACCACCTCACGTATCTCGGCGATGCGACGATCGGTGAAAACACCAACATCGGCGCCGGAACCATCACCTGCAACTACGACGGCGTGAACAAGCTGCGCACCGAGGTGGGCCGCGACGTCTTCATCGGCTCCGACACGCAGCTCGTCGCTCCGGTCCGGGTGGGCGACGGTGCGTACGTGGGTGCGGGGACGACCGTGGTTTCCGACGTGCCGCCCGGCGCCCTGGCTCTTTCGCGCACCCCGCAGCTCAACAAGGAAGGCTGGGTGGCCCGGCGGAAGGCAAAGATGGCGAAGGCGGCGACCGCCGCCCGCAAGGGGAAGAAGAAGTAGCGCCGATGGCGGAAAGGCTCCGTCTCTTCGTGGCGCTCGATCCGCCAGCCGAGATCGCCTCGGCCCTGGAGCGGACCCTGGCGAAGGCGCGTTCTTTCGCGCCCGACGAGAAATGGAGCCGCCCCGACTCCCTGCATCTGACGCTTTCCTTCCTCGGTCATCTACCTGCCGAGACCCTCGACCCGATCCGCGCCGCGCTCGAGGCGGCGTCGGCGGAGAGCGAGCCCTTTTCGCTGCGGCTCCGCGGCGCTGGCTTCTTCGGGCGGGGCACCCGGGCGCGGGTGCTGTGGCTCGGGGCCGAGGGAGGCCGCGCGCTCCTCTCGCTTCAGACCACGATCGTTCGCGAGCTGGCCGTCGTCGGCCACCGCGAGGATCGTCCCTTCCGCCCCCACCTCACCCTGGCGCGATCGCGCGACCCGAGCGGCAGCCGGCTCTTGGCCGAGGCCGGCCGTGCCCTCGCCTCGGTCGACCTGGGGAGCTTCCTCGTGCAGGAATTCGTCCTCTACCGCAGCGAGCTCGGGCCCGACGGGTCGCACTACACGCCCCTCGCCACCTTCCCCCTGCGCGCCCGCTGAGGCGACCGGCGCGAACACGCGCGGCGATTTTCGAGTTATGGTGCCCGGCCAGTGATGATGAGGCGTCGAAACCTCCTCGCCGGGGCGCTGGTCATCGCCCTCCTCGCCGGCTGCGGGTCACGGGCGCTGCGCTCCCCACTCGAAGCTCTCGACCGCGCCGCGGCGCGGGTGGAGCGGGGTGCCGACGGCGCCGACGACCTGGCGCTTGCCGCCTGGCACGCCTGGCTGGTTCGCGGGGACGGTGCGCTCGGCCGCGAGCGCGCGGAACGGGCGCTGGTGGACGAGCGACACCATCCCTGGGCCCGGCTCCTCCTCGCGGAGCTCGAGGCGGCCGCGGCCGAGCCGGCAGCCGAAGCCCGCCACCTGCTGGCGCTGCTCGACGGCGGTGCGCGGGGACCGCTTGCCGAACTCGCCGCGCGGCGGCTGCGGGCGCTGGCGGGGCGCTCGCTCGCTTTGGACGAGCAGATCGCCGCGCGGGCCCGCATGCTCCTCGAGCGAAAGGCCGCATCGGCGGAGGTTGCCGCCGAACTTCGCGCCGCCCTGATCGAGATCGAAGCGCGGCGCGATCCCGAGGCGGCTTTGCAGTGGGCGGATCGCGCCGGCCGGCTGACCGAGGTGGCCGTCGTCGGTCCCTTGAGCCGCTACTCCTTTCTCGAGTTCGGCTCACGCCGGCCGGAATTCGAATCGGGGCCGCTCCAGCAGGAGGGAACGAGCCTGCGTTTCCCCACCGGGGAGATCTCGCTCGTCGATCTGCCTCGGGACGGGGACGTGTATTACGCCCTGGCAGCGGTGACTGTGCCGCGGCGAGGGACCTACCTGGTCCGGGCGAGCACGACGCCCACCGCCAGCGTCGCGCTCTTCCTGGACGGCCTCCCGGTGCTGGAGCGCGCCGGCTGGGGCGGTCCCCGGCCGACTCTGGTCGTGGCGCGGGTCGAACTCGACGAAGGCGAGCACCTCCTCTCGGTACGCATCGGAAAGGGGTATGGCACGGGCGCGGTCACCGTGGAGCTCTCGCCGGCAGACGGAAGTCCCGCGGACCTTTCCTTCCGCGCGGCCCGGCCGGGCGATGGTGCGGCCCGGCGTGGTGTCCGCGTCCTGACGACCACGCCGACTCCGCTGCCCGAGGGGGTGGGGATTCTCGCCTCGTGGGTGCGGGCCGGGCTCGCCCATGGTCGCGATCCGGAGGCGGTGCGCCTGGCCCTGGAGGCGGCGGTCGAGGAGCTACCCTCGTCGCCGGCTCTGCTGTGGCGGCGGGGGCGTGCATGGCTCTCCGATCCGAGCTTGCCCGAGCGGGTGCGACGCGAGCGCGCCGTGGCGGATCTCGAGCGCGCCGCGGAAGGCGAGATCCTCGCCGCGCTTCTCGACCTCGCGGCCCTGCACCGTCGCGAAGGCCGCTGGTCCGCGGCAGAGGAGGCGCTCGGGCGCGCCAAGGAGCTCGCGCCACAGAGTCTCGCCTTGGGCGTCGAGCGGGCGCGTTATCTTCGCGACCGCGGTTTCGAGGGGCTCTTCCATTCGGCGGCGCACGAGCTTCGCGAGCGCGCTTCCGACCGCTGCGATGTCCTCGGCCTCGCCTGGACGGCCGCCTCCCGGGCCCGGGACGCCGAGGCGCGGCGGACGCTCGCCAAAGAAGCCGAGGCCTGTCCAGGTGGCCGGGCGCGAGCCCTCGGCTTCGCTCGCGACGCCGGTGATCTGGCGCTGGCGCGTCGGCTCGCCGAGAGCCGCGTGCGCCTCGCTCCCGACGCGCTCTCGACCTTTCTCCTCCGGGCCGAACTCGAGCTGGCCGCCGGAAGACCGGAGCAGGCCGCAGCCATCCTCGAGGAGGCGGAGAAGCGCTTTCCCTGGAGCGCCCTCCTTCCGAGGAGCCGCGCGGAGTATCTGGCCGCCGCCGGGCGCGAGGACCTCGCCCGCGAGGCTCGGCTGCGCGCCCTGGAACTCGACGGCGGCGACCTCGCTGCCCTGCGCACCGAGGCCTTCGAGCGCAGGCGCGCGATCCTCGCCCAACACGACCCCGAGACCTTCGCCGCGATCCGGGCCTTCGAGGCACGCGCCCGGTCCTTCGACGCGCCCGGCGTGATCCTCGTCGACTTCGTCGGTTTCGAGGTCCACCCCGACGGGTCGATGGTGGAGCGAACCCACGTCCTGGCGAAGATCCTCGACAAGCGCGGCATCGAGATCCTGGGCGAGGTGAATCTCCCCGCCGACGCCGAGGTTCTCGAGCTGCGCACCATCAAGAGCGACGGCACGATCCTCGAGCCGGAGCTCATCGCCGCCAAGGACTCGATCTCCTTCCCTCGCCTCGAGGTGGGGGACTACGTGGAATACCAGTACCTCCGCGCGCACGGGCGGCGAGCCGCCGCGCTGCCGGGCTGGACGGCGCCGCGCTTCTTCTTCGCCAGCCGCGACCTTCCCACCGTCGAGGCGATCCTCGCGGTTCGCGCGCCCAAGGAGCTGGGCCTCGAGGTGGATGCCCACCAGCATCCTCCCCGCTGGGAGGTGATCGACGAGGGATCGCACCAGCTCCTCCTCGCCCGTGGCCGCGACCTTCCGGCGCACGTGCCGGAGCCGAGCTCCGTCTCGATGGCAGAGGTCGTCCCCTGGATCCAGGTCGGCGCCGGGGCCGGCGAGCGCGACGGAGCTTGCCAGCTCGCCGACCGGATGCTGGGGGCCGGCTGGGTGGACCGGGAGGTGGCGCGCTGGGCGCGGGACGCCGCCGGCACTGGTTCCCCGCGCGAGCGGATCGAGCGGCTGTGGGCGCGGCTGATGGCAGAGATCGAGGGCGACGGCAGCTTCGAGGAGCGGGCTTCCCATGTCCTGGCTCGCCGCCGCGGCAACCGTGCCGTGCTGCTCAAGGCCGCGCTCGACTCGCTCGGCATCGAGAATGCGTGGGTGGTGCTCCGACCCTTCGACCGCAATCCCAATCCGCGGCGCTTCCCCGTCCCCTCCGATTTCACCAGGCTCGTCCTGGTGGCGCGCCCCGAACCCACCGGTGGCTGGCTCTGGCTCGATCCCTCCATTCGCTACGCGCGAACGGGCGTGCTCTCCCCGGAGGTGCAGGGCGTCCCCGGCTATGTCCTCGGCCAGGGGACCGGAGTCGATGCTTGCGTGCCTACCGTCTCGCCCGTCGAGACGACGACGGGACGTGTGCTCTCCTACCGCGTTCGTCTCCACGGCGACGGCAGCCTGGAAGGATTGGCGACCGAGACCTTCCGAGGCATGTCCGCCGCGCAGGCGCGCAACGTCTTCGAGCGGCTGGATCGGGAGCGCCTGGAGCAGGCCGTCGAGGCCGCCCTCGCCCGGGAGTTTTCCGGCGCCGAGCTCGTCGACCTCGAGCTCGACGTTTCGGACGCCGAGGTCGCCCTCTCGTACTCCTTCCGCCGCGGCGAGGCGCTCCAGGCGATGGGCGAGAATCGGGCGCGACTGGAACTCGACTTCCTCCGTCTGCACCTCGCCCAGCGCTACCTCGTCGTCGCCGAGCGGAAGACGCCGCTTCTGCTCGACCGTGACGAGCGCCTCGTGGTCGAGGCCGAGATCGCCATCCCGCCGGGCTGGACGATCGAGGTCGCGCCAGCCGCGGCCCGCGAGCGTTCCGACTTCGGCTCGTTCCGGCGATCCGTGGGCGGGAAGGACGGCGTCCTGGTCGTCCGCGACGAGGTGGAGATCCGCCGCGGTCGAATCCCGCCCCACGACTATCCCGCCTTCGCCGCCTGGGTGCGGGCCGTCGACCGGAGCGTCGGCGAGGACCTCGTTCTTCGGATCCCGTCAGGGGAGGAGCCGGAGGGCAACCTCGGTATGAAAGTCGAGCCCGCGGTCGGTGCAGGCGACGACGCTACCCCGGCGCGCGACGAGGCCGGCGCGAGCGAGTTCGTCGACCGCCTCCCATAGCCGCGCTGGCACCTCGCCGATGGTCTCGCGCGCGGCCGCCTCGAGGTCCACGCCGCGGGCGAGGCGCAAACCCAAGAAGATCCGTTCCTCGAAGAGCGCGGCGGGTTCGAGCACCTCCCGCTCGATCTCGGGCGCCGCGCCCGTTTCCACCGCGGTGAGGTAGGCATCGGGCTTGCGGGGATTGGCGTAGCGCAGGCCGCGGCCGTCCTCGAGCCGGCGAAAGCCATGAGCTCCGCAGCCGGCGGCCACCCACTCGTGGCCGACCCAGTAGAGCGTGTTGTGCCGCGACTCGAAGCCCGGCGTGGCGTAGTTCGAGATCTCGTAGCGATGGTAGCCGGCCGCGCGCAGCACGTCGCGCACCCGCTCACCCATCTCCGCCTGCAGGTCGTCGTCCGCCACCTTCACCCGGCCGCGGCGGACCTCCTTGGCCAGGCGCACGTCCTCCGCTAGGTTTTCCAGCGTGAGGCCGTAACAGGAGACGTGGTCGGGGCCGAGCTCGACCGCGCGCCGCGCGTCCTCCACCGCGCCCCGAACGTCTTGGTGCGGGCCGCCGAAGATCAGGTCCACCGAGACGTTTTCGAAACCCGCCCGGCGAGCCGTCTCTACCGCGCGGATCGCCTCCTCGGGACCGTGGCGGCGGCCGAGTCCGGCGAGGACCGGCGCGGAGAAGCTCTGGATTCCGATCGAGAGCCGGTTCACGCCCGCTTCGAGGTAGGCCTCGAAGCGCGCCGCGTCGGATGCGCCCGGATTGGCCTCCAGCGTGATCTCGCATCCGGGCAGGAGGCCGAAGAGCTCGTCGACGGCGCGCAGGACCGTCGCCACGCATTCCGGCTCCCACAGCGAGGGCGTGCCTCCCCCGAAATAGACCGATTCCACCCCCCGTCGCCCGTATTCCTGCGCCCGCCCTTCGAGTTCTCGCACCACCGCCCGGGCGTAACGCTCGTGCGGGATCCGCTCCGCCACCACCGAGGCGAAGTCGCAGTAGGGGCATTTGGAGAGGCAGTAGGGGAAGTGCACGTAGACGCCGAAGCGCGACGGCGTCGCCTCCGGCTTCATTTCGACCGCGCGAGGGCTGACCATCGTTCGACTTCCGCCGAGAGGAAACGGTTCTCCTCGCGAAGTTCCTCCAGCTCGGCCAGGAGTCGCTCGATGGTCGCCCGCGCCTGCGCCAGCTCCGGCGGATCGGCGAGCATCCGCTCGAGCTCGACCACGCGGTCCTGGAGTGCCTTGTTCACCGCGGCCGGACCGCCCCCCGCCACCTCTGCCAGCCGCGCGACGAAGTGCGCTTCCATCCTCGCGATCTGGTCGGCGTGGCGCTCCGCCTGGCGCTGCAGCTCCTCCTCCAGGTAGGCGGCGCGCAGCTTTCCCTGGCTCGCCCCGCGGGCCATCGCCGCCCGGATGAGGGATCCGATCTTCGCCGTTTGGGGTTGTGCCGGCGGCGGCGTCTGGTTGCGGGCATGCGCCAGGGCCATCGCCTTCTCTTCGAGTTCGGCGGAGAGCTCCTCGATCTCCGCGAGTGCGGCCTCGAGCTCCTGCCGCAGCCGAAGGTTTTCTTCCCGCAGGGCCTCGAACTCGGTGGGGGCCGCGTCGGCGACGATCTGGCTCCGCTTTTCCATCGGCACACCTTCCGGTATGGGAGCCTTTCTACCATGCGCCGGCAGGGAGCGTGACGCGATGAACCGCTATCTGACACTTCGCTGCGAGGTTCCTCTGGAGCTCGCCGAGACCGCCGCCTTCTTCCTCCACGAGGAGGGAGCCGCCGGGGTGGAGGTCCTCGACGACGAGATCCGTCCACCCCCCGGCGCGCCGAAACTCCCGGAAGGCAAGGCCCGGGTGACCGGCTATTTCGGCGCCGAGACCGATCCGGAGGCCATCCGGGCGCGGCTCGAAGCCCTGGTCCCCGGCGCCGTCGTCGGCTGGGAGATCCTCGACGAAGAACCCTGGGCGGATTGCTGGAAGTTGCACTTCCGTCCCGTGCAGGTGCGCGATTCGTTCTGGGTCGTGCCGCCGTGGGAGAAGGCGCCCGAGGGGACGGCGACCGTGGTCATCGAGCCCGGCATGGCCTTCGGCACGGGGAATCACGAGACCACCGCCCTTTGCCTCGATTTCGCCGCCGACCTCGTCCGGCCCGGGACGAGCGTCCTCGACCTTGGTTGCGGCAGCGGAATCCTCGGCATCGCCGCCGCCCGCCTGGGGGCCGGCCGCGTGCTCATGCTCGACAACGATCCCGTCGCCGTCGAGATCGCGAGGAAGAACGCCGTCGCCAACGGTTTTCCCGAGCTCGAGGCGAGCGGCGTTCCGGTCGAGGAGCTGGACGAGACCTTCGACCTCGTTCTGGCGAACATTCTCGCCGTGACCCTGATCGAGCTGGCGTCCGCGGTGGTGCGCTGCGTGCGCCCAGGCGGCTCGGTGATTCTCTCCGGGATCACCGTCGACCAGGCCGCCGAGGTTCGCGCCGTCTACGAGATGCTCGGCCTGGCCTTCCGCGAGGAGCGGCGGCGCGGGGAGTGGTCGGCGCTTCACCTGGAGAGGGCGCGTTGAGGCGGTTCCTCGTCGACTCGCTGGAGGGGGAGGAGGTGTTGTTGGTAGGCGAGCGCCTCCATCATCTGGCCCACGTCCTCCGACTCGGCCCCGGCACCGAGGTCGAACTCTTCGACGGCCGCGGGGGATGCCGCCGCGGCACCGTCGTGGAGGTGGGCGAGACGCAGGCTCGAGTGGCGCTCGGCGCCTGGCGATCCGCGCCCGCGGCCGCGCCCGTCACGCTGGCGCAGGGCCTGCTCAAGGCCGACAAGCTCGAGTGGGTGATCCAGAAGGCCACCGAGGTAGGCGCCGCGCGCGTCGTCCCCCTGCAGCTCGAGCGCTCCGTGGTTCGCTTGGAGCCTTCGCGCGTGCCGGACCGCCTGCGGCGCTGGCAGCGGATCGCCGAGGAGGCGGCTCGTCAATCGGGCCGCGCCGACGTCCCGGTCGTCGAGGCGCCGACGAGCCTGGAAGCGTTTCTGGATGCTGCAGGCGCGCGCGGGGAGAAGGTGGCGCTCCTCTGGGAAGGGGAGAGGGAGGGACTGCGTTTGGGCGAATGGGTCGAAGGCGCCCGCGGCGGACCCCTCGCCATCGTGGTCGGCCCCGAGGGGGGCCTGACCGAGAAGGAGGTCGCCCAGGTCCGGGAGCGAGGTGCGCCCGTCGTCGGTCTCGGATCCCGCATCCTCCGCGCGGAGACCGCGGCGATCGCCGCCCTGAGCGTGGTTCTACACCGGCTGGGCGAGCTGGGATGAGCGGGGCGCGAGGCCGGTCGATTTCCCTGTTGACGCCGCCGGGCGAAATCGCTAAAAGCCCGCCTCGCCTTCACGGGGGACACCCCCGGCCACCGGAATCGGTGGGGAGCTCGAGCGGTTCCGAAGGGACGCGCCGGAGAGAAAAAGTTCTTGACGGCGCACGCAGCGCGGAATAGAAAGCCGCGCCGCCTCCAAGGGAGGCGAAAGCCTCCGGCGGAACGGTTTGGTCTCTGAAATCCGAATAGCAAGCGCGAACGGAGAAGCGGGCAGGAACCGCAGTTCCGAGTGAGGTCCGGAAAAGGACCTCGCCCAGAGATTGAGCTGGGTTCGAGGCATTCGCCGCCTCGGACCCGGGAAAAGCTCTTCGAGTTTTGATCGGAGAGTTTGATCCTGGCTCAGAACGAACGCTGGCGGCGCGCCTAACACATGCAAGTCGAGCGCGAAAGGGGCTTCGGCCC
>NICF_comb_assmDRAFT_10001997_pt1 | contig 15792 bp, 10 predicted proteins | sample NewIslPassag4_SG_FD_11279 | JGI IMG/M metagenome (IMG submission 11279) | reverse complement strand
ACTCGCCCGCGCACGTATCCACCAGCTTATAGGCGGGGCGCACGCCGGCCGCCCGCCGGCTCTCCCGCACCGCGGCCTCCGCCTGGCCGACCGCCTGCGCGATCTGCTTGTCGGAGAAACCGAGCTGCTTGAACCGCCACAGCCGCTCAGGGGCCGCCCAACGCGGCGCCGCAGCCGCCGCGGCGCCATCCGCCCCGGCGCCGTTCAGCCCGACGGCGTCCTGGTGGACGGCATCGTGGTGGACCGCGTCCCGCTCGCGAGGCGCCCCGGCCACCGCCCGCAGCTCGTCCTCGGCCTGCACCAGCTCGCCGATCTGGTCCACAAACCACGGGTCGATCCCCGTCAGCGCGCAGATCTCCGCAGCAGGGACGCCAAGCCGCAGGGCGGTGGCCACCGCCGCCAGCCGGTCGGGGGACGGCACCCGCAACGCTTGCCGCACCTGCTCGACGCCTACACCCTCGTCCAGTCCCACCAGCCCCGGCCAGCCGATTTCCAAGGAACGCAGCGCCTTTTGCAGCGCCTCCTTGAACGTGCGGCCGATGGCCATCACCTCGCCCACGGCCTTCATTTGCGTGCCCAGCGTCGGGTCGGCCTCTGGAAACTTGTTAAAGTCAAACCGGGGCACCTTGACCACGCAGTAGTCGATGGCCGGCTCGAACGACGCCGGCGTGGTCTTGGTGATGTCGTTGGGGATCTCGTCCAGCGTGTACCCGACAGCCACCAAGGCCGCGATTTTCGCGATTGGGTAGCCCGTCGCCTTGGACGCCAGCGCCGACGAGCGGGATACCCGGGGATTCATCTCGATAATGACCATGCGCCCGGTGCGGGGCTCGACGGCAAACTGCACGTTGGCGCCGCCGGTTTCCACCCCAATGGCCTGCATGCATGCGATGGCCGCGTTGCGCATGGCCTGGTATTCGCGGTCGGTGAGTGTCTGGCTCGGCGCCACCGTGATGCTGTCGCCGGTGTGCACCCCCATGGGGTCCAGGTTTTCGATGGAGCAGACGATGACCACGTTGCCCGCCTTGTCCCGCATCAGCTCCAGCTCAAACTCTTTCCAGCCCAAGGCGGATTCTTCCACCAGCACCGTGTGCACCGGGCTGTCGGCCAGGCCCCCCTCCACGATGCGCACCAGATCGTCCTGGTTGTACGCGATGCCGCCGCCGGTGCCGCCCAGCGTAAACGACGGCCGGATGATGACGGGGTAGCCCGTCTCCCGGGCAAAGGCCTCCGCCGCCTCCACGCTGGAAACCAGCTCGGATCGAAGCACATCCAGCCCCGCCGCCCGCATGGTTTCCCGGAAAAGCAGCCGATCCTCGGCCCGCTCGATGACCTCCGCCGAAGCGCCGATGAGCTCCACCCCGTACTGCTCCAGCACCCCCGCCCGGGCCAGCGCGAAAGCCAAGTTGAGGCCCGTCTGGCCGCCCATGGTGGGCAGCAGTGCGTCGGGCCGCTCCTTGGCAATGACCGCGGTCAGCGCCTCCACCGTTAGGGGCTCGATGTACGTCGCGTCGGCCATCTCCGGGTCGGTCATGATGGTGGCCGGGTTGCTGTTGACGAGGATGACCCGGTAGCCCTCCTGGCGCAGCGCCTTGCACGCCTGCGAGCCCGAGTAGTCAAACTCGCACGCTTGACCTATTACGATGGGCCCCGAGCCGATGATCAGGATGCTCTTGATGTCCGTCCGCTTGGGCATTTAGACACCAATCCTCTCGAGAAACCGGCCAAAATGCACCCGGGCGTCGTGGGGGCCGGGGCCCGCCTCCGGGTGATACTGCACGCTGTAGGCCTTGAGCTCCGGGAACGCGAGCCCCTCCACCGTCCCGTCGTAAAGACTGCGGTGGCTGACCAGCCCCTGCACCGTCCCTCCGGGCCGCCGGACGCGAAACTCGTTGGCGTCGCCGGGCGTCGCGACCGCGAAGCCGTGGTTTTGGCTCGTCACCTCCACCCTGCCGGTCAACAGATCCTTCACCGGGTGGTTGATGCCGTGATGGCCGAACTTCAGCTTGTATATGCTCAAACCCGCGGCCTGGGCGATGATCTGGTGACCTAAGCAGATGCCCAGCATGGGCAGGCGGCCCAGAAGGCCGTCCACCGTTTCCACCACGTATGCGAGGGCGGTCGGGTCGCCCGGCCCGTTGGAAACCACCAGCGCGTCGGGTCCGAGCGCGAAGATCTCCTGCGCCGAGGCCGTAGCCGGCAGCACCGTCACCCGGCAGCCCAGGCTCGCCAAACTGTCGAGAATGCTCTTTTTGCAACCGCAGTCCAGCACCGCCACGTGGGCGCGCTCACCGGGCGCATATTCATACGCCTGCCGGCAGCCGACCAACCGCACCAGATCCTGGCCCACCACGCCGGGGCTCGCCGCCGCCTTGGCCGCGAGCGCCAGGCGCTCATCCTCACCCAGATCGCCCTCCCGGGTGGCGATGACGCCCTTGAGGGCGCCGGCTTCCCGCAGGTGGCGCACCAGGGCGCGAGTGTCCACCTGGTGCACGCCGATGACGCCGCTGCCCGCGAGCCACTCGGCCAGGCTCAACTCGGCTCGCCAGTTGGACGGGCGCGGCGTATACTCCCTCACAATGAGGGCGCAGGGTGCGATGCGGGCTGATTCGGCGTCCTCGAAATTGACTCCGTAGTTGCCGATGTGAGGGTAGGTAAAGACCACCGCCTGCCCGCTGTAGGACGGGTCGGTGAGCACTTCCTGGTAGCCGGTATGGGCGGTATTGAAAACGACCTCGCCGCACACCTCGCCTTCCCCTACGAACGCCTCACCCACCAGGTGAAAGCCGTCTTCCAATACCACGTGTGCCCGCATACAACCCCGCCCCATGGGTGAGTCGCGCACGAAGGACTGCCCGTGTGCGGCTCGCATACTTATTCACTTGGCGTTAGTTTTTATACCACATCGGCGGCGGGGACACAAGGGAGAAATTGCGACTCGTCTGCAACCGTGCGCGATCCTGCGGCGGACCGGCTCCTGCGGCGGACGGGCCGCCCCCGCCCGGTGCATGGGGTATACATGCCAGGATCGCCGTCACCCTTAGGTCCGGTTCCCCTTATCCTGGTTAGGCGGGCGTTGCGCGAGGCTGGTGCGGACCGCGCCGGGACCCGCGGGTGCGCCCGCGAAACGGCGACGAGGGGTGTCCCTGCCCATGTGTGGAATCGGCGGCTGGGTCGACCGCCGCGGCAGCGTGCAGCCGCGAGAGCCCATCGCGGAAGCCATGGCCCAGACCATGGCCTGCCGGGGGCCCGACGGTGCGGGCGTGTTTATGGACCGCACGGCCGTGCTGGTCCATCGCCGCTTGGCGGTGGTGGATCCCGAAGGCGGCGCCCAGCCCATGGAGCGGCGAGTCGGCGGCCAGCCCGTGGTCATCACCTACAACGGCGAGCTGTACAACACCGATGAGCTGCGCGCCGAGCTTGAGGCCCGCGGCTGGCGGTTTCACACCCGCTGCGACACCGAAGTCCTCCTGGTTTCCTACATCCAATGGGGCGAGCACTGCCTGGAGCGCCTAAACGGGATCTTCGCCTTCGCCGTCTGGGACGCGGCGGCGCAGACCCTGTTTCTCGCCCGGGACCGGCTAGGCGTGAAGCCGCTCTTTTACGCGGATCTGGGCGACTGCTTCGTGTTCGGCTCCGAACCCAAGGCTCTCCTGGCCCATCCGCGCGTGAGCGCCGCTGTGGACGCCGAGGGGCTTGCGGAAGTGTTCGCCCTGGGGCCGGCCCGCACACCGGGCCACGCCATCTACCGCGACATGCGCGAGGTGAAACCGGGCTGGTGCGTCACGGTGACGCGGCAGGGGGTTTTCCACCGGCAGTACTGGCGGCTGGAGAGCCGGCCGCATGAGGACGACCTGGACACCACTGTGGAGCGCGTGCGGGCGCTGCTGGCCGATGCCGTACGCCGGCAACTGGTGGCTGACGTGCCCGTGTGCACGCTGCTCTCGGGGGGCGTGGACTCCAGCGCCATCACCGCCTTCGCCGCACAGGCCTTTGCCGAGGAAGGCAAGGGGCCCCTGCATACGTATTCCATTGACTACAAGGGAAACGCGGCCCACTTCCGGCCCAGCGCCTTCCAGCCCGACTCCGACAACCGCTATATCCAACTCGTGTCCGAACGGCTGGGCACCGTACACCACCAAGTGCTCATCGACGGGGAGCAACTGGCGGAAGCGCTTCCCGCCGCGGTGCGGGCCCGGGACCTGCCGGGCATGGCCGACATCGACGCGTCGCTGCTCCTTTTCTGCCGCGAGATCAAGCGGGGCGCCACCGTGGCCTTGTCGGGGGAATGCGCGGACGAGATCTTCGGCGGCTACCCCTGGTTTCACCGGGAGGACATCCTGCAGGCGGACACCTTCCCGTGGTCCCGCTCCACATCCTTGCGGGCCTCGTGGCTGGCGCCGTGGCTGCGGGATCGCTTGCGCCCGCATGAATACGTGGCCCAGCGCTACCGCGAAAGCCTGGCCGAGGTGCCCCATTTGCCCGGCGAATCCCCGCGAGAGCGCCGCCTGCGGGAAATCGCCTACTTAAACCTCACGTGGTTCATGGTGACGCTGCTCAACCGCAAAGACCGCATGAGCATGGCCTCAGGGCTCGAAGTCCGGGTGCCTTTTGCCGACCACCGCCTGGTGGAGTACATGTGGAACGTGCCGTGGGCGTTTAAGGCGTGCGACGGCCGGGAAAAGGGCCTGCTGCGCCGGGCGCTCGCGGGCGTGCTGCCCGATGAGGTCCTCACGCGGCGCAAGAACCCCTATCCCAAGAGCCACCAGCCCGAGTACGCGGAAGCGGTGCGCCAGCGGGTGCTGGCGATCTTGGCGGACCCCGCGTCGCCCCTCCGGCCGCTGATCGACGTCGCGCGGGTGCGCGAGATGGCCATGACGGGCGCCGGGTTTGGTGAGCCGTGGTTCGGCCAGCTGATGACGGGACCGCAGTTCTTCGCCTACCTCATCGAAATCGACACGTGGCTGCGCGAGTACCGGGTCCAGTTGCTGGTGTGATGGCCGGCGGACGGCCTCAGGCGTCAAGAGGTCCGTCATCCGCCCCAAGGGACGCAAACCGGGCAGGTGCGCGCGTCTAGCGAGGTCCTAGCGCACCCCCGGGCACAGCCTCTCGAGCAGCCGAGGCTTCCTTGTATACTTGACTGACATTCAGGGGACCCCTGGGCTTTCGTCTCACTGTGTGCTACCGTAAGAGCGTTACCCGACCAAGCGAGGGAGCCCGGCATGATCGCGATCATTGACTACGGCATGGGCAACCTGCGCAGTGTGGCGAAGGCCCTGGCCCACGTGGGCGCGGAAGCCGTCATCACCCAGGACGCCCGGGTGCTCCAGCAGGCCGCGGGCGTGGTGCTGCCCGGCGTGGGGGCTTTTGGGGAGGCCATGGACAACCTGCGGGCGGCAGATTTGATTGACCCCATCCACCAGGTCGTCCGGTCGGGCAAGCCGTTTTTGGGCATCTGCCTCGGTCTGCAATTGCTTTTTGAAACCAGCGAGGAGCGCTTTGCCCCCGACGCCCCGCTGCCGCAAGGCCTGGGCATTCTCCGGGGGCGGGTGCTCAGGTTTCCGGACGACCTTAAAGTGCCCCAGATCGGCTGGAACACGCTGCGCTTCCCCCGCCCGGCGCGCCTGTTTGCGGGCGTCGAGCCCGGCAGCTACGTGTACTTTGTGCATTCGTACTACGTCGTGCCCGATGACCCGGACGTGGTGGCGGCTGTCACTGACTACGGCATCGAGTACTGCTCGGCCGTGGAAGCGGGCAACGTCATGGCGGTGCAGTTCCACCCCGAAAAGTCCAGCCGGGTGGGGCTGCGGATCCTGCGCAATTTCGTCGCGCTGTGCGGCTGACGGCGGGGACGCTCAGGCGGGGACGCTCCAGAGCGCCGCGCACCGCGTGGCCTCAAACGCTGTGGCTGGCGGCGCCGAGGGGACCGGTGCCGGCTGGTGCCCGCTCGTGCCCGCTGGTGCCGGATGTGAGGCGACGCGGGCGCCCGCTCTGCCCGGGGTCCCGCCAGGAGGGCCAGGAGGTCATCACTATGCTGGCCAAACGCATCATCCCGTGCCTGGACGTGCGCAACGGCCGCGTCGTGAAAGGCACCCGCTTTTTGGACATCAAGGACGCCGGAGACCCGGTGGAGCTGGCAGCTTTCTACGACCGGGAGGGCGCAGACGAGCTGGTCTTTTACGACATCACCGCCTCAGCCGAGGGGCGGCGCACGATGGTGGACGTGGCCCGGCGCACGGCGGAGCAAGTATTCATCCCCTTCACGGTGGGAGGCGGCGTCAGCGACGTGCAACAAATGCGGGAGCTGCTGCAGGCGGGCGCGGACAAGATCTCCATCAACTCGGCGGCCGTGCGGCGGCCGGACCTGATCAACGAAGGCGCGGAGCGTTTCGGCAGCCAGTGCGTGGTGCTGTCTATCGACTGCGCGCGCCGCGTCCGGCCCGACGGCTCCGTCTGGTGGGAAGTGGTCATCGACGGCGGGCGCACCCCGACGGGCATGGATGTGCTCCGCTGGGCCGAAGAAGGCGTGCGCCGCGGCGCGGGCGAACTGGTCCTCAACAGCATCGACGCCGACGGCACCCAGGACGGCTACGACAACGAGCTCAACCGCGCCGTGGCCGAACGGGTCGCCGTGCCCATCATCGCCTCCGGCGGCGCCGGGACGCTGCAGCACCTGGTAGACGCGGTGCTCATCGGCGGGGCCGACGCGGTGCTGGCAGCGTCCATCTTTCACTTTGGCCAGTACACCATTGCTCAAGCCAAAGAGTACATGCGCCGGGCCGGTATCCCTGTCCGCTAGCGTCACGCCAGTCCCAACAGCGCCTTGGCTCGCCGCAGCCCTTCCTCCACCGCCCTTGGCGCAGTGCCGCCGGCGCTCTGCCGGGCCGCTACACACTGCCGCACGTCCAGTGCGTGGTACACGTCCTCCTCGATGACCGGGGAAAACTGCCGCAACACCTCCAGGGGCAGCTCCTCCAAACGCCTGCCGTGCCGGATGGCGTAGAGCACTGCCTGCCCCACTGCGGCATGCGCGTCCCGGAAAGGCACGCCCTTGCGAACGAGGTAATCCGCGAAGTCGGTGGCGTTCAAGAACCCGTCCTGGGCCGCCGCCAGCATCCGGTCCCGCCGCACCTGCGCCGTGGCCAGCATGGGCTCCACCGCCGCCAGGCACCCGAGTACCGTGTCCACGGCGTCAAAGAGCGCCTCCTTGTCCTCCTGCATGTCCTTGTTGTACGCCAAGGGGAGGCCCTTCATCACGGTGAGCAGGCCCATGAGGTGGCCGTACACCCGCCCCGTCTTGCCCCGGGCCAGCTCCGCGACGTCGGGGTTTTTCTTTTGCGGCATCATGCTGCTGCCGGTGCTGTAGGCGTCGTCAAGCTCCAGAAACCCAAACTCGGCGCTGGACCACAGGATGACCTCTTCGCACAGGCGGCTCAGATGCATCATGATCAGCGCCAGATCCGCCAGGAGCTCAACGATAAAGTCGCGGTCGCTGACGGCGTCGATACTGTTGGCAGCGATGTCGTGAAAACCCAACTCCCGGGCCGTGGCCCAACGGTCGATGGGCAGCGTCACGCCTGCCAGCGCCCCCGCCCCCAGGGGTGACACGGCCGTGCGCCGGCGGCAGTCGGCCAGCCGCTCCCGGTCCCGTTGGAACATCTCGAAGTACGCCAAAAGGTGGTGGGCCAACAGGATGGGCTGCGCCCGCTGCAGGTGGGTGTAGCCGGGCAGGATGACGTCCCGGTGGGCTTCCGCGAGCTGCACCAGCGTTTCCTGAAACGACCGCAGCCGGCGGTCCAGCTCGTCGATGGCGCCCATCACCCACAAGCGCGTGTCGGTGGCCACCTGGTCGTTGCGGCTGCGGGCGGTGTGGAGCTTCTTGGCCACGGGGCCGATCCGCTCCGTCAAGAGCTGCTCCACGTTCATGTGGATGTCCTCGGCCTCCACCGAGAACTCGACCCGCCCCGCCTCGATGTCCGCCGCGATGCCCGCGAGCCCCTGGCAGATCAAGTCGGCTTCCTCCTGCGTGATGATGCCGCAGCGGGCCAGCATGCGGGCGTGGGCTTGGCTTGCCCGGATGTCTTCCTTGTACAATCGCCAGTCGAAACCGATGGACGAATGGAATTGATCCACGGCGGCCGCCGTGCCCTTGGCGAAGCGGCCGCCCCAAAGCTTTTTGCTCTCGCTGCTCATTGTCGCCCCCGCGCCCTTGGCGCCATCAAGAAACCCGCGCGCGCAAATCGCTCGGCCCTTGCGCGTGCGCCTCCTGGGCGAGCTTTTGCTCAAGGCGCGCCTGAACGGTGATGGGCAGCCCAAACAGGTTGATGAAGCCGGCCGCGTCCTTGTGGTTGTACACGTTGTCCGCGCCAAACGTGGCCAGGTCTTCGCTGTACAGGGAGTACGGCGAACGCCGGCCGGCCACCGTCACCTGACCCTTGTACACCTTGAGCCGCACCACGCCGGTGACCCGCTCCTGGGTGCTGTCCACGAACGCGTCCAGCGCCTTGCGCAGCGGCGTAAACCACTGGCCGTAGTAGACCAGCTCCGCGTAGCGGGGCGCGATGAACTCCTTGAAGTGCAACGTGTCCCGGTCGACGCAGATGCTCTCAAGCTCCCGGTGCGCGGCGTGCAACAGCGTCCCGCCCGGCGTTTCGTACACGCCGCGGGACTTCATGCCCACCAGGCGATTTTCCACGATGTCCACCCGGCCGACCCCGTGGCGCGCGCCGATGGCGTTGAGCTGCTCCACCAGGGTCACAGGGTCGCACGCGACGCCGTTTACCGACACGGGCCACCCGGCCTCAAAGCCGATCTCCACGTACTCCGGCTCGTCGGGCGCCTGATCGGGCGCCACGGTCCAGCGGAACATGTCCACGGGCGGCTCCCGCCACGGATCCTCCAAGATGCCGCCTTCGTAGCTGATGTGCCAGAGGTTGCGGTCCATGCTGTACGGCTTGGCCTTGGTGACGGGCACCGGGATGTTGCGGGCCGCCGCGTACGCCATCGCGTCCTCCCGAGAGCGGATCTCCCACTCCCGCCACGGGGCGATCACCTTGAGGGACGGGTCCAGCGCCTTGTACGTCAGCTCAAACCGCACCTGGTCGTTGCCCTTGCCCGTCGCGCCGTGAGCCACCGCGTCGGCGCCCACCTTGTGCGCGATCTCCACCTGCCGCTTGGCGATGACCGGGCGGGCCAGCGAGGTTCCTAAAAGGTACTTGCCCTCATAGATGGCCCCCGCCCGCAGCGCCGGGAAAACGTAATCCTGGACGAACTCCCGCCGCACATCCTCCACGAACACCTGGGAGGCCCCGCTTTTTAAGGCCTTCTCCTCGATGCCGGCCAGCTCGTCCCCCTGGCCGACGTCGGCCACCATGGCCACCACGTCGCAGCCATAGTTCTCCTTGAGCCACGGGATGGCCACCGAAGTGTCCAAACCGCCCGAGTAGGCCAGCACAACTTTGCGCACCGTTTGCTTCACGTTGGTTTCCCCGCTATCCGCTTTAGAATCGCCGGCCGCGTTACGGCACTAGCTGGGTAATTATACAGCGCGTCGGCATGTTTATGCAACAGGCAATCGCGTCTTGGTGGACAAGTTTGCTGAAGCTGGATAATGGAACCGCGCGGAAACCGGACCGATGGGCAGCTCGTCCTCTTGGCCGGGAGCGGGTTGGAGCCGCCGCCCGGTTTCTGTCACCGCATGGCAAGTCGCGGCTTGACCCGGTTTGCGCCGAGAGCCTGCTTGTGTAAACGGAAACCCGGTTTCCGGATGAGGAAAGCAAGAAATCGGGGCCAAGAGGGCACGAGCGGCGTCCACAGGGAACAAGGCCTCATTTGACAAGCTTCGTCCCGTACGCTATTGTATGGTTGGGTTTTTCTACCCCACCGTTGGATGGAGCGAGCCGGCGGTGGGAATGGAAGGCCCAAAGTCCCGGTTGCGCGCCATCCCTCGGATGCGGACCGGTTCCCGGGATGGGCACCGCAACCGTTCAAAACTGGAGGAACAGAGAGAATGGATGGTCCCGACGGAGGACCCAGTAGCGTGCTGCTGCTTGTGGCACTGATTGGGCTGGTCCTCGCTTCGGCGTTCTTTTCCGGTTCCGAAGTCGCCCTTTTGTCTGCCAACCGATTACGGCTGAGGCACCTAAGTGAAGAGGGCAACCGCCGCGCGCGCTCTGTGCTCGACCTGCTGGAATTCCCGCAGCGCATGATCACCACCATCCTAATCGGCAACAACCTGGTTAACATCCTGGCGTCCACCATCGCCACGGCCGTGGCCATTGACCTTTGGGGTCCGGCCGGCGCGGGCTACGCGGCAGCGGCCATGACGGTCATCATCCTCGTGTTCGGCGAGGTGCTGCCCAAGTCAGTGGCCACCTACCATGCCGACCGGGCGGCTACAATCGTGGGCGGGCCCATTGCCTTCTTGACCAAGGTGGCTTCTCCGGTCACCTTCCTGCTCAACGCCCTCTCCAACGCGGTGATCCGCCTGATGGGAGGCGACCCGTCGGCCAAGCCCCGGGTGACCCCGGAGGAAATCCGCACCATGGTCAGCCTGGGCCAGGAGCAGGGCGTGCTGGACGAGCAGGAGCACGATCTCATACACCGCGTGTTCGAGTTCGGCGAGACCACCGTGGGCGAGATCATGGTCCCTAAGGTGGACATCGTGGCGGCGCCCCGCACCATGACCATCGACGAAATCGCCGACTTATTTGCCCAGCACCCCTACTCGCGCGTGCTGGTGTATGAGGAAACGCTGGACAACATCGTGGGCGCGGTGCACATCAAGGACTTGGTACGTGCCCAGCAGGCAGGCGGCAAGACGCTGGACGACATCATCCGGCCCGTGCTTTTCGTTCCGGAAACCTTGCCCATCGAGCGGGCCTTCGCCCGCATGAAGGCGCTGCGCATTTCCATCGCCGTGGTGCTGGACGAGTGGGCGCAGACGCTGGGCATGGTGACCATGGGCGACATCATCGAGGAGATCATGGGCGAGCTGTTGGATGAGCACGACGCCGGGGAAGGCGAGCCCGTGGCCGTGGACGACCGCTCCCTGGAAGTGGACGGCGGCTACCTCATCGAGGACTTGAACGAGGAGTTCGGCCTCAACATCCCCGAGGATGAGGCCAAGACGGTTGGCGGCTACGTCTTTTACAAGCTCGGCCGCGTCCCGCAGCCCCACGACAAGCTGGTGGTGGCGCCCGGCGTGGAACTCGCGGTGGTGGAAGTCAAGGGCAAGCGCGTCACCAAGGTGCGGGTCATCCGCAGCGACGGGGCGCCTGGAGGCGGCGCCGGGCCAGCGGCGCCGCAGGCTGGGGGCCTGGACCACGCCGGTCAGTCGAACCACACCGGCCAAACCGGGCAGACCAGCCCCACCCGGGCCGAGCAGCCCGATCCCACGCCGACGGCCTGATGCCCGCGGCTGGACCCGGTGGCTTGGTGCTTACGGTCTGGCGCCGGCGGCCGGATCCCGTGGCTTGGTGCCTACGGCCTGACGCCGGCGGCCGGACCCTCGCCGCCGGGCGGTCCATCCTGGGTGGCGGGTGCGTCCCCGGGACCGCCGCGCACCGGCGGCCCCGCATGGCCGGGCGGGTTAACGCCCAAGAGCGTACCCAGCGCCAGCCAGGCCAGCCGTACGTCGGTTTCGGCTCTGGCCAGCTTGACCGCCGCTTCCGCCACAGCCAGTTCGGCCTCGGCCATTTCCAGCGGGCCGGCAAAGCCCGCTTCCCGCCGTCGCTCCACCAGCGCGAGGTCCTCCAGGGATTGGCGTGCGCCCCGCTCGGCCACGTCCCGAGCGAACTGCGCGTTCTCGAGCGCCACCCGCGCCGCGCTCACTGCTTCCAGCGCGTCCAACAAGGCCTGCTGGGCCCGGGCTTCCGCGGCCGCCAGGGCCAGCGCCTCCTGCTGCACTTGGACGCGCGCCCGCTGGCTGAGGTCCAGGTGGGCCGTCACCTGGGCTTTGAAGTCCACCTGCTCGCCTGTATCGCCGGCGATGGGGATCTTGACGCTGGCACCCGCCGACACGTTGAAGCGGGCGGCCCGCTGCGCCTCGGCCAGCGCGAGCTCGCGGCGCTTCTGTTCGAGCAGCGCCTGCTGGTATCCAAGATGGCGCTTGAGCGCCGCCTCGCGCCACTCGGCTTCGGGCTGGGCCAGTACGGCCTGCACCCGTGCGATGTACTTGTCCCACCGCAGGTCGTCGATGAGCGAACGGTCCCCGAGCAAGGAGCCGTCAGCAGCCGGCTCGCAGGCGCTCCACAAAAGCCGCGCCAAGCGCCTTTGGGCCTGTTGGACGCTGGACTGAGCCTGCTGGTAGGCCACCTCCGCGTCCCGCAGCGCCTGCAGCGCCTCTTGCCACTGGCGAAAGCCGATCTGGCCGGTGGCGTACCATTCATAGGCGGCGGCCGCGCGCTTCCGTGCCAGCTCCAGCTCCTGAGCCGCCAGCCCAAAGCTGCCCCGGGCGTCCTCCAGGCCCGCGAAGGCTTCGACCACGTTGCTGTAGGCGCCAGCCAAAGACTGCAGGTATTCAACGGTCCGCACCGTGAGCGTCAGCTCGTCCACCGCCTGCTGCAGGCTAGGGTTCTCCGGCGGCCACAGGGGGCGGTCGTAGCCGACCGTCACGCTGCCGGGCAGTTCGGCAGATACCGTCAAGTGGTCCCATATGGTCCACTCTACCGCCGCCGTGATCCCGGTGTGGACCTCCGGGTGGAGATCCGTCTGCGCGGTGAGCTGGGGAACCGGCAGCCTCCGGACGCGGCGGGCGAGCGTTTCGAGCTCCACGGCCTCAGCGGCGCGGCTCGCGCTGGCGAAATCCGGCCCGCACGCCCGGGCTTGGGCCAAGGCTTCGGACAGGGAAAGCCGTGCCGGCGTTTCTCCTGGGACAGGGGCAGGGAGACCCAAGGGTGCGCCTTGCGCCGCGGCCACCCCAGCCCCCACGCCCACGTCACCGGTGGCAGCCAGCACCAACGCGAGGGTCAGCACCAGCAGGCGCATGCCCCGGGAAACCGGCTGTCTCACTCCAGTTCCTCCCAGCTGTCGAGGTAGTCAGCAATGGCAGGGGGCAGCGGCGGCAGCTCGGAGCGGCCTAAGGTCCGCAGGAAACGCGCCTTGGCCAGGTTGTAGTCCCAGACGGCGCCCGCCGCGTCAAGGCGCGCCTGTGCGTACTCGGCCTCATGGCGCAAAAGCTCCAGCAGCGCAATGAACCCCGCCTCGTAGCGGGCGCGGCTGATCTCGACGCGGGTCCGGGCCAACTCCTCCTGGCGGCGGGTCACGGCCACCTGCTGTTCGGCGTCCAAGAGCTGGAACCACTCCTGGCGCACCTGCTGCCGCACCTGGGCGCGGGCTTGCTCCAGTTGGAGGTGCGCCCGCTCCAAGTTGAACTGGGCCCGCTGCAACTCCACCGGGGCCGCGTAAGGGCTTTGGGCCTGCGCCACCTGCTCCCGCGCCTGCTCCACGGCCCGCTGGGCCCGCACCACCTCCGCCCGCTGGGCCAGGGCTTCCGCGATGGCATCTTCCAGCGCGAGCCGCAGCGGCGAAAAGCGCACTTCCTCCACCAACAAGAGCGGCGTCCCTTGCCCAGCACCCATCAACTCCGCCAGCCGGCGGCGGGCCTCATCTACGTCCCGCGCGGCCTTCTCCAGGCTCAGCCGGCTCTGTTCGTGGTTCAACTCCGCCTCGAGGAGGTCCTGGCGGGCGATGAGCCCCGCTTCGTAGCGGGCCCGGGCGACGGCAAGCTGGCGGTCGGCCTGTTCCTTGTTGCTCTCTTGGATGGCCAAGAGTTCATGGGAACGCAGAACGTTGTAGTAGGCCTCTTCCACCTGCAGCGCCACTTGTACCAACTGGTCGGTGTAAGCATCCCGGGCCTCCAGCAGTTTGTCCCGGGCCTCGCGGTAGGCCGACTCGGGCTGGCCGGCCATGCGCCCGATGGCGGCTTCCTGCAGGGCGATCTCTGCTTCGGCGACGGCCAGCTGCGCCAGGGTAAGCTCAGGCGAGTGGACCAGGGCCTGTTGCACGGCATCGGCCACCGAGACCGGGATTGCTTGCGCCGCCTGTGCCGCCCGCCCAGGCGTCTCCTCGCCGGAGCCGAACGCCGCGGGCGCCGCGACCGCCAGTATCGCCAGGGCCAGGATGAGCGCCTGCCGCACGTTGTCAGACCACTTCTTCACGGTGGACCGCCTCCTCCCCCTTTTGCCGTCGGGACGGGTACCGCTCGTGGGCGGGGATGGACTCATCGCCGACCAGCCGGCCGTCCCGCAAGGCAAGCAGTCGCGTCCCCCAGCGGGCGATGCCGGGATCGTGGGTGACGACGATGACCGTCATGCCCAGTTCGTTCAGGTAGGCGATGGTTTCCATGATCTGTTGGCCCTGTTCGCTGGGCAGGTTTCCGGTGGGCTCGTCGGCCAGCAAGAGCGCCGGCGAGTTGGCCAGCGCCCGGGCGATGGCCACCCGCTGCTGCTCGCCCCCTGACATCTCCAAGGGCCGGTGCTTCAAGCGATGGCCGAGGCCCACGTGTTCCAACAAATCCCGCGCCCGCTGCCGCCGCTCGCGCGACTGGATGCCGGCATAAATCATCGGCACCTCTACGTTTTCTAGGGCCGTCAGCTCAGGGAAGAGGTTGTAGCTCTGGAAGATGAAACCGAAGTGGTCCCGCCGGATACGGGCCAGTTCGGCGTCCTTTAAGGTCGTAACATCCACGCCCTCTAGCAGATACACCCCGTGGCTGGGCCGGTCCAACAGCCCCAGGATGTTGAGCAGGGTGGATTTGCCCGAGCCCGAACGGCCCATGATGGACACAAACTCGCCCCGGTAGATAACCAGGCTCACGTCCTGCAGCGCCACGACGGGCTGTTTGGACTGGTCGTACACCTTGCTCACGTGCTGCAGCTCGATAAGCGGGACGTCTTCCGCGTACGGTGCGGCGTCCTCCGCGTGCGGTGCGGCAGCCTCCGCGTACGGTGCGGCGTCAGCGTGGGTCAACGGGTCTTCCCCCTTCGGGCACCAGGTCGACGGCGCGCTGGGTGCGAAACGCGGCGTAGGAGCTGTAGATGATGCGCTCGCCGGGCACGAGCCCGTCGAGCACCTCAATCCACTGGCCGTCCACCGCGCCGTAGCGCACGTCCCGCCGCTCCGCCCGCAGGCCGTCCGCAGAGATCACGTACACAAAGGCCGCATCGCCCGTGGTGAAAAACGGCCCTCGCGGTAGCGCCGCCCGGTCTGGCCGCACGCCCAGCTCTATCTCGACCGCCACTTCGGCGAACGGCCACAAACTGCGGGCCAGCTCCGGGTCGACCGCTAGGCGCACCGGCACCGCGGCACGGGCTTGGCTGCCCTGCCCACCGGAGGTGGTCGCTTGCGGTGCCACAAACGCTGTAACGGCCGGGATCTCCCGCCCACCCAAGCGCAGCACCGCCGGCGCGCCGGGCGCGAGCCGCCCCGCCTGTTCGGGCGTAACGGTGGTTTCCACGTGCTGGCGGCGGATGTCGGCGTAGCGGACTACCTCGGTGCCCCGTTCCAAGTGCTGGCCGACCCGCACGGGCACCTCCAGGACGCGCCCGTCCACGTCGGCCCGGACGCTGAGGGCGTCCCGCTGTTCCAGCACGCGCGCGAGTTGCCGCTCGAGGCTGAGTAGCTGCTGCTGGGCCTGCTCTTGGGCCAGGGCCGCCTGCTGCTCGGCCAGTTCCAAGGCTTCCGCCGCCCTCTGGACCCGAGCCCGTTCTTGCGCTACCGCGTCGCGCGCTTGCTGCAGTTCGGCTTCCGACACCCCACCCAAGCCGTAAAGCTCCTCAATGGCGGGCAGCC
>NICF_comb_assmDRAFT_10001996_pt1 | contig 15801 bp, 6 predicted proteins | sample NewIslPassag4_SG_FD_11279 | JGI IMG/M metagenome (IMG submission 11279) | reverse complement strand
AATCCGCGATAAATGTCCCCTTGTCTGGCTTAAAAACCACTGCCAAGTGTGAAAAAGACAGAAATCAATCGAAATCACCTTTTGTTCAGAGGTTCCTGAACTATAAACGACTAAATTTCCTAGGACTTGGACAACATCTATCGTAAGAGAATGATGGGATTGGAGATGCGCCGGCTCGACGTTAGAAAAATGACATGCCTGGCACTATGTGCGGGACTTCTCTTAGGCGCTACAGCGGTGGGGGCGTCAGAAATCCTGCCGGAACGTGAAGCCACCATGTCCTGGTGGCGGAACGCCAAGTTTGGAATGTTCATCCACTGGGGGATTTACGCGGTTACAGGGGGCGAATACAAAGGGCAAACCCTTCCCAACAGCGCCGAGTGGATGATGAATCGTGATAAGATCCCTGTCGCCGGGTATGAACGGCTGGCTGCCCAATTCAATCCGGTGGGGTTTGATGCAGACGCCCTCGTAGGCTTGGCAAAAGAGGCGGGAATGCGCTACATCGTCTTCACCGCAAAACATCATGACGGTTTTTCCATGTTCGCATCTCGGGCCAACCGTTTCAATGTTGTGGAGGCCACGCCTTTCAAACGAGACATTGTGCGCGAACCTGCTGAGGCCTGCCGGCGACATGGTCTGCGATTCGGTCTCTATGACTCACAGGCTCAGGACTGGCATCATCCGGGTGGAATTGGCAACACATGGGACAGGACCCTCAAACGTGTGAGTACAGATGTGTATGTCCGGGAAAAAACGCTTCCGGAGGTCCGCCAACTGCTTACCGAATACGGACCCATCAGTATCCTGTGGTGGGACACCCCCCGACAGATGAGCAAGGAGGCCCTGGATGCGCTCTACGCCACCCGGTTCTTACAGCCCGGCCTCATCATCAACGACCGGCTGGGAAAAGACTACCCGGGCGATTTCCAAACTTTCGAGCGGAAAATACCTGACAACCCGCCGGAAGGTGTGGACTGGGAAGTGTGCATGCCCATCAGCGATAGCTGGGGGTACAAGAAGTCCGACACTCATTTCAAGTCGAGTGACCAACTCATCCGCAATCTGGTGGACATCGTCAGTAAAGGGGGAAATTATTTGCTCAATGTGAGCCCCACGGGAGACGGCACGCTTTTGCCCCAGGCAGTCGACCGGCTTCGCGCTATCGGGCACTGGATAAAAGGGAACAGCGAAGCCATATACGGGACGCAGGCGAGTCTATGGCGGCCTGTCCCATGGGGGCGCTGTACCCGAAAAGACACTGCGCAAGGAACAATTATTTACGTGCATCTGTTCGAGCGTCCAGATGACGGCCGTGTGCTTCTACCGGCTTTAAAAAACACTGTCCGTGAAGCCCGTCTTTCGGACACTGGTGAAAGTGTGTCTGCCCGGCGCGTTGCAGCCGGGGTGGAAGTCCTTCTTCCCGCACAACTTCCGGATACTGTGGTCACTGTGATACGGCTTGACCTGGAGGGATCGCTTCAGGTCAACATGGACGCAGGCAGCAGTGTGATCGACACCAAGAGACGGACGGAAGAGGCAGGCGGGAATGTTTTTCGTGTGGTCGGCCAAGGTCGTTCGCCAGCAACCTATTTGACCAGTTTGCCGGCCAACTCTGGCGAGTTTGTGCATCCGGGTGTGGCCCACACGGCGGCGACTTTCGCTTTCGTTCGCGAACGGATTGCCGCACACGACCAACCATGGTGGGACGCATGGAACGTCCTTCGGTCTTCTCCAGAAGCATCGTTATCCTGGGAGCCGCGTCCACGGGCCCATGTGGAGCGCGGTCCTTCCAATCACCCGGACATCGGTTCCTCCGAGTTTACCGCCGACGGTCTGGCGGCCTATGTTCACGCTCTCTGCTGGGTGCTGAGCGGGGAGGAAGCCCACGCCCGCAAAGCCGCGGAAATCCTGCATGCCTGGGCGAGTACCTTGGAATCAATCAGCAATCATGACGCCCGGCTCCTGGTGGGAATGAGTGGCTATCAGTATGTCGTCGCCGCCGAGATCGTCAAACATACTTGGAACGGTTGGCCTGCGGAGCAGCAAAAAGAATTCGCCCGAATGCTTCGCGAGATTTGGTACCCTCTCATCAAGGACTTCTATCCCACGGCTAATGGAAATTGGGACGCTTCCATGCTTCAGACGATGATTGCGATGGGAGTTTTTCTGGACGATCGGGCGATGTTCGAAAGAGCTGTTGAGTACTTTCTCCACGGAGAGGGCAACGGCGCCATTGGAAACTACATCTGGCCTTCCGGGCAGGCCCAGGAAAGCGGCCGCGATCAAGCCCATACCCAGATGGGCCTCGATTTTCTCGCAGCTACGTGTGAGACCGCATGGATTCAGGGGATCGACCTCTACGGAGCGCTCGATAATCGTCTGCTTAAAGGATTCGAGTATACAGCGCGCTACAATCTGGGTTACGACGTTCCTTACGAACCCTTCCGAAGTTACCGGGGCCGCTATTATTACCAGAGTATTTCGAGCATCGCCCGAGGGCGTCTCCGGCCGATGTACGAGAGAGTTTACAACCACTATCACAACCGGCGAGGTCTGGAGGCACCGTACACCTGGATGGCCGTTCAGCAACTGCGAGCACGGCTCGGCCACCGTGGGGACCGTTCCGCAGTTACAAACGCCATTGAGATCCTCATGTATGCCGACCAACCTGCTGAACTGGTTCCTGGCCCGACTCGGTAACTCGTTGGCCTTCGCTGCCAAACACTTGCCAGGTATCACACCATGGGGTGTTTTGAGCAAGCACACCCCCAAAGACAAGCCGCGAAAGATTCGAGCGAAGCGCCTCTACCGGTTGTTTCTCATCGCAGCAGTGGCTTCGCCAACTTGGAAGCGGTGCGAAGGATAGTCAACCGGCTTGCGTTTTCGCGACCGGACTCTGAGAATCTCGAAAATTCTCTGACGTTGTGACATGGTGTGCTGGCTCGCCTCGGCGGTCAACAACGTTTGAGTCTTGAGTCCGAGCGTAGTTCGGCAGCTTGATATGGCGACCACCCCTGGTCAACAGTCCCAGTCGCGGAGAAGGCCTCTGGCGACGGCAACCTCTGATGACGTCAAGAATGGCCAAGGCGACGGCTTGGGTAACAATAAGCGCGGCGGAGCAAGCAGGTTTTCCCAAGGGAACGCGAATAGAGCGATTGACGAGCATTTGCGAGTCTGAAAGTCCCGCTTTTCTGCCAAGACTTTTGTCCAGCTCAAAAAGTGGAAAAAAAGGAAGCGCACTCCCTGCAATGAAAAAAATCGAGCCTGAAGTGATATCCCACAGTCTCAGAGTCTCACTTTGCCCAACCTCAGGAAGCTCCGTTGGGACCGGTGCAAAGGCGCCCTCGTATCCTGCGAACGGCACAATGGCTTGTCTGACTACGGGCAGTGCTCGAGTCCCTCAAGTTGGCGCGACACAGTTCAGTCGCCATGAGAAGTAGTCGGTACCTGAACACGGTAAACGATCTGTAAGTTTTTCCAGTTATTCTCGACGAAAACGACGTATTCTCCGTTACCCCGACGGAAGGCGTTGACGGCCTCTGGAATGTCAACGAGAGACGTCTCGCCCCACAAAGTTGGTCCCGGCTTCAAGACACCGAGAAAGCGGGCGCTTCGCGTATTCCAGACCCATACCTGCCCCTGCGCGGTGGTCCTGGTTATAGCCGCAAAGAGCAGGTCGTCAGCCACAGCAACGGAACGGATCACGTTGCCGGCGTCCGGTTTCCTGCCCTGCTCTTCAGGTTTTCCGTAGGGCAAAGCGATCTGGCTCGTTACTTGCGGTCTGGTAGTAAAGTTTTCCACCCGCAAGGCCACCGAACCAACGGACCACACATTCCGGCACTCCGAAGGCAGTTCGGGAGGAAAACCGAACAAAAACATCACGTCCCGATCCGCATCGTAGATCCACTCCCGCAACTCGTCCAAGGCGGGGGGAATTGGAAATAACTCTACCCGCTCGGTATCGACTTCGTAGCGCAGCCTACCGCGTGGATCGCGACCCACCTCTCGGTATAACGTGAAGTCGTACACAGGATTCCCGTGCGGATCGAACCCCTGCAGCTTGTGACGCACCAATCCTTTTTGATTCGACTGTGCGTGGTACTCCCAGAGGTCGCCCTTGCTGTCGAACGCCCATTTTCTGGCATTATGGTGGGGACCAACGAACACGTACTCGTCTTTCTCGATTTGACCGTTGCCGTTTACATCACGCCACATGAACCGATGCTTGCCCGGATGATCCGGCGGGTAGAGACGGTCTGGATTTCCGTGGTACTGTCCGCCGTTCATGTACAGCGACGGCACGAGGATGTGAGAGCCCGGCTCTTCGCGCAACACCAACGTCCCAGACTCGATATCATTGATAACGACGTAAATGCGATCATTCGGCAACTTGTACAGGCGGAAGCCATGTTTGCGCACATCGTGCGGATAACGATAAGGGTCCCAGGTGACGGCGATCCACTCGTCCAGCGGACCGGATGCTCGTTCGTAGTCTGTACTGAGCAAGTTGGACCCACCACGGCCGATCAAAACGCGTGTACCATCGGTATTCGGTACAGCAGCCGCTCCATTCATGAACGTGGCGGTGTATCGCTCCCAGGCCAGTGTGCCGTCGGATTGATAGCGACGAATCCAACTTCCCGACGGTGCCCGCGAAGTTACAAAAAGACACCCGTGTTTATCTTCGCCCACACCTGACAGGTAATTAAGACGGTCGGGCCCTCGTCGACCAGGAACCGGCCCTGCATAGACGCCGCCGGGCTGGCCAAACTGCCGGATCAGCTTCGGCACCGGACTGGTAATGTCGTAGATCAGGATTTGGAGGCGTTCAGGATGGCTATCAGCCACCAGTAGCCGATGGCCGTCGGGACTGACCGCAATCGCGGTCGGTAGCTTGACATCCCGGATTTGCCGCCCCGTCGGACGGCCGAGACGATCCAGCTCCACGAGGACATATTCCCCCACCTCCGACCAGGGCAGCCAAACCGGCACTTCCACCGGCTGCTGCGGACGCTGAACCACCCAAAGGCCCCCACCAGGAACGAGCGCGACCGGGCCCGGGTAGCGAAAAGGAATATCCCGAACGCACTGCATTGTGTCACAGTCGATCATATGAATATGGTGCGTTATGTCTTCGGCTACTACTAAGAGTGCGCCATCAGATGCCATGCCGGTGATCTGCGGTCGCGCGTGTCGGTACTTCTCGGCTGCCTCCGGATGAGCAGCGATTTCCGCGATCCGCTTTGCACCCGACAAATAGGGTACGGACTCGACAAGATACCGTTCGTTGCCGTCCGGTCCACCACCACCGGTAAACGGAGCAGGTCGACACCACCGCATCGAATAAAGTCCCCGGGGCCCTTCCTTCTCGAAAAACTGATCCCGGAAGTACCGCGCGACCCCCTGCATTGGCTTCCCATTTACCGTCCGATTGACGCGCGTGTAAACATAACGCGAGTCCGCAGCAATGGTACGCGATTCAGAACCTCCGACACCCGCGATGATATTTCCGTCGTGTCCGTAGATCGTGTTCTCGCGGTGAGCTTCGTCCCACGGGCTGCACGTCACCGATGTCCCGTCAGGCAAGACAGCCAGACCACTGATGGAAGTCTGAACCCAGAGTGGCCCGCCTGGCCAGGTAGAACCGATCCACGTACTGGTATAACGCAGCCCCTCAGCCGTCTGCTGCCAGGGAGGCTGCTCTTCGGACTGGCCAAGGGCCGCGCACAGCTCCCATGCCGAAAGCACCACCAGCATGACTTTCCATTTCGTGAACACCGTGCCGATTTTTCCGCGACCTCTCCACATACCCAACACCCTCCGACACGTATGAACGTGGTCGTTGCGTCCTTCCCACTGCGCTACGAATTCCATTCTGCAAACGTGATACCATCTGCTACGCCACAATTCAACTGTCGCAGTAGACATAAGCAAATAGGTCAGGTTTTTTTGGAAGAACGAACCTTTTCTCAAACCGCGTTTCCGAATGCCTAAACCCAGACGTCCGCTGGTGTGGACTAATTCGTGTCCTCCCCATTCGAAAGGAATTGACTGTTGCGAATGGCCGGTTGGTCTGCCTCCACACCATGCCCGAAGTTTTGACTTCCATGGGTAACGCCGCATGTCGGCGATAAGCCCGATTGATTGACCAGTGATGAGTTTGACTACTACTTCCGGCGCTTTGCAGGTGTCTTTCCCCGTTTGCCGAGTTCAATTCTTTAGCCCAAAAACACGAAATGGGAGCTTTTCACTCCATAATTGACTGGCGAATGTTTACACTATCTGTCTCGGCATTTTGTGTCGTGTCAGCCTGTCCCGAAATGCGCAGGCTTCCTGCAAACGTCCGAAAAAAGCCATTCTGAATGTTAGAATCGAAAGACATGGAACGTAGGAGGAAATAAACGAATACTTCACAGGCGTCCCATGGGATCGCAGTATAAGTGTTTTTCCGTTCACGCCCTGCTTGAGAGAGAAGGTCCGTGTGGACAGTACTTTTGAGCCCCGGCTTGTAAGGTGCCGCCTGTGGACGCTGCGTGCTTGTTCGCACGTCCCCGAGACGAAATAATCAAGCGTGCCCTCGGCGGTTCGCTTGCATGCCGTGTGGCGATCGGTATCAGGCGGCTCCGCTATGGCACCTTACAGGAAGCCATGGGGCAAACCGGAGCAACGGTGCTGTCTGTGGGCGCTGAAGCGTCCGTCGCAGTTGTATCGGTTCTTCTGAAGCCATTACCGGGCGATGGGTTCACTGAGGTTGCCCCCCGTTTTTGCTATTTGGTGGTCCGGTCGGGTTTGATTTATAGTGTATTTAGTCCCGTCATGCCTTCGGGCCATCAAGGTGGACAACCTCATCCAACCATCAAAAATTTTCTGAAAAGTGGACAGGCCAATGACAACACCAACTCTTCGAGAAAAAACATTGGCAACTCTGAAGTTTTTACGGGATTACTCTGGACTCCGACGGCGGAGCGGCACCACCTATTCGAAGGATGACCATCTCCTGTGGTGGGCAGATCTGGATGGGGCTCTCAAACGCGGTGCCCAGGGGATTTATTCTCCTTTGCTTCGTGAGAACAACGAGAGCGAAACGGACGTTGAGCTGTGGCTGGAAATGCAAAAGCTGAGGGAACCGGCAATGCCGGAGCCCCCAGAGCAACTGAAGCCCTGGATTGCGGATTATCCGTATTCGCTGCGCCATCCGTCAGAAAACGAGCCCAGACTCCTTTCAGAAATCCCTTCGACAACGCATCCCCCGTCTCCCCTGTTCAGTTCTGCCAGGGAACAGAACGGAGACGACTCGATAGCGTGCGAACGCCTCGAGGATCACCCGGAGGTACAGAAAGCGTTCGCCCATTATCTGGAAAAGTGGCGCCCCTGGCATGCCAGCTACTCTCTGTGGTACGAAGGCCAGCGTCTGTATTCGCAACTGGATTTGATGCGACGTCTTTCCAGCAGTGCCGACGAGACGTCCGAACTGGTTATGGCGTTCGGACTGCTGGAAGGAGTTATCGACGGCCAGTTTTACCGCCGCCACGTATTTGTGGCCCCGGCCGACATTGTCCTCGAACCCATCAGAGGGAAACTCCTGGTGCGGCCTTCGTGGGACTTTACCCAGTTCAAGCTCGATCTCACGTTTCTCCCTTCCCACCTTCGGCCGGACTTTACCAAGACTCCTCTGCAGGACAAACTGCAGGAGCTCGACTGTGATCTCACCCAGCGGACGCTCATCGAGGAATTATTGAATCTGGTGGGCAACCACCTTTCTCCGGAGATCGTGATCGATCCGGCAGCGATGTCGCCTCGAGGCGAAAGACAGGCCTCCTTAAGTCTTCGTTTCGCCCCAGCCCTTGCCCTCCGGCGTCGTGTTTTCACAGGCTATGAAGAGACGGTCCTTCAGCTTATCAAGGGGTTTGAGGAAGGCCATCTGCGCGAAACTCCACCATGGCAGAGGCTGCTTCTAGAAGGAAGAGCTGCGGTTCACGAGGAAGCAGACCTCGTTTCTGGATCTCAAGGTAATCGCAAATCTTCCAGAAAATCTCCTCGCTCCCCTATCCCGGAGACAGAACTCTATTTTCCCTTACCATCGAATGACCAGCAACGTCGGATTGCCCAACGACTTTCCGAACAGCCGTGCGTCCTGGTCAAAGGTCCACCCGGAACAGGTAAGAGCCAAACGATCGCGAACCTCATTTGCCATCTCCTCGCTCAGGGGCATCGCCTGTTGATCACGGCCCAGTCGGCCAAGGCCTTGACGGTTCTTCGTGACATGCTACCGGAGGACATTCGGGATCTCTGCGTCATCGCGCTGGGAAACTCGCGCAGCGAGCTCAAACTCATGGAGGACTCGGTCCAACGGATTGTCCGCCGGGCCGAACAGTGGGACGAACTCTTTCAAAACGGCGAAATCGTAAGGCTTTCCGAGAAGCTTCGCGACTGCCGTGATCAAATAGCACGGCTGGAAAAAGAGCTTTGCGACGTTCGAGAGGCTGAAACACGGGTGGACCGCTCATTACCTGGAGGATATACCGGGACGGCCGCCCATATCGCGCAAAAGGTCAGCAAACGTGCCAACAAGTACCGGTGGCTGCCGAAGGAAGGCCCCAGAGCGCATTTTCCGCTGTCTGAGGACGAGCTGGAATTCTTCGCGGATTGGCATGTCGAGTTGACTCCCGATCGAAAGCAAAGCCTGGTGTGGGCCCAAACCGGGCCCGAGCTTCCCGCCACCGAAGAGATTGAAGCCTTGTTTCAAGACCACGCCGCGTTCCAAGCCCAAACACGGGAACTCGGTACATTCATTGACGGGAACATTGCGAGCTATCTCAAACATCTTCCTGACGACACCATCGAACAACTGTGGGCTGGTTTGACCCAACTGTGTCGAACGATCCGACAGGCTTCGACCGTACTGGGGGAAGCTCTCCAGTTGGTGATCCACGAATTTGCCGGGGGCAAACAGCCGAACTGGTTGCCCCTGATCCGGAATTGGTCGGAGGTCGTCAAACGGCTGTCAGAACACAGCGCATTTTTGCAGACCGTCAGCGTTACCTATCCAGAAGATATAGAGTTGAAGGGGCTTCTTGCAGCCGCCAGGCGAAGAGCGGAGCACTTTCGACGGGGTGGCAAACGACGTTGGCTGCTGTTCCTTACACCGCGTATCGTCAAAGAAACAAAATTTGTCGAAGACCTTTGTCGTGTGAATGGCGGACCACCGACAAATTTGAGTGAGCTTGATGACCTGATCAAGTATCTGGAACTCAAAGAGTTGGTGCTGTCCGCCTTCGCGATGTGGCCGGGCAGGGTTGATGTTCCTGGCGGTGATGTGTTGGCGGCCGCGGTACAACTCCGGCAATGGCAAACCCAACTGGTGGCCCTCTTTCGTGCTTTCGAAACTGCCCGTTCTACGCTGTCGATACTCCCCATCCAGGACTGGCAAACACTTTTCCTGAGTGATTCCCTGCAAGCATGGGAGCAAGCCATTACGCGAGAACGGGCATGCCGAGGTCTGGCCCGTACTCAGCGTCGGATTGAAGAGCTCGCCTCGCGATTGCGTATGCAACATGAGGATTCCGGCGATCCCGCCGTTGCCAAGTGCCGTCAAGCACTGGAAAACAAGGATCTTGAGCTTTGGCAGTCGGGCTGCGCCGAGTACTCCGCGCGAAAGGAGTTGCTTTCATCTCACGAGCGATACCTTGCCCTGCGCGAGCGTATTGAAAATGCATACCCGGCACTGAAGAACTGGCTGAGCGAGACGGAAGGCCAGGTGTCGGCTCGCCCCTTGATCGGCCAGCTTGCGGACGCGTGGCACTGGTCGGAGGCCCGGGCATGGCTTCGCCGGGTCACCCAACCCGGCCGATATCAGGAGCTGAAACTCTCTCTCGAGGAGCTACGGAAAGAGGAACGGGAGATTATCAGGCAACTTGCCAGCCTCAAAGCCTGGCAGGCATTCATGCTGCGGCTCGATGACCGCACGCGTCAAAACCTGCAGGCCTGGGTCAAGACCATTCAGCGAATTGGAAAGGGAACCGGCAAACGCGCACCGCGGTTACGGCGCGAGGCCCGCCGCTATCTGTTCGAGTGTCTTCCGAAAATTCCCGTGTGGATCATGCCGGTCCACAGAGTCTGGGAAACAACCAGCGTTGAACCAGGGATCTTTGACACGATTATCGTGGACGAGGCGTCCCAAGCCGGTCTCGATTCNCTGCTCCTTCTCATGCTGGGCAAACGACTCATTGTGGTGGGTGATGACCAGCAGAATAGTCCAGGGAAGCAATTCATCGAACAGGAACGGATCAATGGTCTCATCGATCGATATCTCAAGGGCGTGCTCGATTTTGCAGAGAGCTACCAGCCCGACTTCAGTCTTTACGATCACGCTCTGCGGGCCTTCGGTCTACCCATTACTCTGCGCGAGCATTTTCGATGTGTTCCCCAGATCATCCGTTACAGCAACGATCTTTGCTACCAAGAGGAGCCGCTCATACCCCTTCGACAGGCCCCGCCTCAGGCACTTCCACCGCTACAGGCCGTTTTTGTTTCCACTGGCCGAACAGAAGGTGAAAGCCCCAACATCTTCAACCGTGCCGAAGCCGAGGCCATTGTTGAGAAAATTCAGCAGTGTCTGGAAGATCCCGCGTACAAAGGTAAGACAATCGGTGTGATCACGCTCCAGGGACAGGCTCAGATGGAGCTGATCCAACGGCTCCTCAGCGAGCGTATTGAACCACGGGAATTGGAAGAACGGAAACTCATCTGCGGAACTTCTCCTACCTTCCAGGGAGATCAGCGGGATGTCATCTTCCTTTCGCTCGTGGTGGCACCGAACCAGCGTTTTCGTGCTTTGACGACAGACGACGAAAAACGTCGATTCAACGTGGCGATGAGCCGTGCCCGTGATCAGGTCTGGTTATTCCATAGCGTTCGGCTGGAAGATTTGGCACCGGACGACCTTCGCTACAGGCTCTGCCAGTTCTTTTATTCGCCAGAGCAGGCAGTCTCCGACGGGGTGTACGCCCAGCGCGAGCACCTGGAAACGTTTTTCAAACATGTCCGCAATCGGAAAACCACTCCTCCGCCATCGCCATTTGAAAGCTGGTTCGAGGTGGAAGTAGCCCTTGAGCTGCTCCGTCTGGGATACCGAATCCGACCTCAATGGGCCGTCGCTGGCTACCGGATCGATCTCGTTGTGGAAGGTCGCCAGAAACGCCTGGGAATCGAATGCGATGGGGATTCGTGGCACGGTCGGGAAAAGTTTCTTGCGGATATGCATCGGCAGTTGCAGCTAGAACGCGTGGGGTGGACCATCGTGAGGGTTCGGCAATCAGAATTCTACGCCAACCGCAAACGCTGCCTGCAATACATCCTGGACAAATGCCGAGAACTCAACATCCACCCGTGGACTGAGAGTGACTCGGAAACGCCCCAGGAGAACGAACCGTGTCATGATCACTCTTATCCGCGCGATGGTGATGGAAATGCCAAATCTGAAACTCAAAACCGCCTCTCCGAACCCCCTGAGGCACGACAGTCGACGCCCGGAAATGGTTCGGCACAAAGTTGGGGGCTGAAGAACGGTGGCCCCTCTGGGAACCGAGTGCGGGAAACTCAGGGAGAACCAACTCGACCACCAAGGCCATCCAATCAGGCGACGTTGCTCCCGCCCGGCGAAGTCGCGCCTTCCGTACAGACGGCGGTGGTGCCCCGGGAGGCTTCAGAAATGGAAGATATCGACCTAGATGACCCACCCACGATTCGCTACCACTTGGACGTCCAACAACCCCCAGAAGGTTCGGGTTCGCTTTCAGTCCATGAGTTCATTGGCAACCTGATGGCCGCTCCAAAAGCAGCGCTGGCCAGTGTCATCGACAAATACTTTCCTGATGACGACAAAATATGGAAGAGACTCGCGGCCTGGGCGAAGGATAAAGGACTATTTACTCCCTCAGCACGCAGGTTTCTGTACAGGGTGGGTGAATCCTGCTCGCCCCTCACGGGCTGGGAGTTGACGCCGAAGCAGAAAGCCTGGGCATGCGGTCTTTTTGCGGAGGCCGTGAAAGAGGGATACCTTTATGAAGTGGGCATCGATTGGTTGATTACAAAAATAAGCGGGGCGAATGATTTACAGTAACAGACAGAAATTACTGGCAGAGAACCATTGCTCATCTATCTCTGCTACGTTTGCACTTCCGCGAGCACGCTCCATCCGCCATAATTACCAGGGTGGCCGTTGGATGTGGGATTGCTGATGGCTTTTGCTCCGTGCTGACGCATGTCAGGCGTCGTTATTCTGCACGGTGACGTCGGACGGTTGATCCCCCTGCCTGTTGCTTAACGGCTTCAGTACGAACATTGGGAGTGATACGAAGATGGTTTCCAGTTTCCGCTGACAGGTTCGCAATCCTTCAATGGAAACTTCAATCCCCTGGGAACACGGAAGTGAATTTGCCTGGGTTTCGCCGCTGGGTGAGCCTTATCCAAAACCGATACTTCCGGCGGATGCGGTGCTGTACGGAAACGGTCGGCAGGCCCTGGCGGCTGCCCTCCTCGCAGGAAAGAAGCTGAAAAGCTGGCGCCGCTGTTATGTGCCCAGTTATATCTGCCAGAGCGTTGTGGAGGCGGTTCTTGCTACTGGTTTGGAGTGCGTCGCGTACCACGATCTACCAATAGGTCAGCCTGATTTGAATGACAGGGTACTTCAGCCCTCTGACTGTGTGTTGATTGTTAATCACTTCGGTTGGCGCTCGCCGCAGTTTTCTCAGTTTATTGGAACGACACCCGCAGGGGTTATCGAGGATCACACGCATGACCCATGGAGCGCCTGGGCCAGAAATTCCTCGGCCGACTTTTGCGTTGCGTCGCTGCGCAAAATATTGCCGCTTCCCGACGGTGGGGTGGTGTGGTCGCCCCGGGGATATCCCGTTGAGTCGCCTCCACGCGAAGAACCTGATCACCAGTGGGCAGGTCTTCAGAAATTGGTGGCCATGCTTCTGAAGGCCGAATATTTTCAGAAGGGTGTTTTAGAGAAAGAATTCTATCGCAGTTTGCAATCTTCAGGGGAGAATTCTTTCAAAACTCTGCCATTCTCCAAACCGCTGAGAATCACCTCTTTTCTTTTGAATCGACTGCCGTGGGATCAGTGGCGGAATAAAAGAGGAGCAAATGTCGAATATCTGGCCAAACGATTACGGGAAATAAAACAAATCGAGGTTCTCAATCCACCACCCACGCCCAAAGGTTGTTCATTCGGCGTGATCATTCGGTGTGCGACCAACGTGGTTCGCGACCAGTTGCGTCAATATCTCATGGAGCGGCACATTTATCCAGCCGTCCTCTGGCCGAAAAACGCCCACATGGCAACCGACCCGCAAGCGGTTGACTTTTCGGAATCTATCCTTTTCTTTCACGCAGACTTTCGGTACGAAGAGGTGGATTTAGATCGGGTGGCAAAGGCAGTACGTGATTTCTTCAAGAGTTGATGACGAAGAGAAACCGAAAGGTGTGCCAGCCCGTCCGTCGGCCACTCCTCTTCCTTGTTTCTCTGAAACGTATTGAAATCGCCGGGGCCTCCAGGTTTAATCATTGGGCATTGGGTAGTAGACTGCTACCGCCACGACACAAATTGTTCTTAAATCTGTGGGAGGTGACCTGTGATCACAGCAGATCGAATCACGTCCTTTTTGTCGCTGTAAACTTAGTTCTGGCGTTGTTTTGTGGTTTGCGTCCAACCGACGGCGCGGAAGCACCTGGGGCAACCCCTCCAAGTCTTTGGGAATTGTGTCGCGAAAAGTCTTCAATCCACCGCTTTGCCACCCTGTTTTCAGCCCAGGACGTTCGCGACCGGCTCGCCTCCGAGGAAGGCCGACAGCAGGCGATGGAATGGTGCCGGGCGACCGGCGTCACCCATGTGTTCATCGAAAGTTTTCGCGACGGGTATCAGGCCCCGCGAGATCTTCTCACGGCAGCTCGAGACGCCTTTCGGCAGGCCGGATTTGACGTCTCCGGATGCGTGACGCCGACTCATGTGGGCAAGCGTTCCACGGGCTGGGATTTGATCTCCTGCTACACAGATCTCAAGACACAGGATCGACTGGCAGAAATATTTGCCTACGCCGCATCGCTGTTTGATGAGATCATGATCGACGACTTTCTTTTCACCGACTGCACGTGCCCGGAGTGTCAGCAGGCCCGGGCAAAACGCACCGTCAAAATCGGAGATCAGGAATTCCCGGTTAATGGCGATTCCTGGTCGGCGTATCGATGCGAATTAATGGTGCAGCTTTCCCGGTTCAAGATTCTTCAAGCCGCGCGCCAAGTCAACCCCAACGTCCGGATCATCATCAAATACCCTCAGTGGTATGACTATTTCCATGAGCGTGGCTACGACGTCATCCGGCAAACCGCTGATTTTGACCGCATTTGGGTAGGAACTGAGACCCGCGACTACGACGACCCTCGGTGGGGACGAACAGTTCAGTATGAGGGTTACTTCATCATGCGCTGGCTTGGCCAAATCGGTGGTGAAAAATGCGGTGGAGGGTGGTTTGATCCATTTGGAACTACCGAGCACACCTATGTCGAGCAAGCCCGACAAACAATTCTGGGTGGTGCCCGCGAGACGCTGCTTTTCTGTTACGGCGCACTGCAGCGTGCAACTGGCCCCCGGAACGTGGAGGTGCTTCGAACGCACATTCCGGAGCTTTTAGCTGTTGCCGAAAAGATTCAAACGCGACAGATTATCGGTGTGGCTGCGTACAAACCACCCCACAGCTCGCCGGGACGGGAACCGTATGTGTACGATTTCGTTGGAATGTTGGGGATTCCTCTGGTTCCCTGCCACGAGTTTCCAGAAAACGCTCAGGCTGCCTTTTTCCCCGTCCATGCTTTGACAGACCCACAATTTGAAGAGCGNCTTGTGCGGCTGGTTAACCGTGGGATACCGATCCTTTTGACGGACGCCCTCGCCGGACAGCTCAAAAACAAAGATTTACTTGACCGTTCGAACGTTCATATTTTGCCTGTGCAGGGGGATCCCCACCGGCTTCTTAAACTCACGGAAAACGAATTGGAACCCTTGCGGATGGCCCTTCTGCGACCTTTCGGTATCACTTTCGGCGCTCCCAATAAGGTTGGGCTCTATCTTTTTGAGGACGGCAGCTACGTAATCGAGAATTTCAACAATGATCCCGTAAAGGCTGCGCTCAACGGCCAAGAACACGAGATACCCGGTCGTGGGTGGATTCAGGTGTGGAAATGAAGAGCCTTGCGCTCTGTCGGGGCTCCCTCTGTTACTGACACCACCACCGGGTAATGCTTCCTAATTGGGGGTTCGAACTATCCCCACTTTTTGTGAGAATCCGTAAGGCGGAACGTGTGGTAGGGGCAATCCATGAATGGCCCCTCTCGTCGAACCGGCCGCTGACCCAAAGAGTCGGCGCCCGGCCGGCGAAATGGATTGTGCAAGCTTGGAAAGCGGATCTGACAAGCAGGTCCTTCCGAGGTGAATCTCGCTTCCACGCGAGCTCTTGTGCAGGTCCGCGGCCCGCCTAGTGGAAAAATGGGGATAAGTCAGGCGCCGCAAGACTTGGTCGTGAGTGCGGGTTGCTCATAGCACCACCGTGTGGAGTTTCCGGGCCTCAGTTCCTAAACTGGATAGTTATCGCGTTAGTACATCCGCCGCTTTCGTGCGGCACCGAAAAGGCAAGACCGGCGCTGCCCGCTGTTGTCTAACGAGGAGGATCGATCCGATGCTCGCGGTGGTTCGCAAAGTTATCGTCATTGTTCTGGCCGGTGTTATTCTCAGCTTTT
>NICF_comb_assmDRAFT_10001992_pt1 | contig 15828 bp, 11 predicted proteins | sample NewIslPassag4_SG_FD_11279 | JGI IMG/M metagenome (IMG submission 11279) | reverse complement strand
GAGAAGGTCGCCCGAGAACGCGGCCACGAGTTCTACGAGGAGATCGGCCACAAGGGCGGTCAGCGCGTCCGGGAGTTGATCGAGGAAGGCAAGGAGTCCGAGGAGTAGAGCTGGAAGGCCCCCTCGAAGCGAACCTCCGACGGCTTCTCCCGTCGGCACGCGGCTCCGCGGGAAGGGCGACGATCCCTTTCGCGCCCTTCCGCGCGGAGTGTTAGTCTGGGAGCGAAATCATGGCGGCTCCCATCGTCCAGATCGATCCCCGATATCCCCAGCCCCGGCTCGTCGAGCGCGCCGTCGCCGCGTTGGAGGCCGGCGGCGTGATCGCCTATCCCACGGATACCTACTACGCGATCGGCTGCGACCTGTTGAACCGGAAGGCGGTGGAGAAGCTCTACCTGCTCAAGCAGCGGCCCAAGAGCAAGCCGTTGACCTTTTTGTGCGCCGATCTTTCCGACGCGTCCCGCTACGCGCGGATCTCCAACTTCGCCTACCGCACCATGAAGCGGCTGGTGCCGGGGCCCTTCACCTTCATTCTCCCGGCCACGCCCCTGACGCCGGAGATCGCCATGACGCGGCAAAAGACGGTGGGCATCCGCATCTCCGACGCCGCCATCCCCCGCGCCCTGGTGGAGCGGCTCGGCCACCCGCTCTTGACTGCCTCGGCGACCTTCGAGGGCGAGCCCCTCAACGATCCGAAAGCCATCAAGGAGCGGCTCGGCCACGGACTGGAGCTGATCATCGATGGCGGCGATCAGGTCTTCGAGCCGTCCACGGTGGTCTCGCTCCTCGACGACGAGATCGAGATCCTCCGCCAGGGAAAGGGAAAGATCGAGTTCTGAGCGGGCGCGGGTGGCCTGGACCGCTCGTCGCGAATGGGCGCAGGCGGCAGGCGTCGCCTCGACTCTTTCCACAGTCCTTCTCTCGGTGGAATCCCACCCGGCCGGTTAGCATCGGGCGAAGATGCGCGCCGAGGTACGCCCGCTGGAGCCGCTGCTGGATCTCTTCCTCACCTACGTTCGGGTGGAGCGGGGGCTGCGCCCGAAGACGGTCGACGCCTATGGTTCCGACCTGCAGCGCTACCTGGAACACCTGCACCGAGAGGGGATCGAGAATCCCGACCAGATCGAGCCCGCCCACATCCTGGGCCACTTGACGGCTCTGGCGCGGGGGGGGCTCTCGCCGCGCTCGCAGGCGCGCCACCTGGCGGCGATCCGCATGTTCCATCGCTTCCTTCTGGCCGATCGGCTCGCCCAGCGCGACCCGGCCCGAGCGGTCGACCGGCCCAAGCTCGGCCGCTCGCTTCCCGTCGTCCTCGGCCACGGGGAGATCGAGGCGCTCCTTTCCGTTCCGGACGCGCACACGGCCGTCGGTGCGCGCGACCGCGCCATGCTCGAGCTGCTCTACGCCACGGGCCTGCGCGTATCCGAGCTCTGCGACCTTACCCTGGAAGACTTGCACCTGCAGGCGGGCTACCTCGTCGCCCGCGGCAAGGGCGCCAAGGAGCGGATCGTCCCGGTGGGCATGGCGGCGATCGAGGCGGTGGAGCACTATCTGCGCTTCTCGCGGCCGGAGATCGCCCGGGGTCGGGAGAGCCGGTATCTCTTCGTCGGGCCGGGAGGGCGGCGCCTGAGCCGGCAGACCGTCTGGAAGCGGATCCGAAAGCTCGCCCGCCAGGCGGGGATCGACCGGCCGGTCTCGCCGCACAAGCTCCGCCACAGCTTTGCCACCCACCTCCTGGAGGGCGGGGCGGATCTGCGCGCGGTGCAGCAGATGCTGGGCCACGCCGACGTCTCGACCACCCAGATCTACACCCACGTGAACTCGAAGCGGCTGCGCGAGCAGTACGACCGCTACCACCCCCGCGCCTGAATCCGGGGCCCGCTCCCCATTTCGTCGCAGGGCGCTCCTGCGTCGGAGCCTCGCGTTGAACCGCGGGCGAGGGACCGTTATCGTCGGCTGGACCGATGTCCAGCCGCACCTATCGACTTCGCCCTCCGTCGGGAGGGGCCACCCGGCTTGCAATCGACTACCGCGCGCATCTGGACGACGAGCAGTTCGCGGCCGTCTGCGCGCCGATGGGGCCGGTCCTGGTGATCGCCGGCGCCGGCGCGGGCAAGACCCGCACGCTCGTCTTTCGCCTGGCGAGGATGCTGGAGCAGGGCATCGCTCCGGAGCGCATCCTTCTTCTGACCTTCACCAACCGCGCGGCGCGGGAGATGCTCGACAGGGCCGCCCAGCTCGTTTCGCATCTTCCCGGCTTCGACGCGCGACGCCTGCAGGGCGGGACCTTCCACCGCATCGGCCATCGCATCCTGCGGCGCCATGCCGAGCGACTCGGTTACACGCCCGGATTCGGAATCCTCGATGCGGAGGATCGCCGCGATCTCGTGGGGGCCTGCATCGCCGACCTGGGCCTCTCGGTGGGCAAGCGACGCTTCCCGCGGGCCGACGTGGTGGCCGCGATCCTCTCCGAGGCCGTCAACACGCAGCGTTCGCTCGAGGAGGTCCTGGCGCGCCGCTATCCGCGCTTCGAGGCGCTCGCCCGCGAGATCGCCGCGGTGGGGCGCCGCTACGAGGCGAGGAAGCGCGAGCTCGACCTGATGGATTTCGATGACCTCCTCTTGCGCTGGCGCGAGCTTCTCGTCGGCCACGCCGAGGTTCGCGCGGAGCTGCAGTCGCTGTACGAGGCGATCCTCGTCGACGAGTACCAGGACACCAACCGCGTGCAGGCAGAGCTGGTGGAGCGGATGTCGGGCGAGCGTCGGAACGTGACCGTGGTGGGGGACGACGCCCAGGCCATCTACTCCTTCCGCGGGGCCGAGCTCACCAACATCCTGGAGTTTCCCGCCCGCTACCCGGGTTGCCAGATTCACCGACTCACCGCCAACCACCGCTCGACGCCGCAGATCCTCGCGCTGGCCAACGCCTCCATCGCGCGCAACGTCCGCCAGTACCCCAAGGAGCTGCGCTCCCGCCGAAGCGACGGGCCACTGCCGGTGGTGGTGCCGGCGGCCGATGCGGTCCAGCAGGCGGCCTTCGTCGCCCAGCGGGTTCTCGAGCTGCGCGACGAGGGGGTTGCCCTCAAGGAGATCGGCATCCTCTACCGGGCGCACTACCAGGCGATGGAGCTGCAGTTCGAGCTCTCGCGACGCGGCATCCCTTTCCAGGTGCGCAGCGGGCTTCGCTTCTTCGAGCACGCCCACGTCAAGGACGTCCTGGCCTTTTTGCGCCTCGCCACCAACCCCGCCGACGAGCTGGCCTTCCGTCGCGTCGTCCGCCTCTTCCCCGGCATCGGATCCGGCACCGCGGAACGACTCTGGGAGGCCTTCCGCAGCGCCGGGGGGAGCACCGCCGAGCGGCTGGCGAGCATGCCCGAGCCGATGGTGCGGGCGCGGGCAGGGTGGCTGCAGTGCCGCAGGACGCTCGAGGCGGTCTCGTCGCCCGAGGCATTGGCCGCGCCGGGTACCGCCATCGAACTGGTTCTGGAGCACGGGTACCGCGACCACCTCCGCGAGAGCTTCGTGGATGCCGAGGCGCGAGCGGAGGATCTGCGCCAGCTCGCCGCCTACGCCTCCCAGTTTCCGGATGCGCTCGCCTTTCTCTCCGAGGTCTCGCTGCTGACCGAGCTGGCGGCCGAGGACGTGGTCGCCGCCGAACCGCCCGACGAGTTCCTCACGCTCTCCTCGATCCATCGCGCCAAGGGCCTGGAATGGAGAGTGGTCTTCGTCGTCTGGCTCGCGGAGGGGCATTTCCCCACGGCGACCTCGATCTCGGATCCGAGCCAGCTCGAGGAGGAGCGACGCTGCTTTTACGTGGCGCTGACGCGGGCCCGCGACGAGCTCTACCTGGTGCACCCCGTGCTCGCGGCACCGCGCGACGGCGAGCGCCACATCCTTCGGCCGAGCCGCTTCCTCACCGAGCTTTCCGATGAGCCTGGCCTCTGGGAGACGTGGAACCTCGCCGAGGAGGTCGAGGAGGAATCCGCACCGCCCTCGCCACCCTCGCGTAGCGAGCTTATCCAGATCGCCCGGCGTCTGGTCGACGAGGGGGAGGAGTAGGGCAGCGTGGCGAGCGGCGAGCGAGGCGTTCGGGACCGGAATTTCGTTTGACAGTGCAGGCCGGGATCTGCATACTCCGCGGCGCTCGAGGGCGATGCCCTCGGGAACGTTCGGGCGATTAGCTCAGTGGTAGAGCGCCGTCTTCACACGGCGGGGGTCGCTGGTTCGAGTCCAGCATCGCCCACCAACGAAAGCCCCGTAGGGATCTTCCCTGCGGGGCTTCGTCGTCTTGGGGCCTTCCGCGTCTGGCGTGAGTGCGGAGGTAGCGAAGCCGGCCGGTCGCCGGGCCCGAATCACGCGCGGGCGTACTGGCGGAAAAGGCCGACCACCACGCCGAGGATCTGCACGTCGCGGCCGTCGTCGGGACTCACGTAGATGGGCGCCAGGCGCGGGTTGGAGGGTTGAAGGCGGATGCGTCGCCCTCGGGGTAGAAGCGCTTGACCGTGGCCTCGTCGTCGATCCGCGCCACCACGATCTCGCCGGGGCGCGCGGTGGACTGCTGGCGGACCAGGACGAGGTCGCCGTCGTGGATGCCGTCGCCGATCATCGAGTCGCCGCTGACGTGGAGGGCGAAGTTGACGGCATCGGCGCTCTTGCCGAGGAGGCTGCGGTCCAGCTCGATGGTCGTCTCCCAGAACTCCTGGGCGAGGATGGGCGCGCCCGCCGCGACCCTGCCGAGGACCGGGATCCGCAAGGTACCTCGGGAGGAAGCCTCCGTCGCCTCGAAGGAGAGGGGAGAGGGCTCGCTTTCGACCTCGCGCAGCTTCAGCGCCTTGCGCGTGGGAACGAGGGCGCGGCTCTTCATGCCGCGACGCTCCAAATACCCCTTGCGCTCCAGCGCCTTGAGATGGTCGCTGACGCCGTTGGTCGATCGGATGCCGAGCGCGCGGCCGATCTCTCGCACGGTCGGCGGGAAGCGGTGGACGCGGATGTAGTCGACCACGAACTCGAGGACGGCCTTCTGGCGTTCCGTCAGCGGGCCCATGCCTGGAAGTCTGGCTGAACGCATGAGCAGAGTCAAGGGAGCGGGCCCTCACCCGGTGAGTCGAGGGGAACGGGGGCTTGCCCGTCGCGGCCGCCGGCGGGTCGAAAGAAGGGATGCGAACGCCTCAGGTCCGGGGAGCGGGGCCCCTCGCCGGCGGGTTAAAGCAACCGGGGCGGGCCCCTCGCTGGCCGGCAGGTTCGACGAGAGTTTGCACCTGGGGGTCGGGAGTGGTATTTGCCGCACCACGTCCCGCCCTTCCCGGGCGCGCCTCGGCCATGCTTCGAGCTCTTCCCCTCCTGTCCTCGAGCCTCGCCCTCGCCCTTGCCGGTTGCGCCAGCACCGGTACCTACCGCAACGGCGTCTTCGAGGGATCGCACGTCGTCTACCGCGTCGAGGCCCCGGCGGGCGGCTGGCGCCTCGTCTCCTTCTCCGGAAACGACCTCGCCTGGGGAGGCCCCGACGGAGTGGTGATCGCGGTCAATGCGGAGTGCGAGGACCACGGCGATCCCAGCCTGGCGGTCCTGACCAACCACCTGCTCATCGGTTTCGAGGATCGCGTCATCCGCGAAAGGGAATCTCTGCAGATCTCCGGTCGGGGTGCGCTGCGGACGCGCGTGGCCGCTACGCTCGATGGCGTTCCGGTGGAGATGGAGCTGACCGTGCTCAAAAAGGATGGCTGCGTCTACGATCTGGTCTACCTGGCGCCGCCGCATCGGTTCGAGGAGCACCTGTCGACCTACCGCCGGGTCGTGGCCAGCTTCGACGCTCCGGGGAGGCGATAGATGCGGGAGACGGCCCTGGGGACCGCCCGGAACTCCGCACCTCTCGTGGGCGCGCTCCGCGCCGGCTTCGAGCAGGTGGGCGGCGGCGTCCTGCTCGCCTGGCAGGTCTTCACCCGCGGGTTTCGCGGTCGGATCGACCTGGGAGCGATCGTCTACCAGATCGAGCACATCGGCATCCGCTCCACGGCCATCGGCACGCTGACGGCGCTCTTTGCCGGCATGGTGCTCACCGTCCAGTTCGGTTACTTCATGTCCAAGTTCGGCATCGCCTACGCCATCGGCCGGGTGCTCTCGCTTTCGGTCTTGCGCGAGCTCGGGCCGGTGCTGACGGCGCTCACCGTCGGTGGACGGGTGGGCTCGGGAATGGCGGCCGAGCTGGGCTCCATGCAGGTGACCGAGCAGATCGACGCCATCCGCGCCCTGGGAGCCGACCCGGTCAAGAAGCTGGTCTTTCCCCGCGTGATCGCCACGATGATCTGCATGCCGGTGATCACCGTATACGCCAATACGGTGGCCCTGCTCTCGGGCGCGGTGGTGGCGAAGCTCGTCTACGCGATCTCCTTCTCCGAGTTCTTCCGCAACGCCGTCGACTCCGCCCAGCTCAACGACTTCACCTCGGGCATCTTCAAATCGGTGGTCTTCGGGCTACTGGTGGCCATCGTGGGCTGTTACAAGGGATTCAAGACGACGGGCGGTACGGAGGGCGTGGGCCGCGCCACCACCGAGACCGTGGCCATCTCCGCCGTGGGCGTGCTCATCGCCGATCTGATCCTCACCCAGCTCCTACTGACGCTGTGAAGCCGAATCCGAGCCAGCGTGTCCTCGAGCCCCTTTCCCGGCACGACCTCCGCGCGAAGCCGGGCGAGGAGCTGATCCGCTTTGAGAACCTCTGGAAGGCCTTCGGCGACAACGTGGTCTACGAGGGGCTGAGCCTCTCGATCCGCCGTGGCGAAACGCTGACGGTGATCGGCGGGTCGGGCACCGGCAAGAGCGTTCTGCTCAAGTGCCTGATCGGCCTCCTACGCCCCGACCGCGGCTCCATCCTCTTCGATGGCGAGGAGCTCGTCGGCAAGACGGAGGAGGAGTTCATCCCCATCCGGCGCCAGATCGCCATGCTCTTTCAGTCGGCGGCGCTCTTCGACTCGCTGACGGTGGGCGAGAACATCGCCTACCCGATCCGCGAGCATTTCCCGCATCTTTCCGCGGCCGAGATCGCCGAGCGCGTGGCGCACAAGCTGGAGATGGTCGGCCTTCCGGGCATCGAGGACATGCGCCCGAGCGATCTATCCGGCGGCATGAAGAAGCGGGTGGGGTTGGCGCGCGCGATCGCCATCGACCCGGCGGTGGTGCTCTACGACGAGCCGACCACCGGCCTGGACCCCATCAACACGCGTCGGATCAACGAGCTCATCGTCAAGCTGAATCAGGAACTCGAGGTGACCTCCATCGTGGTCACCCACGACATGGAATCCGCCTATCGGATCTCCCACCGCATCGCCATGCTCTACCAGCGCCGGATCATCGCGGTGGGGACGCCCGAGGAGATCCGCGAATCGCCCATCCCGGAAGTCCGCAATTTCGTCCACGGGATGGCGGGAGCTGATACGCCATGATGGAGCGCGAGCGGCGGCTGCTCGTCCGCGTCGGTTTTTTCGTCTCCCTCGGCCTCGTCCTGCTGATGGTCTTCATCTTCGTCCTCGGCGGGGAGCGGGGGTTTTTCAGCAAGCAAAACCGCTACTCGGTCTCCTTCCACTCCATCGACGGCCTCAAGCCCGGCTCGCCGGTCCGCCTCGCCGGGGTCGAGGTGGGGAAGGTCACGTCCATCCGCTTCTTCGACGATCCGGCCGATCCCCGCGTGCGCGTGGAGATGAACGTGCTCGCGCGCTATGCGGACCGCATCCGGGAAAACAGCACGGCCGCGGTGGGTTCGCTCGGAGTGCTGGGTGACAAGGTGATCGACATCTCGATGGGCACGCCGGACCGGCCGATCATCCCGCCCGGAGGCGAGATCCCGGCCGCCGTCGGCTCGGACTACACCGCCCTCATCCGCAAGGGGGCCGAGGCCATCGACAACGTGGTGGCCATCACGGCGGATCTGCGCGAGCTGACCGGCACCATCACCACGCCCGAGCTCCAGCAGAGCGTCGTCGGGCTCGCCACGGCGCTTCGCGACATGCTCGAGGCCATCCGCGATCGGGACGGCGTGCTGCACGCCCTGATCTACGATCCGCAGGGCGGTCGGAAGACCCGCGAGATCCTCGACTCCGCCGCGGCGCTCGCCCGGCGGCTCGATTCCTCCGTCGCCCGGGTGGATTCGATCCTTGCACGCGTGGACCGGGGCGAGGGGGTGGTCGGGGCCCTGCTGCGCGATCCGGAGGGGCAGCAGGTCGTCCGCGACCTCGGCAAGCTCGCCCGCGAACTCGGCGCCCTCGCCGAGGCGGTGCGCACCGAGGAGGACAGCTTCCTGCATGGCCTCTTTTACGGCTCCGAGGAAGCCTCCACGATCTCGCGCGAGCTGACCGCAGCCGCTCGCGACCTGCGCGCCATCGTCTCGCGCATCGAGCAAGGCGAGGGCTCGCTCGGTGCCCTGATCAACGATCCGACCGTCTACGAGGACCTCAAGACCATCCTCGGCAACGTCAAGCGCAACCGCATCCTCCGCTCCCTGGTGCGATACTCGATCTCCAATCGCGACGAGATCGAGGCCTACGGCCGGAGGGAATGAGGGTGGACGAGCGCCCCGTCACGGGCCGGCTGATCCGGCCGGGGAAGGGGAGACCGGCGCGGCGGAAGCCCGGAGCGCCGCTTTCTCGCCTCCTGGGGCAGGCCACGGGAGCCGCGGTCGGCGCGCCGGCCTTCGCGCTGGCGCTCGGCGCGTGCGTCCTGCTCTCGCGGATCGGTCTGGGCGTGGCGGTGCTTCTGCTCCTGCAGGCCTTCGACGGCGACGGTCTGGTGGTATCCGCCGCGCTCGGGCTCGGCATTTGCGCCGCGCTCCTCTCGAGCCTGGCGGAACTCGCCCTCTGGGCGGGGGCCGTCCCCGTCCTCGCCGCGCGCATGCGAGGTGCAAGAGTCTCCGCCTGGGGTCCGGTCTTCGGACGCGGCGTGGAGCTCCTCTTCGCGCCGCTTCTCGGCCTCGGGCTGCTGCGCGTGCTGGTCTGGGTGCTGCTCCAGCTCGCGTTGATCGGTGCGCTCCTGGTCTTGCTGGCGGCGATCCTCGCCGGGCCGATCTCCGCGATGGTGGTCTTGCTTGCTTTTCTGCTCTTGGTCGCGGCGGACCTCTTGTGGCGGGTGGCCTTCTGGGCGGCCATCGCGAGGATGGGCGCCTGGAAGGAGAACCTGGCGACCGCGCTCGTCGGTGGCATCCTCCAGGTGGCGCGGAGGCCGGGGGCGCACCTGGTCGCCTTCTTCGTGGCCAACCTCGGCCTCTCGATCGGCGGCGGCGCCGCCGCCGGCATCGTCGCGGCCGGCCTCGGGGGAGGAGCGCCCGCGGGCGCCCTGGTGATGGCCGTCGCGGCCTCGCTCGTCGCCGGTGCGGTCCTGCTCTGGGCGATGTGCGTCTACACCGCGCTCACGCTGGACGCGAAAGGCGCGCTCGAGCAGCATCTCGGTTGAAGAAGGGAGCAGGCCGGCCGCGGCGCCGCACCCGTCGCCGCAGTAGGTTGGTTCCTGCAACAGGCTCCTAGCTCCCGGCGCCGCTCGCCCCCCCGGCGCCACCTTCTCCGCCGAGGCCTCCCTCTCCGCCGGCGCCGCCCTCTCCACTGTCCCCGGCGCCTCCACCACTTCCGCCTTCGCCATCGTCCACGACATAGGTCTGGTTGCAGAGGGCGGCCCGGCCATCGTCATCCCGCGCGATCACCTCGAGATGCATTCCATCCCAGGCCCAGTCGGTCACTTCCTCGCAGCCCTGGGCAGAGGCGCCGTACCAGGTGTTCGCGCCAATGCGGAAGACCCAGAGACATTCCAGCTCCTCCGACGAGGGCTGGGCGAGCGCTTTCAGGCGGTCCGTGGTAGTTGCCGGGATGACTTCCCACCCGAGACATTCGATCGATGGCCAGTCGCAGGGCGCCTCGCAGGCAGCGACGGCGCTCGCCTCGAGGTCCACGAGGATGGGCTCCGGATAGAGCGAGGAGTTGAGGCGTAGTTCGACGGTTCCTCGGACCACGCTCTCCTCCGTGGGAGAGAAGAGGAGGGGAATCCGGAAGTACCGGCGAGTCCCGATCCATTCCTGGAACGCCGGGCCCGCCTGCCGGATCTCCGGGGGAGTCGAAAGCGTGGCAGTCGCGCTGTCGTTGCCTTCCAAGGAGAGGAAGGCGAAGGAGTGCTTCCCGACCGGGGTCTCGGGAAATATCGGTTGCTCGATCTTCACCGGGAAGGGGAGCCAGGGCGCGGCGATGACCTCGACGAAGGCCTGTTCCCCTCGTTTCGAGTGATCGATCGCCAAGACCGCCGAGATGCGCCGCGAATCCGCCTGCCCTTGCAGGGGCAATAGCTCCACCTCGATGCGCAGGGCCTCGCCCGGCTCGAGAAAGATCGGCTCGTTCGCCTCGGGCTGCAGGATGCGGAAGGCGTCCGCGTCGTCCTCGAAGGCGACATCCCACAGGTAGCACTCACCCTCGCCCAGGTGGCGGATCTCGACCTCGAAGCGGTGCGAGAAGGCGCCGTCCACCAGCCCGAGGTAAACGACCGGAGGATCCACCTTCAGCTCGCATCCCGGTTCCGGAACGTAGGCCCGGATCTCGACCTCGACGACCGACTCGCCGGGGATCCCGGTCTCGATCGCGAGGGTCGCCCGATGCTCGCCGGTCTCCTCGGCGCGAAAGACGACGGGCAGCTCCCATGCTTCGTCCCAGACGTCGACGGGGAAGTCGATCGGGGCGAGGGAGAAGGGGGAGTCGGCTTCGAGGATACGCGCTCCGAAGATGCGGTAGGGGCCCGCCTCTCCGGTGTTGCGGAGCGCGAGGGATCGCTCGAACTCGGCTCCGAGCGCGACCACGCCGAAATCGAGCGGCTCGACCTCGAACGCCAGCGCGGTTCCTCGGCCCACCAGTGGGACGCTCTGGATCTGCCCTCCGGCTTCGATCTCGAGCACCGCCTCGTGGTCGCCGGCCTCGAGCGGTGCGAATTCGAGGGTGGCCGACGCGGACTCACCCCGGTCGATCCGCGTAGGGAAGGTCTCGAGCTGGACGCGGAAGGGAGCGTTCTCCGGCACGATGCGCGGACGGGCCAACCGGGCGCGCAGCTCGCCGTCGTTCCGGATGGTCAGCACGCGTCGACGCTGGGTGCCTGGAGGGGTCGAGCCGAAGTCGATGGCTCCGTCGTGCTGCGCGACGATCTCGGGGCCGATGCCCCGCCCGGCCAGCTCCACGCGGATTCCCGCGCAGCCGAGGCAGGGGCCAAATTCGATCCACCCCTGGTTCGTGGTGCGCTTCTGGGGTGCGTACCGCACGTGGACCGCTCCAAAGCTCCCCGGCCCGAGCTCGAGGCGGTCTGGTTCGACGGAAAAGGCCCCGTCGTCCGAGAGGGAGACGTAGACCTCGAGCTCGGTGCGCGCGGTATTGGTGACGGCGATCACGCGTTCGCCGACGGTGCCGACCTCCACCGTGCCGAAGTCGAGGGTGCCGGTGCCGAGCTCCACCGCCCATTCGACCCCGCGGCCGCGCACCGGGATCGTCAGGAGCCCCGCGTCGAATTCGATCGCGCCCTCGTAATCGCGTTCCGCGAGGGGGAGGAAGCGAACGAGGACCGGAACCGATTCGCCCGGCGCCAGCTCGAACTCCCGCGGCTCGAACTCGAATCCGACGGGGACGGATGTGACGCTCAACACGAGCGTTCGCTTCCCCTCGTTGCGCACCTCGACCGCCTGTTCCCGGGTGCCGCGAACCACCACGTCGCCGAAATCGACGACCGAAGGCGTGGCGATCGGTCCCGCCGCGGGGGGCGTCTCGGGATCGGTCCCGTTCTCCCCGTCGCCGCAGGCCGAGATGGCGAAGAATGCGAAGGACAGCAGCCAACCGATGCGACGCGTGCCCATGCCTCGAGATCCCTCTTGGGTGCTCGACCCTCGAGCAAGGGATCTTGTCGGCCGAAGGCCGTGTCGATCAACCGCCGAAGCCGATTAAACGGTGACCAGGGTCCCGGCGCGCCTCAGAAGCCGAGGCGCTTCTTGACCTCGTCTCGCGCCTTCTTCGCCGCGTCCTGCGTCTTCTGCTGGGCCTTCTTCTCGGCCTCCTTCTTGGCCTGCTGGGCCTGCCGTTCGAGCTCGCGCTTCTGTTTTTCGGCCTCGGCGCGGGCACGCGCGGCGGCCTCCTCCGCCTCGCGCCGGGCGGTTTGTTCGAGCTCGCGGGCCTTTTGCACCTTCTCCTCGCCCACGAGCTTCTCGACCGCATCCTCGACCTCGCCGGCCAGGCAGGTCTTCGCCAGGGCGATCGCCACGGCCTCGCCGTCGGCGCGGACGGAGGGCGAGGAGGGCGGGCCAAAGATGGAAATCGGTACCTCGACCGGCGCGTCCGGTCGGCAGCGACCGCCCGAGATCGAGGCGAGGAGCGCCGGCGGAAGGCGGGTCCGCCCCTGCAGGCGGAGGTCGCCGAAGATCCCCACGGCGCCGCCGAGCTCGAGCTCGGCCTGCCCCAGCTCGAGACGCATGGGCTGCTCGAGGTTCATCTGGCCGTTTTCCACCACGAAGCGGCCGAAGAGGTCACGAAGGTTCCGCTCGGACGGGATGGAGCGCCCGGCCAGGGCAGGCACCGCGGATAGGGATCGGATGGCGGTCCCGGAGAGGTCCGGGCCGGTGACCCGCCCCTCCTTCATGGAGAGCGTCCAGGCGCCGCGGAGGTTGCGCTCGAAGTCCTCGCGATCGGTGCCGGTCCCCGCGAGCTCGACGTCGACGTTTCCGCGGCCGGCCAGGGGGCTGGCCTTGCCCGTCTCACCGGCGATGGCCGCGCCCACGTCCACGTCGCGGACCGCGAGGCGTACCTGGTAGGGCATCTTCCCCCGCCAGATCTCGGCCTGGCTGCCCGCCGCGGAGACCCGTCCGCCGTAGAGGTCGAAACGCGCTTCCTCGAGGCGAAAGACGCCGTCCTCCAGGATCGCCGTCGCCACGACGTTCGAGAGGTCGCGCTCGGTGAAGCGCGCCCGCGCGAGGTGGAGGTCGGCTCGCGCCCGGATCTTGCGCAGCTCGGGCCGATCCTCCTTCGGCGCCGCCTCCCTTTCCTCCTTCTCCCCCTCGCCCTCGCCCATCAGGGCGTCCAGGTCGAGGAAGGAGGAACGGACGCTGGCGTGGATCTCGGGGGCGTCGAGGTTTCGCACCGAGCCCTGGAAGGCGAAGTCGCTCGCGCCGATTCGGCCCGAGAACGAGGGGATGGTCAGCGCCAGCGAGCCCGGACGCGCCGGATCGCCCTGGACGCGAACCGAGCCCTCCAGATGCCCGGAACCGAACCTCTCCGGGATCGCGGGGAAGGTGGCGCGCAGCCGTGCCAGATCCGCGCGCGGCAGGGTGAGGACCAGGGCGCTGTCGCCGCCACCGAGGTCGAGCGAGCCTTCGGCCGAGAGCCGCAGCTCACCCAGCCGCACGTCGAAGGCGGGGACACGCACGAGCTGGCCCTGGCGCTGGACCTCGACGCGGGCGACGAGAGGCGTCTGCGGCGCCTTCTCCACCCACTCGGGCACGGAGAGTCGTGCCGAACCGGCGTCCAGGTCGAGGCCCGCCTGCCAGGCCGAAGCCGGGTCGCCGGAAAAGCGCGCGGCGAGGCGGATGTCGCCTTCCACGCGGGCCTGGGGAACCGAGAGCCGGGCGCCGAGCAGCGCGGCGGAGAGCCGCGCGTCGACCGAGCTGCCCTTGCCCCGCAGGTGGCCCTCCACGCTGCCCTGGCCCGAGGCGGAGGTCTGGGTCTCGGCCAGGCTCTGGGCGATGGCGGGGGAGAGCCGGACCATGGCGTCGAAGGAAAAGGGCTTGGCCGCGAGCTTCAGGTCGAAGGCGGGAGGATCGAAGCTCTCGACCTTGCCGTCGAGGGCGAGGTCGAGCTCGGAGAGGCGGAAGCGGATCTCGTGGACGGTGGCGCCGCCCTGCGCCAGATCCACGTCGGCCGAGAGCGCCAGCGGGACGCTCGCCGGCTTGGCCAGAGCACCGGGAACGCGGATCTCGGCCTCGCCGAGGTCCACCCGGGCGCGGAGCTTCTGCGCGGCCGCGTCTCCCGAGCCGAGGACCTCCAGATGGAGCGGACCCCGGAGATCGGAGCCCTCGGGCAGCGAGGCTCGGAGCTGCGGAAGGAGTGCGAGGAGCGTCTCCAGCCGGATCGCCTCCGAGCGGATCTCCAGGCCCTCGACGCGAGGGAGGCTCGTGGCGGAGCGAACTGCACCCCGGCCGGAAAGCCGCATCCCACCCACGTCGACCAATAGCGAGCCGATCTCGACGTCCCCCGCCTCCAGGTCGATTCCGGCGGCGATCACCGTCCGCAGATCGACGGGCGAGCCCCCGTCCATGCGCAGACCCGCGACGGCCAGCTTGCCGTCGACCCGGATGGGCTCTCCGGGGACGAGGGCCGGGATGGCGAGTTCGGCGGTGAGACGGGCTTCCTCCAGCGGGCGGCCGGCCTCGCCCAGGAAGGCGCCCACCGAGCGGAGGGCGAATTCACTGGCCTCGATGCGCAGGTCGCGCAGGGGCGGGATGCCCTCGGGCGGGATGGAATCGAGTGGCCCCGCCTGGAAGGCCAGGCGAAAGTTCTTCTGGGGCGCCAGGGCGGCGAGCGAGACCTCCACGGCGATCCGCTCGCGCAGGCCGAGGTTTTCCACGCCGAGGTCGATGGCTTCCACGTAGGAAAGGGCGGCCTGGCGCAGGTCGCCGTCGTCGCCGAGCTTCTCGGCGTCGACGAGGTAGAGCGCGCCCGACTCGATCCGGATGCGCCCGATGCGGAGGTTCTCCGGCCAGGCGGCCGGCCTCTCCTCCGTCGCCGGCGCCGGTTCTTTCTCTTTGGCGGAGAGGAGATCGTCGATCGAGAGCGAGCCGTCGGCGCGGCGCAGCACCACGACGCGCGGCTCGCGAACGCGGACGTCGCCGATCTCGAGCGTCTTGCCGAAACTGAAGAGGGCCTTCCAGAGCGCCACGTCGACCTCCACCGCGGAGGCGGAGAAGAGGTCGGGCTCCCCCTCGGCGCCCGAAACGGCGATCTGCGGAACCTCCACCGAGAGGGTGGGGAAGAAGCCGGTCTTCACTGCTCCGACGCGGACTTTCCGCCCCAGGGCCTTCTCGACGGAGGGAAGCGCCTGCGCGATGGCCTCGTCGACCAGGCGGTCGAAGCCGACCAGGTAGTAGACGGCGGCGCTTCCACCGACGACGAGGACGATCAGAGACAGAAGGCCGATACCGAGGATGCGGAGGGCGCGCTTCATGGGGTCCAGGTTAACTGGCGACGCGGCTGGACTCCAGCGGCCGGGCAATGCGACGGCCGCTAACCTGCGGTGCGCTTGCGGTCGCGCTCCATCTTGTGGCGCAGGTTCGAGTCGAGCTCGCGCTTGCGGATGCGGATGCTCTTGGGCGTGACCTCGACGAGCTCGTCCTCGTCGATCCATTCCAGAGCCCGCTCGAGGGTCATCACGCGGGGCGGAGTGAGGATGATGTTCTCGTCGCGATTGGCGGCGCGGATGTTGGTGAATTTCTTCTGGCGGCAGACGTTCACCTCGAGGTCCTGCGGGTGGTTGTGCTCACCCACGACCATGCCCGCGTAGACGGGGACGTTGGGCCCGTAGAAGAGCGTGCCGCGGTCCTGGAGGGAAAAGAGCGCGTAGGCCACGGTCTCGCCCTCGCGGTCGGCGATGATCGCGCCGTTGACGCGCTTGGTGATCGGGCCCATCCAGGGCGTCCAGCCCTCGAACTGGCTGGAGAAGATACCTTCACCTCTCGTAACAGTCAGAAACTCGCTGCGGAAGCCCACCAGGCCTCGCGATGGCACGAGGAACTGCAGGCGCACGCGGCCGCTTCCCGCGGGCTGCATGTCCACCAGCCGACCCT
>NICF_comb_assmDRAFT_10001991_pt1 | contig 15828 bp, 11 predicted proteins | sample NewIslPassag4_SG_FD_11279 | JGI IMG/M metagenome (IMG submission 11279) | reverse complement strand
ATTGTCCTCCCCATTTCTGGCTAAGCCACTTGATTTTAACCGTTCGCATAATGTTGTATTTCTTTCCCTTTCCCCTGCACGCTTTACCGCCATTTCAAAGGCTTCCCGCTCCCCACATAGAATCAGTTTCTCCTTGCTTCTCGTAACGGCCGTATAGATCAGATTTCGACGGAGCATCCGATAATAACCTTTGACAATCGGCAAAACGACAATCGGAAATTCACTGCCCTGGGATTTGTGAATACTGCAGCAATAGGCAAGGGTGATCTGGTTAAGATCTTTTTTGTAATAGATGACTTCATTACCGTCAAAGGAGACGACAATCTGATCTTCCTGGTCCTCATTCTCTTTTTCGAAAAGGATCGCGACGACCTCGCCGATATCCCCGTTAAAAACGTTTTTTTCCGGCAGATTGACAAGCTGCAACACCTTATCTCCCACCCGNTATGTGCGATCCCCATATTTAATCTCCCGCTTTTGTTTGCCCTCCTGAGGATTAAAAATTTCTTGGAGCAGACTATTCAAATGATCGATTCCAGCCGGTCCCCGATACATCGGGGCTAGGACTTGGATATCCCGTTTTGTATACCCTTTTCGGAGTGCCGCCTGCACAATTTGGGCAACCACTTCTCCCACTTGTTGGCCGGTACAAGAAATAAAAGAACGGTCCTTTTGTTGAACCAATAAATCCTCTGGAACCTTTCCGTTTTTAATATCGTGGGCGAGTTGAATGATCGTGGACCCGTCTTCTTGACGGTAGATTTCCGTCAGTCTTAATGTGGGAATGGTTTCCGAATCAATTAAATCCTTTAAAACCTGACCAGGTCCTACGGAAGGAAGCTGGTCCTCGTCCCCGACGAGAACAATCTGCACTTTTTCCGGTAACGCCCGGAAAAGCTGGTGGGCAAGCCATATATCCACCATCGACATCTCGTCAATGATGACCAATTTCCCTTCAATCGGATTGTCTTCATCATGTTCAAAGGTCTCCTGACCATTCCAACCTAAAAGCCGATGAATCGTTACCGCAGGAAGCCCCGTAGATTCCGCCATCCGTTTCGCCGCCCGACCTGTCGGGGCAGCAAGGACAATCGGAAAAGGTTCATCCTTCCCATAATCCTTTGGGTTTATGGAACAACCGTTCAGCTCTCCATATAGTTCGACAATCCCTTTAATGACCGTGGTCTTTCCTGTCCCCGGTCCTCCGGTCAAAATCATCATCGGAGAAGATAAGGCTTTCTGGATGGCTAGTTTTTGCATAGGAGCATACTGAATTCCCAGACGATCTTCCAATTTTCCTAAGGAAAGGAGAAATTCAGATTCCGGAAACCCATCCTCATAGTCTTTCTGATCGAGAATTTGCTTAATCCTGCCTACAAGCCCCCGCTCCGAAAAATAGATTGAGGGCACATAAAGACGGCCTTCCTCTTGAATGATCCTTCCTTCTTCTTCTAATTTTAACGTTTCAAGAAAAATGGAATCTTTGGGAATGATGGTAGATTGGCTTGATTCCAGCAAATTTTTAACCTCTTGAACGAGGAAATCCTTCTCTAAAAAACAATGCCCTTCCTGAATGCAAAGCGTCTGCAATGTGTATAAACATCCCGCTTTGATTCTGTCGGGATGATTCCCTTGAATCCCAAGACGGTACCCAAGTTCATCGGCTCGGACAAATCCGATCCCTTCCACATCTTCCACAAGCTGATAAGGATTCTTCTCAATAATATCAAGGGTATCTTCCTTATAAGTTTGATAAATCCGCATTGCCATTTGTGGGCCAAATCCATAGTCATTCAATGCGACCATGATCTTCTCCAGCCCCTGATGTTCCAAAAGCATTTCATATATGATTTTGGCCTTTTCCGGTTTTAATTTTGGCACCTTCTCAAGGGAAGATGGGTCGGAAAGAATAATGGAAACGGCATTTTCCCCAAGGGTATCCACAATTTTTTCTGCCGTCCGTTTCCCGATACCTGGAAAGAGATCACTGGATAAATATTGGATGACCCCCTGCTTTGTTTGGGGGATATATTGCTTGTAATGGGTAGCATTAAATTGCTGACCATATTTCGGATGTTCCAACGGGTGGCCATAAAATACATACGTTTCTTCTTCATGAATAATTGGAAAATAGCCAATCACCGTTATTTTCTGTTCATCCAAATCGGTCATATTCGTTTCTTCCACCCGGATGCGAAGGACGGTATAAAGGTTGGCCTCATTCCGAAAAATGATCGCCACCGGTTGACCCTTCACATAGATTTCCTCTCCGTCCATCTTATCCCCCCTTTCCGCCCAGGTTATATACACACTTTACCAAAATAATAGCTTTATTTCATAAGCATCCGCAACTGTCTTTATCCGAATCTTCTTTAAAATGGACAAAAAGAAACATGGGGAACCCCCATGTTATCCGACATAATCCAATTGTTTTCCAGCCTTGAAAATAAGATCGATGGTTCCTCCACCAAGACATTCATCTCCATCATAAAAGACGACTGCTTGCCCCGGAGTAACGGCCCGGATCGGTTTATCAAATATCACCCTTGCCCGCTTCCCTTCAAGAAGTTCCACCGTTACCCCATGGTCCGGTTGGCGATAACGGAACTTCGCCGTGCAATGGAACCGCTCAGGTTTTTCCCTATTGCTTGTCCAGCTTATATTTGTGGCCAGTATTTCATCGGAGTATAATGCTTCATGATCAAAACCTTGTCCTACATACAGGACGTTCCGTTTTAAATCTTTTCCGATTACAAACCAAGGATCTCCGGCCCCACCTATACCTAGACCATGTCTTTGCCCAATCGTATAGTACATCAGACCGTCATGTTTACCTTTATATTCGCCTGCCAATGTTTCCATTCTCCCTGGCTTGGCGGGAAGGTATTGGCTTAAAAATTCCTTGAAATTCCTTTCTCCAATAAAACAGATTCCGGTGCTATCCTTCTTTTTGGCGGTGGCAAGACCCGCTTTCTCAGCAATTTCCCGCACTTCCTTTTTCGTCAGATGCCCGAGGGGAAACATCACCTTCGACAATTGCTCCTGGGTCAGTTGATTTAGGAAATAGGTTTGATCCTTCCCTTCATCCTTCCCGCGAAGCATCTTATACTCGCCGTCTTCATAAATGACCTGAGCATAATGTCCGGTGGCCAAATAATCGGCGCCGAGTTTTAAGGCATGGTCCAGAAAGGCCTTAAACTTGATTTCTTTATTGCACATAACATCGGGATTCGGTGTTCTTCCCGCTCGATATTCATCAAGGAAATACGTAAAAACCTTGTCCCAATATTCCTTTTCGAAGTTAACGGCGTAGTAGGGGATTCCGATTTGGTTGCAGACACGAATGACATCTTCAAAATCTTGAGTCGCAGTACAAACACCAAACTCATCCGTATCATCCCAATTTTTCATAAAAATCCCGATGACATCATAGCCCTCTTCCTTCAGCAAATAGGCGGCTACTGAGGAATCGACTCCACCGCTCATGCCAACTACTACCCGAATATCCTTTTTATCCTTCAACTTGTTCCCTCCTCTCCTAACGGACCAACCGTCTCACAATGGCTGCAGTTTTCTGCGCCAATTGCTCAATTTGCTCCTCTGTATTCCCCATTCCAAAACTGAAACGGATGGAGTTGTACAATTCCTCTGAGTTTTTACCGAACATGGCAGCCAGTACATGGCTTGGCTCCAGGGAACCGGCCGTACAGGCGGACCCACTGGAGGCTGCAATCCGTTCCAAATCCAAGTTTACGAGCATTTGTTCCACATTGGTTCCTGGGAAACTCATATTAACAATGTGCGGAAGGGAGTTTTCAGAACCATTAACAGAAAAACGGATTTCTTCCGCCTTTAATTTTTCGATAAACAATGATTTTAAAAGATGGTATTTTTCTAGTTTCTCGCTACGGGATTGTTCCATCAGTTCAATGGCTTTTTTAAAACCGCTAATGGCCGGCACATTTTCCGTCCCTGCCCGGCGTTTCCGTTCCTGTTCACCACCAAAACTTGTTTTTGCCAATTTCACGCCATCTTTGACATATAAAAAGCCAATCCCTTTAGGGCCATTGATTTTATGGGAAGAAACGCTTAACAGGTCAATTCCATCCCTTTTCACATCAATCGGCAATGTCCCATAAGCTTGGACCGCATCGGTATGAAAATAGGCAGGGTGGTTTTTTAAGAGTTCACCGATTTCCCTAATCGGTTGGATGGTTCCGACTTCATTATTGGCATACATGATGGACACAAGAATCGTATCATCCCTGAGGGCATTTTTTAGTTCATTAACATCCACTTGCCCTTTCCGATCTACAGGTAAATACGTTACGGAAAAACCATTTTTCTCCAAATGCTCACATGCGTGCAAAACGGCATGGTGTTCGATTTGTGTAGTTATAATATGATTCCCTTTATCCCGGTTGGCGTAGGCCACACCAAGGATCGCCATGTTATCCGCTTCAGTGCCACCACTTGTAAAAATTATTTCTTGAAACTCAGCATTGATGCTTGAAGCGGCTTTGGTTCTCGCTTCATCCACAATTTGGCGGGCTTTCCGTCCAAAAGAATGAACGCTGGATGGATTTCCAATCACGTTAGCCATCGTATCCGCCATTACTTGGATAACTTCCGGATGTACCGGAGTTGTTGCTGCATGATCCACATATATATATTCCATATTCACACCCACTTACTTTTGGCGTTTGCTACTAGAATGTTAAGCAACCTTCATCATACTATATCCTTTCCTTAAATGTAAAACATATATCCTTCTTCCGAGTCCTCTTCTGAATGATTCGCCAAGTCCTCTAGCGTCGTATGATCGAGCACAGCTTTAATAGCATTGGTTATCCGAACCCAAAGTTCCCGTTTCGCTGGCTCTTCATCCTCAATCCCTTCTACCAACTGAATCGGACCTTCCAGGATCCGGATGATGTCTCCAGAAGTAATATGCCTGGGATGTTTCGTCAAAATATATCCACCATAGGCTCCCCGAATACTTTTGACGAGCCCAGCATTCCGTAGTGGAGAAATGATTTGTTCCAGGTAATGTTCCGAAAGATTATTCGATTCCGCAATACTTCTAATGGGAATGGGTCCCTCCCCATACCTTTTGGCTAGTTCAATCATAATCGTTAAGCCATATCGGCCCTTTGTTGAAATTTTCATAGACAGCACCTCTTTTCCTTTCTGGAATAGAAAGGCTTTCATCTTTCGTTTCGTTCGACTGTATCTAAAGCATTATAGCATATAATTTCCATTTCCTCTATATTATGCAAAGGACTGGGATAGGGAGATTTCCTTTGTGGTCCTCTTTATGCTAGATTAAAGGTAGACAAATGAGAAGAGGGGATTCCTATGAAGAAAATGCCTCTTGCATATCGCATGAGACCCAGAACCATCGAAGAAATTGTCGGCCAGACCCACCTTGTCGGCGAAGGCAAAATTATCCGACGGATGGTAAAGGCACGGATGCTGTCTTCCATGATCCTTTATGGCCCTCCCGGGGTAGGTAAAACTTCCATCGCCAGTGCCATTGCCGGCAGTACCGATTATGCCTTCCGGATGCTAAATGCCGTTACGAATAATAAAAAAGATATGGAAATCGTTGTTGAAGAAGCGAAAATGAGCGGAAAAGTGATTTTGCTTCTCGATGAAGTCCATCGTCTAGATAAAGGAAAGCAAGATTTTTTACTTCCCCATCTCGAAAACGGGCGAATCGTCCTGATCGGGGCAACGACAAGCAATCCCTATCATGTCATTAACCCTGCCCTCCGAAGCAGATGTCAGATTTTCGAACTAAAACCTCTCGAGCCTGAGGATATTGAAGTAGCCTTAAAAAGGGCGGTTGAGGATGAAGAACGGGGTCTTGGAAAATACAAGATTGATATATCTGAAGCTACCCTGAAACATTTGGCCATCCTTTCCGGAGGGGATGCCCGTAGTGCCCTGAATGCACTGGAACTCGCAGTTCTCTCAACGGAAGAAGACGAAAGCGGAATGATCCATATTGACGAAAAAATTATAGAGGAATGTATCCAGAAAAAGGGATTTTCCCACGATAAAGACGGGGATCTCCATTATGATACCCTTTCCGGTTTTCAAAAGTCGATTCGGGGTAGCGACGTCAATGCCGCCCTGCACTACTTGGCACGACTTATAGCCGCTGGAGATTTGCCCAGCATTGCAAGAAGACTTTTAGTTATTGCCTATGAAGATATTGGTCTGGCCAATCCACAGGCAGCAGCAAGGACGCTGACGGCAGTAGAGACTGCTGAACGGCTCGGATTCCCGGAAGCCCGGATTCCCCTNGCCAATGCCGTGATTGATCTTGCTCTNTCACCGAAATCCAATTCTGCAATCATGGCCATAGATGAAGCCCTTCGNGATGTTGAGAGCGGAAAGGTCCTTGAGGTACCTGATCATTTGAAGGATGCCCATTATAAGGGGGCAGAAAAGCTAGGAAGGGGAATCGGTTACAAGTATCCCCATGATTATGAAGGAGGTTGGGTTATGCAGCAATATTTGCCGGATGGGATCAAGGATAAAATATACTATCATCCAAAGAAAACCGGGAAATATGAGGCTGCCCTTGCCCAAATTTACGAAAAGATCAACCAATATAAAAAAGAAGGCGGAAAACAGTAGCTGTTCCATTGAAAAAGGATTGGGTTTGCAGGTTCACTGCAAATCCAATCCTTTCTTCTATTCTTTGCCTGGACTTACCCGGTCAATTTTGATGTCTTTCAAAAAGGTTCGGATGACATAAGAAGCCATAATTAATCCTGCCACTGAAGGAACAAAGGCATTGGAGGAAGGTGGCATTTTGCTTTTCCGGATTTCCGATGAGTCATTTCCCACATATTTACGTACTTCCTCCCGAATGACGATCGGGCTCTCATCGGAAAACACCACCGGAATCCCCTTCTTGATTCCTTCTTTTTTCAACAATTGACGGATCATCCGTGCGATTGGATCCGTATGGGTTTTTGAAATATCTGCAATTTGAAAACGGGTCGGATCCATTTTATTGGCAGCTCCCATGCTGGAGATAATAGGGATATTCCGCTTCAAACATTCTTTCATAATGTGTACTTTATACTTAATGGTGTCCGAAGCATCCACAACAAAATCAATCCCATAGTTGAAAATGTCCTCATAGGTCTCATCGGTGTAAAACATTTGTAAGGCTTCCACCTGACAATCCGGATTGATATCCCGGATCCTTTCTTTCATCACTTCTACCTTCGGTCTACCTACCGTTGAAAGGAGGGCAATGATCTGCCGGTTCACATTTGTAATATCCACGACATCTTTATCGATTAAAATGAGCCTGCCAACACCACTTCTTGCTAAAGCTTCGGCGGCAAAAGAACCGACTCCTCCAATCCCCAGGACAAGAACGGTTTTACTTTTTAACAGTTCCAAACCTTCTTTACCAATCGCTAGTTCGTTCCGTGAAAATTGATGTAACATGTTCGATCGCACCTTTGGCTAAAAATTCCTAACACACCAAAAAAATATACCATACCCTTTTTTCAACCGGCAACTACTTTGTCGGTTTTTCCTAAACTTTCTACAAAAATGGAAGGGGTCTTCTTTTTTCGGAGAGAAAGCCGAAAAATAGAAGATCATTACATGAATAAGGATTCATCCCTTCCGTTGAACTATTCTGGGAAGAAATTGCCTAAACAAAAAGAGGATGGAATCCCATCCTCGAATCAGTTCATCATTTTTTTCAAAAATAACGAGGGTCCCAATCGTGCCGTCGATTTGGCGCCTGTTTTGAACCCGCTCTCGGCAGGTGGGTGTCCTGTCCTAAACTTTACAAGTCCTCCAATTTGAGGCATTTGCGCCGCTTAGGAACGTCCGGACTCCCTAGGCATTAGTGTTCGGTCAAAACTCGGTTTATCAACGGTCACATCAGGACTCTCTTGTTATTAGTATATTAACATAAGTTTTTTCCTATCTCAACCTTATTTAAATGGAAGTTTTTTCCTCTTCCTTTTCCTTGCTTTCGCTTTCACTAATGGCCAAATGAAGCTCTTCCAATTGTTTTTCGCTAACAGCACTTGGTGCATCGGTCATCGGATCGCTGGCACTGGAGGTTTTCGGGAAAGCAATCGTATCCCGGAGATTTGTCCTGTTCGCAAGGAGCATTACGAAACGGTCCAAACCAATGGCAATACCGCCATGGGGAGGGGTACCATATTCAAAGGCATCCATCAAAAACCCGAACTGTTTGCGGGCTTGTTCTTCCGTAAAGCCAAGGGTTTTGAACATTTTTTCTTGGATGGACCGTTCGAAAATCCGCAAAGATCCGCCACCTAATTCATACCCGTTTAACACGATGTCGTAGGCTTGCGCTTTTACCTTTTCCGGTTCGGTTTCCAGAAGCTCCACATGTTCCCGCTTCGGCATGGTAAAAGGATGGTGGGCAGCATAATATCTCTTTTCTTCCTCATCATACTCAAGAAGCGGCCAATCAACCACCCAAAGGAAATTCATTTTATTTTCATCGATGAGCTGCAATTCTTTGGCCAATTTTAGACGTAATGCCCCGAGACTCTCATGGACGATCGTCTTTTTATCCGCAACAAAGAGCAGCAAATCCCCCGCTTCGGCATGAAAAGCTTCCTGCAGGCGAGTTTGTTCTTCCCCTTCGAAAAATTTGGCAATCGGGCCGGTCAATTCATGGTCGGTTACCTTCAGCCAAGCCAAGCCCTTTGCCCCGTAAGTTTTTACAAATTCCCCTAAACTATCGAGATCCTTCCGGGAAAAGCGGTCCGCACTTTGTTTCACATTGATACCTTTTACGGCTCCCCCGGAACTTACGGCTCCTGAGAACACTTTAAAAGATGAATCCTTCACCAATTCGGAGATATCAACAAGCTCCATCCCGAACCTTGTATCCGGCTTATCGGATCCATATCGGGACATCGCTTCCTCATAGGACAAGCGGGGGAAGGGAATAGGAACCTCAATCCCTTTCACTTGTTTTACCGTATACTGGATCATTCTTTCCATCAGATCTATGATGCCTTCTTGATCCGTAAAGCTAAGTTCGATATCCACCTGGGTAAATTCCGGTTGCCGGTCGGCCCGCAAGTCTTCGTCCCGAAAACAGCGGGCAATTTGATAATACCGGTCGAATCCTGCAACCATCAAAAGTTGTTTGAAAATTTGCGGACTTTGCGGTAGCGCATAAAATTCTCCCGGGTGTACGCGGCTTGGTACAAGGTAATCCCGTGCCCCTTCAGGTGTGCTCTTGGTCAAGATCGGGGTTTCCACTTCAATAAAGTTTTCACGATCTAGAAATTCACGGATGGCCTTTACCGTTTGATGACGCAATTTCAGGGTTTCAAACATCATCGGTCGCCGTAAGTCCAAATACCGATATTTTAAGCGCATTTCCTCCGATACATCCGTTTCATTTTCAATGACAAAAGGCGGAGTTTTCGATTCGTTCAAAATGGTAATGTCTGTGCATTGAATTTCAATTTTCCCGGTTTTTAACTTTACGTTCTCCGTTCCTTCTGCACGATAAACGACTTTACCGGTGACATCGATCACATACTCACTACGGACGTTATCCGCAACCTTCAATGCTTCTTGGCTGACTTCAGGGCTGAAGACAATTTGAACGATCCCGGTCCTGTCCCGTAAATCGATAAAAATCAGACCGCCCAGATCCCTCCGTTTTTGAACCCATCCTTTTAACACAACGGTTTCACCGACATGTTTTTCATTAATTTCACCACAATAATAGGTGCGTCCGTACATCCTTTTCTCCTCCTATATCGATAACAATTTACCCATGTGTTCAATGATATTATTTAATGGGATTTCCTCCTGCTCACCGGTTTCCATATTTTTGATTTGGACAAGTCCCTTTTCCAGTTCATCATCCCCCAAAAGGAGGACAAATTTTGCTTTAAGCCGGTCCGCCGATTTCAATTGGGCTTTCATTTTTCGGCCTATATAATCCCGGTCGCAGGAATAGCCTTCGTTCCGCAACTTTTTCAATAGGCCAACGGAGTAATCCTCTGCCTTTTCCCCAATGGTGGCAATATACACATCCAGTTCATCCGTATATTCCGGTTTGATGTTTTCCGCTTCTAAAGCTGCGATCAAACGCTCAATGCTAAAGGCAAAGCCAATCCCCGGGGTGACAGGACCACCGAATTCTTCTACAAGACCATCATATCTCCCGCCGCCGCATAAGGTGGTAATTGCCCCAAAACCTTCGGCGTTGCTGACGATTTCAAAAGCGGTATGATTATAGTAATCGAGGCCTCGAACCAATGTCGGGTCTACGGTATAAGGAATCTCCAAAGCATCCAAATAATGGCAAACCTTTTCAAAATAGGCTTTTGACTCCTCATTCAGATAATCCAAAATGGATGGGGCTGTCTTCATCAAATCATGGTTGCGATCCTTTTTGCAATCCAAGATTCTTAGAGGATTTTTTTCCAATCGGTTTTGACAGTCTTCGCAAAACTCATGGATATTTGGTTTGAAGTGGTTAATTAAAGCTTCACGATGACTTAAGCGGGATTCCAAATCCCCCAAGCTATTAATAATCAGTTCCAAATTCGTCAGCCCGACACTCCGATAAATATCCATCGCAAGGGCAATCACTTCTGCATCAATAGCTGGATTTTTTGCTCCTAGGGCCTCGACGCCAAATTGGACAAATTGGCGAAAACGGCCTTGTTGGGGACGCTCATACCGGAACATCGGCCCTAAATAATACAATTTCACAGGCTGGTCGGCCAAGCCATACATTTTGTTTTCCACATAGGATCTGACAACAGCGGCCGTACCTTCCGGGCGAAGGGTTATGCTTCTTCCGCCCCGGTCTTCAAAGGTATACATTTCCTTTTGGACAATATCCGTCGTATCGCCTACCCCCCGGGCAAAAATCTCTGTATGTTCGAATATTGGGGTTCGAATTTCCTCATAGCGGTATTGTTTCGTAACCTCTTTTATCTTTTCTTCAATCCAGTGCCAAGTTTTCACCGCTTCAGGCAAGATATCTTGAGTGCCTCTTGGGATTTGCACTTTCATTTGTAAATCCTCCCTCTAGGTCAACTATTTTCTTTCAAAAATTGATTACAATATTGATCTCCGAAAATTCCGGAACGATAAAAAAGCCCTCGTTCCTTGTATCCAACAAGGGACGAGAGCTCATCTCGCGGTACCACCCTTTTTGAAGATTAAAAATAATCTTCCACTTTAACCGTTAACGCCGGGATACGTATACCTTCTACTGACCAAAGGGCGTTCAAAGGCAATCCTACGGAGTGTCTTTCATTCCCCACTATGGAGGGATGCTTACAGCCAAGGCATCCCCTCTCTTGCCACGTGCTATGGAACTACTTTTCTCCTTCATCGGATCAATATTTTTGATACGGTATTAATAAAATATATTATGGAAGCATCAAGAGCTTGTCAAGTAGTCATCAACGTTTTTGGAAATATTTTTTCATCCGTTCAATTTCTCCGATGGACAAGCCAAATTCCGATATGACAAAATTGGTAGCCGATTGTTCCTGGCGCTGGAAGATATTATGGAAATCCGTTCCGCCTAAAAATTTCGGACCGTAACCGACTTGACCGCTCTTATCACTTGAACGCATGTCATCAACCCTTCCGTCCGCTTTTTCCTAGCTTTTCCGGAATTGGGGCGATTCATGCTAATAATTTTTGGTTTTCCTTAACGTTGCTTGCTATCGAGGATCAAGGTAACCGGTCCATCATTGAGAATGGAAACTTCCATCATCGCTCCAAAAATACCGGTTTCCACTTTCAATCCTTTCGATTCCAACTGCCGATTAAAATATTCATACAGCCGGTTCGCTTCCTCAGGTCTTGCCGCCTGGATAAAGCTTGGTCTCCGGCCTTTCCTTGTATCACCATACAAGGTAAATTGGGAGACAGAAAGGATTTCTCCCCCCACATCCTTAATGGAGAGATTCATTTTCCCATGTTCATCTTCAAAGACCCGGAGACCGCTGATTTTTTCTGCCAAATAATCAGCATCTTCCTCAGTATCGTCATGGGTCACCCCGACAAGAAGAACAAAGCCTTTATCTATTTTGCCGGTAATTTTCCCATCTACTTTTACCATGGATTGCTTCGATCTTTGCAAAACAACTCGCATTTCCTTCCTCCATTAATTCATCAGCCGTCTGACGGCGTATATGTCAGGGATTTGCTTGATCCGGTCAACAACCTTTTGTAAATGGGCGACATTTTGAATCGCAATGGTTAGGGAAATAATCGCCATTTTATTGCGATCGGTTCTTCCCGAAACGGCTGAAATATTCGTCTTTGTTTCGTTTACAGCCTGCAAAATCTCATTCAATAAACCAACCCGGTCAAAGCCGTTAATTTCCAGATCCACATTATATTCCTTGCGGCTGCTGGAATAATTTTCCCATTCCACTTCAATCAGCCGTTCTTTAGCTTCTTCCGTATGGACATTGGGACAATCCACGCGATGGACGGAAACTCCCCGACCTTTTGTAATATAGCCGACAATTTCATCCCCCGGGATCGGGTTACAGCATTTGGAAAGCCGGATCAAAAGGTTATCTATCCCCTTCACCCTTACGCCGGAGTCCTTCTTCTTATTGACATCAATGGTCCGTAGTTCGGCAATTTCCTTCAGGATGGTCGGTTCTGCCTGCTCTTTTTTCTTCCGTAATTTTTCCGTAAGTCTTGTTGCTACTTGGGCAGCAGTAATTCCATTATAGCCGACCGCTGCATACATATCATCTTCGTTGGTAAAATTGAATTTTTCTGCAACCCGTTTCACATTTTCCGGGGTCAATACGTCCTTCAGTTCAAAGTCCAGATTTTTAATCTCCCGCTCAACCATTTCCCGGCCTTTAATGACATTTTCTTCTTTCTTCTGTCTTTTGAAAAATTGCTTAATCTTGTTTTTGGCTTGGGAAGTTTGAGCCAGCTTAATCCAGTCCAAACTTGGACCGTAGGAATGTTTGGATGTTAATATTTCGACAATATCCCCGGTTTTCAACCTGTAGTCAAGGGGCACGATTTTCCCGTTTACTTTGGAACCAATGGTTTTATTGCCGATTTCTGAATGGATTCGATAGGCAAAATCAATCGGTACCGAACCTGCCGGGAGTTCTATGACATCACCCTTTGGTGTAAAGACGTAAACCATGTCGGAAAATAAATCAATCTTCAGGGACTGCATGAATTCTTCCGCATTGGAGGTTTCGTTTTGGAATTCCAATATTTCCCTGAACCAGGTTAATTTTTTCTCGAACCCGTCATTGGTGTTTGTCTTTTTCCCTTCTTTATAAGCCCAGTGGGCGGCAATCCCGTATTCGGCAATTTGGTGCATTTCATAGGTGCGAATCTGCACTTCAAGGGGGTCGCCTTTCGGTCCGATGACTGTCGTATGCAAGGATTGATAAAGATTTTGCTTCGGCATGGCGATGTAATCTTTGAATCGTCCAGGCATTGGTTTCCAGGCGGTGTGAATGATTCCGAGCACTGCATAGCAATCTTTAATGCTGTTAACAATGATCCTTACCGCGAGCAAATCATAGATTTCGTTAAATTCTTTATTTTGTTGCTCCATTTTCCGGTAAATGCTATATATATGTTTAGGCCTACCGGTAATTTCCGCCTGGATATCCACTTCCGCAAGTCGTTTCTTTACTTCTTCTATAACATTGTTTATATACTCTTCCCGCTCGGCCCTTTTCCGTTTCATCAGATTAACAATCCGGTAATATTGCTGGGGATTTAAATAACGAAGAGCGGTGTCTTCCAGTTCCCACTTGATTTTGGAAATCCCCAACCTGTGGGCAAGGGGAGCGAAGATTTCCAGCGTCTCTGTAGCAATCCGACGCTGCTTTTCTTCCGACAAATATTTTAATGTGCGCATATTATGAAGCCGGTCGGAAAACTTAATTAGGATGACCCGCATATCCTTAGCCATGGCGACAAACATTTTTCGATGATTTTCTGCTTGCTGTTCCTCCTGGGATTTATATTTGATTTTTCCTAATTTTGTTACCCCATCGACGAGCATCGCAACTTCAGAACCAAATTCTTTTTCGATATCCTCCAAAGTTACGTCGGTATCTTCCACCACATCATGGAGAAACCCTGCGGCCAAAGTGGCTGGGTCCATCCGCAAATCCGCAAGAATTCCGACAACTTGAATCGGATGGACAATATACGGCTCTCCAGACTTCCGGAATTGGTTCTCATGGGATTTTTTCGCAAACTCATAGGCCTTCCGGACAAACGCCAAATGTTGATCATTCATATAACTTTTTATTTTATCGAAACATTCTTCTACGCTAATAATTTGCTCGGTACTCATGTAATCACCTTTATATGGATTCAACCCACGCAATTTTTCAACAAATTCCGAAATCTATAATAATAATAAATGATTCATATGATTGCTATTATTATTTATAAAAACAAACAAAAAGTAAAGTGACAGAATTTTTTGTTTTTGGATATTTTTCTTTTCCTCTTTGAAGGTTGCGTTATGCAGATCAAACGGTTCGATGGGGCAAACTTTTTTCTTTAAGGAAAGCTTGACCACATTCGGGCCAAGCTATCCAAAACCTTAAAATTCCATCAAGGCTAAAATTTCTCTACCTTTTAATTTATCTCTGCCATTTAAGTGGGTAAGCTCAATTAAAAAGGCACAGCCAACAACTTCACCGCCCAGGGATTCCACCAAGCGCATGGTTGCTTCAATCGTTCCACCGGTAGCAAGCAAATCATCAATGATTAATACCCGTTGTCCCGGTTTAATGGCATCTTTATGGATGGTTAAGACGTCTTTTCCATATTCCAATCCATATTCAACCCGAATTGTTTCCCTAGGTAGTTTCCCTTCTTTACGAACCGGGGCAAAACCGACACCAAGGGCATAGGCAACAGGGCAGCCAATAATAAAGCCACGGGCTTCTGGACCTACAACCAGATCGATTTTCTTTTCTTTAGCATATTCCACAATTTTGTCTGTGGCATACTTAAAAGCTTCCCCGTTGTTCATTAATGGGGTAATATCCCGAAATTTAATGCCCGGTTTCGGGTAATCTTCTACAAGGGCAACATATTCTTTCAAATCCATAAATCCTATTCCTCCTCAAAAGTTAGTGAACCTAAGGCATTCTCAAACCAAGTTTTCAATTCTTGGTAGGATGAATAAAGCAATTCCTTTTCCAGTTGGAGCCGTTCTTTTGTCCGTTGATATGTAACGGATTCGGTCAAATCTCGTTTTTGAACCCCTCTTGAAATCGTCAGGATCCCATTATTCATTGTAACAAATTCTAGCTCCAAAAACACTTGTGTCATAAAATGAATTGTATTTTCCGCCCAACCGCGGTAGCGGGCAATATCCACTGCGTGGCGTTTTATATCGACAACTCCCTTTTTGGCCAAGAAAGCATAAAACCATTTAAAATGGTCTCTCGTTGGAAAAAGGTGGAAGTAATCGCTACTTTTCTGATAAAAATAAGCGTAAATTCTGGAAGGATTTTTGCCCTTAAGTAAAGCTTCTATCAAATTCCGATTGGAAGGCAAATCAACGAAGATGACATTTTTTCCGTCCAAAGGTAACGCCAGAGCATCTTCCAAGGAACGAATGATCTTCCCTTCCTGATCAAGGAAAGAAAATTCCGGTTTTCCTAAAATATCTTCATCAAAAATAATAAAGATCCGATTTTCCTCAGGGACTTTTCCGATCCATTCCGTCATCCTTCGGTTACCACGGATATCAAAAAGCTGCCATTCATCAATAGATACATCCTTCATATATAA
>NICF_comb_assmDRAFT_10001989_pt1 | contig 15837 bp, 11 predicted proteins | sample NewIslPassag4_SG_FD_11279 | JGI IMG/M metagenome (IMG submission 11279) | reverse complement strand
GGGGGGGGGGGGGGGGGGGGGGGGGGGGACCAAGTGCGTCGCCTATCGCAAGCGCTCCGCCCGGATTGTATGCAGGCATCGTGCCAGTCCAATTTCGGTCATTTCGAGCCTTTTGGCCCCTTCGGCGGGCGGGCCCTTTCAGAGCTGCATTTCAGAACTGAAAAGAGGCTTTCAGCCTTGCAATTCTCAGAGGATCTCCAGCCGCTTCCGCTTTCTCCACAGGGTGGTGGGCGAGATGCCCAGCTCCCGGGCCGCGGCGGTCACGTCGCCTCGGTGCCGCTCGAGCGCGGCCCGGATGGCTCCTCGCTCGGCGTCGTCCACCACGTCCGCCAGCCGACGGGGAGCTTCGCCCGGTTCCACGGGCCGCGGCACCCGAGACGGGGCGGAGGAGGGAAGGTCGAAGTCGTCGCCTTCGATGCGGTCCGACTGCGAGAGGAGCGCCGCCTGCTGCACGAGGTTGCGCAGCTCCCGGACGTTGCCGGGGTAGTCGTACGAGAGGAGCTTTTCGATGGCGGAGTCCGCGAAGAACTTCTCCATGCGATGTTCGCGGTTGAACTCGTCCAGAAAGTGCTGGGCGAGAAGGGGGACGTCGGCCATCCGCTCGCGCAGGGGTGGCAGGCGAATGCTCATCACGTTCAGCCGGTAGTAGAGGTCCTCGCGAAATCTCCGTTCGGCGATGGCCTGGCGCAGATCCTGGTTGGTCGCGGCGACCACCCGGACGTTGACGTGGATGGGGCGCGACTCGCCGACCCGCCGGATCTCCTGCTCCTGCAGGGCGCGCAGGAGCTTGGCTTGAAAGGACGTATCCGTCTCGCCGATCTCGTCGAGAAAGAGCGTGCCGCCGTCCGCCTCCTCGTAGAGGCCCTGCCGGGCCCGGACGGCGCCGGTGAAGGCGCCCTTCGCGTGACCGAAGAGCTCCGACTCGAGCAGCGAGGGGGCGATGGCGGCGCAGTTCACGGGGACGAAGGGCATGTGAGCCCGCCGGCTCGCCGCGTGGATGGCACGGGCCACGAGCTCCTTCCCGGTCCCCGACTCGCCGGTGATGAGGACGGTGGCGTCGGTGGGTGCCACGCGAAGGATGCGCCCGATCACCTCGCGCATGGGAGCGCTGGAACCCACGATGTTGCCCAGGCCGAACTTCTCGCGAAAGGCGCCTGCGAGGGCGTCGAGCTGGCGCCTCAGCGCGCGGTTCTCCAGCGCCTTGGCCACGCGAACCTCGAGCTCGCCGTTCTTGAAGGGCTTGGACAGGTAATCGGTCGCGCCGAGGCGCATCGCCTCCACCGCGCTGTCGATGGAGCCGAAGGCCGTCATCACGATCACCTGGAGCCCCGGCTGGATCTGGAGGGCGCGGGCCAGAAGCTCGGTCCCGCTCATCGGCTCCATGCGGAGGTCGGTGAGCAAGAGGTCGAAGTTGGAGCCTTCCAGGAGGCGGAGCGCCTCCTCCCCACTCGCCGCCTCCTGGACCTCGTGACCGGCTTGCCGAAGGAGGAGGCCCGTGGTGGTGCGCATGTTCTTCTGGTCGTCGACGACCAGGATCCGACCCCGAACCGGATTCGGCCACTTCTCGCTCACGACGCGCGCTCCGGTGCTTCGAACTCGAGGATGAAGGTGCTTCCCTCGCCGAGAGCCGTGCGCAGAAGGACGCGTCCCCCATGCGCCTCGACGATCCGCTTGACGAGGGCGAGGCCGAGGCCACTTCCCGTGGCCTTGGTCGTGAAGAAGGGCTCGAAGATCTTGTTTCGGATCTCCTCCGGGATCCCCGGCCCGTGGTCCGTGACGGCGATCTGGACGTACCGCTTGCCATCCCGTTCCGCACGCCGGGTTTCGACTCGCAAAGACCCGCCCTTGGGCATGGCGTGGATGGCGTTCTGCACGAGGTTGAGCAGCGCCTGCCGAACGAGACGCTCGTCGGCGTGGACCTCGGGCAGGTCCTCTTCCACGACGAGCTCCAGCGCGATGCTCTCCGGTCGCGGATACGTGGACAGCGCGGAGGAGACCAGCGCACCGACGTCCACCCAGCTCGGATTCGCCGGGTGGGGCCGCGCGAATTCGAGCAGGTCGTTGACGATGCGGTCCAGGCGGTTGGCCTCCTCCTCCACGATCTCGAAGAGGGTCTTCGCGTCGCCCTCCAGGCGAACGAGGCGTCGAAGCGAGCTGATGGAGTTGAAGATCACGCCAAGCGGGTTGCGGACCTCGTGCGCGACCACGGCGGAAAGTTCGCCGAGGACAGCCAGGCGCTCCTTTTCCACCAGCTCCTTTTGCGCGCGCGCGAGGGCGCGGTGGCTGGCGCGAAGGTCGGCGTCGAGCCGGGCGTTGGCCACCGCGATGGCGAGCTGATGAGAGACGAGCCGTACGCGTTCGACCAGTGCGGCTGGCCACTTTCGCGGCCCCGTCTCGTCGAGGACCACGATGCAGCCGATCGGCGCGTCCAGGATGTGCATGTGGACGACGAGCGCGCTCTTCACTCCGAGGGGTTCGAACGCTTGCCGGATCCGAGGCGGCCCCGTGCGGAGATCCTCGACCACTTCGGGTTCCCGCGAGAGGGAGCGCAGGTCGACGGGGAACTGCATCCCGGTCCGCAAGCGCGTTCCCTCCGCGTTGGAGAGGGCCTCGCAGCGCGCCTCGCGCTGGAGCGGATCGAGCAGCAGGATCGCGGTTCGCGTGCCGCCGGCCAGTCGATCGACGATCTTCGCCGTTCGGTGGAGGACCTCGTCCAGGCGCGTGGTGGAGGTGACGGACTGGCCGACCTCGAGGAGGAGCTCGAGCTCGTCGAGATTTCGCTGGGTCTCCTCGAAGCGGTGGGCATCCTCGAGCGCGAAGCCCAGGTTGGAGCCGGCGGCCACCAGCGTATCGATCTCCTGGCCGGAGATGGGCATGCCGCGCCGAACCACGCCGATGACCGCTTGCACCCCGGCCGGACTACGGGCGGGAACTGCGGCCAGATGGGCGATCTCCTGGCCCCATACGGCCTGCGCCTGCGCTTCCGTCTCACCGCGCGCCGCCACCGCCTCCGCCTGCTCTTGCAGCGCCTCGATCACTTCCTCGGGTGGCGTTTCACCGTAGGGGTAGCTGCGGCCACCGGCGATCGCCAGGCTGAAATCCAGGCCGAGCCGTTCCACGAGATGGCTGAGAAACTCGGGGAGGAGGCTTTCGCGGTCCAGGCGCTTGGAGGTGGTGATCCGACCCACCTCGGAGAGGAAACGCAGCTGGCGGACGCGCTCGCGCTCGGAGCGCTCGAGGCGACCGCGCTGGACGGCGAGGGCGATCTGCACGCAGACGCTCTGGAGCAGCTCGACGTCGCGTCTCCGAAAGACGTCGCCCTTCTTCCGCCCGACCGCGAGGCAGCCGACGATCTGGTTGGAGCTGACCAGCGGAAGCGCGAGCAGGCTCGCCGCGTTCGGGGCGACGACGCAGGGGCCATACCAGACCTTCCGTCGACGCACGGCGAGGGCGAGCGGGTTATCCGAATCGGCGGGGATGACGTCGGGCGCTGGGTCCTGCGACTCACCGGCAGAGGCAGCCAGCGCCAGGCCGCCCTCGTCCGCCACGTACAACCAGGCGCCCATGAGGCCGAGGTTCGCCACCAGGGTGTCCAGCGAATCCTCGAGCGGAAGCTCGCCCTCGCGGGCTCGTGCGAGCTGGCGGCTGAATCGGTACAGGCCCGAGATCAGCTCGTACTGGCGGCGCGTTTCCTCGAGCAGCGCGGCGTTTTCGAGCTGGACGGCGAGCTGGCTGGCCAAGAGTCCCGCGCGGATCACCTCCTGCCGGCTGTAGGCGCGGCCCTTTCCGTGTCGCGCCAGGACGAGGATCCCTCGGGTCCGTTTCCCCACCACGAGTGGGAAAAGGGCGAGGGCCGGCCGGTCGGGTTCACCGGGCTCGACGGTGGCGGCCTCCATCGAGGAGAGCACCTGCTCGAAGGTCTCGTCTCGTCCATGGACGTTGCCCTGCGCCCAGGCGCAGGGGACGCCGTAGTGCAGCAGGAGGTGAATCCGATTTCCCGGCTCGACCCAGAACAGGCTCGCCGCGTCGCTCTCGGTGACGATGGCGGCGGTCTCCAGGCCGGGACGGTAGACGCCGACGGCGTCCTCCACCTGCTTTCTGGCCAGCGTGCGGATCGCCTGCAATTCGCGATTGGCGCGGACCAATCCCTCCCGCTGCGCGAGCAGCTCCAACGCGGCTCCGAACTGGGCGCCGAAGAGGGTGAAGAGGTCGAGATCCGCATCGCTGGGATCGTTCCATTCCAGGATCAGAATTCCCCAGGGGGCGCCGGAGACGAAGATTGGTCCCTGGACGCCGTCGAGGTGCCGGGAGTGCTCGAGGAAGGTGCGGATCACGCTTTCGGGGAGCCTGCGCCCCCGCGAATCGCAGAGACTTCGCACCACGTTTTCTCGAACCTCCCGCACCGCGGGGAAGCGCCGGAATCGGCGGCTGGAGAAGAAGTGGGGGGCGGAGGGGACGGAGTCGACGTCGACCGTCAGCCCCTCGTGGCCCGGCCCGCCGAAGGCGTAGTCGACCATCGCCTCCCAGGTGGTATGGCGCAGCCGCAGCACCGGGCCATCGAGCTCCCAGGCGGCAAAGTTCAGGTGCTCTCCCAGGAGCGCGAAGAGTTCATCCGTGGACCCCACCTCCAGCAGGGCGGCGGAGAGCTCGGAAAGGCGCGAGGCCAGGTCGTCGGCGCGTTTCGGTGCGGCAAGCCTCATCACACTCCCCCGACGCGAGCGGAGTCCTCGTCCCAGGGCGACGAGGCGGCGTCTGCCCGCGCTTCCCCTTCGCCGAGAGGGCGGTTTCTCAATCCGCGAGGTCGTCTCCCGCGCTGCCGACGGCGCCGGTGGTCGGCTCGTAGTCCCAGGGGAAGACCACCAGGTCGTCCGTCTGAATGGCCGAGAAGTCCGGCCGATAACCGGAGGAACGCGCGACCAACGTCGCCGTCCGGACCGCCTCCGCCCCCGCACGATTCGCCGCCTCCACCGCGGCGTTCAGCGTCTCTCCGGTTCCCGGGATGTCGTCGACCACGAGCACGCGCTTGCCGGCCACCTCGGCCGGCATCTGCGACTCGGCCGCGGGCGACCGGTACCCGTGATCCCGACTGCGGGCGTGCAGCCGCAGGGGCACGAACTTGCAACCCAGTATGGCTGCCAGCTCTTCCCCCGCATAGGCGCCGCCCTTGACCAGCCCGACGATGATCTCGGGCTCGAAACTGCGGACGATCTCTCGCGCCAGTGCGCGACAGGCTGCGTCGAGCCGTTCGGCGACGAGCTCGCGCAGGCCGTGGCTGGTGCTTTCCGAACGATCTCCCGGCTCTCCTGCCGCGGCCGGCGGCATGCCGGAATCGCCCGGGGCCTCAGAACTCCTCGATCGCTTGCGAAACACCTGGCCCCTACCTCGCGACAATTCCTATCGCCCGGACCTTCACCCATGCAAGCCGCGCTGGGTTTGACTCCCCCCTCGCGCCGGCCTATATCGCTCGCCTTACGACCGCTCGTTCGAGCGGTGGGGAGCAGCGCCGTGGATCTCTTCCCGACGATGACCGAGAAGGCCTACGAGTCCGTCCATTTCTTCCACGACTCGCGGACGGGGCTCCGGGCGATCGTTGCCTTGCACGATACCACGTTCGGCCCCGGCCTGGGCGGGACTCGTGCGATCTCCACCTACGAGACCGAGGCCGAGGCCGTGGACGACGCCCTTCGGCTGGCGCGGGGCATGACTTTCAAGGCCACGCTCGCCAACATCCCCTTCGGCGGTGGGAAGGCGGTGATCATGCTCCCGAAGGAGCCCTTCGACCGCCCCGCGCTCTTCGAGGCATTTGGCCGGGCCGTCGACACCCTCGGCGGCCGCTACATCACCACCGAGGACGCGGGCACCTCGCCCGAGGACGTCGCCCACATGCGGCGCGGGACGAAGCACGTGGTGGGGATGCCGCGGGAGATGGGTGGCTCGGGTGATCCGTCGCCTTTCACCGCCTTCGGCGTGGTTCGCGGCATCGAGGCGCTGGCGAAGTTTCACTTCGGCCGCTCGGACCTCGAGGGATTGAAGGTCTCCATCCTCGGCGTGGGACACGTCGGCTATCCGCTGGCGAGGCTGCTGCACGAGCGGGGCGTGAAGCTCTGGGTGGCCGACGTCAATCCGGAGGCGACCCGGCGCGCCGCCGAGGAGCTGGGCGCTGTGGTGGTCTCGCCCGAGGAGTTGCTCTCGCTCGAGGTGGACGTCTTCGCTCCCTGCGCGCTCGGCGGGGCGATCAACGATCGCTCGCTTCCGCTGTTGCGCTGCAAGGCGGTGGCGGGCTCGGCCAACAATCAGCTTCGCGAGGACCGGCACGGCAAGGAGCTCTACGACCGCGGCATCGTCTACGTGCCCGACTACGTGATCAACGCCGGCGGCCTCATCAACGTGGCGCAGGAGGTCGAGGGCTACGACGAGCAGAAGAGCCGCGAGAAGGTCTCGCGGATCTACGACACCGTCTACGCGATCCTCGAGCGGGCGAAGGCGGAAAACTCCCGGCCCGAGGTCGTGGCCGACCGAATCGTTCTCGAGAGGCTGGCGAAGGCCAAGGCCGAGAAGGCCGCCTGAAGCGGTCGGCACGTCGCACGGCGAAAGGCGCCCGCGAACGGGCGCCTTTTTCGTCACCGCAGCGCGGCCCAGATCGTCTCTCGCAGATCGTATTTGGGTCGAAAACCCGTGGCCTTCCAGGAAGCGCGAGCCGTCGACGGTGCCCTGGAACTGGATGTGGTCGAGCTCGCCCGGCGGGAAATTCGAAAGGCGCATCTTGAAGAGCTGGTCGAGGAGGGGCCGGGCCACGACGTGGGGAATCGGCACCGGCTGCACGCCGAGCTCCTTGAAGATGGCGGAAAGCGAGACCTCTCCGGGCCCCACCACGTTGAAGACGCCGCGCAGGCCGGGACGCAGCGCCTCGATCATCGCCCGACAGGCATCCTCCACGTGGATGAGCTGGACCATGGGATCGAAGCCCATCAGCACCCAAGGGCGACGCAGCCTGAGGTAGCGCGAGGGCGCGTTTTGAATGGTCGGTCCCACGATGTGCACGGGCCGCAGGATCACCGTCTCCACCTCCGGATGCTTCCAGAGGAAGGACTGGGCGAGGATGTCCACCTCCACCAGGTCGCGGATGTCGCCAAAGCGCGCGGAAGCCATCAGCGGCGCATCTTCGGTGAGAAAATTCGGGTTGGCCGGATGCGGCCCGTAGACGTTGGCGGAAGAGAGGACGACGAGCTTCTTGACCCCGTAACGTGCGCAGTACTCCAGCGCCTTGGCGGTTCCGAGCACGTTGAACTGGTGGTGCTCCTCGGCGCTCATCCGCGGGTCGTGCATGATGCCCATGTGGATGAGGGCGCCGATGTTCCGCTTCCGGAACACCTCCTCCGCCTTGCGCTTGCGGATGTCGACCTGGTGGAACTCGATGTCCTTGGGCTTGCCGGGGAAGAGTCGCCGGTCGATGCCCACGATCGGCTGCCCCTCCTTGTGGAGGAGCTTGGCCAGGACGCGGCCGAGATTTCCGCAGATGCCGGTGACGGCGATGGCTGGCCTGTCGGCGTTCATCTAGAAGAAGATGCTCTTTCGTTCTTCGAGCCCCACCTTGACCATCGACTGGATGGTCGAGCGAACCGCCTGGACCTTCTCCTCGATGAGCCGGTCCTCGTCGTTGGGGTGCCCTTCGAATCGCATCGGCTCGCCGAAGTAGATGGTGTAGCGGCTGGGAAGGGGAATGGGAAGGATGGTCGGCGTGATCGGCAGGGCCGGCATCCGCAGCAGGCGAGCGATCGGTTCGAGGTTGACGAGCGCGGGAGCCTGCTCCTCGGCGCCGATCACGGCGACCGGGACGACGGGGGAGCTGGTGGCCAGGGCCAGGCGCATGAAACCCTGGCCGAACTCGGCGAGCTGGTAGCGCCGGGCGAAGACCTTGTTGAGACCGCGCGTGCCCTCGGGGAAGACGAGGATGCACTCCTCGCTTTCGAGCAGACGGATGCAGTTTTCCGGAGTGCCCACCACCTGGCCGGCGCGGGCGAAGAAGGTGGAGACGAAGGGCAGGGTGGGAACCCAGCGCTCCACCATGGAGCGCACCGCGCGCGGCGGCTCGGCGTACATGAGCATGGCCACCGCGATCATCGCCCCGTCGAGCGGGAGCTGGCCGCTGTGGTTCGAGACGAGTAGACACCGGCCCGGCGGAACCTTCTCGATCCCCCGCACCTGGACCCGGAAGTACTGCTGGTAGAGCCAGAGCAGCGGCCCCAGCGCGGTCGTCACGTAGTCCAGGTCCATGCCGAAGGGGTCCTGGCCGAATTCGTTGGTGTGGACGCGCAGGGCGGCGAGCCGCTCGCGCAGGCGGTCGCCGCCCAGGCGGAAGGCGAGTTCCTGGAGGCGCCGGCGAAGGGCGTCGCCGATCTCCGTCGGTCCGGGCAGCCGAAGCGGTGCCGGATTCATCCGCAGCTCACCCCGCTTTCCGGGCCGGCGCGGACGGGCGGCGCACCCCGGGGAGCAGGATCTCGTGCGCCGGGGGGCGCAGGTTGTAGCGGGAACTCATCGCGCTGCCGTAGGCGCCGGCGGTGGCGATCACCAGGATATCCCCCTCCTCCGTACGCGGCAGTCGCCTGCGCTTCCCCAGGACGTCGCCCGTCTCACAGATCGGCCCCACGACGTCGGCTCGCCACTCTAGCGGCTGGCCGAGGCGGGTCAAGTTGGCGATCGGGTGGAAGCTGCCGTAGAGCGCCGGACGGAGAAGGGAGTTCATGCCGGTGTCGATGCCGACGTAGCGGTGCCCGCCCTTCTCCTTGAGCTGGGTGACGCGCGTCAAAAGCACGCCCGCGCTGGCCACGAGAAAGCGGCCCGGTTCCATCCACAGCGCGAGGCCCGGTCGTTCCTCACGGAAGGCGCGCAGGTGCCGGGCCACTTCGTCGAGGTCCAGGGGCGGCTGCCCGGGGTGCTCCGCCACCCCGAGACCGCCGCCGAGGTCGAGCGCCTCGACCTCGGGGAAGAGCGCGGCCTGCTCGGCGAGAAAGCGCGCGTTTCGCGCCCAGTTCTCCGCGTCGAAGATTCCGCTTCCCGTGTGGGCGTGCAGACCGATCACCCGGATGCCATGTCGGCGGCAGAGTTCGGCCACCTCGAGCAGCTCCTCGCGGGGGATGCCGAATTTCGAATGGGCGCCCGCCGTCCGCACGTGAGCGTGGTGCCCGACGCCCTGCCCCGGGTCGAGGCGCAGCCAGATCGAGCGGCCGGCGAAGAGCTCCGGCCAGCGCCGAAGCGGGTAGGAGTTGTCGAGCGTCACGTGGACGCCGCGCTCCAGGGCGAAGCGGTACTCGTCGGCCGGCGCGAAGTTCGGCGTGAAGAGGATGCGGTCGGGATCGAGACCGGGGAAGATGCGCTCCAGGTGCAGGATCTCCTCCGGCGAGACGCATTCGAAACCCAGCCCCGCGCGCTCGACCACCCGCAGCACGTCCGCGTTGGCGTTCGCCTTCATGGCGAAGAAGAGCCGGTCCACGGGAAGCTCGCGCAGCCGCGCCGCCGCTTCCTCGATCGAGTCCTCGTCGTAGACGTAAAGCGGCGTTCCGTGCTCGCGCGCCAACACCAGAAGCTCCTCGGCGCGGCGGCACCACCACGCCGCCTCGTCGTAGGCGGGCGGCTCGGTGCCGGTCAGCTCGGCCCAGGACGGGCCGAAGGTTTCCGACTCGTCCAGCTCCTCGAAGAGCAGCCCGTGGAATTGCCGCAGGATGTGCGGGGCCTGGTTCTGCTCGACCACGAAGGTGAGGTTCACGTCCGATGCGGCGTGGCTGACGAGAAAGAGCGCCTCGTGCTCGAAGGCGCCGAGCGCCGGCGCGAGCCGGGGCAGGGCCCGGCGAACTCGGTTGCCCACCACGCTGATGGCGGTGCAGTCGCGCAGCACGCGCACCTCGCAGATCTCGGAGAGCGCGGAGACGAGCGAATCGAGCTTCTCGTCGCCGACCCCGTTTTGCGCCGGGTCGAAGGAGAGGGTGATGTTCGACTCGCTGGTGGCCACGTGCTCGATGGAGATGCCGTGGGAGCGAAAGAGAGCCGCGGCCTCGGCGAGGAAGCCCACCTGCCGCCACATGCCCATCGACTCGAGCGAGACGAGGGCGAGGCGCTTGCGTAAGGTGACGGCTTTGACCGCCTCCTCGGCCTGGTCCTCGCCTTCGTCCGAGATCACCGTGCCCTCCAGCGACGGCCGGCGAGTGTCCTTGACCAGGAGCGGGATCCCGTAGGCGCGCACCGGCTCGATGCAGCGCGGGTGCAGCACGCCCGCTCCGGCCGAGGCGAGCTCCTGCGCTTCGCCGTAGCCCAGGCGCAGGATCAGGCGTGCCTCGGGGACTACCCGGGGATCGGCCGTGAACATGCCTGGCACGTCCGTCCAGATCTCGAGCCGCTTTGCCTGCAGCTTGGCGGCGAGGTAGGCCGCCGAGGTATCCGAGCCGCCGCGGCCGAGCAGCACCGTTCGCCCGCGGTCGTCGGAGGCGACGAAGCCCTGCGTGAGCACCACCGGGTACGGTTCGAGCTTTCGCGCCAGCTCGGGATCCGGGTCGTACCTGCAGCTCGAGAGGAGGAAGTGACGGGCCTCGTTGCCGAGGTGGCGCCCGTCGGAACGGAGGAGGGTGCGGGCGTCGACCCAGTGGACGTCGAGGCCGCGCGAAGCCAGCCAGGCCGCGCCCAACCGCGTGGACATGAGCTCGCCGAGCGCCATCACCTGTGCGCGGACCCGCGGGCTGGCGTCGCCGATCAGGTGGATCCCCAGCGCGATCCGCTCCAGGGTCTCGAATTCTCCGGCGAGGATCGCGTCCGCATCGACGCCGAGCGCCTGACCCAGTCGGCGGTGCTCCTCGAGGATGGAAGCGAGGAAAGGCTCGTGCGAGCCGTCGCGAGCCGAATCGACGAGCGTCTCCAGCCGGTTGGAGATGCCGGCCATCGCCGAGCAGACCAGCACGGGGCGAAGCCCCTCGGCCTGGCGGGCGCGGACGACGGAATCGATCGTCGCCCACGACTCGGCGGTGGACACGCTGGTGCCACCGAACTTCATCACGATCGTGCGGATCACGGCGCGATCGTAAGCGCACCGCCGGCTGCCGAGAAAGGAGAACTCGCAGATTTTCGAAACGAGACGGGAGCCGAACGACGGTTCGCATGGTAGTCTGCTTGCTCCCATGGCCGAGTTTTGTCCCCACTGCGGGGCAGAGCTCGACGCATTCGCGCCGACCTGCCCCTCCTGCAAAGCCGATGTGTCGGTCCCCCTTCCCGATGCCAAAGCGAGCGGGAACGCGGTGCCGCTTTCGTCGCCGCTCGAACCGGCGTCCGGCTCGGAGCCGGGCTTTGCCCTTGGGGTGGACCCCTTTGCCGATCCCGGCGCAACCGAAGGAGAGGAATCCCCCGCCGAGGCGGGTTCGTCCGCGGAGGGCTCGCGCTCGCACGTCGAGGACCTCTTCGACGACTTCGACCCGATGGCGGAGTTCGCGCCGCCCACCGATCCAGGGCAGAACCTGGCCACGCTCGCCGGACTGGAGCTGACGCCGCCGCCACCGGCGGCGAGCCTCCCCGAGATGGCCCGTTCATCCGGCGACGACGTCCTCGACTTCATCGACACGGGATTCGAGCCGCCCCAGCTCCCCTCGGAGACCAACCCGGCCGCGACCGGAGCCGCGGTCGAGCCAACCGAGGGGCCGCAGGCGCCTTCCGCCCTGGAGGCCTGGCCTCCGCGACCGGCCGCCGCGCCTGCCGGCGACGAGCGAGATGCAGCCGCCGCGGTGGCTTCGGCCAGCCGGCCTTCCTCCTGGACGGAGCGCGCCGCCGCCATCGAAGGCGACCTCGATGCCGTCCGGGATCTGGGCTCGCGGACGCGTGGGCTGGTCCTGCTCGGGCTGATCGCGGGGATGGTGGGAATCCTGGCGGTATTCGGCCTGCAGCTCCTCTCCGGAACGCCGGCGAAGGGGCCGTCAAGGCCCACCGAAACGATCGCCGCGGCGGTCGAGGCAAAGGAGACGGTGTCCGCTCGACCGTTCGAGACGCCCCCGGCCCAGGAGGCGCGGGCAGTCGAGGCCAGCAGCGCTGCCGCGGCGGCCGAGCCGCCGGCGCCGGCCGGAGATCGGGAGCCCGAGACCGCTGCGGCGGAGCCGGAGGCGATCGCCGCACGCGAAAGATCCGGAGAGGAGGCGACGGAGGGGGAGGCGCCGAAGGGCGACGCCGCGGACCCGCTGGCGCAGGCGGAGGCGCTCGAGCGCGAGGAGAAGTGGGAGGAGGCTCTCGCGGCCTACCTCGGACTGACGACGGAAGGCGGCGAGCACGCGGCGGAGGCGCACCTGCGCCGGTCGCGGATCTTGTGGCGACAGGGCGAGCGCACGCGGGCCGTGCTGGAGGCCAAGCGCGCCCTCGCGGCGGACGAGGCGCGCCTCGACCTCCAACTCCACTATGCGGAGCTGCTCTGGGAGATGGGCTCGCTTCGCGACGCGCGGGAGGTTTACGAGCGCGCCCGGGTCGGCCGGGAGGGCGACGAGACGATCCTCGAGCCGCTTTCGCGCCTCCACCTGAAAATGGGAAACCCGTGGAAGGCGATCTCGCTCCTCGAGCCGCACGTGAAGGACGGAGGCTCGGTTCCGCTGAGACTCCTTCTCGGCGAGGCCTATCTCCAGGCGGGAGCCTGGAGCCGGGCCGCGGAGGCCCTGCAACCCATCCGAGAGGATCCGCGGGCCGCCTTCCCACTCGGGCGGGCTCTCCTCGAGCGCGGCGAGACGCGCGCGGCTCTGCCCCACCTGGAGCGCGCTGCCAAGATGGATGGGGTCGATCCGGTCGTCCATCGCTTTCTCGGCTACGCCTACAAGGAGCTCGGGCGGCGCGCCGATGCCGCTCGCTCCTTCCGCACCTACCTGGAGCGCGAGCCCGAGGCCGTGGATCGCCGCGAGATCGAGGACGAGATCGCGGTACTGGCCCCTTGACCTTTACCGTGTGCTATACCGACGGCCCCCCGGTGTCCGGGAGGGAGGAGCCGTAGGTATGGGCTTGAAGGAGCGGCGTGCGGAGGCCGAGGCGCTCTTGCGGCGGGCGCAGGAGGCGGCCGAGGCCGGTGAGGCCTTGCCCCCGCGGACCTTCGCGCGCAACGGTTTTGCGTTCTTGGTGGCCGGACTGGACCTGCAGGTGTCGATCCTCGGAAAGCCGATCGCTCCCCTCGAGCTCGGAATGGCGGAGCTGAGGGGCAAGCTCCAGGCGCTGGCCGGGCCGCCCCCCTATCGCACCGAGGCCCTTTCCGAGGCCTACACCTATCCCATTCTCTTTCGGGACCCGGATGGCCGGGTGACGGAGGCCTACCTCTACCAAGGGGAGGACGGCCCCACCCTCGGGGGTGAGGAGGCGGACCGGCCCGACTGGCACGAGGTCGCCGCCATCCTGCAGGATGCCCTCGCGGCACTTCCTTCGGCGGATTACGAGGATCGGGCCTGGGATCCGGACGCCGGCGCGTGGATCTACTATGGGGTGCGGGCCGGCGAACCCTTCGAGGATCTGGTCGAGGGGGAAGATCCCCCCGAGTGGGCGGAGTGATCATGCTCGACCTTCGTGAAGTCCTCGCCAACTTCGACGAGATCCAGCGGCGCCTGGCCCTGCGGGGTCCCGGCATCGACCTCGAACCCGTCCGTGAGCTGGGGGAGAGGCGGCGGCGCCTGTTGACCGAGGTGCAGGAGCTTCGCACCGAGCAGAAGCAGGCCAACGAGCGGATGCGGGTTCTGGCCAAGGAGGGTGGCGAGGCGCTCGCCCGCGCCCGCGAAGAGCTGCGCCAGCTCTCGGACCGCATCAAGGCACTCGAGGAGGAGGCGCGGAAGGTCGAGTCGGAGCTGGAAAACGCGCTGCTCTTCGTCCCCAATCTCCCTTCCGAGCAGACGCCGGTCGGAAGAAGCGACGCCGACAACCCCGTCGTCCGCGTCTGGGGCGAAAAGCCGGTCTTCGACTTCGAGCCCAGGCCGCACGACGAGATCGCCCAGGCCTTGGGCATCCTCGACATGGAGCGCGCGGCCAAGATCTCGGGCGCGCGCTTCTCCGTGCTGCGAGGTCTCGGCGCCAAGCTCGAGCGGGCGCTGATCTCCTTCATGCTCGACCTGCACGCCCGCAAGGGCTACGAGGAGGTCTCGCCTCCCTACCTGGTCAACCGGGCCTCGATGACCGGTACCGGCCAGCTGCCCAAGTTCGAGGAGGACGCCTTCAAGACGGCGGAGGCCGAGCCTGGCGACGAAAAATTTCTCGTCCCCACCGCCGAGGTGCCGCTGACCAACCTCTACCGGGAGGAGGTCATCGAGCCCGGCGCGCTGCCGATCAAGCTCTGCGCGTACACGCCCTGCTTCCGCCGCGAGGCGGGAAGCTACGGCCGCGACACGCGGGGGCTCATCCGCCAGCACCAGTTCCACAAGGTGGAGCTCGTGCAGTTCGTCGAGCCCGAAAGGAGCATGCAGGCGCTGGAGGAACTGACGGCGGATGCGGAGGAGGTGCTCCGGCAGCTCGGGCTGCACTACCGCGTGGTCGAGCTCTGCACGGGCGACCTGGGCTTCGCCGCCGCCCGCACCTACGACCTGGAAGTTTGGCTGCCCGGGCAGAACGCCTATCGCGAGATCTCCTCGTGCTCGAATTTCGGCGACTACCAGGCCAGGCGGGCGCAGATCCGCTACCGGCCGGCCCCTGGCGAGAAGCCCCGCCTGCTCCACACCCTCAACGGATCGGGGCTGGCCGTGGGGCGCACGCTGGTGGCGATCCTCGAGCAGTACCAGCGGGCGGACGGAAGCGTGGAGATCCCGCAGGTGTTGAGACCGTACCTGGGAGGGATCGAGGAGATCCGCGCCGCATGATCGCGCGATCGACGTGCCAGATCCTGCTTGCCGAACCGGTTCGGGCGTGCTAGACACGGCGCCCGAATCCGGCGGTGGACGAAGGTCGTCGTCCCAGCTTGGAGGAGTGGCCGAGCGGTTTATGGCGGCGGTCTTGAAAACCGCTGGGCGTCGAAAGACGTCCCGAAGGTTCGAATCCTTCCTCCTCCGCCAGATCGGACAATCGAATAGGGAACCCGAGCGGCGTTGCCCCGGGTCTGTTTGGAGAGATGGCCGAGAGGCTGAAGGCACCGGTTTGCTAAACCGGCATACGGGGAAAACCCCGTATCGAGGGTTCGAATCCCTCTCTCTCCGCCATTTGCGTAGCGAGACGGGCCCTTAGCTCAGTTGGATAGAGCGTCGGACTACGAATCCGAAGGTCGCAGGTTCGAATCCTGCAGGGCCCGCCAACCTCTTTCTCCTGCCGTGGACGAACACTTTCTGAAGCTCGCGCTCGAAGAGGCGAGGAAGGCCGCGGAGGAGGACGAGGTCCCGGTGGGGGCAGTCGCCGTCCACGAGGGTCGGGTCGTGGGGGTCGGGCGCAACGCCCGGGAGCGGATGGCCGATCCACTGGCCCACGCCGAGATCCTGGCGCTCTCCAGCGCGGCCAGGCATCTGGGGAGATGGCGCCTGTCCGGCGTGACCCTCTACGTGACCCTCGAACCCTGCGCCATGTGCGCCGGGGCTCTCGTCAACGCCCGGGTCGACCGGCTGGTCTACGGCGCTCGGGATCCGAAGGCCGGGGCGGTGGAATCGCTGTACGGCATCTGCACCGATCCCCGGCTGAACCACCGCCTGGAGGTGAAGGGTGGTGTGCTCGCCGAGGAGGCGGGCGAGTTGCTAAGGAGCTTCTTCCAGCGTAAACGGAAGGAGCAGGAGAAGTTGCGGAGAGATGGCCGAGCTGGCTGAAGGCGCCTGACTCGAAATCAGGTGTACGGGAAACCGTACCGGGGGTTCGAATCCCTCTCTCTCCGCCAAAGTT
>NICF_comb_assmDRAFT_10001984_pt1 | contig 15866 bp, 11 predicted proteins | sample NewIslPassag4_SG_FD_11279 | JGI IMG/M metagenome (IMG submission 11279) | reverse complement strand
ACATACTGTCCCTCTTTTACATTTAAACCAGATAGGTGTCCATAAAGCGTTTCGTATCCGTTTTTATGCTCCACAATTACTGTTTTTCCGTATCCTTTGTACCATCCAGCATGACTTACAACACCATCTGCCGTTGCGATTACAGGCTGTCCCCAGTATGCATCTATATCAATACCTGAATGAAACGCCAATCTGGAGTTTATAGGGTCTTTTCTGTAACCAAAACCAGAATTTATTTTTCCAGATAATGGCTTACCAATAGGAACAGTTTTTATAATATCAATTAACTTATCTATGTCATTTTCCACAGCATCAAAATAGGAGCTACTTAACCTATCTGCGGGTATAAACTCACCCCCTATGGAGAGCTCTTTTTTTATGCCTTTTTTTCTAAGTAGCTTTTGCACCTCAATTAGCTTTTCCTCAATATCCCCTAGCCTTTCATTTAGCTGGTCTTCTAAAAACAGATTACTGCTTAAAGCCTGACTTAGAGTTCCTATTTGGTTAACCAGATAACCCATAACCTCATTTTTGTGTTTTGCTTTCTTGTAAAGCTTATAACTGGCCACAAAAGAAACCAGAGAAACCAATATAAAACCTGTGAGTACAAAGAAGAGCGCCCTTATATGGAAGGTCTTTATGTTAAGAGACCTTACTCCTCGCTTATCAGGGGTAACAACCAAAATCGTTACGTGATCCCTCTCCATCTCTCTTCCTCCTTGAACAAAAGAATTCAAATCCAGATTGAACCCCCCAGCTAGACCTTTCCTATAATGCCTTTTTTTCTCCAAAAATTCAACACACTTGATCAATATTACAAAAATACAAAAACGCTAGAAAAACAACCAAACAGAATAAATAGGGACCTAAAAAGAAAGGAGCTAATCCTCTCCGATAGGACACCAAGCTACCTTATAGGATAGCACAACTGCTGCTGGCCACTTTTGATCCAGTTTCCCTCAACAATTCTAATACGCCCAAAAGGGCTTACAACAATCTGCCCACACCTCTTTACACTCGAGGTTGAATCTGGCTTTATCTCAACCGTTATTATTTCGCTTGCTTCTCCAAGAGTGCCGTTTGGGTTAAAGTCAAATACCCCAATGTTTGAAAGCTCTACCCCATCTGGTTCTTCTTTTAAAAACTCTACCGTAAACCCATCTAGAACCTCTACGGTTTGTTGAGTCTCTTCCTGATAGGTTGTTGAACCTCTATTGCTCTTTCCCCTGCTTGTGACAATAGAGAGTATCTTTTCCTCAGGACTGTAATTCAACTCCACCCTGTACTTAACACCGTGTCTTGCAGCCTTTAGCTTTGCAATCTGAAGGGCAGAGGATACATTCCTTAAGACGCTATCAACAGAACGTCTCGAATATACCTTGCTTGATAGTACACCTGCTATAGCCAAAACAACAGCCATAACCCCAATTACAATCAGAAGCTCAGTAACGCTAAAACCACCGGTTTTATAAAACCTCATCCAAAGTCCTCTCCTCTTTAAAGTATCTCCTCCCAGAAAAGGGTTTGAGTCCTTGTCGGAAACGGAGGAAGCTCCCAGACCAAGAACTGAGATCCCCCAGTTGCAGCACTTCCGGTAAAGGCCATCGTAAGAACTACAGAGCCACGGGCACCAAATGTAAGCTGTGCAGGTGTAGGCATACCCTCTGCTACCGTTCTTCCCGCTGCATCTTTCTTTTCACTATCGTTTCCCTGAATTAGTTTTTTTGCCCCCGGTACCCTTGCCAAGGCTGGCTCTCCAGTTAGGTAGTCTATTGCAAACACCCTTCCAACACCCGCACTTGAGGTACAGGGGTCTTCTGAGCCTCCGATATCGGGGGCAAACGTTGCAAATATAAGCACCCTGTTTATAACAACAGGCGAACCAAACCCTTTTTCTCCCCCCGGAGAATCAACATTATTGGGAAAGACAACTATAAACTCTCCCTGATTGTTAACAGCAGCCCCACCCGAGGTTGTAAACTGATCAGATATACCCGTACCTGTCTGAGGAACAAGCTTTATTATCTGACCCGAAGTAAAATCAGCCTCCGTCTTTGTTGGGGCTGATACAGCGCTACCAGCTTCACCACCTGCAAGAAAAGCAGGGATAAACTCATCTATAAAATTGTAGAGCTTCCCGTACTCGGCTATGTTGCTTGGATGTCTTCTGTTTCCCGTAACAAATACTACATGTCTTCTACCCAGGTCATCCAAAACAACGGTAGGAGCAAAGAATATGGGTTGCCTTTCACCCTCAGGAATAGAGCCCGGATCGTTACACTGCTCTAAATTAGCCGTTGCGCAAAATGCTATATCCCCTGTCCAGTCAGGAGCCGTTATATTTGCACTCCCATCGCGGCCGGTTTGCGAAATGTCCGAGTCTGCTACAATCGGTTTTGATATATCAAACCTCCATAACCTTCCGCAGGTATCACCCGCATAGGCTATATCAACGTATCCATCCCCATTTAAATCAAATACCCCAACCTTACTCGGAACATCACAGGTCATTCTCGAGTCTGTAAGTGTAGCATTTGGTGCGCTTGCTTTATCCTTTGCAAACTTAAATACTATCTTTCCAGTCGGTATATCTATGGCGTAAAAAGCGTTTCCAAAACTAACCCCATCGGTTGGGTCCGTATCAGTTGGGTCAAGCCCTCCACCAACAAACATAACCCATCTATCCACAGTCTGTCCTGCCACCTTCATCCTTACCCTTCCAATCGTTGGATCAGACCATGAGTTTCCAAAGTTCTTATCAAAAGTGGTCCAGAGGTGCTGTGGGTACTCGGGACCACTATCCTTTTGCTTTCCTATCTCCGTACAGTTCTCATCCATGCACTTTATATTGGTAACATCAAGGGCAATATAAGCCCCTCCCCCGTTTCTAAAGCCCGAGAGAAGAACAGTGTGCCATTCTCTACCGCACCTATCTATCTCCCCATCAACCAAGGGTATATCTTTGCATTTTTTGTCTTCTTTTTCGCTTTCCGTAATCTGTATACCGTTCTCATAGCCATCTATAAACACATCCGCAACGAGGGGAGAACCATCAAAAAAAGACCGCTCTATCTGGCTATCCACAATAAAGGTCTTAAAATCCCCAAACCTGTAGTCCGGTGTAATACCTGAAGGGGATTCAGGAGACTTTGTAAGAGGAGCACGGGAGTCGGGAAGAAAAGATGGGGGGGCAAACCCAAAAACCTCCCTTCCCGTTCCAGCACTAAAGAAAGGCACCTTCTCCACCTCCCCCGTAAATGGGTTTACCTTGCTTGAATCCGGTAGAGAAGGGTCAAGCGGATTTATAAAGTTTCCAGCATGAAAACCGTGTATAAACCCATCGTTTGCACCAACGTAAACCACTGCCGTTCTGTCTCTAAACTCCTTTGCAAATTCCTGAAACCCCACATCGAAGAACAAAGCTGAAGGAGAACCAACCACAACGGGTACCGAATGGAATATATCCCCCAGACGGATCGAACAGGTTGCAAAGCTTCCACCAAGCTGAGGGTCAGGGCAGTTGGTTCCCATTGAGCCCATGGGATCCCCAACAGGGAGTATGTTTGTGTTCCCCTTCATGAAATCCACAATCTTATCCCTTATGCACTCCTTTACACAGCTTCTGCACTCTTCACTTCCCGTATCGCCACAGAGGGAAGAGCAATCCTTTATGCCGTTTTCCTGACAGAAATCCGGAATGGGATCCGTAACATCTGCATCACTTATACCAAAAACCTCAGGCTCAAGGGCACTATTGAAAACAACCCTCTCACCCGTATATCTTATGCTTACAATCTGGTTATCACTTGTTTTAACCGTCTCTATTTTGGATGTATCCATTGTGTTAACGGTAAAAAGGTTTCTCGGATCAGAGACTATATCCCTTTCCGCCAGCGTTTTTCCAGCCTCCCAGTGGAAGTTCTTTGCATTCTGATTAAGAGAGCCGTCCTCATCAAAGATAACGTTTCCGTTTACATCAACTGCCATTTTTGCCCCGGGGTTTTGAGGGTCATTAACAAAACCGTAAAGGGCAAGTCTTCCCTGCCACAGCCTCTCACCACTTACAGGGGTAAGTATGGATAAAAACACCCTGTCTCTAAGGGCAACACTTGTAGAAGACTGCGGTGCCGTAGGAGCAACCCCAGAGGTGCTAAATGTTTGGATAAACTCAAGTATGGTCTTAAGTGCATCGGCAAGCTCCTCCGCGTTGTTTGCAAAGAAGGCAAAACCATTAAGCGGTTGACCTTCTGTAAACGGGATACCCGTTTCAAAGAAGTTGTTATCGAATACATTAATACCCTGAAACTGACATACCCCATCTTCATCTGGTGTCTTGCAGCCAGAAAGGGTTGCAGCTACCGGATCAGTATCTATGCCCTTTGCAATCCCAAGGTCTTTAAAAACACTAAATGCATCCCCAGAAGGAAGCACACTCTCTATGTCAACTGTTCCGACCTCTTTCCCATCTGGTCCCTTGTGTTTTATAACACCGGTTGTGTGTGTTCCTCCCGCAAGTGCCATGGCATTTAGCGTCCTTTTTGCCTGAGGGGAATCAATCCCTATACCGATAACGAAGGTTAGGATCTCTTTCTTAAATTGCTTTCCTCTGTTTTTTACCGGGTTTCTTGCGTAGTAGGTTCTTAGGTTGCTTACAGCCTGTATGGAGCTTCTTCGATTGGCATTTGTTGTTTCAGAACCACTACACGAACCCGGGGTTACACTGCACTCCCCTGAACACGTATCCTCACCATCTGTTATCACAACGACAAACTCGGGCCTGCACTCAATTGCGGGGTCAGTCTGTAGCTCAACCCTGTAGGCTCCAAGTGCATCGTTTGGAATGGTGCTGTTACTTGCACTGTTGTCATCAAAGCCAAGCGAATAGGCAAGAGGGGTTCCACCCCAGGCAGTTTGGTTTCTATAGAACTTCCACACGTTATCAAGGGACTGCTTGCTACCGCCAGCAAAACCTCCCTGAGGAAGTTGAAAGGTGTTTCCTGCCGTACATCCTCCCCAAGCTGCCCCCGAATAGGTCATGGGACGAAACCTTATCCCCAGAAGCTCGGCATCGTTATCGGTAAGCTCATCTATAAGGGGGGTATCACTGGCATTGGTTATTGGAAGCCTAAATCCGCTTCCCGTTCCCTTAACATGAGAACTTACATCCCTGTAAGGTGTCTCCATGTAATCCCTGCAACTTATCGAGGAGCTAACACCGTCAAAGAGCTTGCCAGGGTCATCACAGAACTTGGAGGCAAGGGAGTCATCTGCATCCAAGAAATTGAAAAACACACTGAGAGCAACATCCAGACGGGAGCTTCCAAACCTTGGCTCCCCCTTACAATCTGAGGTTCCACCACTACAGTTATCATCCTTATTTTTTGAGATTAACTGAAGCGTTTGCATACAGGTTTTAAACCTGCTGTAGTCACTGCTCGTATTACAGGATGGGTCTCTATCTGAGCCAACCTGACAGTTTGTTGCCCCAGAGCACATGGTAAGCCCAGCAGCAGCCTCTATGGCCGCTGCTGCCCTTGAACGCTCAATAGATGTATCACAGCTTAAGGCTGTTTCCCCGCAAACCCCGTTATTGTTACCGCATACCCTGTCATAGATACAGGATGGGTCAAAACCGGGTACCTTATCAAGCATACAGTTTAAAAGGTTGTTAAATTCTTCTTCAGAAGAGCACACCCCATTTGGACACCACTTCGAACCACATACGCTTGTGTTTGCTATGTTTTCAGCACAGTGGGCAGACTGAGCCCTTCTATCATCATTGTTGCTTCCGAATGCATCCTCACAGTCATCTATTGTAGATTTAACATCCCAGTTTCCAACCTGGGTTCCCCCCCAGTTTCTTCCCATTGAACCTGAGAGATCCAGTATCGTAAGGACGTTTGGCTGTCCACCAACAAACTGGGAAATAAGTATGTTAAGGTCCTCCACCTCGTTTTTGGTAATAGGGTCGCTTTGAGCACCGGTTACAAAAGCAAGAGATAGCAAAACAATTGCTAACTTTACCCTGTAAAAACCATGTCTTAGCCTAGTAAACATTACTGGCACCCCCTGGGATAAAGGTTTCAACCCCAAAAGCTATCTCCGTACCGGTGTTAATCTCCTCTTTTGTGTCTTTAGGGTCCTTATCCCTTGCATCCTTTCCAACAACCGTAAAGGTTGTAGAAACCAAAGCGGCTCCTCCAATTCCGCCGGAGGGAAGGCTTACGTGCCTTATAGGTCTTCCATACGCCTTTGTACTAGCAACTTTAGGAACTAAGTAAAGGTTGGAGGGCTTATCTTTACTCCAGTCAAAATCCCGTCTTCCGCTTCTACATCTTGCTCCATTTGAAAGCTCAAGCTCAACAGTTAAGTCCTCTAAGCCCTCTGCGTTAATTTCACTTTGAAGTAGAAAGTATAGTGTTTCTATACCCACCACCTCAAACCTTTTTCTCCCCTCCTCAATGCATCTTTCTGCAGCCAGAAAAGCCTCCTGTCCCTGCTTGTAGTTTGACATGGTTTGAAAGTCCACATTTGACATAAAAGATATGGTTACCGCAAGCACTGATAGGACAAGAAGCATTATAAGAGCAAGTATTATTGCTATCCCGTCTTCCCTCTTCATAGCCCTCTCCTGTACATAGACTTATCCAAATTCCTCCCTTGCCATGTTCCTTACATATACGGTTGTGGAAAACACCCTGTATATAAACCCTTCCCCCAGAGAAGAAGATTGCCTTTGCAGCACATCCCCAATCTGGGGTATTGTCTGGGTAGGGATTTGCTGTCCACTTATTAGCTGGGAACTTACCCTGGATCTTACAACAAGGTATATCTCAACGGTTCTTATATCCTTTTCCCTTCCCAGAAGGGAGGGATCAGAGCTGAAATCAGGATACATCCTGTTAGCCTCATCTAAAGGGACACCAACCTTTGTTATACCACCATCCGGGTCCTGCAGGTTAAAAACAAATTGGATATCAACTATACCGGGAGCATCAACTCCCCCAGCAATGGGCTGGAAAGGTCCACCGTTTTGGGACATCTCTAGCTCCATGTTTTCCATATCTACCCTGAACGCCTTTGACTGAACAATTGTCATCTCGGAAACCTGAGAAGAAATCTGGGGGATAAAAAAGGAGCTCAAAAACTCTTCAAAACTAGAGAAATCCTCTTCTTGGAAATTCTGCTCCTTTATAAGCTCCATATCATTGTTTATGGTAATTTGCCTTAAATCTTTATTAACACTACTTATCTCTAAAATAGCTCCACACTCAGTACAGAGCTCGGGATCGCTTAGACAATCCACACTCCCACTGGGATTACACATACTGATACGTGACCTAAAACCAATATAGTCTCCGGGTTCAACTATAGGTATAGTTTCTTCACTCCCATCTTCTTTTTTGATAGTAATAATCCACTCATCAGGAAGCCTTAGAATAAGCTGAGGGCCTCCTGATATAATTTCCACTGTAGTAGCAACAGAAGGAAGATCCACTTTTTTTTCTTCATTTTCTTCATCTTCGTCACCGTTGTTCTGTCCTCTGGTTATATCCCACGTGTAGAGGGTAATACAGTCTGGAGGAGAAGTTGCTGTTCCTGGAACATCGGTGTTACCGGAACAGGGGGGATTAACCCCGCTTCCACCATTTACAAACTTAATAGAAAAGGTTTTTCCCTGCCTTGAAACCGCATTTCTTATCTCTGTTGCTATGTAATCAAGCGTTGCCCTTGCGGTCTGGTCAATATCCACAGCCTCTCTGGTAAAGCTAAACTGTCTTTGCTGCTGAATAAATGCTATGGTAAGCCCTGCAATCATGATAGAAAGAATCCCTATAGCCACTAAAAGCTCAAGTACGGTAAATCCCCTGCTTCTCATAGCCCACCTGCAGTTTAGCTTTAAGGTATATGCGGTATAAAAACCTCATTCCATCCCGGAACAAAGTTAGAATAGTCGCTCTGATGAGCGGTAATCTCGTATACCTGACTTGCAAGAGAATCACTTATATCCACACTGAATCCGGTATCCTCAAACTGAGCCTCTGTTTTTACGGCATAGTTTATAGAAACCGTAAGGGTTTTTATCCCGTTAATAGTCTCTTCCTTGGCTTCTGCCCTTTTTACAACGTATAAAAAAGGCCTATTACCTTCTCTCATGCTGGCTGCATCACTGTTACAGTCAGATAGGGTGTTTCTAAACACAACCTTATCCGGGTCACTGTCTTTTAGATCCACAACCGCGCAGGTATTCTCAACAGTTCCATTATCCAGTTCTGAAATCACAAACTCAAGCGGGTTACAGGGACAGGAATCACAAACTGATTCACTAGAAGAATCATTACAGTAGCTAAGGTTGTATGTCTTTCCAGCCTGGGCATCCATGTATACAATTGAGTTATAGAGATGCCTTCTTTTTACCTCCGCCATATCTCTGTCCGCGATAAACTGGATAATGTTTGTAGCAACGGTTCCTTCCTCTGCCCTCTGCTTTTGCCTCAAGGCAAGAAACTCCATTTCAGCCATGGCTAAGAAGCCAAGACCCATTATCAGCACTGCCACAAGCACCTCGGTTATCGTAAACCCTTCCTGCTTCTTTAGACCGCACATATTCAAAAACTTAAGTAGCAATATCTATACCAGTTCAGATACAGAACTAACTTATTGAAATTACTAAGTATTTTCCTGAGCAGAAGGGAAATAGGTGCAATTTTTTGCACCCAAAGTGCAAAAAATTGCACCTAAAGAGGGTTTACCTTTCGTATCGTGGAAAGAGAGCTCTTCCCTTCTCCACCCGCCAGCCTGGTCTTGCTAAACCCCATTCCTTTGCGTAAGAGAAGAGCTGAGATTCAAGTGGTTCAGGAGAACCAATTCTTCTCCATATTTCCCTGGAGGATGAGGGAATAAATGGGTAAAGCAAAAGTGCAAGTATCCTTACTGACTCAACAAGGGTCCAGAGAACAAGACTTAACCTTTCCCTGTCTCCCGATTTCTCCAGCAACCATGGGGCAGATTCATCCACGTACTTGTTCATAAAACCTATAAAGTCCCATATTGCATTCAGGGCCCTATGAAAAGCAATCTCCTCCATTGCATCCTCTACCTGCCTAGCAGTTTCCATAGCCTTTTCCCTTACCCTTTGCTCATATCCTCCAACAGATAACGTGGGTTCTGGAACCCTTCCCCCCATGTACCTCTCTATCATGCCCAGGGAGCGACTTACCAGGTTCCCAAGGCCATTTGCAAGCTCACCGTTTACCCTGCCTATTAGAGCAGTTCTAGAGAAATCCCCATCCAGTCCAAAAGGAACTTCCCTTAGGAGGAAATACCTAAGAACGTCTGCCCCGAACTCATCCACTATATCGTTAGGGTCAACCACATTACCCTTAGATTTGGACATCTTCTCTCCTTCAACCGTCCACCATCCATGGGCAAACACCTTCTTTGGAAGAGGAAGCCCTGCTGACATTAGAAAAGCAGGCCAGTAGATAGCATGAAACCTAAGAATATCCTTACCTACAAGGTGTATGTCGGCAGGCCAAATCTCGCTAAACCTCTCCATATCATCTGGAAAACCAGGAGCTGTAATGTAGTTTGTTAGTGCATCAAACCACACATATATAACGTGTCTTGGGTTATTGGGAACTGGGATTCCCCATGAAAAGGTGGTTCGGCTTATGCTTAGGTCTCTTAAACCTCCCCTTACAAAGCTTATAACCTCGTTTCTCCTAAAGGGAGGCTGGATAAAATCCGGATTGTCCTCATAGAACTCAAGGAGTGGCTTTTCGTATTTTGAGAGTCGAAAAAAATAACTTTCTTCCTTTAGTCGCTCTACAGGCCTTCCACAATCAGGACAGAGCCTTGAGCCCCCAAGCTGGGTTTCAGTCCAGAAAGTTTCGTCAAAAACGCAGTACCAGTCCTCATACTCCCCAAGGTATATGTCTCCTTTTTCAAAGACCCTTCTAAAGAGCTCCGTTACCGATTTTATGTGCCTCTCCTCTGTTGTCCTTATAAAGTCGTCATTTGAGATATTTAACTTCTTCCAAAGCTCTTTGAATCTAACAACCACACGGTTTGCAAGCTCTATTGGTTCTTCCCCCGATGCCCTTGCGGTTCTTTCAATCTTCTGACCGTGTTCATCTGTACCGGTAAGAAAGAAGACCCTTTCTCCCTTAAGCCTTTTAAATCTTGCAATAACATCGGCAGCCACGGTAGTATAGGCATGCCCGATGTGTGGCACATCGTTTACATAGTATATTGGGGTTGTAACGTAAAACACCTTCTTTTCCATCTAATCACCCGTTGCATCTATAATCTTTACCAACAGATTTTCAAGGACAATCTGTTTATTTGCATTCCCACGAAATATAACATACCAAGCCTCTTCAAGAAAGCTAAGTATCTCCAGTATACCGGACAAACTAAACCTGCCTGCTGCCTTTTTGATAACAGGAAGCAAATCCCTGTTTGAAATTTGATCCTCTTTAACCCCGATTTTAACATACATTAAATCCCTTAGCCAAAAAGCTATAAGTTGAAGAAAAAAAGAAACCCTCTCTGTGTTGTCCAAATGCCCCTTGCCAAGGACATGCTCCACAACACGGGAAATACCAGATATATCCCTTATGGTCCTAAGATCACATATAGCCTCTATAATGTTTTTCCTCTCCGTTAGAAGCCCCCTATCAATACGTATAGCCCTTCCCAGACTTCCACCCGAGAGCATTGAAGCTATGTGAGCCTCCTCATTGGAAAGACCTCTTTTAACTAGCTCCTCGCGTATCAGGTTAAACGGTAACGGCTTAAACTCAATCCTTTGGCACCTTGAATGAATTGTTGGAAGCAAAAACTCAGGTCTTGATGTAACAAGAACTATTACAGAATCTACCGGTGGCTCCTCAAGTGTTTTGAGAAAGGCGTTCTGAGCACTAACATTCATTCTTTCTGCTTCATCAATAACGGCAACCTTATACCTTCCCTCAAAAGGCCTTAAAAAGATTCTCTCTTCAATCTCCTCACGAACCTGGTTAACCTTTATATCCCTTACCCCCTCGTATTCTACCAAAAAAACGTCTGGATGTACCCCTTTTTCTATCTTTTTGCACGAGAAACACCCGCATTTCTCATGAATTTCCTCTCCTTTCCTTCTTCCAAGCTCCAGGCAGTTTAGACACTTTGCAAATCCAGTAGCAACCAGCCTTTTACCGATACCCTCCATACCAGAGAACATGTAAGCATGAGACACCCTGCCTTCACAAACAGCCCGCCAAAGTGCTTGCTTTTGAAACTCATGGCCTACTATACCTTCAAAATACCCACCGTAATCCATGAGGTTACCTTATCTGGATAACCTTGTAAGCACTATATCCGTTATCTCTTCCCGTATTTGATCTATCCCGCGTGCTGCATTAATTACCTTTATCCTATCCGGTTCCTTCTGAGCAATAAAGAGATAACCCTGCCTTATTCTCTCGTGAAACTCCAGGGGCTCTTCTTCAAATTTGGTCATAGATTCCCTATTTCTTATCCTTGAAAGGGCAATCTTTACAGGAAGGTTTAAAAGCAGTGTAATATCCGGTTTTAGCCCAAGTGTCGAGGCATTTGCTACCTTTTTAACAAGCTCTATGTCCAACCCTCTCCCATATCCCTGATACACAACCGTTGAATCTGCAAACCTATCACATATAACTATGTCTCCCGCCTTTAACCTCGGCTTTAGAAGCTCCTTTACATGTTGAGCCCTATCAGCACAAAAGAGGCAGAGTTCTGCCACCGGGTCAAGCTCAAGGTTCCGTTCCTCAAGAAGCATTCTGCGGATAAGACGTCCAAGAATTCCCCATCCTGGCTCCCTTGTAAACGTCACCCGATACCCCTTATTAACCAAAAAATCTCTAAGAAGCTGTGCCTGAGTAGTTTTACCGCTTCCCTCAATCCCCTCAAATGTAATAAACACCTTGATTTTTCCTCGATTTGTTTTACATAAATCCTACCACAATATGTTGAGTAATTAAATTCACACTCACTTAAACCCCAGGCTTCTTTTAAGTGCTTCTAGCTCACCGGGAGTTAGATCCCTCCATTTCCCTCTTGGCAGGTTTCCAAGTCTAATGGGTCCTATAGCTACCCTCTTTAATCTTAAAACCGGGTAACCCATGCTTTTAAAAAACCTCTTTACAAGGTGCTTTCTGCCTTCGTGAAAAGCTACCTCTAAAACGGTGTTATCGCTTTTTCTACTCAGTATTTTTATCCAATCTGGCCTGGCAAAGCCATCTTCAAGTTTAATCCCTAAAGCCCCTTTTTCGATAGCATCTTTGCCCAAATCTCCCTTAACAATCACCAAATAAACCTTTGGAAGCTTGTATCTTGGATGAAGTATCCTGTTTGCAATCTCCCCATCGTTTGTAAGTATCAAAAGCCCCTCAGCGTCATAATCAAGTCTTCCTACCGGATAAACCCTCTCCGGTATATCTCTTATAAGCTCTCTTATGCTTCTCTTCCTCTCTTTCTCACCTCTCAAAGAGGTTAGGTAAAGACGGGGCTTGTTTAGAATCACGTATCTCTTCTTCTGTGGCTTTAAAATCCTTTTTCCAATTAAAACCCTATCCCTATCCGTATCTACTCTGTGTCCCGGCTCTCTAACGATTATACCATTTACCTTTACCCTACCATCTTCTATAAGCTTATCGGCCTTTCTCCGTGATGAAACCCCGCATATAGATAGGTACCTGTTCAACCTGATGATCATAACGTAATATGATAATATGATAAAGTTAAACTCCTAAATTACAACCTCTTCCACTCTTAGCCGGCTTTTAAAAGCCTAAGTATCTAAACCTTCCCAACCATCCTATCGGTAACCAACCCCTATGTAAACTAAAGTAGGTCGTTTTCCATAAAGCTAAAATAACCACTTTTACCCACTATTATGTGGTCCAAGACCCTTATCTCCAGGGTTTTAAGAGCATCCCTTACGTAACGGGTAAGTTCTTTATCCTCTTCAGATGGTTCAGTGTGTCCACTTGGATGATTATGAACCAGTATAAGGCTTGCAGCGTGATTTAGAAGAGCTGACTCCGCAATACGACGCGGGTACACAACCACATGATCCACTGTTCCCTCACTTAGCACCTCATAGTTTATAACCTCATTTTTTACGTTTAGGTAAATAACCATAAAAGCTTCATGATAGAGACCGGAAAGCTTTAACCTTGCAAAATTAACCACAAGTTGGGGCGAGGAAAGAACATCCCTGTGCTTTACCCTGCCTAAAAAGTAGGAACTACAAAGCTCCCTTACCAAGCAGATAAGGGTTGAAGAAGTAGAGCCTATTCCAACCTGCTCCTCCAGTTCCCTTGGTTGTGCATCCAAAACCCCAGTTATGCTTCCAAAACGATTTAGAAGCTCCTTTGCAAGGGGTTTTACATCCTTTCTGGGAATAGCATAGGTTAAGAGAAGCTCCAAAAGCTCGTACTCTTCAAGACCGCTTCCGTTTGTTCTCCTAAAGCGTTCCCTTAGCCTTTTTCTATGTGCTATATAGTGGGGTTTTTCGGGTGCCATTGGAATTTCCCTTTAAAGCCATAAGGATTTGCTAAATTTTACTCCCCATAAGCTATGCTTTTCAATTAACCTTACTCACTTATGGTAAAATAATTAAAAATCTTCCAATGAGTAAACTCTTTGTATATCCACAAGAAGATACAATCGCTGCCCTTGCAACTCCTCCAGGAGAAGGTGGGATTGCAGTAATAAGGGTCAGCGGAAAACATGCCCTAGAGGCTCTAAGCCGGGTATTTAAAAGGGCTACCCCAGGAAGCGTTTTTGAGATGAAGACCCACAGACTTTACCGAGGTCACGTACTTGACCCTGAAAGCAAAGCAACAATAGACAGCGTACTCTGTGTTGTAATGCGGTCTCCAAATTCATATACAGGAGAGGATGTGGTGGAGATACACTGCCATGGTGGATATCTGGTTCCAAAAATGATCCTAGATGTCCTGTTTAAAAACGGGGTAAGACCCGCTCAACCCGGTGAATTCACCCTAAGGGCTTTTCTAAATGGCAAGATGGATCTTGCCCAAGCTGAGGCTGTGGCAGATGTTGTACATGCACAAACAGAAAGGAGCTTAAGGCAAGCAGAACTACAACTAGAGGGTATGCTCTCAAAGAAAATCGAAGGCTTTAAAGAAAGCATACTGGATACCCTTGCAGAGATAGAAGCACAGGTAGATTTTCCTGAGGAAGATATAGACCCTATTTTAAAGGATGAAATAACCAGAAGGATTAAAAAAACCCTGGAAGAATTGCAAAAGCTACTCTCCACATATGAAGAAGGAAGAATAATAAAATACGGGGTGTATACTGCGATACTGGGGAAACCAAACGTTGGTAAATCAAGCCTGTTAAACCTTCTCGTTATGAAAGAAAGAGCTATTGTAAGCCCATACCCGGGAACAACAAGAGACTTTATTGAGGAAACAGTGGAAATAAAAGGTATACCCCTAAGGTTAATAGATACGGCTGGACTGAGAGCTACCGCCGATGATATAGAAAAGGTAGGAGTAGAGCTGGCAAAAAAGAAGGCCCAAGAAGCAGAGCTTATAATCGCGGTAATAGATGGAAGCACAAAACTGGATGAAAACGACCTTGAGGTTCTGGGTAAGATCCAGGGGAAAAAGTCTATAATAGTGCTAAACAAACTTGACCTACCACAGGAGGTCTCGGAGAAAGAGTTATACAAGCTTGCTCCCAAAAGCAGAATTGTAAAAACCTCAGCAAAGCTTGGACTGGGTATTGAAGAGTTAAAGGATACTATACTTGAAGTCCTTACAGGTAGAGAAACCCATCCCAGGGAGGATGAGGTTATCATAACCGAGCTTAGACATAAAGTGGCAATCCAGAAAACAAAGGAGAGCCTACTTTCCTTCCTGGAATCACTAGAGAGAGGAGAGTCGCCCGAGTTTCTGGCAGTTGACCTACGTAGTGCTCTTGATTCCCTTGGTGAGATAACAGGAGAGACTTCAACAGAAGATATACTTGGGAGGATATTTAGCAGGTTCTGTATAGGCAAGTAAGATGTTTCACGTGAAACATCCACAGGCTGTGGATAAACTTTTCCACAATTGTGGATAACCTGAGTGAAATAAAAATAAATATTTTTAGGAAGTTAGAAGCAACCCTACGCCGGGATAGATAAATTATCCACATTTAATCCACAAGTTTTTGTTTAACGTCCAAAAGTTCTAAAGCCAGTTTAGTTTTTTAATAACCGCACCACGAACCGCTTCAAACCTAGAAGAGTCTGATGATAGAAATACATTGCCTATCTGAGCAACAGGAACAACACCAAAAAGAGAGTTTGTTAAAAATGCCCCATCAGATGAGAGTAAAGCATCCAGATCAAATCTGCCCTCTTCTACCTTTATCCCCAGCTCACTTGCACTCTCTATTGTAATACCACGTGTAATCCCCGGTAAAAGCCCACATGAAGGCTCAGGGGTAAAAAGTACACCTTCTTTTAACCAAAATATATTACTTGCACTCCCTTCGGTAACCTCCCCTTTTTCATTTAGGAAAACCGTCTCATCAAACCCAGAAGAAAGGGCACTTCTTCTAGCTAGTACGTTTTCTAAATAGCTAATAGATTTAATCCCTAAAACTGGAGAAGTGGATGCACGATAAAATGGGGAAACGCATACCCTAACCTGCGTTTTACAAGGTTCAGGGTACTGCCTAACCGTAACGAGTACAGATCCACTTTGAGGAAGCTCATAGAAAATAGGACTCCCACAAGAAAGCAAACACACCTTTACATAGGCATCAGAAATACCTGAGGTAGAAATAGCCTCCTTTACACAGGCCAAAAGATAGTC